>QWCK01007533.1_pt1 | contig 24437 bp, 23 predicted proteins | sample 1972571 | NCBI WGS metagenome assembly QWCK01 (sample SAMN09866710, study PRJNA288562) | Human gut metagenome isolate term2_stool, whole genome shotgun sequencing... | isolation source: gut | host: Homo sapiens | place: USA: California | reverse complement strand
AAATAACGAGGAATATATAGCGGGGCCTATCATTACAGGTCTTCGTAAGACGGAGAAACTTATATGTATGCCATACGACTTTTATCATGGTAATTTGCATAAAGCTATCGTCAGTAGTAATTCTATGGTTATTGTCGGGTACTCTTTTGGCGATTTGTATGTTAACAATCTTATCAAAAGGATGCATGCCATCTGGAGGGGAAAAGAACGCATCGTGTTAATAGACAAATGGTGCTGTGAGCATATGGAATATAGAACAGGCCTTGAGAAATACCTGCATACACTCCCGGGAGGAGAATTGGAGTTTATTGAGTTGATGTCAGGTTGTACTGATGACGGAGAGTTGTCAGAATTTTTGCTTGCTTCAAGCCACCACGCCCCTATGTATTATTCAAAGAATAAAAGCCTTATGCTAGTCGTCTGTGGGATGAAGAAAGCTTCTATTATGAGGTCAGAAATCTATGAGTTTCTTAGGTCTTGAACTTGGGATTGTTCCTCAATATACGCCATAATGGTTGTAACGAATGGTGTTTGGCTGTCCATCTTTTAGTGGTGTTATTCCATGCTACAAGCGGACCAGCCACCTTGATAAGTACCGTTGGGATGTCGACTACACCCCCGATTGGTTTAACTACTGTGTTGTTGATACTGAGGTCAACTACAACCCGAACGAGAACAACCCGGCACCTTTCCATGCTGAGGGTAATGATCCGGAGTTTGTCTTCTGATAAAGTCTAATTAGATAGCCTCTGCTGATAAAGCAGTTTTATCTGCTTGCTATGATGGAGGGTGCGTCGCACGAGTTGCGGCGTACCCTCTTTGTGTTTTGTGTAAGCATGTTGGTTCTTGACTCGGATGATGACAGCGATTCTGTCTCAGACCGCTCTTCTGTCCCCGGCAGATCGGGATACTTGGCTCTCTTTTCTACTCGCAAGGTGTGGGGTGGCGGAGTGGGCTGGGGAGCAGGGTGGAATCGGTCCTGCTCCTGCCTCTAGGATTTTTCTATTACCGGTATTAGTCAACACTAATACCGGGTTTAGTGATCACTAATATCGGGTTTAGTAAAACCTCTCATCGAACGAGGGCGCTGTCTTGTCGGATGGATCGGACAAGTCGGACGAGTGGGATAGGTCGGATGGACCGGACAAGTCGGACGGGTGGGATAGGTCGGATGGATCGGACAAGTCGGACGGGTCGGACGGGTCGGACGAGTGGGACGGGTCGTATGCTCTGCCCAAACTTACAGCTACGAAGATCGCACCCCTGCCGGGGTGCCATCAGCAGGAGGTGCTGTACATCGGTCACCGCTACGCGGATGACCGATGCCTATGGAGCGAGCACCCTTCGGGTGCCCCACGGATGAGCCCACCTTGGTATACGATTACCCTACTGCTCAAATGCGTCAGCCCTGTGTATTGTTGGTATTGTGGAGCAGGGAATGGTGGGGAAAAAGGTAACTTTGTGGAAATAGAATTGCGTTGCGTATGGAAATAGCTAAGATAGGACCTGCAGGACTGAAGGAGCGGATCCTGAAGTCTTTCCGCTCCCAGTCACCCTCTTCCTCTCTCCTGCAGAGCGACCCGGCGGACGATGCTGCGGTGCTGGAGCCTAGCGAGGGGCGTCAGTTGATCGCCGCTTCGGCCATGATGCTGGAGGGGGTCCACTTCGACCTGGTCTACTTCCCACTCAGGTACCTCGGCTTCAAGGCCGTCACCAAGGGGGTCTCCCGTATCGTCGCCATGGGCGGCAGGGCGGAGGGTGTCGAGTTGTCGGTGGGGCTGTCGGCGAGGTTTCAGGTGGAGGATGTGGAGGCGCTGATGAGCGGCGTTCGCGAGGCGTTCGAGGTCTACGGCTGTGGACTGATAGGCTGCCACTTCACCTCGTCGCGTACCGGGCTGATGCTCTCGACCCATGTGGTGGGGAGCGTCGAGCGGGGACGGTTCCTCAGGAGCGACACGGCGCAGGAGAATGACCTGATCTGCGTCACGGGCGACCTCGGTGCCGCCTTCCTCGGTCTGACGATGCTGGAGCGGGAGAAGCAGGTCTTCGACCGGATGGGGCAGGAGGACTATGCCCCGGACTTCGATGGTGGGGCTTACTTCCTCTCCCGCCAGATGCGCCCGATTGCGCGGTACGACCTTTGCCCTTCGCCCATCGGGAACGAGATACGTCCCTCGGCGATGACGGAGGTGACGGAGGGGCTGGCGGGCGATCTCCTTCGCCTATGTGACCTCTCCGGTGTCGGCTGTCGGGTCTATGAGGAGCGGCTGCCGATCCTCGCGGAGACGCGGCAGCAGGCGGAGACATTGGGACTAGATCCCACCGCGATCGCCTGCAATGGCGGTGAGGACTACGAGCTCCTCTTTACCCTTCCCCTCACGGACAAGGAGCTGATCGAGGGACTGGAGGGCGTGACGATGGTCGGCTTCGTCACCGATGCGAGTATGGGCTGTCGCCTCGTCAGCAGTGGCGGGAGTGAGACGCCCCTACGCTCACAGAGTACCACGACAGCGGAGTCATGAGACAGTATCTTGATCTATTGCAAAAGGTGCTGGATGAGGGGCACCGGAAGGAGGACCGCACCGGCACCGGGACGATCAGCCTCTTTGGCGCGCAGCTGCGCTTCCCGCTCAGCGAGGGCTTCCCGCTGCTGACGACGAAGAAGCTTCACCTGAAGAGCATCATCTACGAGCTGCTCTGGTTTATCCGGGGCGAGACGAATGTGCGGTACCTGCAGGAGCATGGCGTCAGGATCTGGAACGAGTGGGCCGACGAGGCGGGTGACCTGGGGCCGGTCTACGGCGCTCAGTGGCGGCACTGGCTCGATGCCAAGGGAAGGTCGCACGACCAGCTGGCAGAGGTGATCGAGACGATACGTAAGTCTCCCGACAGCCGGCGGATGATCGTCAACTCGTGGAACGTGGGAGAGATCGACCGGATGGCGCTGCCACCGTGCCACGTGCTCTACCAATTTTACGTCGCAGACGGTAAGCTCTCCCTCCAGCTCTACCAGCGGAGCGCTGACCTCTTCCTCGGGGTGCCATTTAACATTGCCTCCTACGCCCTCCTGCTGATGATGGTGGCGGAGGTGACGGGGCTGGAGGCGGACACCTTTATCCACACCTTAGGCGACGCACACATTTACCTCAATCACCTCGACCAGGTCAGGGAGCAGCTCACGCGGGAGCCGAGACCTCTGCCGACGATGCGGCTCCGACCGGGCGTGACGCAGATTGAGGACTTCACCTACGACGACTTTACGCTGGAGGACTATAATCCCTGGCCACACATCTCAGGCAAAGTATCTGTATGAGCAAGACAAGCACCCTCTCCCTCATCGTCGCCATGGACAGCGACGGAGCGATCGGGCAGGCGGGCGACATGCCCTGGGAAGTATCTGTATGAGCAAGACAAGCACCCTCTCCCTCATCGTCGCCATGGACAGCGACGGAGCGATCGGGCAGGCGGGCGACATGCCCTGGGGGCGGAGCATGAAGGGGGATCTCCGCCACTTCAAGGAGACCACCATGGGGCACCCCATCCTCATGGGGCGCACCACCTACGAGTCCTTCCCCCGCCGACCGCTGCCGGGACGGCTGAATATCGTCCTCACCCGTCGACCTGACTACGCCGTGGAGGAGGGGGCTGTGGTGGCTCACTCGGTGGAGGAGGCGCTCCGCCTCGCTGAGGGGGCGGACGAGGTCTTCGTCATCGGCGGTCGGCAGATCTACGAGCAGCTGATCGACCGGGCGGATCGGCTTTATGTGACGCTGGTGCACCACACGTTCCCCGACGCGGACACCCACTTCCCCGACATCGATCCGGCGGAGTGGCAGCTGGTCCGGGAGGAGCCGCACCCCGCCGACCCGTCCAACGCCTTCCCCTACACCTTCACTACGCTGGAGCGACGGAAGTCGTAGGAAAATCGGAGAATTACTTTAAACTCTACTCGATGACGTATAACAACTTATGGTATTACACCTCTCCCGAATATTCACAACACTGAACTAACTAGTAATCCTATGGTAAAGAGAAAGACTATATGTGACGTAGCTATTACAGTCACATTTATTATCCTCTCCCTTGCACTTACGAGCTGTTATGGGAAAGGGAGTAAGCCGGAGTGTCGAACGTTCATTGGAGCGGCATATTTCGGACGCATTAATCTGTGGATCATCCCTCAAGAGGGAGAAGAGGTGAATCTGAGAGCTATTGAAATTATCGAAAACAGTAGCAATTCTCCCATTTCGTTGAAACAGATCTCTAATGAGATAATGAAGGAAGGAGTGGTAAAAGTCATGTACAGTGCTCCTCCTGAGGGTCCGATCAGTTGTGATGTGCGTTTAACCGATCGTGCTCGTTTTACATCACATTTTACTCTCCGAAATCAAGCCTCTGAAATTCGTTTCACGTGTACTTTTGAATATCGTTATAACGATGAACCCAGACCTCCTCACTATTATGGGGATCCTAATATGATCCTACAAGAGGTCACCAGCGGGGACTTTACCTATACCCGTAAGAATGATAGCGAGGAGTTCCCCGTGGAGGATATTGACATAAAGTTGCGTCTGCGCGACAATAAGCTGGAGCTTGTCGAGCCGTGACATAAGGTCACATAGCGATTACTTACTATACGAGACGAAATGATCGATACGTCATTTCGTCTCGTGCTGTCTCTGAGGATACGCGAAAAAAGGTACCTTTGCCCTTAGTCACAATAAAGGAAAGAACAGTATGAATATAGCAATCGTCGGTGCCAGTGGTGCCGTGGGACAGGAGCTGATCAAGCTGGTCGAGGAGCGGGACTTCCCGTGCGACACGATCCGCCTCTTCGGCTCGGAGCGCAGTGCCGGGCGGTCCTACACCGTCAAGGGACGGGAGGTGACCGTGGAGCTGCTCGAGGAGGGGGATGCCTTCCGCGACATCGATATCGCCTTCGTCAGCGCCGGGGCAGGCACGTCTAAGGCCTTTGCCTCCACCATCACCAAGCACGGCACCCTGATGATCGACAACTCGAGCGCCTTCCGTATGGACGAGGATGTGCCACTCGTGGTGCCGGAGGTGAATGCCTCTGCCGCACTCTCCGCTCCCCGGCGGATCATCGCCAACCCCAATTGCACCACCATCCAGATGGTGGTCCCCCTGCAGGCGCTTGAGCGTAAGACGCACATTCGCCGCGTCCACGTCGCCACCTACCAGTGCGCCAGCGGTGCCGGTGCGAGCGGTATGGCGGAGCTGGAGCAGCAGACGCACGACTATGCCGAGGGGAAACCGCTGGAGGTGAAGAAATTCGCCCATCAGCTGCTCTTTAACCTCATCCCTCATATCGATGTCTTCCAAGAGAATGGCTACACGAAGGAGGAGATGAAGATGTACAACGAGACCCGCAAGATCATGGGGAGCGACATACGCGTCAGCGCCACCTGCGTCCGCGTGCCGGCTCTCCGCGCCCACTCCGAGGCGGTCTGGTGTGAGCTGGAGCACCCGATGACGACGGAGGAGGCTCAGGAGGCCTTCCGCACAGGCGAGGGCTGCATACTGATGGACGATCCGGCGCAGCAGGTCTACCCGATGCCGCTTGACCTCTCAGGGAGGGATGAGGTCTTCGTCGGCCGTGTCCGTCAGGACCTCACGGACCCCAATGGCCTATCCTTCTGGTGCGTGGCAGACCAGATCCGCAAGGGCGCAGCACTCAATGCCATCCAGATCGGCGAGTATATCATTCGTAAAAAGTAACATATGACACTACTGAAGAAACTCCTGCCGGCACTCGCGTCGGCGCTACTCCTCACCACCCTCACCGCGACAGCACAGACCACGGCTGAGATCCACTACGACTTCGGACGACACGTCTACAACGACCTCTCGGGAGAGAAGCCGATCCTCATCAAGCTTGGTCACCTCTCCTACGACAAGTGGGGGCGTAACTATGGCTACATCAGGCTCAATCCAGCCTCCGAGCGGCTCTATGACCTGGATGCCCGCCTGCAGAGGGACATCAAGTTTGTCGACGCACCCCTCGCCCTTCGCCTCGAGTACCACGGCGCGATGCGCTATATGGCCGACCGCACCCACGCCATCTCCTCCGGTATCTCCTACCGCTTCCACAACGAGTATGTCGACCTCACCGTGGCGCCCAGCTACCGGTATGACTTTGGCTACGAGAAGCCGCACAACTTCCAGCTCTGGGGCGATGCCGCCTGGACCAGCTGGAATCGCGTCTGGACCATCCGCGGCTTTGCCGTGCTGCGGACCAACCTCGGTGCCGATGAGGCTCGCCGTAGGGTGATCTTCCGTGCCGAGCCGCAGGTGTGGTGCAATGTAAACCAATTTGTCGGCGTGCCGGACGAGCTCAATCTCTCCATCGGTACCGAGCTGCGGATGGAGTACAATACGCTCCTCCCGGAGGCCTTCCACGTTCGTCCCACAATTGCTGCCAAGTGGACCTTCTGATCCTCCGAGGATAAAAGCATAAAAAAGGAGCGAAGCGGTCATCAGACCGCTTCGCTCCTTTTTTTGCTCCCGACTGCCGATCCCGCAGGGGCGAAGCCCCGGAGGGATCATCGCTGTTTAGCCGCGCGTCGAGGCACGAAGTGCCGAAGACCGCGGGAAAGAGGACCCTGGCGGGGTCGCTGAAGGCTCTGCTCGGCGACCCGCAAGGGGTCGAGGGGGTGGGGACGGGTCTCTGTACATCGGTCACCCGCGAAGCGGTGACCGATGCCTATGGAGCGAGCACCCTTCGGGTGCCTCACGGATGAGCCCCCCTGGTATATGATTACCCCAAAGCTCTGATGCAATTACCCTGGGAATCGGGGACAGTCTGCCCTCCAAATTTGCTAAAGATTGGTAAGTTTGTGGATGATGGGAAGGGTGGAGCCTTCGAACGATCAATCAATGGACTATATACAACTTCGGCAATGAAAGATTTCTTCAAAATGGTAGGCGCATCCTGTCTGGGATTTGTGCTGGCCAATGTGGTAGTCATCATCCTCTCGATGCTCATCCTCGGGGCGATGATCGGCGGTATCACCGACCTGATCAAGAGCAATAAGACCAAGACAGAGGTGACCGTCTCCTCCGGCAGTGTCCTGCTGCTCGACCCTGTAGGCGAGATCGCCGACACTTCCGTAGACGACACCTTTACCTCAATCCGCTCCCTGGGTGGTGACAATAGCAAGAAGAGCTACACTCTCCCCGAGATCGTCGGTGCGATCGAGGAGGCGCGGTCCAATGCGAAGGTGGATGCCATCGTGCTGCGACTGGACAAGTGCTTTATGAGCTTCGACACTGCGCAGGCGATCCGTGATGCGCTGCTGCGCTTCAAGGAAGGAGGCAAGCCGATCTACGCTTACGGTAAGGCTTTTACCCTCGGCAATTACTACATCTCCTCCGTGGCAGACAAGGTCTACGCCGGTCCGGAGGCGATGATGGCGCTGTCGGGTCTGAGCTCGCAGATCCCCTTCTACACCGGTCTCCTGCAGAAGCTCGGGGTGAAGTTTCAGATCTTCAAGGTTGGTACCTTCAAGAGCGCCGTGGAGCCCTATATGCTCGACCACATGAGCGAGGCCAATAGGCTGCAGACGCAGACTTTCTTAGACGGTCTCTGGCAGGGCACGGTGAGCGAGATGGCTGCCTCGCGCGGGATCGATGAGTCGGTCTTCCACCGCTACGCCGATGAGGGACTCTTCATGAGCCGCATCGATACCGCCCTTGTGTACGGGCTGGTCGACTCGCTCGTCTACGAGACCGACCTCGAGCAGGTACTTGCCTCCAAGATCTACGACGATGAGGACGAGGACGAACTGGACGAGGTGCGGGCAGACCTGGTACTCAAGGCGCGTAAGCCGGTGAAGTCGGTGAATAAGATCGCCGTCGTCTACGCCGAGGGCAATATCGTGGATGGTCGTCCGGCGAGCGACAACCCTTTTGCCACTCAGTCCAAGCTGATCGACCAGCGTATCGCCGACAAGCTCCACGAGCTTGCCGATGACGATGACATCAATGCCGTGGTGCTGAGAGTCAACTCCGGTGGCGGCTCCGCCTCTCAGTCGGAGCTGATCTGCCGCGAGGTGATCCGGCTCAAGGAGCAGAAGCCGATCGTCGTCTCTATGGGCGGTATGGCTGCCTCGGGTGGGTACTACATCTCGTCCAATGCGAGCGAGATCATTGCCGGGCCCTACACGCTGACCGGTTCGATCGGCATCTTCGGCATGTTCCCCACCTTCAAGGGCACAGCGGACAAGCTGGCGCTCACCTTTGACACCGTGAAGACGAATAATATGTCAGACTTCGGTGACCCCATGCGCGAGATGCGCCCCGAGGAGCAGGCGCTGATGCAGAAGTATGTGGAGGAGGGGTATGACCAGTTCCTCACCCGCGTCTCGGAGGGGCGCGAGATGACGAAGGCGCAGGTCGACTCGATCGGTCAGGGCCGGGTATGGCTCGGACAGGATGCCCTTCGTCTTGGACTTGTCGACAAGCTCGGCACGCTCGAGACGGCGATCCAGGAGGCTGCACGACTCGCTGACCTCGACGACTACAAGGTGGTCGATATGGTGGAGAAGGAGGACTTCTGGTCGTCCCTCTTCGGTACCAGCATAGAGACTCGCCTGCGGATGATGACTGCCAGTCGTGAGGATCGACTGATGGAGTACGCCGCCCGGATGCTGGACAGCCAGATGGGGGTCCGTGCTCAGGTACCCTACGAGCTGCAGGAGGGCCTCTGGATGAGCAAGCCCCGGGAGAGCAGCCTCGTGCCGGCTCTGCTGCGGTAAGGATAAGGATAAGCGTCACTCGTCGTGAGGATCGGAAGCCACAATATCCTACTCAAGGTCCCCGCCCTGCTCTATGGGTGGGGCGTAGGGGTGCGCAACTTCCTCTACGATGAGGGTATGCTCAAGGGGTACAAGTCCTCCATCCCCGTCATCTGCATTGGCAACGTCGCTGTCGGGGGGACAGGCAAGACGCCGCATGTGGAGCGGGTGATCCGGATGCTTCGCGACGAGTATCGGATTGCCGTGCTGACTCGGGGCTATGGTCGGTCGGGCAAGGGACCTGTGGTGGTCTCGGCCACGGATGATGCCTCGAGGGTGGGAGACGAGCCGCTTCAGATCAAGCGGAAGTTTCCCGAAGTGATCGTCTACGTCGATGGTGACCGGAAGCGGGCGCTGCAGACTCTGGAGTTGATGCCGGAGGAGCTGCGTCCCGACGTGGTAGTGATGGATGACGGATTTCAGCACCGGGCGGTGATCCCTGCCTACAGCATCGTCCTCACCGCCTACGATCGTCCCTTCACGCGCGACAGCTTCATGCCCTACGGTACGCTTCGCGACGATCCCTCTTCGGTGGATCGGGCGGAGTCGATCATCGTCACCCACACACCGGACGACTGCAAGCCGATCGACCTGAGGATGATGATGGGCGAGCTTCCGCTCAAGGACTACCAGGATGTCTACTTCAGTCGTCCCGTCTATGGCGCCGTGACCCCCCTCTTCGACCCCGATCGCTCCGCACCGCTCCCGACTAGCGAGTCACGCGTCTCCGCCGTTGCCGGTATCGCCGACCCGGAGCACTTCTTCGACAAGGTGCGGGAGCTCTACCCGGAGACGGAGGAGCTGATTGTCTACGGCGACCACCACAGCTACGACGAGGATGACCTGGAGGAGCTCAGGGAGCTGATCCGGGAGCCGGACTGCTTCCTCATCACCACGGAGAAGGATGGGATGCGGCTCCTGAGCCACGCCGACAGCCTTACGCCCGAGGAGCGCAGCCGGATTCTCTACCTCCCGATCGAGATTAGTCTGTCACCGAAGCAGGAGCGGCGGTTCCTGGAGCGGCTGCACCGAGCGATCAAGAATAACGGGCTCCACCTCTGACCCCACTTTTATCCCATTTACCTATGCCTACGACCATTCGGATAGTGAATAAGAGCGGACACCCGCTCCCCACCCACGCCACAGCCGGTTCTGCCGGGCTCGACCTCCGTGCCGCTCTCGAGGAGCCGGTGACTCTGGAGCCGCTCGATCGGGCGCTGATCCCGACCGGACTCTACTTCGCCATCCCGGCGGGGTACGAGGTACAGATACGCCCCCGCAGCGGACTTGCGATGAAGCACGGCATTACGGTGCTCAATACCCCCGGCACCATCGACAGCGACTACCGTGGAGAGATCCGCGTGGCGCTGATCAACCTCTCCCGTGAGCCCTTTACCATAGAGCCGGGAGAGCGGATCTGCCAGATGGTTCTCGCGCGCTATGAGCAGGTGGAGTGGGTCGAGGCTGAGCAGCTGGACGATACTGACAGGGGCGAGGGCGGCTTCGGTCACACCGGTCGCAACTGACAGCGTAGGAGATAGTCGGGCGGTCTGGTACCCTTTTTGCATACCAAAGGATGCCGACCGCCCCTCTTGTGTGCGGTCCCATAGGAGACAATTGTATTTTATCGAGATATGAAGGAGAATAAGAAGCATAAGAAAGACCCCCACCATGAGGATCCGGTGGAGCAGGTAGAGCAGCAGGAGACCCCTACAACCGACGAGGAAACGGCTGCTCCCGAGCCCAAGGGAGAGGAGGAGTCCAAAGTGGACGACCTGCTCGACAAGTACGCCGAGCTGCAGGACAGCTATCTGCGACTGAGGGCAGAGTTTGACAACTACAAGAAGCGTACCCTCCGCGAGAAGTCCGACCTGATGAAGTATGGCGCGGAGCGCACCGTGGTGACGATGCTCGACGTGCTGGACGACTTCGATCGCGCCGTCGAGAGCATGGATCAGGCGGCCGACGTCGATGCGGTGAAGGAGGGCGTCCTGCTGGTGAGGGATAAGTTCATCAGCGCCCTCCGCTCCGAGGGCGTGCATGAGATGGAGGTACAGGGCGTCGACTTTGACCCCGAGCTGCATGAGGCTGTCGCCATGAGCGACGGCACGGAGGAGCAGAAGGGGAAGATCATCGACTGCGTCCTCAAGGGCTACGTGCTCAATGACAAGGTGATCCGCCATCCTAAAGTGGTGGTCGGCAAGTAAGAGATATGGCGACGAAGAGAGACTACTACGAGATACTGGGGCTCACCAAGGAGGCCTCGGCGGATGAAATCAAGAAGGCGTACCGCAAGACTGCCCTCAAGTACCACCCGGACCGCAATCCGGGCGACAAGAGTGCGGAGGAGAAGTTTAAGGAGGCCGCCGAGGCCTATAGTGTCCTGAGCGACCCGGAGAAGCGTCAGCGGTATGACCAGTTTGGTCACGCCGGTGTGGACGGTGCCGCCGGTGCGGGAGGCTTCGGTGGCGGAGGCATGTCGATGGAGGACATCTTCAGCCAGTTTGGCGATCTCTTCGGAGGCTTTGGCGGTTTTGGTGGCTTCGGCGGCTTCGGTGGAGGCGGCGGTGGCTACAGCCGTCAGATGCGCGGCGCACTCAGGAGTCCTTCTTCGGTCAGATGCAGACCCAGAGCGTCTGTCCCACCTGCCACGGCACCGGCAAGGAGATCCGGAAGAAGTGCTCTCACTGCTCCGGTCAGGGGGTAAAGTCGGGCGAAGAGGTGCAGGAGATCCACGTCCCCGCCGGCGTCGAGGATGGCATGCAGATGCGCGTCCGAGGCGGTGGCAATGCGGGACCCAATGACGGCGTGAGTGGCGACCTGATCGTCGAGTTTGCCGTCCGCTCCGATGAGCGCTTTGTGCGCCACGGCAGCGACCTGCTCTACAGCCTCCTCCTACCGATCGACGAGGCGATCCTCGGTGGCAAGGTGATCGTGCCGACCCTCGAGGGGGATGTCAAGGTGACGATCAAGCCGGGGACCCAGCCCGGTGAGATCCTGCGTCTGCGTAATAAGGGACTACCCTCCGTCGATGATGCCCGGAGGGGGGACGAGCTGATCTCGATCCAGGTCCACATCCCCTCACGTCTCAGCGGCGACGACCGCAAGCTGGTGGAGCAGATGGCGACTCGGTCGGCATTTCACCCCACGGAAGCGGACCGCAAGGCACACGCCTCCAAGCAGCGCAGCCGTATGGAGCTGTAAGTAAGCCCAGTCGCCGGGTGACTTATAGTGTTAGAGCAGCTCTCGCTGCACGATGAACGAAAAAAGGCGGGCACCCTCCACACCGGAGGATGCCCGCCTTTTTCTTTTATCCTAATAGTGGACTTACTTCTCGATCGCTGCGATGCCGGGAAGCGTCTTGCCCTCGATCGCCTCGATGAGTGCGCCACCACCGGTGGAGACGTAGCTCACCTCGTCAGCGAGGTGGTACTTATTGATTGCTGCTACGGAGTCGCCACCGCCGACGAGGGAGTAGGCGCCGTCCTTCGTCGCCTCAGCAACCGCCTTAGCAACCGCCTCGGTGCCCTTGCCGAACTTGTCAAACTCGAAGACCCCCGCAGGACCATTCCAGAGGATTGTCTTCGACTGCAGGATCACCTCACGGAAGAGCTCGATCGTCTTGGGACCGATGTCCAGACCCTCGCGATCATCGGGGATGTCATTGCAGGGTACGACCTTGCTGTCAGCATCGGGAGCAAAGTCTGTGGCTGCGACACAGTCGGTGCCGAGTACGAGGCGGACGCCATTCTTCTTTGCCGTCTCCTCGATCTCGCGCGCCACATCGAGCTTATCCTCCTCTAAGAGAGACTTACCGACGTTGCCGCCACGAGACTTCATAAAGGTATAGGTCATGCCGCCCGTGAGGATCAGGTTGTCCACCTTGCCGAGGAGGTTCATAATCACGTCGATCTTAGTGGATACCTTGGAGCCGCCGAGGATGGCGGTGAAGGGGTGCTTGGCGTTATTCAGGATCTCATTGACCGCGTTCACCTCCTTCTGCATCAGGTAGCCAAACATCTTGTGCTCCTCATCGAAGTACTCAGCGATCAGCGCCGTGGAGGCGTGGGCGCGGTGAGCGGTACCGAAGGCGTCATTGACGTACACCTCGGCGAGGTCTGCCAGCTCCTTGACAAATCCCTTCTGGCTCGCCTTGACAGCCTTCTTGGCAGCTGCGGTCTCCTCCTCGGAGGCGTCCTTGGGGAGTCCCATCGGCTTGCCCTGCTCCTCAGCGTGGAAGCGAAGGTTCTCCAGGAGGAGCGCCTCGCCGTCCTTGAGCTCCATCGCCATCCGCTTCGTCTCCTCACCGACGCAGTCGGGAGCGAGCTTCACGTCCACGCCGAGCAGCTCAGAGACATGGGAGAGGATGTTCTTCATGGAGAGCTTGGGGTCGGCGCCGGTCTTGGGACGACCGAGGTGGGAGGCGATGATGAGGCGACCTCCATCACCGAGGATCTTCTTGAGTGTCGGGAGAGCGGCACGGATGCGGGTGTCGTCCGTGATCTGGAGATTATCGTCCAGTGGGACATTGAAGTCGACTCGCACGAAGACGCGCTTACCGCCGAAGTTGTAGTCTTGGATCTTTGCCATAGCTATAGGGTTTATTAGTGTATTGATCTCTTTCTTACCCTACAAATTTAGTAATTTCTTGGGGAATAAAGGGAAGGGCTATCCGATCGTGAGGATTGTCCAAAGGTCGTGGTACATTTGTCCATGCTTCAGGAAATCATCGATAATTTCAATCATCTGGGCGCCTCCGGTACGCCCTTCTACTTCCTCATTAATTATCGGGGAGATAGCTGCTACATCGATCGTATTGACCGGTCGGGCGAGACGCCTTTCTTCCTCTCCATAGAGGGGCGGGCGAATCGTCCGCTGGAGAGCCTGCCCTACGACGGTTCACCGGCTCCGCTGACGCTGACCGCTCATCCGGAGAGCTACAACAGCTATGCGGAGCGCTTTGCCGTGATCCGAGAGGGGCAGCTGCGGGGGGACTCTTTCCTCGCCAATCTGACGCTACGGACGGCAGTGGACTTCGCCGGAGACCCGCGTGAGCTGCTGAGTAGAGTGCGGGCGAAGTACTGCGCCTGGCTGCCGGGGCATTTCCTCTGCTTCTCCCCGGAGATCTTTGTCCGGATCTCCTCCGACGGGGTGATCAGCTCGTATCCGATGAAGGGGACGATCGACGCCACGCTGCCGGACGCGGAGCAGAGGATACTCTCTGACCCTAAGGAGCAGGCTGAGTCGGCGACGATCGTCGACCTGATACGCAACGACCTCTCATCCGTAGCGGAGCATGTGCGGGTGGAACGGTACCGCTACATTGATCGCGTGGAGACGCGAGACGGAGCGCTGCTGCAGGTCAGCTCGGAGGTGACAGGACAGCTGCCCTCGGGATGGCAGAGAGAGCTGGGCACCATCCTGAGCAAACTCCTGCCGGCGGGGTCGATCACCGGAGCCCCTAAGGCGGCCACGCAAGAGCTGATCGCACGGGCGGAGCGGCATGAGCGGGGCTTCTATACCGGGATCTGCGGATTCTTCGACGGGGAGAGTCTCGATACGGGCGTGATGATCCGCTTCATCGAGAGGGATGGCGAGCACTTCTACTACCACGCCGGCGGCGGCATCACGATCAATAGCGACTGCCGCAGTGAGTACGAGGAGGTGATAGAGAAGATCTACTTACCCCTATGACCTACTACATTGAGACCATAGGCGTGGAGGAGGGGGATCGGATGCCCCTGGCAATGTACCACCTCCGTCGGGTGAGCGAGACACTGCGCGAGGTGCCGCCCTTCCTCTCATCAGAGGAGCAGCTGAGTGCGCTTCTCAGGGCAGCTCGACCGGAAGGGGCAGCCGCACCGCTCAAGATGCGCATCGTCTACTCCTCGGCAGGGATCGACGAGGTGACCGTGACCCCTTACACCTACGACATACGCACGGTCCGGAGACTGCAGCTCTACCGTGTGCCGGACGGCTATCGGTACGACCGTAAGTACCTCGACCGGACACTCCTTGACAGCATCGCCTCTTCGCTTCCCGATCACGAGACGGTGGCTCTCCTGATCCGGGGAGATCGAGTCACCGATACCACCTTTACCAATATCTGTCTGCGGAGAGCGGGGCGGTGGGAGACCCCCGACAGTCCACTCCTGGAGGGGACTCGCCGCCGCTCCTACCTGGAGTCGGGTGAGATCAGTGCCGTTTCCGTGACGATAGACGATCTCCTCGGGGGACGCTGGAGCGAGATCTCGCTCATCAATGCCCTCAATCCCCTCGGTCGCCTGATCCTCCCGGTCACCGCTATACGTGGTCCCATCATCGAGGGGTGGTCATAGTGTGATAAAATGTGTACCTTAGGGGGCTGATCGAGGTATATTCGACCAGCCTGCAATAATCTATCTAACGTATATTTGAGCCATGGACTTGAATCCCACAGACATGAATACCGCTCCCCAAGACGAGGAGCAGAAGACCATCACCGGAGCAGAGGCAGAGCCGACCGGGGAGACCCAGACCACCGAGACCGTAGAGACAGCGGACAGAGAGGAGGCTGAGGTTCCCGAAGCTGAGCCTGCCACAGAGACGACCCCGACGGAGGAGAAGATCGTCACACCCGACGAGGGTGAGCCCGATGAGCAAGATGAGGAGGATGAGTCCGAGGAGAGCGAAGAGGGTACACGGAAGCCCCGTACCGATCTCTCCAAGCTCAGTGGTGACGAACTCTATGAGGCGATCAATGCCATGGTCGAGGGTGGTACCGTCCCGACACAGCGCGATATGCGCCGTCTCGAGCGCCAGATGATGCCTAAGGGCGGCGTCACCCCTGCGCCTGCCGCTGAGGAGGGTGCCGAGACAGAGTCGACTCCTGAGGACGAGGCAGCGATCCGCTTCATCAACCTCAAGACCCGCGCACAGAAGCTCCGCAGCGAGCAGCGCGAGCAGGAGCGGTCGGAGCGGGAGGCCAATCTTGCCGCCAAGAGACAGCTGGTCGAGCGACTGAGAGAGCTCCTCAGCCCCACCAATACGATGAATCCGATTACCCTTCGCAACGAATTCTTCAACATCCGTCACTCCTGGAGCGAGGTCGGTCGTGTCCCCGACAACGATCGCAACGCCCTGATGGACGAGTACTCCGGTCTCCTCGACCGTTTCTATGAGGAGAAGGAGATCGGCGAGGGAGAGCGGATCCAGGACTACGCCGACAACCGCTCTCAGAAGGAGGAGATCATCCGCAAGGCAAGAGCACTCGGCGAGGAGCCGGATGCGGTCAAGGCCTTCCGCAAGATGAAGGGCCTCCTCGACGAGTGGAAGGAGGTGGGACCCGTGGCGCCCGAGTTTAAGGACAGCCTCTGGAAGGACTTCAAGGACGCCCAGCAGGTGGTCTACAAGCGGCACGACGACCACTTCAAGGCGATCCACGAGGACGAGAAAGCCAATTATGAGAAGAAGAAGGAGCTGGTAGAGACTCTCGAGAAGATGCTCGTCACCCTTCCCGACAGCCGTCAGGGCTGGCGCCGCTACGAGAACGAGCTGAAGAAGATCCACAACCAGTGGATGTCCATCGGCCGCGTCCCCAAGGACCTCTTCATCGAGCTCAGGAGCCGATACGACCTGGTGAGGGACGAGTTCTACATGCAGCGCAAGGCTTTCCTCAGGGAGCTCTCCGCAGAGATCACGCCCAAGCTGGAGCGTCTCCGCGAACTGGTGGACGAGGCCGACGCACTCAAGGACAGCGAGGACTGGGGACCTACGACCGAGAAGCTCAAGGCTCTGCAGAGAGAGTGGACAGAGAACGCCCGCTTCGGCACTCAGGTCGGCGAGGCACAGCGTCTCTGGAAGCGCTTCCGCGCATCCTGCGACAAGTTCTTTGATCGTAAGGCTGAGCTCCACAAGCAGCGCAATGCCGATCGTAAGGAAAACCTCCAGGCCAAGTACGATGTCGTCGATCGCCTCGAGGCGCTCCTCGACCGACGCAATGATCCCTCCATCGCTGACGAGGTGAAGGCGCTCGAGCAGGAGTGGCGCTCCATCGGACCGGTGCCCAATGACGAGAAGGACGATGTGCTCAATCGCTACTTTGGTGCCATGCGCATCCTCAATGGCAAGGGCGGTCGCCGAGGAGGCAACCGTCGTGATGGGGGCAATAGAGACCGCCGCGGGGGCAACCGCCGAGACGATCGCCAGAGGGAGCCGAAGTTCTCCAAGGTCAATCTCGATAAGGACCTCACCAAGCTCTCCAAGGACGACCTTAAGGACGAGCAGAAGAATGTGAAGCACGGCATCTCCAAGCTGGAGGATGAGCTCCTGCAGCTGGAGACCAATTTTGGATTCTTCTCCGGCGACCCCAGCAATCCCATGGTCAAGCATGTACAGAAGAAGATCGATGAGGTCAAGGCCAAGATCTCTCAGTACCAGGATCGCGTAGGAGAGATCAAGGAGGAGGTGAAGAAGCCCGAGGAGGAGACTCCGACCAAGGCACCTGCTGAGACTCCTACCGAGACTCCTGCCGAGACCCCCGCTGAGACTCCCGCTGAGACTCCTGCCGAGACTCCCGCTGAGACTCCTGCTGAGACTCCTGCCGAGGAGAAGGCTGAGGAGTAATCCCGTCTAGACACAAAGCGGGGGCTGCATCCGGATCTGGATGCAGCCCCCGCTTTTTCTTCTCTGGCTGCGGGGTGCTCTCCCCCCCCTTCACCTCGACTGACGTTCCCCCTCACTTATCCGTGAGCTTCATCGATGCAAATATAGCACCCCCACCGAGAGGAGTTGTCTCATAGAGTCTTTATATGTCTCTTCCTGTCTCATCCTAAACAAAATTGCGTTTCCTGCGGTCTTCGTCACCCCTGCTTACTCCCCGAGGAGAGCCGCAGACACCTGACGCCTCAGCTCCTCATACTCCTCAGGGGTGAGCCGCCGGGAGAGGGAGACGGCGCTGTATCCCCCATAGTTCATTGCCCAGTTATTGACATTCCGCACCGAGCCAAAGCGCTCCACAAAGCTTCGCCCTTCGACTCCACTCTCCCCCTCTACAGCAGGGACTTGTTCCTCCGGCTGCGGTCTCTCATATGCTGCCAGTAGGGCAATCTCCCGCTCGTGAGACAGGATCTGCGCATGCTGCTCATCCGGCAGACGCTGCTGCACCTCCAGCGCCTCAGGCCAGAGACACTGCCGCCACAGCTCTTCTCGCAAGTCCTCCAGCACGCCGCGCTCCAGGAGCGAACCCCTACGCAGTGTGCCGAGGAGAAGCGGGGTCTCTCTCCGGAGCTCGTCCGGCGAGAGCTTCGCACCGCTCAGCAGCTCCGCCCACTCCCTCAGCGGACCCCGCTCCCCGAGGCGGATCAGCTGCTCCACCGCCTTTGCTCGATCGGACCGGTATGCCGTAAGCGCCCATGCCGCCAGCCGCTTCGTCTCCGGCGGATACGAGTCAGCGGTCAGCACCTCAGTCAGATGAGACCGGGCCGCAAGCGTATCCCCCTCCATCCGAGCCAGCGAGTAGGCCATCGCCGGGTCGGGAGTAAGCTCCAGGAGTCTCCTCAGACGGACGGTGTCACCGAGGAGTGCCGCCGCCATCATCGCCTGACGCTTATCCTGCGACTCCAGCGCCACCTCAGGGTGTCCCGTCCTTAGCCCGATCCGCTCCAGGAGAAGGGTGTCCCCCAGAGCGTCGGCGGTGCGGAAGAGTTTCTCCCCCTCCCCGGCAGGTAGAGATCTGAGCGGGTAGAGAAGGAGCGGATAGTCCGTCAGCTCCGCGGGACGATCCTCATGCGAGAGGTCGGCAAGGGAGCGCCGGAGATAGGTCCGGGCGTTGAGCCGCTCCACCCGGTCGAGTAGAGAGCAAGAGGAGAGAAGTAGGGGAAGGAGTAGAAGGAGCACGCCGCAGCTCCTTGCCCATCGGCTGAGAGGAGAGCAGTGGTCCACGGCGTACGATCTCACTGATTCATCACCATGCTGAGGCGATGCGTCACCTCGTCAGCGACGCCGGCAGGGAAGTGGATCCCCCGCCGATGGATACTGGTCACCCAGCCGGGCACATCCGCATCCTGCAGCGTCCGGAGCACGTGGCGAAACTCCTGAGTCTCCATCTCAGTATAGAGGTCTGCTGCCCGACCGCAGAAGCGATCCAGCTCCTCATCCTCGTAGTAGAGGATCATCGGTCGCCGCTTGTCCGTGAGATCGATCGGTGTCGTGCAGCCGACCGAGCAGGAGAGACAGCCACCGCCACACTCAGCCGACACCGCCGCATCGGGTGCCTCGCCGCCATTTTGCCGGATCATACGCACCAGCCGCCGGATCAGGAGTCCGACAGCCACAGCCAGTATCAGTAGTGTTATGAGTGTAGACATAGATGATATCGTGTTTCTTATGCAAAGGTACCCATTTTACCGCAGGGTAGGGGTAAAAAGGAGCGAGGGCCGCCTCCCGGGTGGGAGACAGCCCTCGCTTAATGTTTCCTATAGGGTCCGGAGATTACTCCTGTCCCTCAGCGTCCTCCATCTTCTCGCGGAGCTCGGCAAGTGCGTCGAGATCTCCGAGGGTAGACTTCTCTGCCGGAGCAGAGGGGGTGTTGCTGAAGTCTGCTGCGGTCGTCGTCTCAGCACTGATGCCCTTAGCAGCGTCCTCGTAGGTGCGAGTGTGGCTGACGATGATGCGCTTGGCGCTGCGGTTGAACTCGAGCACCTTGAAGTCCAGCTCCTCGCCGGTCTCTGCCTGAGCGCCGTCCTCCTTGGTGAGCTGCTTCAGGGGCGCAAAGCCCTCGATCTCGTCGGGGAAGTTGATCACGGCACCACGTGCGCTGATCTCGCCTACCTTACCCTTGTGTACAGAGCCGATGGCGTAGACGCCCTCGATGCTGGCCCAGGGATCGGGTGTGCAGCTCGGGTGCTTGATCTTCTTGGTCCAGGAGAGGTCGCTGATGTGGATCAGACCATCGATCCCGTCCTCGAAGGTGACGAAGATACCGAAGTGGGTGAAGTTGCGCACCTCTGCGGTGTGCTTGCTTCCGATCGGGTAGCGCTCCTCGATGCTCTCCCAGGGATCGGGAGTGAGCTGACGGATACCGAGGCTCATCTTGCGCTCCTCGCGGTCGATGGAGAGGATGACGCACTCGATCTCCTCGCCTACCTTGAGCAGGTCAGAGGGGTGGTGTACGTGCTTCGTCCAGCTCATCTCGCTGACGTGGACAAGACCCTCTACACCGGGCTTTACCTCTACGAAAGCACCGTAGTCGGTGAGGACAACGACCTTGCCGGTCACCTTGTCGCCCACCTGGAGACCCTCCTCGAGAGCGTCCCAGGGGTGGGGGGTGAGCTGCTTCAGACCGAGGGCGATACGCTTGCGATCCTCATCGTAGTCGAGGACGACGACATTGATCTTCTGTCCGATCTCGACCACCTCCTCGGGGCTATTGATACGTCCCCAGGAGAGATCGGTGATGTGGACAAGACCGTCGACACCGCCGAGGTCGATAAAGGCACCGTAGGAGGTGATGTTCTTCACCGTACCCTCGAGTACCTGACCCTTCTCGAGGTGAGAGATGATCTCGGCACGCTGTGCCTCGAGCTCCTCCTCGATGAGTGCCTTATGGGATACGACGACATTGTGATAGTCGGGATTGACCTTGATGACGCGGAACTCCATCGTCTTGCCTACAAACTCCTCGAAGTCGCGGATCGGACGGACGTCGATCTGCGAGCCGGGGAGGAAGGCATTGACACCGAAGATATTGACCAGCATACCACCCTTGATACTCTTGTCGATGTATCCGGTGATGGTCTCCTTGGTCTCCAGTGCCTCCTCGATGCGTTTCCAGGCGCGGTCGCGCATAGCGTCCTCGTGAGAGAGCAGAGGACGACCGTCCTTGGCCTCCGTCTTGCGGACGTACACCTCTACCTCGTCACCGACCTTGAGATCCTTATTGTAGCGGAACTCGCTTGTGGGGATGACGGCGGGAGCGCGCAGACCCACGTCTACCTTGACCTCACGCTTGTCCATGGCGATCACCTTACCGGTGATGATCTCGTCCTCGTTGATGTTGGGGATGGTCTCAGCGTACTTCTTCTTCTCCTCCTCCAGCTGCTCAGCTGAGATGTCGGACTCGCGATTGTACTTGTCCCAGTCAAAGTCCGCGTTGGGCTTTGTCTCGTCGTACTTTGTAATCATGCATTAATAGCTCTACGCTATCATGTTTTTAAAAGGGTTAAACAATACGTTACTATGCCCGTCCGCCCCTTTCCCTCGGGAAATCGGTGGACAAGCACGGCGCAAAGGTAACGTAAATAATTGAAACCTAAAACCCTGTCCTCTTAATTGCACCCACGCCGCCGTCTCCTGCCGACCCTTACGCCAGAGCCTATCCGGGACAAGCCTTGGATCTAATATACAAGTGTATGCATAAGTCGAGGGGCTACAGGACATCTTCGCGGGTCTCAATAGAGTGCTTGTTCTTTAGAATAGGTTATCTTTGCCATTGCCTTTCATTAGTATAACGACCCATTCTGTATGCTGAGACATCTTATTCCTGTCCTTATAGGGCTGTCCGGGATGATTATCTATATCCGTAATCTCATCGGACTTGAGCGCGAGAAGGAGTCGCTGGACAATCCCCTCTATGTGTCGGCGCGCCGACGGGAGATCTACCTCTGGCTCGTGATCTTCTTCGTGATCATGGTGGACCATATCGGACCGTTAGTTCAGCTGCTCTTCCATTGAGCAAAGTAGAAGAAGCCCGCCCCTCGACGTCGCATCGGAGGGCGGGCGGATTCTTAAATAGTTCTTGGCTGTATGAAAAGACGGACCTTGCTACTAAGGTCTTAGAATATGATGTGCCAGAGGGCGAGCAGGATGATGACCCAGAGGGCGATGCTGACGGTCTTGACTGTCGTGCTGCTGTGCTTGCTCCGGAGGATCATGCCGATCGGGATCACCCCGACCACGTAGATCAGCAGGGCGGCGAAGGGCAGAGCGACAAGACCACCAGCGATGGAAAAGAGTAGCCCGGCCGCTGTGCTGCGGAAGTACTCCCCGTCGTGGAAGAAGTCGTACTGGAAGAGATCCCCGTCAGCGAGACCTGTGATGACTCCTCCCATGGCGACGAAGAGTCCCAGGATAAGCAGAATGGAGCCTGTCCAGAGTAGTCCCTTGCGCCAGCCGGGGGAGAGGAAGTCGGAGGGGCGGGGGATGACACTCTTACGATCGCCCGACTCCTTTCCCTCCGCCTCGCTCTTGGTTATTGTCTCGTCGATGTCCTGCCAGATCGTCGAGGGGGAGACCGGCTTGCCGTGGAGCTCCAGCCGCTGGGTCACTGTCTTGGCCTGAGGGACAAAGATTGTCATCGCCAGGTAGACGAGGATGATCGCCGGTGCGACGGGGGTGAAGAGTAATAGGATGAAGGTGAGGCGGAAGAGTAGGGCGTCCATGCCGAGGTACTCTCCGAGCCCACCGAGGACACCGCCGAGCCAGCGGTCCACGGTGGAGCGGTAGTAGATGTGTCGTGGACGCGGTCCCTCCATGGCGGTCGGTGGGATCGGTGGGGTGGGGATCCTCCTCTGCTCCGTCTCGGTCTCGAGGGCAGCGGTGTCGGAGTGGATAGGCTCATCGGCTGCCGGCATCTCCTCCTCAATAGGATGCTGCTCCTCCTCGTCGTCGAAGAGGCGATCAAGCGAGCCGACCCGCTCTATCGTACGGCGAACGGCATCGATGGTGATGGTGGCTCCGGGCCCCTGCTGCCGGATCTCGTCGGCAAAGAGGTCGGCGATACGGCTCTCGAAGTCGGAGACGATCTCTCCGTCCGGATCCTCGGGAGCATAGTGTGACCGGATGCCCTCGATGTAGGCATCGAGGGCGAAGTAGGCGTCCTCATCGATCGTGAAGGAGCGGCCGCCAAGGGTGACTGAAAGGTTCTTTTTCATGATGCTCTGTTTTTTGCCCTTATGGTTCTCTATTCCTTATCTGTCGGTCGCATCTCATCGACGGGCTCCTGCATGGGAGCGGGGGTGATCTGCGGACCGTTATTCTCATGCTTGGCAGCTCGTATACGGTCGACCTGAGCATTCATCTCCGCCCAGTTCTGATTGAGCTTATCCAGTATGCTTCGCCCCTTGTCTGTCAGGGTGTAGTACTTGCGAGGAGGTCCCTGGGTACTCTCCGCCCAGGTGTAGCCAATGATGCCGGCACGACGCATCTTGCTCAGGAGAGGGTAGAGTGATCCCTCCACGATGAGCAGGTCGGCCTCCTTGAGCAGATCGATGATGTCTGCCGAGTAGGCCTGGCGACTGTCGAGCAGGAGAAGTAGGTAGTACTCCAGGAGCCCTCGTCTCATCTGTGAGCGGAACTTGTCCGCCAAGTCAGTCTTTGCCATGATGCTCTTACTATCGTTAGTGAAAATGATTCTATCTCTATATTGTACGGCAAAGATACGTATAATCTTAGTACCTTGCAAATATAAGGTAGTACGAAGTGGTGGAGAGGAAAGGTGGATCGGAAGTGTCGGGCGAGTCGGACGGGTCGGATGGGTCGGACAAGTAGGAGCCCTCAGACTAATATCGGTATTAGTGATTACTATAGTCGGTATTAGTGATCACTATTATCGGTAATAGTGTTCACTAATACCGGTAATAGATCTGCGCCTGCGCAGACGGCTGATTGCCAGTTTGCTGTGAGTCGGCCTATGAGTACCATTGCCGGCGGCTCATTACTTCGTACCTTCGTGGGCTCGATGGGAGGGCATCTTTTTTTCTTTACCCTATATATTAATGTGTACGTGCTGATATGAATGGATGGCTAACGGTGGCGATGCTGCTGGTCTCAAATGTCTTCATGACCTTTGCCTGGTACGGGCACCTCAAGCTCCAGGAGCTGCATATACTCCGAGACAGTACGCCGCTCTATGTGGTGATCCTGCTGAGCTGGGGGCTGGCGCTGATGGAGTACGCCTTTCAGGTGCCGGCCAATCGGTATGGCTTTGTGGGCAATGGGGGAGCCTTTACGCTGCTGCAGCTCAAGGTGATCCAGGAGGTGATCTCGATCACCGTCTTTACGCTCTTCACGGTCATCTTCTTCCGGGGGACGCCGCTGCAGTGGAATCACCTCGCCGCCTTTGTCTGCCTCGTCCTGGCAGTCTACTTCGTTTTCCGGTAATTATCGGGCTTTACCGGTAGAATACCCTAAAGAGGGTAGGTGTTGAGTCATAAAATACCCACTTTTGGGAATGGGCTCACGTCTTGATTAGGGTCATCTTTGCAGCGATATGGGGCATGGTCCCTAATTGCATAACTAAAGATTAAGAAAGATGACTTCGATCAGCAAGTGGAGCCTCACGCTGCTCCTCGGTATGACCCTCGGCCTCCCATCCTGCGGGGATGATAGTAATAAGAGTAAGGAGCAAGCCTCCTCGGAGGAGGTGGCTGCTGCCGCCCTCGAGGTGGATCAGGTCTTAGCCGACCCGGATAGTCTGGTCGGTGATACCATCGAGATCGAGGGGATCTGTACTCATATATGCAAGCATGGAGGAGGAAAGATCTTCCTCATGGGCAGCGACGATACCAAGACCCTCCGTGTAGAGGCGGGTGAGTCGATCGGCAGTTTTCCTCAGGAGACCGTCAATAGCATCGTACGGGTGAC
>QWCK01002313.1_pt1 | contig 24438 bp, 22 predicted proteins | sample 1972571 | NCBI WGS metagenome assembly QWCK01 (sample SAMN09866710, study PRJNA288562) | Human gut metagenome isolate term2_stool, whole genome shotgun sequencing... | isolation source: gut | host: Homo sapiens | place: USA: California | reverse complement strand
GCGAGTTGCAAATTTCGGAAGCCCGTTTTTAGCATAATTTTGACGCTTTAGTATTTCCCACCGACGGAACCTGAACAGGAACAGCTTCCTACTTTTTATTCAGGTCCGGGTAATCATGCCTTCCTGAATTAAATCTCAATCACATCTGCTTCCTCACCACCATATACTCATCCCCATTCCGGTAATAAGGACACTGATAATGCTGGTCAGATATAAGACGCATATATTCATCTTCATCCATATTGATATCGCACATATAACTTTCATAATCTTCATCGTATGTATAATAAGTACAGCTTTCACAGCTATTCTGAGCCATCGTAATTCTCCTTTTTCTGATTTGATAATTGAATTTCTCTATTTTTCATCGATTATAACATATTTTTCCGATACTGTATGTAAAAAAGAGCATAAACATTGCGATTACAGGTTGCCCCTGCTTTGTTATCCATGTTATATTTTATGTGATATTTTTATCAAACTATTACTAAAGGAAAGGGTTATTATGGATTCAATGTTTAACACTCCGCAGGAAGTTGTACAGGCCAATATGAACGGTGCTGTAAAAAAAGCTGCGACTTCTAAAAAGAAAGTATTCTTTATGGGAATCATGGCTGGTGTCTGCATCGCACTCGGTGCTCAGTCCAGTAATGTTGCCATGCATGATATTTCAAATGTAGGGCTTGCGCGTCTGGTTGCAGGATGCGTCTTCCCGGTAGGTCTGATGATGATTGTATTTATCGGAGGAGAATTGTTCACCGGAGATTGTATGATGACGATGGCATGTATTAAGAGAAAGATCCGCGTTGCTTCTCTCATCCGTACTCTGGTAATTGTATATTTCGGAAATATGGTCGGTGCAGTTGCTCTTGCGTATCTGGTATATCTGTCCGGACAGTATAATTACACCAGTGGTGCTCTCGGTGCATTTACAATAAAAGTAGCTCTCGGAAAAGTCAGCCTGTCTTTTCTGCCTGCTCTGATCTCCGGAATTTTATGTAACATCCTGGTGTGCGCTGCAGTATTGATGGCTTCTACTGCAAAAGATATTGCCGGAAAATCCCTCGCCATCTTCTTCCCGATCATGGCATTCGTTATATCCGGCTTCGAACACTGCGTTGCAAATATGTATTATATCCCGGCCGGAATCTTTGCTTCCATGAATGCGGATTATGTTGCCAAAGCAAAGGAATTGTACGGCATCACCGAAAGTCAGATTGCTTCCCTGAACTGGGGAAATTTCTTCCTTGTCAATCTTCTACCTGTTACAATCGGTAACATTATAGGCGGTGGATTTATCATTGGCGGCTTATTTTTCTATCTTCACGGAAAGAACTGCAAATAAAGATAAAAAATTGCAATTGATAATACCGTTATAACAATATTATCAATTGCAGTTTTTTATAGACCAAAATCAACAGAAGACGTACCTTTTTCCAGTTGCAGGACCATCTCTGCCAGCTTTTCTGCTGTCACTTCGATTCCTAGCCTGGAACTATTAATACACAGATCATAATTATGCGGTCTGCCCCAGCTTCTGCCGGTGTAATAATCATAATATGCTTTCCTGTCTTTGTCTTTCTTTCTGACCATCGAAGTAGCCGCTTTCTCATCTATCGAAAGCTGTTCCATCTTTCTCTGCACACGCCACTCAAACGGTGCCGCTATAAACAGGCTGATATGATCAAGTTCTGCCTGTTCCAATATGTAATCTGCACAGCGTCCGACAAACACACAGTTTTCTTTTCCTGCCAGTTCCCGGATAATAGAACTGTATGCCTGATGCAGTGTGTCATTGGCTGTCATTCCGTTGAGTTCCTGATTCGGCACATCATACCACACCTGGTGCAGCCATGGATTATGTTTTTTTTCATCCGCCTTTTCCAGAACTTCTTTAGGCATTGCAACAATCTTTTCTGCTGCCTTGTCGATCAGATCCCGGTCATATAATTCCAGTCCTAATTTTTTTGCAAGTATTCTTCCGATTTCATGACCGCCGCTTCCAAATTCTCTTCCGATACAAATAATCATAACGCTTCCTCCTTTTTGCAAGTATATTCCGTCTTGTATACTTTAACTATAGCTCTTTTTTTCAGATCATAAAACCAACAATCCAGAGAAAATGTCTATTTATATCCATTTTATTCACTCAAAAATTCTCCCATTGAGCATCGTCTTATCCGTCTGGCGTTCTGTACCGGAAGTTTATAATTAAAACTTTCCGCTGCGTCCTCCGTGACTCTTACCGGAAGAGCCGGTATGCACAGAACTTCCATCACTTTCCTGCTTCCGTTCAATCTTTCTTGTTGTTACGACACGATTCACAAAGTAATCCGTCCTGACCGTCAGATCCAGACTGCCTGCTTTTTCACAAGCTTTACTACCGTCTCGATATGATCGCAGAACGGGAAGTTATCCACCGGCTGGATCTTCACTGTCTGATATCCATTTCCCGTCAGATATTTCAGATCTCTTGCCAGTGTCTCCGGATTACAGGACACATAGACAACCCTCTTTGGCCCGAGCTTTATTACAGAAGAAAGGAACTTCTCATCACTTCCGGCTCTCGGCGGATCCATGAATACCACATCTGCTTTTTGGTTCTTCGAAGCCATATCTACCATGAATCTTCCTGCATCACCTGCATAGATCTCGGCATTCTTGATGCCATTTTCTTTTGCGTTGATTCTCGCATCTTTCACCGCATCTTTGTTCAGCTCTACTCCTATGACTCTCTTTGCATTCCTGGCTGCAATCAGACCAATTGTACCGGTTCCGCAGTACGCATCGATCACCGTCTCTTTTCCGGTCAGTTCCGCATAGTCCATGGCTGTATTATAAAGGATCTCCGTCTGTACAGGATTCACCTGATAGAACGATTTTGGAGAAATACGGAACGTACAGCCGCATAATCTGTCTTTAATAAATCCCGGTCCGTAGATCGGCTTTTCCTTTTCTCCCAGCACCATACTGGTCTGCTTGTTATTCACATTCAGTACTACGGTCGTAATCTCAGGATGTACTTTTTTCAAAGCCTTCACAAAGTTATTCTTTGATGGAAGAATTGGCGACCCCAACACCAGAACGACCATAATCTCACCAGTCTCAAAGCCTCTGCGGATCAATACATGTCTCAAAAGTCCATATCCTGTATCTTCATTATATGTCTTAATCTTAAAAGACGGCAGAAGTTCACGGATCGTACGGATGATCTCCTGACTTTTCTTATCTTCGATCAGACATTCTTCCACTGCGATCACACGGTGCGTTCCTTCTGCATAGATGCCGGATATCGCATTTCCTTTTCTGTCATGATCGAATACCGCATGTACTTTATTTCTATAAAAATATGGATGCTCCATACCGATGATCGGACTAACTTTGCAAAAGCCTCCCAATAATTGTTCTTCCTGCTTCTGTTTTCTTTTCAGCTGTTCTTTGTATGGCATCTTCTGGAACTGGCAGCCTCCACATTTTTTATCGATTTTACATGCAGAAGTCTGATTCCGTGTCTGCTTTTTATTTTTCTGTACTTTACTCTTCTGACCTGATTGCCCAGCGCATTTTCGTGCATTTCGCACGGCTGTTGCGGAAGCATTCTTCTTTGGACGGTCGGATGACGTCTTTTGCGATCTCACTGTACAGGCCCTCCTTTTTCCATTGTTTGAATGATTTCTTTACCAGACGGTCTTCCCCCGAATGGAAGGTAAGAATTGCCACTTTTCCTCCCGGTTTTAGCACACCCGGCAGCTTGTCCAGGAAATCATACAATACTTCAAATTCATGATTCACATCAATACGAAGTGCCTGGAATACCCGCTGGCTCGACTTACGTATTGCTTCTTTTCTTTCTTTTTCCGGAATAAATACAAGTGCCTCTCCGATCACCTGGTGCAATCCCGTTGTTGTTTCAATCTTTCCGCCTTTTCGGATCTTTTCCGTAACTGCTTCTGCAATCTCTTCTGCATAAGGTTCATCTGCATTTTCAACCAGCATCCCTGCAAGTTCTTCTCTTGAAATGTCACGCAGCCGTTCTGCCGCACTGATTCCTTTCTCCGGATTCATCCGCAGATCCAGAGGACCTTCTGCTTTAAATGTGAATCCCCGGTCCGGGTTATCGATCTGCATGGATGACACACCAAGATCTGCCAGTACAAAATCAAATTTTCCGGCTTCTTTTGCTACTTTGTCAATATTAGCAAAGTTCTCAAGCTTTACTGTCAGGATGTCTGATCCGAATCCTTTTTCCTCCAGACGTTTCTTTGTCTTTGCTGATTCGATCGGATCTACATCCAGTCCGTAGATATGGCCCTCTCCCTGCAGTTTTTCCAGCATCTTTGAGGTATGCCCTCCATATCCAAGCGTTGCATCCAGTCCCTGCTGTCCTGGCTGGATATCAAAAAAGTCTAAAATCTCCTGTACACAGATGGAAATGTGCATTCCTGCCGGTGTTCCGCCTTTTTGGATCACCTTTGAAATAGTATCTGCATACTTTTCCGGATTCAGTTCTTTATATTTTTCTTTATAATTTCTCGGATGTGTTCCGGAATATCGGACTCTCCGTTTATGTTTCTTCTCTTGATTTTCCTGATTCTCCATAATCTCTCTCCCATTTTATCAGTTGTTCCGGTACATCTACATCCCGGAGTTCTGCTTCTTCTGTCTCACAGAGCACCACATCTTCTTTATGTGCACAGATGATCTGTTTTCCGCCTTTATCACCGGAAAGTCTGCACAACTCCCGGAAAAAGCACGAATCCCATAATACGGGATTCCCGGTTCTTCCTTTCCATCCGGCACATACAATCCTTCCCGGATGCATCTTCCCCATCTCAAGCATACGGGCAAATGTCCCGGCTGTCAATCCCGGCTGGTCACATACGATGAACATAGCCCCCTTTAACCCCGGATTCTCATCTAATGCTCTCTTTAATCCTAACTTCAGCGAATGTGCGATTCCAAGATCCGGCTCCGTATTCTGTACCACCAGCATCCCCTGTGTTTTTGCCGCATTCTCTATCTCTTCAAATCTTGTTACTACTACCTGTGTACACAATGGAAATGCACGCATTTTACGAAGGGTATGTTCGAACATCTGCCCTCCATCCAGTTTCTCCAGCAGCTTATTGTTCCCGTACCGGCTTGACTTTCCGGCTGCCAGGAGAATCATCGCATAATCTTTATCTGACAGACGTGCTTCTACTGTCTTTACCACGGAACTGCCAATCTCATTTGCCTTATCCGAGATCAGATAACACAATTTCTTGTCCTTTCTCGGATCCACATCTCCAATCTTCAGACCCTTTTTTACCTGCACGCCTTCCTGTAACATCCCCCGGATCACACCGTCCAACTGAGAATAGACCGGTTTTCCTCCGGTCAGAGCCAGAAGTTGTCCTTTTCGGACGACATCCCCGATCTGTGCTTTCGGCTCCATCCGTCCGGCTGCTGACGCCCTGATCAGACGTTCCAGCGCATAGCCGCCCACATATCCCGGAATGCCGGTATTGGGAATCGGCTGTCCGTCATAGATGATATCCGCAAGTGTTAATCCACGCATTGTCTCTATGACAGCATGGACATCTTTTCCCGCTATAAACCCCGGTCCGAGACCGATCACATATGGTGCATCTGCCCGGCTGGTTCCTGTATTTCTTTTTGCAAGAATTGCATCCACAAGTACATCCGGTCTGAATTCTCTCCGGATTTCTGCCTCCGGGTCTACGATTACGGCAATCTTATCCGCTGCCAGTACCCTCCTGGCTTCCTGATAATTTTCCACAAGAATTCCTTCTATTCCTTCTACTTCTATCCTGCCTTCATAGACTGCCCGTGACATTGCAACTTCACGTCTGACGGTAAGCGGCACTGCAATCTCCGTCATGATCACTCGGAATCCTGCCCTGTGAAGTGCCACTCCTACACCCGTAGCCAGATCTCCGGCTCCTCTGATTAATACTTTTTTTCTGTTTTTATACATTTCTGACATAGTTACCATCTTTCTTTCAACGGAATCAGGTCCGATACCACATGCACTCTGCGGATCTGCCCCGGGCATTCCATACTATCTGCATGCCTGTCTGACAACTGCTTTACGATCTCTTCCGCAAGTTCCACTGCCATTTTTTTCTGCTCCTTAGTATCTGCCTGATTCAGTATCACCTGATATTCCATATCATCCGTCACGTATTTTCGTCCCGCACTCTGACTTACCGCAAGTGTAACAATATCTTCCGGACACAGAATATCTTCTTCTGTCTTTCCGAGAATCTTCCCGGTCTCTTTCACCCGGAAACAACCTTCTTTCAGCTTCTTTCCAACCGCACTCATCCCATATACATTCAAAACAATATCTGTCTGCTCACAGATCACCGGCTCATGTTCCGCAGGGGTTTTAACCGGCAGACGCTTCGCTCCGTCTGCCTCTAGAAGCAGTACACCTGGTTCACGGCTGATCTCTTTTAGATATTCTTCTTGAAAAGATGCAAGCTTCCCATCCATTGTCTCTCTTCCCATCCATACAACACCATATTTTATCATAATCTGACGGAACATTTCCAGCGAAGGTTTTCCCAGAAAATATCCGGCATCACATTTTTGTATATGAGTTGTTGTAGAAACCGCACATGGAATTCCGGCATTCCGGCATTCATCCATAAGCCTGCGGATCACTGTCGTCTTTCCGCCTCCGCCGACAACGGATACCGTCTTATGAAAATTTTCTTTAAAAATTCCAATAGCCTGGCATAAACTGCCAGGCTCTTTCCATTCACCATTTATATAACTTATTATCATATAAGGATTATTTCTCCTCTTTTTTCTTTGCTTTTGGAAGGGTTAAATTTAACACAATCGCTACAATCGTTGCAAGAACAACCGGAGATTTTCCGAAAATTGTTGTCACCCATTCCGGGAACTGTGCCAATGAAGCATTTGCCTGTGTCACACCCATTCCTACTGCTACTGCAAGTCCTACAACTGTTGTATTACGGAAATCCATTGGCTCTGTCGTGATCAGTTTGATTCCCGTCATTGTAATCGAAGCAAATACAGAGATTGTCGCACCGCCAAGTACACAATACGGAATTGTTGTAAGCAGAGAAGAAAACTTCGGAATCAATCCTGCTGCCAGTAATATCGCTGCTGCCAGCCCCATTACCACACGGCTGACGACCTTTGTTGTTGATACGATACCTACATTCTGGCTGTATGTCGCAGTCGGAAGTCCTCCAAAGAATGCACAGAAAATGTTACTGATTCCATAGCCTACAATTCCACCTGTCAGTTCTTCATCTGTCGGCATACGGTCCATAGATCCTGTTGTTGTTGCCGAAAAATCACCAATTGCCTGTACTGCATTGATCGCAAACAGAATTCCGATCGCAACACATGCAGATGGTTCAAACTTGATTCCAAAATGCATTGGTTTCGGAAGCTGGAAGAACGCTGCCGATGACACAGATGAAAAATCTACCATTCCAAAGAACAACGCTACGATATATCCTGCAATAATTCCGATCAGGATGGATGCCAGTTTCCATACCCCTTTTCCGTAATGATTCAATGCTGTTACAATGATCAATGTAATAATCGCAACCACCCAATTCTGCCATGATCCATAAGTCTTGCTGCTCGCACCTCCGGCCATATAGTTAATTGCTGTCGGATACAAAGAAAGACCGATAGAAAATACGACCGTTCCTGTAATCAGCGGCGGGAAGAATTTGCGGATTCTCTTAATATTCAATCCCACCAGAAGTGCAACCACACCTCCGATAATCTGTGCACCCAGAATTGTTGCAATGTCAAAATCAGACGCAATTGCCTGCATACTTGGAACATACGCAAAGCTGATTCCCATCATAACCGGAAGTGCCGAACCGATCCGGAAATTCTTTGTTTTTATAAATGGAAACAATTGCAGTAATGTCGTCAGTGCCGACATCACCAGTGCTGCCTGTATTAAGATCACGGAATCTTCCTGTGAAATTCCGGCCACTCCCGCAATAATGATCGATGGTGTTACACATCCGACGATCATCGCAAGTACATGCTGGATTGCAAGTGGCAAAGCCTGTCCGATAGATGGTTTTCCATAAAAATCAAATAATGCTTTGTCCATCTGTTTTGCTTCTTTTGTACTCATATATATCCTCCTGTAAATTTCTTTCGAACGCATGGCGATTCATATTATTTTCAACTTAAATATTATATATTTTTTCTTCTTTTTTGTGTAGTCCTGCAGTTATTGAATGTTTTAATAAAATCTTATAAGCTACAGTTATTATAGCTATTACATTCCGTTATGTATACATTAAATTTTATCATGGTAAAGTGCTGAATTTCATGGTACAATAGCAGATAGAGACTAAAGACAAACGGAGGAATGAACAATGGGAATTTTGTCTAATATTGAACCAAAAGAAGTATTCCATTACTTCGAAGAATTAAGTATGGTACCTAGAAGTACCTTCCACACAAAAAAAATCAGTGATTTTTGTGTGGAATTTGCGAAAGCTCACAATCTGGAATATATCCAGGATGAAGTGAACAACGTAATCATCAAAAAACCTGGTACTGCCGGATACGAGAACAGTGATCCGGTTATCATCCAGGGACATCTGGACATGGTCGCTACAAAGACAACCGACAGTGATCATGATTTTGAAAATGATCCTTTAGACCTTTTTGTAGATGGTGATCTGATTGGGGCAAAGAACACCACTCTCGGTGGCGATGATGGCATCGCCGTTGCTTACGCTATGGCAATCCTTGCCAGCACAGACATTCCACACCCACCGATCGAAGCTGTATTCACAATTGATGAAGAGATTGGTATGGGCGGTGCACATCACCTGGATACATCTGTATTAAAAGGAAAGATCTGTCTGAACATTGATTCTGAAATTGAAGGTGTTATGACTGTCGGATGTGCCGGCGGCTACATTTACGATACCTTCATCCCGATCGAATGGAGTGAAGAAAACGGAACAAAGATGACGATCTCCATTTCCGATCTGCAGGGTGGACATTCTGGCGCAGAAATCCAGAACCAGCTTGGAAATGCACACAAGATCATGGGACGCGTCCTGTATGCTCTTGCAAAAGATTACGACTTCAACATTGTAAGCACAAACGGCGGAAATGCAGCAAACGTAATCGCACAATATAATACGACTGAGATTATTGCTGACCCTGCACAGGCTCAGGCTATCGCAGATGCTGTTACCGGACTGGAACAGACGATCTCCGCTGAGTTTGCCGGACAGGAACCAACTTTATCTCTGAACGCTGTTTCCGAAGGCGAGACTGCCTTAAAAGCATTTGACGCAGATACTACCGCACATGTAATCGGATTCCTGTATGGAGCAATCGATGGTGTACAATGCTATGACCGTGCGTTCCCTACAGCTGTAGAATCTTCCCTGAATACAGGTATCGTTGAAACCACAGAAGATACGGTAAAGATCAAATTCCAGGTTCGCAGCTCCGTTGCTACCAAGTTAGATGATATGCGAAACAAACTGGATCTTGCAACAGATCTTGCAGGTGCTTCCCGCGAAATCTCCGGTGAATATCCGGCATGGAGCTACAATGCAGATTCCGTGATCCGTCCGAAAGCAATTGAACTTTATAAAGAAATGTTCGGCAAAGAGCCTACCGTTGAGACAACTCACGGAGGACTGGAATGTGGAATCTTATTCGGAAAGAAGAATGATCTTGATATCATTTCTTTCGGACCGGAACTGACAGGTGTACATACTTATAATGAACGCGTACATATCGAATCTACAAAGCGTATGTGGGATTATCTGAAAGAACTTTTAAAGATCTGTAAATAATCCATATCTATCCAGCGTTTTTTATGAATGCAACGTAATATTAAAAGACAGCTTTTCAAACTTTCAAATCTGAAAAAGCTGTCTTTTCTCATTTTTATTTTATTCTTATTTTACAAGAAATACATCTGCATTTGTCACCCCGAGCGCCTCTGCCTCTGCGTGATTATTTACATAGATGTCAATGTGGTTTCCCTGAATTGCACCGCCGCAATCCTCAGCTGTAAATATATGACCTCCGATGATCACTTTCGTTCCGTAAGGAATAACTCTTGGATCAACCGCAATCGTCTGACCTTCTACCACCGGCGTTCCTGTTGCTGTAATTCCGTCAGCTTTATTACAGCAGATTTCACATGCACAGTAATATGTAATCTGGAAATTACCAAGATTCTGTCCATACATTTCGTTCGTTGCATTGACATTACTGATTCCTCCTCCGGCAAGTGTATAATTATCATTGATAATACGTGTTGCCCATACTGCATTTTTAGTATTTACTTTGCCTTCAATAATCCCAAGTTTCGTGCTGGCTGCTTCAATAGTCTTTCCATCACCTGCATACATCACTACGTGGTATATATGGCCTTCTTTTGCATAAAAGATCAGGTCACCCGGCTGTGCATCCTCTACAGGAATCTTCGTTCCACACTGGCTCTGGTCCTCTGCCACTCTTGGAAGATCATATCCATATTGTTTGTAGATCTGCTGTACAAATCCGGAGCAGTCTGCCCCGTCTGTCAGACTTGTACCTCCCCATACATATGGATTACCGATAAACTGGGAAGCAAATTGCAGGATGGACTCTCTGATCTCACCGCTTGGCGTTCCTTCTTTCACAGAAGCCAATGTATAATATAAAGCAGCATTTTCTTCTGGTTTTACTGTTTCTTCCGCCGTTTTATATTGTTCTTCCCCTGTTGTCGTGATCTGCTGTTTTGTCTCATCGCTGTTATCGAGATATTTCTTTTCAACAAACCCTCTGACATCACCGGACTCTATATATACCCAGTCGGCATCTTTATCGGCAAGGATATAACAGAGCTGTCCCTGTTTCAGTGTTCCGACAGTTCTCGCATCTGGATTATTCTCTTCTTTTATATTCAGTATTCCTGTCCCGATCTGATCATTAACCAGCGCATAATCCTTCTCTGCTACCGTCGGGTTCACCGTCGCACGCAGATATGTGTATGCCTGATTTTCTTTTGCATCGACAGTCGCTTCCGCTGTCTTTGCAGTTCCCTCAATACCGGTATATTCCATTCCGGCTTTCTCTGCCTTCTTCTGAGCCTTGGTCTGATAAACATCCAGGATTTCCTGTGCCGCATCCCCTGTATATACTTCTGATGCTTTTACGAACCCTCTGACATTTCCAGATTCGACGTAAAGCCAGCCATTCTCTTCTTCTTTCAGGATATATAACAGACCATCCTGTGATAAAGTTCCTACTGTACGGACTTTTTCTTCCAGCTGCTGATTTGCAAGTGCTGCGTCCAGACCTTTCTGTTTCAGGTTCTTTCTTCCATCGTCTTCTGAAGATTTCTGACCGCTTTACTCTTTGCTTTCTTGAATATTTTATTTTTAATTGTTTTTGTCTGTTTCTTTGTTATTTTCTTCTGTAGCTTTTTTGCATCTGCTTTTGCATTTTCCAGATCCGTCTTTGCATCCTGTGTATTACTGCCATCAATATTCTCCGGAATTGCCTCGCGGATATTGATCTTCGATTTTGCAAATGCATATTTTCTGGCAACTGTCCAGAACCGGAAATCTTCCACGATCTGTGGTAATTTTATAATCTGCTGCTTTGCAACAAGTGCTTGATTGCTTTTTGCACTTGTAACTGTATCTGCCGGCTGTTCCGGCTCTGCTGGTGCCTCCGGTTCTGCCGGTGTCGCCGGTTCCGCCGGTGTCGCTGGTGTTGCCGGCTGTTCCGGCTCTGCTGGTGCCTCCGGTTCCGCCGGTTCTGCTGGTGCCTCCGGTTCCGCCGGCTGTTCCGGCTCTGCCGGTGTCGCCGGTATCGCCGGAATCTGATCTACACGTTCTCCTGTAACCGGATTCGTCTTTTGTCCGGTTGTTGTATCTATCAGATATCCTGTACTTTCATCCAGCTTTACCTCACCTCTTTGGATCATCTCTTTCACTGCATCTGATACATCTGTAAGTGTATCCTTGCCATCTACTGATTTTGCCTGCAGCTTCTCTGCCTGTGCGGCCGGTGTCTGAGAGGCTGTGCTCTGCGTCCCGGCTGTCTCTGCCCCTCCATCTGCCAGCGCTGCAGCCGGAGTACTGATGATAAGTCCTATTGCAAGCACTCCTGCAAGTGCTTTTGTTCCAAATCTCTTTGCTACTTTATTATTTCTCAGTCTCAAAATCTAGCTCCTTCCCGGATTTCTATATTATACCAGGTCTTCCTTTTTCTTCTTGTATAGATTAGTATACATTATTTTTAATTATACGCTTCCTGCTTTTAAATTTCCACCCTGTTATTGCTTTGTTTTTATCATTTTCATAAAAACTCATAAAAATACGCTGTCTTATTACTAAAATTTTTGGTATCTGCACAGCAAAAATGCGTCTGAATAAGTTTAAAAAACATACTCCGACGCATCCTTGATTTTCTTATTTTCTTTCGTTATTCTCGAATATTACATATCCAGAGGATATTTTGCAGTCAGCTCTGCAACCATTCCTTTGACTTTTTCAATATTGTCTTCACTTTGAAGTACCAGTGCTATGCACTCTGCGATCACATCCATATCTTCTTCTTTTAATCCTCTTGTTGTAACTGCAGGTGTTCCAAGTCTGACACCACTTGTCACGAACGGAGATCTTGGATCGTTCGGTACCGTATTCTTGTTACATGTGATGTGTGCGGCATCCAGACGTTTTTCCAGTTCTTTACCGGTTACCTCTTCGCCTCTTAAGTCAATCAACATCAGGTGATTATCTGTTCCGCCGGATACGATCTTCACACCACGACCCATCAGACCTTTGCTGAGTGCCTGTGCATTTTTGATGATCTGCTTCTGATATTCTGCGAATTCAGGCTCCAGTGCCTCTTTAAAGCACACAGCCTTTCCCGCGATCACATGTTCCAGTGGACCTCCCTGAATCCCCGGGAATACAGCTTTATTAAAGTTGAACTTATCTGCTGCTTCCTGATTGCAAAGAATCAGACCTCCTCTTGGTCCGCGCAGTGTCTTATGTGTAGTAGTTGTAGTTACATCTGCATACGGGATCGGACTTGGATGAAGTCCTGCTGCAACAAGTCCCGCGATATGTGCCATATCAACCATAAGGTATGCTCCTACTTCATCTGCAATCTCACGGAACTTTTTGAAATCAATGATTCTTGCATAAGCACTGGCTCCTGCAATGATCATCTTTGGTTTTTCTTTCACTGCAATCTCACGTACCTTATCATAATCGATCACACCTTCATCGTTCACTCCGTATGATACGATATTGAAATATTTACCGGAAATATTAACCGGAGAACCATGTGTCAGATGTCCGCCATGATCCAGGTTCATACCCATAACTTTGTCTCCGGGCTCCAGCATCGCAAAGAATACTGCCAGGTTTGCCTGTGCGCCGGAATGCGGCTGTACATTGGCATAATCACAGCCGAATAACTTCTTTGCTCTTTCTCTTGCAAGATCTTCCACTACATCCACACACTGACATCCACCATAATAACGTTTGCCCGGATAGCCTTCTGCGTATTTATTTGTAAGCGGACTTCCCATTGCTGCCATGACCGCTTTACTTACCCAGTTCTCCGATGCGATCAGTTCCAGATGCGAATTCTGTCTCTCCATCTCGGCCTGAATGGCATCTGCAATTTCACTGTCTGCTTTTTTAATTTCATCAAATGCGTACATACTTGAGTCCTCCTGGTTTGTTAAAAATTTGATTTGTTTAATATGATAGCACTTTACCACGGTGAATACCAGCATTTTTTTGTATATTTTTCAATACCTGTCAGATTTACAGAACCTGCCATCACCAGTTTTCCATAGATACTTCTAGACATAAAGAGGAAACCTCTGATGAAATTAATCATCAAAGGTTTCCTTTAATTTATCCATAAATCCTTTTTTCTTTTTACCTTTATGCTCTTCCGTCTTGTCACTCTTTTCTGTTCCAAGAGAATTGCCTGTCAGTTCATCGAATTTACGAAGTGCTTCTTTTGCTTCGGCACTTAAGTGTTCCGGTGTCTGGATAACAAGCGTTACATAATGATCGCCACGAACCTGTGCATTTCTAAGAGATGGAACTCCCTTTCCTTTCAGACGTACTTTTGTATCTGTCTTGGTTCCCGGTTTTACAGTATAGATTACTTCTCCGTCTACCGTCTTGATACGGATATCCGCACCAAGCGCCGCCTGTGCAAATGTAATCGGTACCGTTGAGAAGATATGCATATCCTGACGCTGGAAGATCGGATGTCTTGATACCACGACCTCTACCAGAAGATCTCCTCTTGGTCCGCCGTTTACACCTGGCTCACCTTTTTCACGGATACGCACACTCTGACCATTATCAATACCTGCCGGAATGGATACGGATATCTTCTTCTTGCTGGCTACATAACCTGTACCTCCGCAATCCGGACATTTTTCCTTAATAATCTTACCAGTTCCCTGGCAATCTGGACAGGTCTGTACATTCTGTACGGTTCCAAAGAAAGACTGCTGTGTATATACAACCTGACCTTTACCGCCGCATTTCGGACAAGTCTCCGGAGATGTTCCCGGTTTGGCACCTGTTCCGTTACATTTCGGACATGGGTCTTTTAATACAACATCCAATTCTTTCTCGCATCCGAATACAGCCTCTTCAAATGTGATCCTGACACTCTTCCGGATATTCATACCTTTCATTGGTCCCTGGTTCGCACGTCCGCCTCTGCGTCCGCCGCCGAACAGATCTCCGAAGATATCTCCGAAAATATCTCCAAAATCAGCACCGTTAAAATCGAATCCGCCATATCCGCCGCCTGCTCCTGCACTTCCGTCAAAAGCAGCATGTCCAAACTGATCATACTGACGACGTTTTTCCGGATCGCTCAAGACTGCATATGCCTCAGAAGCTTCTTTGAACTTCTTTTCAGCTTCAGCATCACCCGGATTCATATCCGGGTGATACTTCTTGGCAACCTGTCTGTATGCTTTTTTCAAAGTTGCTTCGTCAGCATCTTTACTGACCCCAAGCACCTCATAGTAATCTCTTTTTGACTCTGCCATTTCCTATTCCTCACTTAATGTTCTTAGACTTCTTTGTAATCTCCGTCTACGACATCGTCGCCCTGGAATCCTTCTGGTGCCGGACCTGCTCCTGCTGAAGCATCTGCCTGAGGACCTGCTCCCTGAGCTCCCTGAGCTCCTGCTGCTGCACCAGCCTGCTCATACATCTTTGTGAAAAGCTTCTGAGCACTTTCTGTCAGTTTTTCTTTACCTGCTTTGATCTCAGCAACCTGCTCGTCTGTAAGAGTATCTGTATTTGCTTTTTCCAGTAACTCTTTCAGGGCTTTGCAGTCAGCTTCTACTGCTGCTTTATCTGCACCGTCAAGCTTATCACCAACTTCCTGCAGAGCTTTCTCTGTCTGGAATACCATAGCGTCAGCTTCATTCTTAGCATCAATTCCTTCTTTACGTTTCTTATCCTGAGCTTCGAATTCAGCAGCTTCTTTTACAGCTTTGTCGATATCTTCATCAGACATGTTAGATCCTGCTGTAATTGTGATGTGCTGTTCTTTTCCGGTTCCAAGGTCTTTTGCAGATACATTTACGATACCATTTGCATCGATATCGAATGTAACTTCGATCTGAGGGATTCCACGTGGAGCCGGTGCGATTCCGTCCAGTCTGAACTGTCCGAGGGATTTGTTATCTCTTGCGAACTGTCTCTCGCCCTGTACTACATTGATATCAACGGCTGTCTGGTTATCAGCAGCTGTAGAGAAGATCTGGCTCTTCTTTGTAGGAATTGTTGTATTTCTCTCGATCAGACGAGTAGCTACGCCACCCATTGTCTCGATAGACAGTGACAGTGGAGTTACATCCAGAAGAAGGATGTCGCCGGCGCCTGTATCTCCTGCAAGTTTACCACCCTGAACAGATGCTCCGAGTGCTACACACTCATCCGGGTTCAGAGATTTGCTTGGCTCTTTACCTGTCAGACGTTTTACTTCTTCCTGTACTGCCGGGATACGTGTAGATCCACCAACTAACAGTACCTGACCAAGTTCAGAAGCTGTGATGCCAGCGTCTGATAATGCTCTCTGTACCGGCTCAGATGTCTTCAGTACAAGATCATGTGTCAGTTCATCGAATTTTGCTCTTGTAAGGTTCATATCAAAATGTTTTGGACCTTCAGCTGTAGCTGTGATGAATGGAAGGTTGATATTTGTTGTTGTTGCAGATGAAAGTTCTTTCTTAGCTTTCTCAGCTGCTTCTTTTAATCTCTGAAGTGCCATCTTATCTGTAGATAAGTCAACACCCTCCTGTTTCTTGAATTCAGCGATCATGTAATCTGTGATCTTCTGGTCGAAGTCATCTCCACCAAGTCTGTTGTTACCGGCTGTAGATAATACTTCGATAACTCCGTCACCAATCTCGATAACTGATACATCGAATGTACCACCACCAAGGTCATATACCATGATCTTCTGTTCTTTCTCGTTGTCAAGTCCATATGCAAGTGCTGCTGCTGTCGGCTCGTTGATGATACGTTTTACATCAAGACCGGCGATCTTACCAGCATCCTTTGTTGCCTGACGCTGAGCATCGTTGAAATAAGCAGGTACTGTGATAACAGCCTCTGTTACTTTCTCTCCGAGGTATCCTTCTGCATCTGCTTTCAATTTCTGAAGGATCATTGCTGAAATCTCCTGTGGAGAATATTTCTTATCTTCAATTGTTACCTTATAGTCGGTTCCCATCTCTCTCTTGATAGAAGAGATTGTTCTCTCTGCGTTTGTTACTGCCTGACGTTTTGCAGGTTCTCCGACAAGACGCTCACCAGTCTTTGTAAATGCAACTACAGATGGTGTTGTTCTTGCGCCTTCTGTGTTGGCGATAACTGTCGGCTGTCCACCTTCCATTACGGCTACGCAACTGTTTGTTGTTCCTAAGTCAATACCTATAATTTTACCCATGATAAATTTCCTCCTGTATTATTCTTTATTCTGATAATTGTGAATATGCTTGTTTCTAGTTTGCTACTTTTACCATGCTGTGTCTTACGACCGAATCACGGTATGTGTAACCTTTCTGAAATTCTTCGGCAACAATATTTTCACCAAAGTTTTCGTCTTCCACATGCATCACTGCATTGTGGAAATTCGGATCAAACGGCTGACCTACTGCTTCAATAGGCTTCACCTCTATTCCTTCAAGTGTGGTAACCAGGTGTTTGTATACCTTTTCCATTCCCTGAACGAACGGATCTTCTTTTTCTTCTTCCTTTACCGCATCTAATCCTCTTTCGAAGTTATCTACAACCGGAAGAATCTTTTCTATGATATCTTTCGCTCCAACTTCATACATCTGGGACTTTTCCTTTTCTGTACGTTTGCGGAAGTTATCAAACTCTGCCATCTGACGAGTAAGCTTATCTGTCAGTTCTTCTATCTTCTCGTCCTTTTTATCTTTCTTTTTACCAAATAATTTTTTGCCAGTTTTCTTTTCTGCATCCTCTTTGGCTTCTTCGCTTCCGGCTTCTTCGGAAGTTTCTTCTGTCTCCTCCGCCTCAGCTTCTGCAGATTCAGTCTCAGCTGCAGACTTTTTGGCTTCTTCCACAGCTTCTTTTACCATATCTTCCTGGCTTTTTTCCTGCTTATTCTCCAAGGGTTATTCCACCTTTCTATCATTCTTATGAAACATCTGATCCAGTTCTGTCTGGAGACGCTTCATAGATTTTAAAACATGCTCATAATCCATACGTTTCGGTCCGATAATTCCTATCGTTCCTTTCATACCATCTCCCAGCTCATACGTTGCGGTTACCACACTGCAGTCCCGCATGGTCTGTACCGGCGTCTCATCACCGATATATACCTGGATTCCGGTATTGTCTTCCTTTGCCAGGGTCTGGGTTACCAGCTCGGATAACTGCTGTTTTTCTTCAAATGCACTGATGATCTCCTGTGCACTCTGGTTATCACTCAGCTCCGGATATTTAAAAATGTTCGTTGCACCGCTTGTATAAATCTGCATGTCATCATCCAGATGAATGGCATCCGCAACTGCATCCAGAACATATCCGACTACCTGACTGTGGATTCCTGCCTGCTCTTTCAATCTGGCGATCAGACCCAGGTTGATCTCTTCAATCGCCATGCCGTTGAGTGTTGTATTCAGCAGCATGTTTAACTTCAGCAGATTCTCATTACTGATCGGTTCGTCAATGTTGATGATCTTGTTCTTGATCACATTGCCGCCCAGTACAATAACTGCGATCACCTGTTCCTCATCTACCATAGACAACTGAATGAACTTAATCTTATTCGAATTGTTCATCGGAGTGGAAACCATCGTTGCATAATTTGTATTCGTTGCAAGAACCCTTGCCGCCTGTTTCAGAAGCTGATCCATCTTGTCAGCCTTATCAAGCATCTGCTCCTGCATCTCATTTAATTCCTGCTCTTTCTCCTCCATCAGCATGTCTACATAGAGCCTGTATCCTTTGTCCGAAGGAATACGTCCTGCCGACGTATGAGGCTGGATGATATATCCCATCTCTTCCAGATCAGCCATCTCATTACGAATCGTTGCTGAACTTAAATTCAGATCCGTGTATTTGGAAATTGTTCTGGAACCAACCGGTTCTCCCGTCTCCAGATAATTCTGAATGACTGCATGAAGTATTTTCAGTTTTCTTTCACTCAGTTCTTCATGATTTATCACCGGTACCTCCTCCTTTCGGCTTTAGGTTATTAGCACTCTTTATATCCGAGTGCTAACACCTTTCGACTATTAAGATAGCACTCCCGCATATTTTTGTCAACACTGTTTAGATATTTTTTAGAAAGAGAATACTCCGGTCAATAAATAACATCCCGGAATTACTGATTCTTCCGAATATACTGCATCCACTCTTTAATCTCCCTCTCATGCCCATTCTCACTCGGCACATAGAATTTTTCTCCGGCGATCTCATCCGGAAGATATTGTTGTTCTACATAATGATGTGGATAATCATGGGCATATTTATACCCTGTACCATGTCCAAGCTTCTGCGCCCCTTTATAGTGCGCATCCTGCAGATGTGACGGAACCGTTGTCTTTGTGCGTTTCACACTTGCCATTGCATCAAAAATTGCATTGCATGCAGCATTACTCTTTGGAGCAGTCGCTACATAAGTGACTGCCTGTGAAAGGATGATCTGTGCTTCCGGCATACCGATCCTTTCGACCGCCTGGGACGCAGATACTGCTACCGTAAGCGCCATCGGATCTGCATTTCCGACATCTTCCGATGCACAGATCATAATACGTCTGGCTATGAACTTGATATCTTCTCCTGCATACAGCATTTTTGCAAGATAATACACTGCTGCATCCGGATCAGAGCCACGCATACTTTTGATAAATGCAGAAATCGTATCGTAATGATTATCCCCGGTCTTATCGTATTTGACTACCCGTTTCTGAATACATTCGGACGCAACATCCAGTGTTATATGAATCTTTCCGTCTGCCCCCCGTTCTGTTGTCAGGATACCAAGTTCAACCGCATTCAATGCACTTCTGGCATCCCCGCCGGAAATATCTGCAAGAAATTCCAATGCATCTTCCTCTATCACTGCCTGATAACTTCCCATACCTTTTACCGTGTCATAGACCGCTCTCGTGATCAACGTCTTAATATCTTCTTTTGCAAGCGGCTGCAACTCAAAAATGCTCGATCTGGAAAGCAGCGCCCCATTTACTTCAAAATACGGATTTTCCGTCGTTGCACCGATCAGGATGATCGTACCATCCTCCACGAACGGAAGCAGATAATCCTGCTGTCCTTTATTGAATCTGTGGATCTCATCTACGAACAGGATGGTCTTCTTACGGTACATTCCCTGCATCTCTTTTGCTTTGGCAATCACTTCTTCCATATCTTTTTTACCCGCAGTCGTTGCATTGATCTGGGTAAATTCCGCACTGGTCGTGTTGGCAATTACTTTGGCAAGCGTTGTCTTCCCAGTTCCCGGAGGACCATAAAAAATGACTGAGCTTAATTTGTCCGCCTTGATCGCCCTGTAAAGCAATTTGTCTTTTCCTATAATATGCTGTTGTCCTACTACTTCTTCCAATGTTGTCGGCCGCAGTCTGGATGCAAGCGGAGCTTCCTTTTCCATGTTCTGCTCCCGCATGTAATCAAATAAATCCATTCTTTCATCTCCATTTAGTTGAACCACAAGAGTACAACTCTAATTCATTATCAGTTCATCGACTGTTACAAATCCAAACCCTTCTTTCTGCAAAATATCCACTATACGTAGTGCTGCATTCACACTAGATTCATAACAGTCATGTAATAAAATAATATCATCTTCCCCCGCCTGCGTCACTACTTTATTGATAATTTCGTCTTCATTGTCCGTTGTCCAGTCCAGTGGATCTATGGTCCACAACACAGGCATGACATCCAATTTCCTCTCCAGATTCTTCTGCCAGACTCCAAACGGCGGTCTCATATAAGAGACTTCCTCTCCGGTAATTCCGGTAATCACTTCATTTGTCATCAGTATTTCTTCCTGTGCCGTCTCATCCGGCACCCGTGTGATTTCCACATGATGATAGGTATGATTGCCTATCAGATGTCCTTCTTCCGCTTCCCTCTTTACCAGTTCCGGATTATTTTTTGCGTTTTCTCCGATCAGAAAAAATGTTGCTTTTACATTCCGCTCTTTCAATCCATCCAGAAGCTGCGGAGTCCATGCCGGACTTGGTCCGTCATCAAAGGTAATTGCAATCTTTGGATCCTCTTTTATCATATTTGATGCAACATACCGAATGGCTTTTTCATTCTGTTCCGTATGCATGTTATGAACTTTCACCGTTGTCTTATCTTCCACCCGCACCATCCTTATCACAAGAAAACAGATTCCAACTATGCAAATGAACAAAACAAATGCTTTCTTTCTCTTCTTACGCCATTTATATATTGCAGCAGATTCATAATCCCGATTTAATTCCATGCTGTCCCCACATACCACCATTTCATTTTACTATATGCAAAGACAGAAAATTCCATGCTCATACCCTTATTTCGAACGCATGGAATTAAAAAAAGCGTCAGCATTCTGACGCCCTACATTTATTTTGTTTTTATTTCTTTCGTTTTCGTGATGCCGCTTTTCTTCCCGACGCAGAAAGCTTTCTGACACTCCATCCAAATGTTCCGAGAGTCTTTCCCAATGTCAGGTATTCTCCGTGAGAATATGCCAGAAGTCCGGCCTTTCCAAGCTGTAGTCTTCCCTTTTTATCCAGATATTCTTCTCCTACCTGAACAGCCTCTACTTTTGCCAGAAACATATGATGCGAACCAAGTTCTTTTATCTCTGTTACTTTACACTCAATGTTCACCGGACATTCTTCTATGATCGGTGCATAATCAAGCTTTGACGCTTTGCCGGCCGTCAGATGCATCTCTTTCCATTTGTCGACATCACGACCGGAACGTACACCGCACCAGTCTGTTGCCTTTTTCAGCTTCTCGGTCGTCAGATTTACTACAAACTCTCCGCTGTCTTTCAAAAGATTGTACGAATATCGTTCCGGTCTTACAGATATATACAGCATCGCCGGATTCGTACATACTGTTCCTGTCCACGCAACTGTTATGATATTCGATCTGCCGGATTTGTCTGCAGTACTTACCATCACAGCCGGAAGCGGATACAGCATATTCCCCGGTTTCCAGATCTGCTTTGCCATGTCTTCTCCCCCGCTTCCTTTACTGCTGTAATTCACTTACCAAAGTCGGTATCAGCTGTTTCTTTCTGGATACCACACCCTTTAAGATCATCTTCTCCGTGTTTTCTTTCAGGTCAAATGCATCAATAATATACTCTTTTGCCCTTGCCCCACAGCATAACAGTTCTGTCGACTCATCCAGAATGTCTGTCAGCATAAAGAACACCATCTGCACTCCATTCTTCTCCAGTACTTTCGGAAGATATGGTGTCAGCATCTCTTTTACTTCCTGCAGTTCCTCTTTACTCATGGAATTCAACTGTCCTACGCCAAATACCATATCATTGACTGTAAACTGTTTAAAATCCTGGAAGCAAATATCTTCTGCTGTCTTTCCGGCAAGGCTGCTTCCTGCCTTGAACATCGCCTGTGCCTGTTCTTCCAGATTGATACCCGCAATCTTCGCCAGTTTTTTGGCAATCTTTTCATCCAGCGGTGTGCAGGTCGGTGAACGGAATAAAAGTGTATCTGAAATAATTGCCGAACAAAGAAGTCCTGCAATTGTCGGCTTGATCTCCACATCATTTTCTTTGTACATCTGATATACAATCGTTGCGGTACATCCTACTGGCTGGTTACGGAAAAACACTGGTCCCATTGTCTCTATATTTCCCAGTCTGTGATGATCGATGATCTCCACAATCTCTGCTTCTTCGATACCGTCTACAGCCTGATTCTTCTCGTTATGATCTACCAGAATTACTTTCTTCTTACTTACATTTAAAAAACGACGTCTGGATATGAACCCCCTGAACTTTCCATGTCTGTCAATGATCGGGAAATCACGGTACTTCTTCTTTGCCATCACTTCCTTGATATCTTCCACATAATCACTCATATGGAAAGAAATCAGAGGTGCCTTCGTCATAAAGCGCTTAACCGGGACACTCTGGTTGATCAGTCTTGCCGCGGTAAATGTATCGTGTGGCGTACTGATAATCACCGTACTCTGTTCATCTGCACGCTTGATCACTTCTTTTGAAACCTCCGCATTCTGGCAGACAACCATGCAGCTTACATCAATATCCAGGGCACACATCTGTGACTCTACACGGTTTCCAAGAATCACCAGATCATCCTTTTCAATAAATTCCTGCATCAGTTCCGGACTGGACGCACCGATTGCCGCTTTCCCTTTGGTAAAATATCCGTGTTCATTACCGGTTACCATCTCTCCATCCAGTGTATTCATAATGTTACGGTACTGTGTTTTTGCTTTGGAAAGGATCATGTTATCATATACTTCCATATAAGATGTTGCAATATCTCCTGTGGAAATCACACCAAGAAGTTCTTCGTCTCTTAATATAGGAATGGTCTTGATATTATTCTCCTTCATCTTTATCCATGTATCTTTCATAGACACATTCGGACCGATACCATCAATCTGATGGATATCCATATCCTTTACCTGCAGTTTTACATTTTCAAGAAGTGTCGGTACTTTTACCCCAAACTTCTGTAATACATAATGTGTCTCTTCATTTATCTGACCGGCTCTTTTGGCTACATAATCATTACCGGTTATTTCTCTTTTTAAATTCGCATAGGCAATTGCCGAACAGATGGAATCCGTATCTGGATTCTTATGTCCCACAACATATATTTTTTCTTCTTTTTTAGCCATCTTTTATCTTTCACATCCTTTTGCTTATATCCTTCAAGTATTAAGCTTGCCATCTTTTTGAAGTTTCGTCAACCTTTATTTCCATGTATTTCGTATTTTTCTTTGAACAATATTATGGTTCTATGCTATACTAAAATTAATACTGGAGAACATGTTATTTGCATGTTCTTACTATTACTAAGAAGGGAATTATTACACTATGAGCGAAGAATTATTACACGAACAAACACAGACAGAAGCAGCTGTTACAATGGCTGACCTTGAGGAACATTTCGATGATGCAAATCCATGGAACGTAGTAAAATCTTATATGGAAAAAGGCACGATTCTGCCTGTAAAAGTAGAAGGAATCGTGAATGGCGGAGCCATCGCCATGATCGAGGGAATCCGCGGATTCATTCCTGCATCCAGATTATCTCTTTCTTATATCGAAGATCTGGAAACATATCTGTTAAAAGATATTGAAGTCAGGGTCATTGATGTAGATGAAGCCAATAACCGTCTTGTGCTCTCTGCACGTGAGATCCTACAGGAAAAAGCAAGAAAAGAAAGAGAAGCTCGAATTGCAGCTGTTAAAGTCGGCAGCATAGTAACTGGTACGGTAGAAAGTCTTCAGAACTACGGCGCATTTATAGATCTCGGCGACGGACTCTCCGGACTGGTACACATCTCCCAGATCAGTTTAAAACGGATCAAATCACCTTCTGATGTGTTAAATGTCGGAGATGAGGTAAATGTAAAGATCATCGGCGTAAAAGACGGTAAGATCAGTCTCAGCATGAAAGCTCTTGAAGAAGAGAAAAAAGAAGAAGAGGAAATCCATGTAGAGATTCCTAAAGCTGAGGAGATTGGTACAAGTCTCGGAGATTTATTCAAAGGGTTGAAATTAGATTAGTTGGGATTTAATTCAGGAAGGCTGTGGATACCCGAACCGGAATAAAGCTTGGAAAGGCGTTCCTGCTCAGGTTCCATCGGCGGGTCAATTCTAAAGGGG
>QWCK01002303.1_pt1 | contig 24532 bp, 24 predicted proteins | sample 1972571 | NCBI WGS metagenome assembly QWCK01 (sample SAMN09866710, study PRJNA288562) | Human gut metagenome isolate term2_stool, whole genome shotgun sequencing... | isolation source: gut | host: Homo sapiens | place: USA: California | reverse complement strand
CAGCAATTTGATGGCTGGTATCTAGGACCGACTATACTTGGTAATACTGTAGGGGCATCTCCTTTATTCATCATTTTTTCTATATTAGTCGGTGGTGGATTTTTTGGACCGGTTGGTATGCTTTTGGCTGTGCCGTTTTTAAAGAGCTTAGTAACTTTATGGGATGCTTTTTTGGAAAATAAAGAAAAGGTAGAAAAGGTAGAGCAGGATGAATTATAGTGTACAACAATTTTTGCTTGCTTTTGGATTGGCACTTTTTGCCGGTTTGTCTACCGGCTTTGGAGGGTTATTTCTTTTAAAAGCAGATAAGACAAATACAAAATTTCTTTCAGCAGCACTAGGTTTTTTTGCCGGTGTCATGATTTATGTTTCTTTATTCCTGAGGGTATTGCGGTTTCTGTACCGATTTATTATGCTACAGGTAGTAAGAAAAGGGCTTTAATGTATGCTTTTTTATCAGGCTTGGCAGAGCCTGCCGGTGCTTTGATAGGTGGACTACTTCTTTTACCTTTTTTAAATAATTTTGTTATGGGAATAGTGTTTTGCATAATCGCAGGTATTATGATTTATATATCTTTTGATGAGCTATTACCATCAGCTGAAAAATATGGGGAGCATCACACTGCACTATATGGTGTTATATAAGGTATGGCTGTAATGGCAATTAGTTTGGTTATTTTAAATTCTTAGGACTGGATTTTAATTTAAATATATTTTTGATTAGGAGAACAAATGGATGCAATTCTACCTGAATATGAAAAACTGGATTTAATACTTGAATTTATTGGTACTTTTGCATTTGCAATTTCAGGTTCGTTAGTAGCTGTCAGAAAAAATATGGATTTAATGGGGGTAGTGGTTTTAGGTATAACTACAGCTGTAGGTGGTGGGATTGTCAGAGATATGATTATAGGGGTGCATCCGCCAAAAACTTTTATGAATACGGATAGCATTCTACTTTCAGCAATTTCTTCTTTAATAATATTTATTTCATGCTATATAAATAAAGAATTTATTAATTCTAAAACCCTAAAAAAATTTGAGAAAGTCAATGCAATATTTGATGCCATCGGTCTTGGTGCGTTTACAGTTACAGGGATTAACAGCGTTATTGTAGCAGGATATGGCAAAAATTATGCACTGATGGTTTTTTGTGGCATTTTAACCGGTGTTGGGGGTGGAGTCCTTAGAGATATATTTGCGGATATAACTCCATTTATATTTAGAGAAGAGGTATATGCCTCAGCGTCATTGGCTGGAGCAATTTTTTACATTTTAACTATGGACTTATTAAATAATAATTATGTAATGATTTTATCAGCGTCTACTGTGTTTCTAATAAGATATTATGCACTTAAAAAAGATTTAAGTCTTCCGAAAATTAAATGATTAGAATTTTAAGGTTAAATTAATATTTTTTTGGTTCTACATTTAAATCACTGCATTTTATATTCTGTGAAAACGCTTGACAATATTCCTGAAAAAAGTTAAAATATCTTACAGTAAAGTTTCTACATATTAGGTTTTATTTTATTAAAATACTTATATGTAAATGAAAGGAAGAAAATATGTCAGAAAAACAAAAAGTGGGCAGAATACCTAATGTGGTTGAAGCTCTAATACCGATTATTGTAATGGTAATCTTAATGATTTATGTTTTTGGTATTAAAAAAGAAGAAAATTATGATGCTGCACATATGTCACTGATAGTTTCAATCTGTGTTGCTTGTGCTATAGGCGTTTTATGCGGCAGACCGTTTTCTTATCTTCTTGCAGGTATGCTTGAAAGACTAAATGCCACAATGGAAGCTATACTTATACTACTTTGTGTAGGTCTTTTGGTTTCATCTTTTATGATTTCCGGTACAATCCCAGCAGTTATCTATTATGGACTTGATTTATTGACACCTCAGTTATTCTTACCGGTTGGTTGTATACTTACGGCTGTAGTAGGTCTTGCGTGCGGTTCTTCTTGGACAGCTACTGCTACAATCGGTATTGCATTTATGACTATAGGCTCCGGTCTTGGAATTAATCCGGCTCTTACAGCAGGTATGGTTATATCAGGTGCATATGTTGGAGATAAATTCTCTCCATTATCAGATACTACTAACTTAGCATCAGCGGTTGCAAATACTGGACTATTTGACCACGTTGCAGCTATGACATCTACTACCGGACCTGTATTTTTAATTTCGCTAGTGCTTTATTTTTTAGTGGGTATGAACCAAGATGTATCTAACTACGACCCATCTATAGCACTAGGCATTAAAGAGTCTATTTCATCAACATTTAACTTAAATCCATTAGTATTATTGCCAATACTAGCAATAATTATAATAATGATACTAAGAGTTCCTGGTCTACCTGGGGTTTTAGCATCTGTTGCAGTTGGTGTATTGTTTGCAGTTGTATTCCAGTCTTCTGACCAATACATAGGAGAACATATAAATGGTTTGGATAAACTATTCAGCATACTTCACTATGGTCCTACAGTTGAAACTGGAAATGAATTTGTTGATAAAGCCTTAGCAAAAGGTGGTATGGACCATCAGATGTGGACTATAAATCTTATCATACTAGCTGTTGCTTATGGTGGTGCATTGGAAAAATGCGGTACAGTTGAAAGATTATTTGGAAACATCAAAAACAGAATTCATTCTGTATTTGGTCTATTGACTACTACAATGCTTACTTCTATATTCTGTGATGCGTTCATGTGCGACCAATTCTTAGGAATAGGTGTTCCAGCTCCATTATATTCTGATAAATATGATGAGCTTGGTCTTGCTAGAAGTATGTTATCTCGTACATTAGAAGATGCTGGTACATTATGGGCAGTAATGTTCCCTTGGACAGCTTGCGGAGCATATCAAAGTGGTATACTTGGCATGAGCCCATTCGTATACTTCCCATTTGCATTTGTTAATCTGATTAATCCGCTTTATGCTGCAATAACTGCATTATTTGGTAGAAATATTATATGGGCAGATGGTTCTTACACTAATCTTTTAGGTAAAACTAGAATGCTTAAGAAAATACCAGCAGCACCTGAAGAAGAACATAAAATTGCTATGGCAGCTTTAGAAAAAGGTAGAGCAGAAGGCAGAATACCACAAATTAGTGCATAATATTACGAAAGAATAGTATATGAAAGAAAAAACATTGCCATGGGAAGATTTGCAAGGCAAAAAAATAGTAACAACTATTAAGAGCTTATCAAAACCATGGGTAGAAAAGGGTGCGATTGTCGGTGGCACGTTCTTAATATTCGGTGGCATTTTTACACCGTATAAGATAGGGATAGTCTTAGGGTTATTAATAATTTTAGCTAGGTTGATGAAAAAATATTCCGCTTTTACAGCTAGAGGTATGGAAATATTTTATGATATGTTATTTACTTCTAGTCACACGGTAATTGAGTGGAAGGACATTGACGCAGTGACTTATGAAAAAGTTAAGACCAATCCTGACTTGGAGCTAATATATGTGACAAAAGGCGATATCACTAAAAAGTTTTATTTTAAACACAAACAGACTAAGGACATAATAGATTTTGCTAAGAAATGTCATCCTAGTGTAAAAATCTATGATGGCGAAGAATATAGAAAATCTATTAAAAATTCTTAAAGCTTAAATATAAAAAAGAGCCTATACTTAACGAATTGTTGGGTATAGGCTTTTTTAGATTATAAATTGCCTTTAAATAAAAAGGTACAAGAATTATATATACAATTCTTGTACCTTTTTATGGTTTATTTTAGTTTTTTTGCAACTAGTACATTTAAAGCTTTTTGTTGTACTTTGATTTTTATTGGTAGGGCAGGGCCTTTTTCTCCATCTATACTTACTGCGATGTCAGGGTTTTTACAATCTATTTCAAATTCATGACCTTTAAATACTTCAATTGATGGGGAATTAGATATGTCCTCGTTACGAATTACTTTTAGTAAAAGCTCACCTAAATCTATTGGGTTGGATTCATTTACTACTAATAGCTCAAATATGCCGTCCTTGATTTTTATTTCATCCTCCATAAGTCCGGTCATTGAACCTACATTACTGCCTGTCAAGACCATGACTAGATAGGCACTTTTGTTGTATTTAACTCCATCTACAGTTATTTCAAAGTCATTTACTTTTATGGTATTTAATTGTGTTATTCCTTGCAGATAATACGCAAGTGGACCTATGCGTTCTTTGATATCTTGTCCGGTTTCAAAGGATATTTGGGCAAATACTCCGGCAGCGATTGAAGATAAAAATAGTTTATCGTTGGCTAAGCCATAGTCAACGTAGTCGGATTTGCCCTCTGCTATTATAGCGGCAGATTGCATTATGTCGTCCGGCATACCTATGTTTAGTGCAAAGTTATTACAAGTGCCGGCACCTAAAACTCCAAGTGGTTTTTTAACATCACTGTCTAGCATAGCTTGGGCAACCATCATTATGGTGCCATCTCCTCCAGCGGCTATTACTATATCATATTCATAGGTTTTAAGTATATCGTTTAGGTCTTTGTATAGCTTGTCGTCAAGTCTTATAGACGTGGTTAGTATGTTTTTTTGGATTAAAATTTCTATTATTTCATCCAAAATTTTAGGTATTTTTCTATTACCTGAATTGGGATTATAAATTAATAATGCTTTTTGATAAGACATTTTTTCTCCTAGAAATTGAAATTTGTTTATGAAAAATGTAAATAATTATATGGAAAAACTTATTTTAAGTGCAAGGTCAATAGCTTTAATTGTCTTATTATCTACGCACCCTATGTATTCTTTTAATCTTTTTTTATCTATTGTGCGGACTTGCTCCATCAAAATTACGGAGTCTTTTTCCAGTCCAAATTCTCCGGCTTTAACATCTATGTGAGTTGGTAGTTTGGATTTATTTAATTTAGATGTTATAGCTACGATTATAACAGTAGGAGAAAATTTGTTGCCGATATCATTTTGGACTATGACAACCGGTCTTATACCGCCTTGTTCTGAACCTATAACAGGACTAAGGTCAGCATAGTATATATCTCCTCTTTTATAGAGCCTTTTATCATTCATTGTAAACCTCAAAAAAATTCATTTGGATATACCGTACTTAGCTTTTTTTATTTAATATATACTCGTTTAACTCTTCTAATGCTACATAAGGTGTCATAGACGATAGTAGAGGAAAGCTGTGCTAATTTTAAAGTTGAAGCTTTATCATATCCAAATATATATACTTTATCTCCAAGTTCAATTTTTTTTGGCACTCTTACCATGCACTGATCCATGCAGATTTTGCCCACTATAGTGCCTTTTGTTCCATCTTCAAAAACAACTTCAAAATCTTTACCTGAAATACTTCTTGAAAGACCGTCTGCATAACCTCCGGGTATAGTCGCTATATACTCGTCTTGCTGTGTGGTATATATTCTTGAGTAACCGACATCGCTACCTTTTTTTATTAGTCTTATGTCAATGACATGAGAAATCAGCGTTAGTGTAGGTTTTAAATAGACTTGTTTAGTCTTTGTGTCACTTTCATTGTATCCGTATAAAGCTATGCCAATCCTGACCATATCATATGTGTAGTCGTCAACTAACGATGCGATTGAATTTGCCATGTGCTTTATTCCTAAGTTTACCCCGGATGTCTGTAAATTATCACACATTTTGTTAAAAAGTTGGTGTTGTTTTTCAGCGTACTTTGTATTTTCATTTTCAATATCTGAAAAATGTGTATATACTCCTGTAATCTCAATGTTTTTGAGTAAACTTATTTTTTTAATTTCTTCTATGTAATTCTCGTAGTATAAAAAGCCTATTCTAGTCATGCCTGTATCTAGTGCTATATGTATAGATGCTGTTTTATTTAAATTTTCGGCTTGGAGATTTATTTTTTTTGCCAGTTCTAAGCTGTCAACGCTAAAGGTGATGTCTTTTTCTACACATTTGGCGATATCTGTGTCTAAGGGTAAGCCTAACATTAATACAGGTTGCTTGAGTTTAGAGTCTCTTAGCTCAAAAGCCTCGTCAGGGGTTGCGACTGCAAAGTAATCTACATATGGGCTTAGATATTTAGCTACTTCGACTGCTCCGTGTCCGTATGCGTTTGCTTTTACGACTGCTAGATATTTTAATTTTGGTTTATTTATTACTCTTTTATATTCATTTAGGTTATGTAGTATATTTTTTAAATTTACTTGTGCGATTAACCTATCTGACTGATACTCCATGACTCCCCTCCAAAAAATTGTAAATTCATTTTAAGATAACATTTCTTCGTCTATTTTTGATGTTTCTTTTGCACCCATAACTCCATGGATAAAGCCGTATGTGCTGTTTATTCTTTTTTGTAAGGTATCTCTGACTATACGTTTTTTCTCTAATTCGGTTCTTATCTTGTCAATTTCATCGAGCAGTGCTTTAAGATTTTTTTCGTCTTGATTTATGTTTTCATAGCAATAGTCAAGCGTTTGTCTTAGTAACTCTAAATTTAAATTTTCTTTTTCTACTCTTAGAGCACTTAAATAGATTTGATTTTGCTCAATTTTATCATTTATTTCAACCATTTTCTCTTTTATGTCATCGAGATGCTCTCCGGCGTGTCTGCTACCGTGTGAGTTTAGTTGGTCTGAAAGATATAATACTTTTGCAGCAAAACGTGACTTTTCCTTTTGCAGGTTGGCAGTTTCTAAAAGTTTGGCTTTTTCTTCTTTTGTAATATCTTCGATATATTTTATCAGGGATTGCATAGAAGGATTGATTGAATATTTTATCATTTCCTTGAAAGGCTTGTAATCAATAAGCATAGGTATAACTGTACCTTTTTTTATTCTTTCAAATAGCTTATTACTTTCGCTTTTGTTTGAAAATCCGAACATATAGTGCAATCTCCTTATAATTCAGTATGAGTATTTATAAAATTTAATGTAAAATTAAAATACATCTAATATATTTTAATTCTAATAAATGTTTTTTTCAAGCTAACTATATAAAGATATATAAATTTAATATAAAGGGTTAACTATAAATTTTTCTAGGATTTTATTGCAGCCATTGACAAATAAAAGGTAGTGCCGTTTTCATTGTCGCTTTCTACCCATATTCTGATTTTGTTTTCATCAGCAATTTTTTTTGCTATTGAAAGCCCAAGACCATAGCCGCCTTTTTCTCTACTTCTAGATTTATCCACTCTATAAAATCTCTCAAATATATATTTTGAGTCCTCTTTACTAATGATGTCGCCTTTATTATTTATGGCAAATTTTATTTTATCCTGCTCTTTTTTCAGGTGGTAGATTATGGTTGTATTTTCGTAGCTATATTTAAGTGCGTTATCAATCAGTATTGCAAAAATTTGAGATAACTGTTTTTCGTCTGCCTTTGTAAATAAATTTTCTTCAATATCGTCATAGTCCATGGAGATATTTTTTTCGTAAGCAATTGCCTCCATGGATAGAATTTTGGAAACTAAGGTGTCGCTGACGTCTACTTTTTCTAAACTAAGGTTTATTTTTCCGGCGTCAGATTTTGCTAGAAACAGCATTTCCTCAATTAGATTTTTCATGTGTAGAGCCACTTGTTTACTTCCGTTTATCCATTTTTCTTGGTTTTTGATGGTGTCTTGGCTGTTGTTTTCTAGTATGTCCATATTTGCAAGTAAAACTGTAAGAGGGGTCTTTAGTTCATGGGAGGCGTCTGCAATAAATTGTTTTTGTGCATTCCAAGTGGTAGCAACAGGTTTTAAGGCTATGGAGGACAAAATTATACTAATCAGTAAAAATGCTAATAGTGCAAAGCAAAGTGTAAAAAATAGCACCAATAACAAAGATGCCTTTGAGGCGGTTTCTCTAGATATATCCATAAAGGAAATTTTTATAGACTCAGGATTAGCTTTTTTTAAAAATCTTAGGTTCAACGATTTTATTTCGCCGCTGTTAGTTTTATTATTGACAGCTGTTTGGACTGCATGGTTTAAATCATCATCATCTATGGAGACATTGCTCTTGATTAAAGATATGATATTTCCATCTTTCGGGTCAACTGTGGCGATAAATAAAGGGGTGAATTGTATACTCCTAGCCTCAGAGGTGTCTGTCTCTGACATTCTTACAAAATCTGATATGGACATATCAATTATATTTTCCAACTCTCTTAGGTTACGGGACTCTAAAGTTTTGGAGTAAAAAGAAAATATGATGTAAAAGGTTATGCAAAATACTAAAAAAACTAGAAACATATTTATAGCTACAAATTTTATTTTTAATTTTCTAATCATTTAATACTCCGCTTTATTTTCCTTTATAATCTAGCTTATAGCCTACTTTTCTGATGGTTTGGATTGTGACTTTTGATTTTAGAAATGCCAGTTTTTTTCTTAAAAATGATATATAGACCTCTACGTTATTTTCTTCTATATCAGACTCCACGCCCCAAATGTTAACAATTATATCGTCCTTTGTGGCAACCATTTTAGGTCTTGACAGCAAAAAATTCATTATTTTAAATTCTTTGTATCTAAGTGCCATAGAACATTTTGGACCTGTGAGCACTCCTTCGTCAAGATTTAGACTGATGTCACCATAATCTAGTGTGTCAATAACGACCTCACCTTTTCTCCTTGTAACTGCTCTTAACCTTGCGAGTAATTCTTTGGTGTCAAATGGCTTAGTCATATAGTCGTCAGCACCAAAGTCCAGCCCTTTAATTTTATCATCAGTTTGAGAAAGGGCGGTTAGCATTAGAATAGGTGTCTCAACTTTTTCATCCCTAAGCTTGTTTAATACTTCAAAGCCATTCATTTTTGGTAACATTACGTCTAAGATTATTGCATCGTAGTTAAATGATGTGGCATAATCGTAGCCGGTTTTACCGTCATAAACAACATCGACAATATATTTTTCCTTTGTTAAAAGCTCTTGTATTGCATCAGCTAGTGCTACTTCGTCCTCAACAATTAGTATGTTCATATAAGACCTCTTGATAAAAAATTAAAATAATAACGCATTTAGACATTTTTAAATATATACACTAAATTTGACGGTTAAAAATATATTTTGATAATTATATACTATTTATTATTTTTGTAAATGTATCTTATATAATATAGTAATCTATTTTTCTTAAATCAAAATTAAAGGAATTTTTCTTTAACTTTTTTCCAAAATTCATAGCCTTGTAGGTTGAGTAATTTTATTTTATTGTTGGAATATATGATTTCAATGGATTTTAAAGTATCATAGCTGTTGTCTGTAGAGTCGGAAAGTACAAGAGTAGAGTTTTGATATCTATTTTCCGGTGAAATATTTACAGTGGAGCTGTATGGCAGTATTATACTGGAGGTAAAGCTCCTGTAAGCGTTGGAGTTTAACGGAGATATAGGAGTGATTTGAAGTAGGGTGAGACTTGGGTCAATTATACTACCTGACGCAGAATAGTTATATGCAGTAGAACCTACAGTGGAGGAAACAATTATTCCGTCTCCTGAAAATTTTTCTATATGTTTTCCACCGATACATATATCTAAGTGGACAGTTTTATTTTTGCTACTTTTAATCACGAATTCATTTATAGCAAAAATTTTCGTCTCCCTAAGCTTAGTGGTTATTGTAGCCTCAAGAGGTATTACATTTTGTACTGTAAAATTATGAGTTTTAATACTTTCTATCATTTCATTAATCTTATCAGGCATTACGGCTTGAAAGAAACCCAAATGACCGGTATTTATACCCATAAAATAGCAATCGGGATAGGACAAGTCATGCACATTTCTTAAAAATGAACCATCTCCACCGACAGATACAACTAAATCACAACTGTAATCATATTCACTTAGAATATTAAAGCCACTTTGCTTGAGCTTATCAAAAATGATTGGGTAGATTTTATTAGACTTGTTTGAAGAGTTTGATGCAATATATATATTTTCTATTTTTTTATACATAGATTTACCCTGACTTTTTTATTTAAATAATAGCACAAAATTTAACGAAAATCTATTGCATTTAAAATATTAATGATTTATAATTTAAGCAAAGTATACATATGAGATTTTATCTATAGAAAGGATTGGAAGACGTAATAATGAACGAAAGCATTGACTACGAAGCATACAATGCTGATAAGCAAAAAAGGTCTGAAAAGCTAAAATGCAGAACCGATAAGAAGGCAAAAAAACAAACCTACGACTTTGAACAAACCGATGAATTTATAGGCAAAAAGAAACAGTTTAAAGGCAAACCAAATAAATCTTTTAGAAATAATCAAAAAAACTTTGAGTATGACTATGAAGAAGATTTTTATGAGCCTGATAAATATTAATCTTCTTTAATATAAATTTTTTATATAAAGCGTCACGCAGGAGGTGCTGATATGAGAGTAGGCAGAGTAAGTGCTGTTAATTTTGCATCATACAAGGACGTAAGAGCTCTATACAGATATTCATCAATAAAGAGGGTAGCTTTGGGCTTGGGAAATGGCAAGCTATCAAAGATAAATACCCTTGTGCCCTATGATAAGGCAGATATAAAACAGCAAGCAAAAGTATCAAAAGCAATAAACAATGTCATGATTGACACTATGGAAACTAGAGCAATAAACAACTCTAAAGATGTAGACCAAAGAATTAATGCCATAAAGCTATACAAACAGGCACAAAATGGTAGCGACATCAATGTATTAAAACAACTGGTAAATAGTCAGGTGGATTTACCAATGCTAAAAAATAACAACTCTATCAACAATACTGATTTTAAACAAGAAAATCTTTATGCCAACGATGACAAGCTGTCAGGCAATACCTTTAACAAGACGATGGATGAATTGGCAAAAGATTATAAAAAGCTAGAAAATAAGGACGACAAGCTTTCAATTATAGAAAAGTATGCCAAACAGCTTGAAGATGTTTTGAAGGAAAAAGATAAAGAAAAGTTGGATAAAGACAAAAAGGATAAGCAAGACATAGAAAAAGAGAAATCTGATGAGGTTAATAAGGGAAATACTAATATAACAGGGAGCTAATCATTAGATGGATGAAAAATATACAGCTAGATTACAACTGAAAGACGACAGTAAAAACGAAAAAGTCTTTGAAAAGAAAGGCTATTATCAAAGAGAAGAATACGATGAGATGTATTATGTCGTGAGGGAATATCTTTATGACCATCAAGGGGCGTCAGCGATTGAAGTATCTGAAGCCACTACAGTACCACGCTCTGTAATTATGGAGTTTTTGAGACAGGGCAAAATATCCCTGCTTGATAAATCCAAGACGTTGCTCAGAGAATGTAGCGTGTGCGGAGCATTGATTGAAAGAGGTAATTTGTGCATTGATTGCATGAGAGCACAGATGAGAAATACACTTGAGCAAAGAAAGAAAAAGGATATTTCCGGTAGGGCAGCATTTGATGACAAAGGACAAAATGATAAAAATATTGGTAATCGTATCAGACGTAAGTAAATTTTAAAAATTTAGTGCCAAGAAATTGGCACTTTTTTTGTGGATTAATTTAGAAATATACAAAATAATACTAATATACCTTATTATACTATAAATTTAAAGTATGTCAGTATAAGGGCAATATTGAATAAAATAATTATTTTATGTATAATGATTATAAGAAATCTGCTTAAATCTAAACAATTTTTTGAAATCCTAAATTTAGCCCAAAAATAATTTAATTTGCTAAAGATATTATTTAAGTAAAAATATTTTATAATATAGCTCTGCTTGAGCGAAAAGGAGTTTAAAATGGAAGATAATAAAGTAGTTTATGCTTGGAAATGCACCGTATGTGGCTACATATCAGAGACAGACCAGCCGCCAAAAGAATGTCCAATCTGCCATGTAGGAGCGGAAAAGTTTATGAAAATAATCAACTCAAATGTAAAATAATAAAATAAAAATCCTTGCAATCAGTTAGATTACAAGGATTTTTATTTTGAAATAATAGAATAATTATAGAAAATAATCTATCTTTTACTTTGAACATATTTATACTATTATCTATTTAAAAAATCACTATAGTTGAAAAAGTGCAGTTGTGTTTTATGAGCGGGATTGCTAGTGTTGTGAGCGAACAAAAGTGCCAAAAGGAAAATACAACTGCACCTTCAATTAGGTTTTAGTATTCTATCTAGGCTGGTAGCTTTAATGACACGAAAATTATACTGGAGTTTGAGTATATAATTATTTTAAATATTCTCTACCTATTTCTACAGCTCTATCAAATGTATCTGCAATGTGCGTATAATCGTTGGCTATATCATAATAATCGAACCAATAATCACCCATATAATCATCTCTTATTTTTTTCTGTATACATGTTTCATAGTAGTTACGGGTTTGATTATGATATACTACAAATCTTCTTTCTTTATCTTCTGAATATTCTTCATAAATAATAGTTGTTTTCATAAAGCCCCTTGTAAAAATTTAGAACTAATTATTTTTTAAAAATTCATTTAATTTTTCTAAGGCTCTTGCCCTGTGGGAAATCTTATTTTTTAGCTCAGGTGAGAGTTGTCCGTTGGTCAATCCCTTTGCGACTTCATCATCAGCGATGAATAGTGGGTCGTAGCCAAAGCCATTACTTCCTTTTTCTTCAAAGCCGATTTTTCCTTTTGAAATGCCTGTGAAGGTGTGTTCATAACCATCAGGATACACTAAAGCCAGTGTACATACAAATTGTGCCGTTCTTTCATCGGAAGTTTTTCCCATTAAAAGTTTTAGCATCTTTTCGTTATTTTTTTTGTCTCTAGGTTCTTCGTTGGTAAATCTCTTGGAATATATGCCGGGTGCACCGTCTAGTGCATCTACCATTATACCAGAATCATCGCATATAGTAGGCACGCCTGAAACTTTGCAGTAGTGCCTTGCTTTTATTAGAGCATTTTCTTCAAAGGTAGTGCCTGTTTCCTCTACGTCATCGTCTTGAAGATTGAAATCGGATAGGCTTTTTGCTACTATGTCAAATTTGTCTAAAATAGCTTGGATTTCTTCTAATTTGTGACTGTTGGCAGTGCCTATTAAAAATGTCTTTTTTGGCTTGTTATTTTCTATCAAATTAGTTATTTCTTCTCCTAGAGTTTTCTTTTGTAGTAGGATTATTTCGTCTATGCCTGATTTACATAGTGATAAAAAGGCATTTAAATCATTCATAGAAAATGGATTTTTTTCGCCAGTGCCTTGGATTTCGATAAATTCGCCAATGTCATTCATAACTATATTCATATCTACATCAGCAGAGCTGTCTTGGAAATAATTTAGGTCAAGAGTTCTTTCACCATTTACTATGCCGGCAGAGATTGCCCCCACAAAGGATTTTACCGGATATTCTTTGATAATGCCTTTGTCATATAAATGTTTAAGAGCTAAGGCTACTGCTACAAATGCACCGTTTATTGAGCTGGTTCTAGTGCCACCATCAGCTTGGATAACATCGCAGTCTATCCATATGGTTCTTTCACCTAGCTTTGTTAAATCCACAACATTTCTAATAGCTCTGCCGATTAATCTTTGGATTTCTTGACTTCTGCCGTCAATTTTTCCTTTTACTGAGTCACGGATTTTTCTTTGCTTAGTCGCAGACGGTAGCATTGAATATTCTGCACTAATCCAACCATTGCCTGTATTTTTTAAAAAGGGAGGGACTTTTTCTTCTACTGAGGCTGTGCATATTACCTTGGTGTCCTCTGTTTCTATCAATACGCTACCTTGAGCATATTTTGTGAAGTTAGTAGTGAATTTTACTTTTCTAATTTGATTTTTTTGTCTAGACATTGTTCCCCCCAAAGCTTTATAAAATGTATCTTTAATCTTCATTAATAAAAGTATCTCTCAAAACTTTAAAATTGTCAAATATTATATGAAAAACTACTAGACAAAATTATTTATGTGGTAGTTTATTAAAAAGTAATAATTATTTAGTGGTAGTTGTTTTTCTAGCGGTTGTTTTAGTTGGTGTATTTTTCTTAGGAGCTGCTTTTGTTTTACTTGGACTTACTTTAGTTTTAGTAACTTTTATTACATCTTCTTTTACCAAGGCGACATCTAGCACGTCTTGCATTGTTTCTGCCAAGGTTATATTCATAAGATTTCTGATATTTTCAGGCAAATCTTTAATATCTTTTTCATTTTCCTTAGGTATTACTATATTGTCTATTTTTGCTCTATGAGCTGCAAGTAATTTTTCTTTTAGTCCGCCTATTGGTAATACTCTACCTCTAAGGGTTATTTCGCCTGTCATAGCTACGTCCTCACGCACTCTTATATCGGCTGCGGCAGATAGTATAGCTGTTGCCATAGTCACTCCTGCTGATGGACCATCTTTTGGTGTAGCTCCTTCGGGAATGTGCATATGGAAGTCATATTTTTTGTAAAAATCTTTTTCTACATTATATTTTGGTGCGATACTACGAACAAAGGAAAAGGCTGTTTTTGCTGATTCCTTCATTACATCGCCTAGCTGACCTGTAAGCTCAAGTTTGCCTGTGCCGTCCATTTTGTTTATTTCTATGGATAGGGTATCTCCGCCTACTGCTGTCCATGCAAGACCTCTTACTATGCCGACCTCAGGTTTTTTATTTGCCTCTTCGTATCTGAATACTTGTTTGCCAAGATAATCGGGCAATTCTTCTGTAGTAACAGTCACATGAGTTAGCTTAGGATTTTCCACTTTTTTACGGGCTACCTTACGGCAAATTTTTGCGATTTGTTTTTCTAGTCCTCTGACTCCAGCCTCTCTTGTATATGAATTAATTATTTCTCTTAGGGTTTCGTCAGACATTCTGATGAATTTTGGAGTAAAGTTATGCTCTTTGATTTGTTTTGGTAATAGATATTTTTTAGCTATCTGAAATTTTTCTTCTTCTGTATATGAGGAAAGCTCAATTATTTCCATTCTGTCTCTTAATGCCCATGGTATTGTATCAAGTGAGTTTGCTGTGGTAATGAACATTACGTTTGACAGGTCAAATTCGTACTCAAGGTAGTTATCTGTAAAAGTTTTATTTTGTTCAGGGTCAAGGACTTCAAGCATAGCAGAGGCTACGTCACCTTTAAAATCGGAGGAGGTTTTATCTATTTCATCAAATAGTATAAGGGGGTTATTAACCTTTGCACTGATTAAGGTATTTATTATTCTGCCCGGAATTGCTCCTATATAAGTTCTTCTATGTCCTCTAATTTGAGCCTCGTCACGAACCCCGCCAAGTGAAATTCTTGCAAATTTTCTATTTACTGACTTTGCAATTGACTTTGCAATAGAAGTTTTACCAACCCCAGGCGGACCGACTAAGCAAAGTATTGGAGCTTTTTTGCTGTTGGAAATTTTTCTTACTGCCAAGTATTCAAGTATTCTGTCTTTTACTTTTTCCAGTCCGAAGTGCTCTTTATCAAGTACCTTTTGTGCAGCGGCTAGGTCAATTTTTTCTTTAGTTGATTTATCCCAAGGTAATTGGAAAAATGTGTCTATATAGTCTCTTGTGGTTTCTGCGTCGGGGCTGCTTCTTTGGGAATTAGCAAGTTTATTTATTTCTTTTGTGATTTTTTCTCTTATTTCGTCCGATACATTTTTTAATTTTGCTAAGTCCTCTTTGTATTTTGCAGCTACAGAGCCGGTATTTTCTTGGTCAAAACCTAGCTCTTTATTTATAGCCTTCATTTGCTCTTTTAGGTAGTAATCTTTTTCGTGCTGAGCCATTTCTTTTCTCATACGTTTTTGGATTTTTACTTCTAGGGCAATTATTTTGTTTTCTTCTAGTATGATTTGATATAAGTCTTTTAATCTTTCGTCTACATCTACGTCCTCAAGTAGTGTTTTTCTATTTTGTGAGCTAAGCATCATATTTGCAGCTACTATATCTGCAAGCTCACCGGGGTATTTTATGTCTGATAGTTTTACCACTATTTCAGGAGCTATTCTTGAGCCAATGCTGATATATTCTTCAAAAGCGTCTATTATGCTCCTCATAAGTGCTTTTTGATTGTCTGTAGGCTCTATTTCAGCGTCAGGCAGCTCTCTGATTGTTGCCTCAAAAAATGTGGAGTCATTGTTAAATTCAACAATTTCTCCTCTTGATATTCCTTCTACTAATATTCTTACAATATTATTTGGTAGTCTAAGGGTTTGTTTTATTTCGCAAATTGTACCTATTTTTTCAAAGTCTTCAAGAGTAGATGGGTCATCGTTTTCGCCTACGGTTTGGTTGCATATAAATATTTTGATGTTTTGGTCGATGGACTCTTCTACAGCTAGGGCGGATTTTTCTCTACCTATATCAAAATGCACCTGCATATGTGGGAAAATTGTCAGACCTCTTAGCGGGATTATAGGCAGACTTTTTGTATCTGATGTATTTTTTGGCATATATAATCATCCTTTCAAGAATGGTGTTTTTATTTAAAACATACTTTACTTATCTAATTTACCCATATTTGAAAAAATCTAATCTAAACATATTATACACTACTTGTCGGCTGATAACTAGGTATAAATTGAAATAGATTAGAGGATAAAATAAAAAAGCTTACCAAATTTTTTGGTAAGCTAATTATATCAATAAAAGCTTAAATTAAGCTTTTATTATTTTGTTGCTGTTGCAGTTTTTGCAGAACTATCCCATGTAACTGTGTAGCCGGCTGTTGTCATAACATCTTTGAAAGAAACCATTTTTTCGCTTGTATTAGTTTCTATTCCTGTTAAAGAATTAAATGTAGCTGCATCTACCATTAAAGTACCATTTTTTAGCTCAGCTTTTAAGTCAAAATCCATTGTATTACCATTACCGGTCATTAAAACTAATTTGTTAGTCTTTAAATTTACGCTATAAGTTATTTTTGACATTGCCTCAGCTTGTTTTTTCATTTCTTCTTGTTTTGCGTTTAATGCAGCGTCTAAATCATAAGCATCAGCGTTTGTAGGTATATTTAAATCTAATTTTTCAACAGCTTTAGTAGTTGAGTTGGATTTTATTGTAAGGCTTAAAGTTTCGTCTACATTACCTAATTTTATATCTTTAGTTGCCTCATCAGATAAAAGAGCGTACATATTTTCGTAAATGTTTAATTTTAATTTTATATCTGATTGTGCAGTGTATGTTTTAGCGTATTGGTCAAATACTTCTTTTGTTTCAATGCTAGAGCCATTTAATAGGGTTTTAACTATTGGCAATTTTGGTTCTACAGTTTTAACCCACATATCATAAGCCTGAGCCATAGATTTTTTCATTTCTTCTTCAGAAACGTTAGATACTTTTGCTAAATCAAGTCCAAAGCCTTCTTTGTATAATTTAAGCATAGTGTCAGGGTTTTTATAAATTGATTTGATATAAGAATTCATAAGGTCAACCATTTGGTCAGCATTCATTTTCATTGTGTAGGTGTTGCCATCTTTTGTTAAACCTAGGTCAACTTTGCCAAGGTCAAGTCCTTTTAAGAATTCTATAGCTTTATTTTTGCTTTCTGAGTTGCTGCTCATTGATTTTACAGCATTTTTGTATGACTCTGAGAAAGATTTGCTTTTTACTTCTACAAAATCTGTATTAAAGGTTTGTTGAGTTAAGCCGGTTTTCTTTATAGCAAAATCAGCTAAAGATTTATTGACGAATATTTTACCATCTTTGTTGAAATATAACTGTATCTCAGGAATAGCCGGAGCACTGCCTGAATTTTTTGCCTGCATGGAAACATACTGGTCAAAAGTCTTGCTGTCTGCCATAGATGTGGTATCTATTGTGTATCCGCCGGAAGTATTTTCTGTAGGATTTTTTGTAGAGTTAACACTGTAGTTGATTTGAGTAGTGTCTTTTGATGTAGCCTTACCCCAAGTTGAAATTTTTGATAATTCATTAAAATACTGGTTACTCACTTCGTTTGCGTAAACTTTGCCAACTCCGGCTGACATGGACATTGCTATCGCAGCAGACAAAGCTACAGCTGTAAATTTTTTAAAAAGCATAAATCCTCCTAGATAGTAATAGTTTTTGAATTAATCTTAAAATTAATCAAATTATTGTTATTATACATTTTATAGCTGAAAACATAAATATAACTTAAAATATTGGAAAATAAAAAATGTTTTCTAATATATTATATAACAATAAAATGTATATTTATATAGTTGTTAATGAATTGTAATAATCAAAATGATTTATAAAAAAACTTATAAAATAAAAGCCTCAGTCAAAAAGACTGAGACTTAAATGATTTTATTTTATATTGGAATTAAACTATAAGCTTAGTTTCCCATTTGCTTTGCTACTTCTTCAGCAAAGTCTTCGTTTTTCTTTTCTATGCCTTCGCCAACTTCAAATCTTACCATCTTAGCTACTGTTATCTTAGTGTTAAGAGCTTTTTCGTATTCTTTAACTACATCAGCAACAGATTTTTTAGACTCTTTTACGAAAGCTTGGTCAAGTAGGCAAACTTCTTTAAGTTGTTTTTTAAGTCTGCCTTCAAGCATCTTCATAACAATTTCTTCAGGCTTTCTTCTATCTTCAGGAAGTTCGTTGTTTTCGTTAAGAGCTTGTTGTTTTAAAACTTCTCTTTCGTGGTCAAGGTAAGCTTGGTCTACATCAGCATCGCTGATATATTTTGGGTTCATGGCTGCAACCTGCATTGCGATGTCTTTACCAAGTTCTTCTATTTTAGCATCAGTGCTGTCTGTATCTAATTGTATAAGTGTACCTATTTTTCCACCGCCGTGAACGTAGCCTATAACTCTTCCGTTTGTAGCTTTTACTAATTCAAAACGTCTTACGCTAAGATTTTCACCTATTTTAGAAATCTTTTCGTTTAAATCATCTTGAACTGTGTGACCGTTAAATGACGCAGCCATTAAAGCAGGCATATCAGCTGGCTGTTTTTCTAATATTAGTGAAACAATATCGTTAACGAAAGTTTTGAATTCTTCGTTTTTAGACACGAAGTCTGTTTCTGAGTTTACTTCTACTATAGATGCTGTCTTGTTATCTGATGATACTTGAAGTCCTACTAGTCCTTCAGCGGCTATTCTGTCAGCTTTTTTAGCTGCTTTTGATAAGCCCTTTTCTCTTAGTAGGTCTATTGCTTTGTCCATATCTCCATCAACTTCAGTAAGAGCTTTTTTGCAGTCCATCATACCTGCACCGGTTTTTTCTCTAAGGGTTTTTACCATTTGAGCTGTAATTTCCATTTTTAAATCTCCTTTTTAATTTTTTCAAATAATAAAACTAAATGATTATAATTTTATTAATAATATACTGATAAAACAAAAGGGCAGGGGAAAGTCCCTCACCCTTTAATATATTTTTATTATTCTACAGTTGTTTCTTGATTTTCTTCTGCTTGTTCTTGGCTATTATCTTCTTCTATAACGCCTTGTTTAGCTTCGATTATAGCGTCTGACATAGCTCCAACTATAAGCTTAACGGCTCTTATTGCATCATCATTACCAGGGATTGGGTAATCTAGTTCATCAGGGTCGCAGTTTGTATCTACAACACCTATTACTGGTATGCCAAGCTTTTTAGCCTCTGCAACTGCATTTTTTTCCTTTTTAGGGTCGATTACGAACATAGCTGCTGGTAACTCAGACATATTTTTAATTCCGCCAAGATATTTTTCAAGTTTTTCTTTTTCTTGTAATAGATGGATTACTTCTTTTTTAGGTAACTTGTCAAATGTGCCATCTTCTTGCATTTGCTCTAATGCGAAAAGTCTATTAATTCTTAACTTAATAGTCTTGTTATTTGTAAGCATTCCGCCTAACCATCTTTCGTTTACATAGTACATACCTGCTCTTAGAGCCTCATCCTTGATAGCGTCTTGAGCTTGTTTTTTAGTACCTACGAAAAGGATAGGTTTACCTGTTTCTGCTATTTCTCTCATAGCGTTGTAAGCTTCTTCAAGTTTTTTAACTGTTTTTTGTAAATCAATTATATAAATTCCGTTTCTTTCAGCAAAGATAAATCTTGCCATTTTAGGGTTCCATCTTCTAGTCTGATGACCAAAGTGAACTCCAGCCTCTAAAAGCTGTTTCATGCTAACTATTGCCATATTAAATTTCCTCCTTAAGGTTTTTCCTCCGAGACCGTCTTTTTCTATGCAAGTACCAGTGGCAACCTTTTGCATAAAATCAGGCTCGTGTGTTATAAAATATCCTTTGGTATTATATTATATTTTGCCCATAAAATCAAGTATAATTTTAGTAATTACTCAAAATTACAAAAACAAATTTTTGAAAATTTATTGCTATAAATAAAATAAAAGTCGGAAGAATTGCTCCGACTTTTGCAATCAAATTAGAATTTTTTAAATCATAATTCTTTTTACAGAAGTATGTATTTTTTTAAAACCTTCCCTTTGAATTATAGATATCTTGCTGCTGTAATATATCTTGTGGCGTAGTATTTACTGTTGATGTTATCTGTTTTAACACCGCCACCGCTATAAGAAGATGCGTGTATAAATGTTCCGTTTTCGATATATATGCCAACGTGAGATATACCGCCGTATGTGTTGAAGAAAACTAAGTCGCCTTTTTGTAAGTCTGCTTTGTTTACTCTTGTACCACCGTAGGCTTGAGAGGAGGCAACTCTAGGAAGGCTTATTCCCATTTGTCTGAATACATAAGTTGTGAAACCTGAGCAGTCAAATCCTTTTGGACCTGTAGAACCATAAACATAAGGTTTGCCAAGTTGCGCTTTTGCGATTGATATAAGCTTATCTACTTTAGACGCATCTGCTGTTATAACTGGAGCAGCTTTTGCCACTTCTTCTTTTTCTACTTCAACAGGTGTTTTATCATTTATTTCAAGGAGCTCATCTATTTTATCTGCGTCTATAGTTTTTATTTCGTCATTTTTTACTTCTGTCTTAGCTACTTCTACTTGTTGACTATCTGTTTCTTGATTGTTTTCTTGGCTCTGAGCTGTGCCTACTGTTTCAGTTGCAATTTGTTCTTGGGCGAATATTATATCACTGCTTACAGTTGTTTCTTTTTCAGCAAAAGCTGAGCCAGCTCCTACCATTATGAAAGTCATAGAAAGTGTCATTGCTAATACTAAGTTCTTACGCATATTATATATTCCTCCGTTTGGGTATTATCTAGTTTATATATAAATTGTAAATATGAGTTATTTATATATTTTAGTGTTACTTACACTTTAGAAAATGTTTAAAACATATTTAATTTATTTCATGATTATTACGACTTTGTAATTTTATATTATATTAAAAAATATGTCAATACTTTTGGTTAAAAAAAATTACATTTTGTAAAATTATAAAGAGATTTTTACTATAAACTTTGGAATACAAAACTTTAAAAAATTACAAAAAGAATAAAATATTATATAAACAATAATGTATTTACCAAAAATCTCAAAAATTATTTAAAAGTAAGTTTTAAGTTATGACAAAAAAGTTACAAAACGAAAATAGTTACAGCAAGGTGCTGTAACTATTTTATAAATATTTATTTTTCTACATATCTGTTTACCAATTGTAATGAAATTAATCTATGGGCACTGTTTTTTGCACCAAATAGATACAACTTATTAAAATAATTTTCCGGATTTTTTGTAAAGTTGTAGATATACATACTTTCTTTGCTTTCGTCACCAAGAAGCATTTCAATAAATCTATTTAAGGCTGTAGCTGATAAGTTTTTAGTTTTGTGTTTTAGTGAAAGTAGTTTCGGGTCTGTTACACTTTTGTTAAAATATATGAAATAGTCTGTGCTGAACATATTTTGTTTTTCATTTTTGGTGTAATATTCTGACTGTTTAAAGACATCGTAGCTTGGGTCAGGCTTGTGGTCTCCATAAAAGACTACCATGGTTGGTTTTTGCCTTGCATCAATATAGTCCATTAAAGCTTTTAGGTAATCATCGGAGGCTTTTAGATTTCCAAAATAGTTGTTTAATTCCTCTTTATCAGAGTCTGTAAGTCCGCCTGCACTCACTTTAAAAGCTGTATGCCCGTAAGGCCCATGGTTTTGGACAGTTACTGGTAGCATAAATTTATTTTTATCGGGATTTTCTTCTAAACATTTTATCATCATGTCAAAGATTGTTTTGTCACTCATCCATGCTCCGACTAAATCCTGCTGTTGCTCCTTGCTAAACATAGTCATATCTATAAATTTGTCTATGCCAAGCAGTGGATACACTCTATCTCTATCCCAATACTCTTTGGTATGATTATGAATACCTATTGTTTCAGTATTTTCAAAATTATTTTTATAAAAATATGCCAAGCTGTCGGTCTTTTCTTTTAGTATAGAAGTAAATATCATCGTTCCTCTTGAGAAATATTTTACTCCATATCCTGTTAGAACTTCATATTCAGTGTTTACAGTACCGCCGCCAACTGTAGGCACATACAATTCGCCTGATATGCCGTTATCCTGATAGTAGTGGAAATTTTTTAATATATCGTAGTCAAAAGTAATGCCTGACTTACCTAAATTTTTTTGATTTTTTACTACATCGAAAAATGACTCAGACTGGAGTATGATTACGTCCATGTCAGTTTGTTTATTAAACGGATAGTCTGTCATCAGCTCATCGGCAGTGTCTATTTGAGAATATTGGCTACTTTCATACATCTTTGTCACATTTTGCTGGATTTTTTCTGTGCTTAATGATGAAAAATAAGCATTTTCTGCAATAGTTCTACTTGATGAAATCAGATTAGAAAATGATGAATAAATGCCATAGGACACTAAAAATGGTGATGCAAATAGAAATGCTATGAGTAAAAAAATCGATATGAAAGCTTTCCTTTTTGATGAAAAGAAGCTTTTGGTGTAGCCTTTTTGTAAGTAGTCTGCGGATTTATTGCCAGAGCTTTTATCAAATTTGTTTGTATATATTGTAATAATTAGATAAAAAATAAAAATTCCAATAACTACGCCAATTTTTGCAAAGGGCAGTTTATCTAAAAATAGCTCTGCGACATCTCCTGCGGCTTTTATAATTGTAAAGTCCAGCGTATTAATTTCTGCTAGATTAAATCTTACCTTGACTAAATTTGCAATGGCAAGAATAGTTAGTAATAATGTAAATATTGTTATATTTTTTTTGTATCTTTTGTTTGAATTTGATATAATAAGATTTATAATAGTAATGATTACAAAAGAAATAAAAACTCTTAGTAAACCAAGACCTCTTAGTCCCGAATATTCATATATTATAGCTCCTATAAGGGAGGAAAAAAGCAAATAAGAAATATACATAAATTCTCCTAAATTATTTAGTATTATACTATATTATATTATCTAAATATTGAGAACTTTTGTCAATAACTTGGGGTAAATTGTAAATATTTTGTAGTTTAAAATAACATTTTGGAGATTTTTTTGATGATTTGGTATGATTATGATGAGTTGGAAGAAAGAATATTTGCCTACATTAGCCACATATACAAAAGTGATATGCAAGAGGACAAAAAAAATGAACTTATAGACAAAATACTTGGTACAGTCAATAACGCCCATACACATGAGGCGATTGATACATATGACGATTACTATGAGGACATGAATGAAAAGCTTAAAGAAAATGTTGCTAAATTTTATGATGATGAAACAATGGAGCAAGAGCAGTTTTTTTCATGCAATGGACTTTTAGATGATGATGACTTAACGGATTTTGACGGTCTTGTCGACATAATTGGAGATGCAGACGATTTAGTAATTACGATGCAAGAGCGTCCAAATCAAGATAATGGAGACGGACAAGGAAAATCATGGTAGATTATAAAACTATATTAGGAAATGCTGTAGACGAATTTGTAGTCGAAAAATCAAAATTTATAGGCAGTAGTTTTTACGTCAATGATGAAAAAGTTGCCGATGAAATAATTAAGGTTATAAAGAAAAAATATTATGATGCAACTCACAACTGCTATGCCTATATAATAGGAGAAAAATCTGAAATATTAAAAGCCTCCGATGATGGAGAGCCGGCATCTACAGCGGGCAGACCAATGCTGGACTATCTTTTAAATATCGGCATAACCAATTGCCTAGTCGTTGCGACAAGATATTTTGGTGGTATTAAGCTGGGTACTGGAGGTTTGGTCAGAGCTTACACAAATACAGCAAAAATATCGATTGAAAAAAATACTATAGTTGAAAAAAAGGTATACAAAAAAATTCAAATAGCCTTTAATTACAATAATATTGGTAAAATCCAAAATTTTATTATAAACAAAGGAATAATTTCAGCACCGCCGCAGTATTTACAAGATATTACAATAGACATCTATTTAAGAGAAGATGGACTGGAAAAAACAAAACAGGACTTATTGGACTTGACCAGTGCAAATATATTGATAGAAGAAAAAGAAGATACCTATCTTCCATTTATAAATGGTGAGTTTGGAAAAAATAAGCTGTAATAAATTTATAATTGTAGAAAGGGTATGGACAATGGAATATAACACATTTACGTTAAAAAGAAAAAGCGACAATAACTTTGACAGCTTGGTAAAATTTTTTGAACAATACAGTGGAAGTAAATTAGTCTCTAAAAAGCTAAGAGGGAATAATTCATTTAAA
>QWCK01002302.1_pt1 | contig 24551 bp, 11 predicted proteins | sample 1972571 | NCBI WGS metagenome assembly QWCK01 (sample SAMN09866710, study PRJNA288562) | Human gut metagenome isolate term2_stool, whole genome shotgun sequencing... | isolation source: gut | host: Homo sapiens | place: USA: California | reverse complement strand
ATCTTGCGAAGCAAGAGTGTAAGATTTTCTGCGATGAGCTTTATGTTCATAAAAAGATATTCTCTATATATTCTGAGATTCGGCGAAGCCGAGCGGAGGGCTTTCTCAATTCACAATTCATAATTCATAATTGGCTACGCGCTGGTAATTCAAAATTGCTGCGCGTTGTTTCTTCACTCTTAACTCTTCACTCTTATCTCTTCACTCTTCACAATTAAGCCATAAAGGTGATGCAATCGTTTGCATCTTGCACACGATAAATATACGCTTGTTATAACTTGTCAACTTTATCTTTTTCATAACTTTGCAACTATCAGCGATTTTCCCTATATGGGAATAGACTAAAAAGTGAAAATTAAACTATAAAGACCTATGAAAAAGATTTTACTCGCAATGGTAATTCTCATTACCCCTTATGCCTTATGGGCACAGGGGTGGCCGGAAAAATACGGAGGAGTGATGCTGCAAGGATTTTACTGGGACTCTTTCGTAGACACCAAATGGACTAACATCGAAAGCCAGGCCGACGAACTCTCCAAATACTTTGACTTGATATGGGTGCCCCAATCAGGCTGGTGTAACGGCAACAAACAGATGGGGTATGCTCCGGTATGGTGGTTCGACCACAAGAGTGCTTTCGGCACAGAAGCCGAACTGCGCTCCATGATAGCCACCTATAAAAAGAAAGGTGTTGGCATCATTGAGGACGTGGTGATTAACCATCGAAGCGGAAACACCAACTGGTGTGACTTCCCCACGGAAACTTGGAACGGGCACACCATGAGCTGGACCCTCGCCGACATCTGTAACGGCGATGACGGTGGGGAAACCCGGAATAATGGATATGAGGTCAGCGGAGCCAATGATACCGGTGATGACTTCAATGGTAGTCGCGACTTGGATCACACCAGCACCAACGTACAGAATAACATCAAGATATACCTCGACTTCCTGCTCAACGACTTAGGTTATACAGGGTTTAGATACGACATGGTCAAGGGGTTTTCGCCCTACTATGTAGGCATGTATAACGCCAGCAGCAAGCCCAAATTCTCTGTCGGTGAATACTGGGATGGCAGCTACGATAACGTGACGTGGTGGATCAATGGCACAAATTATGACAATGCCATACAGTCGGCAGCATTCGACTTCCCACTGAAAGACGGCATCAATGCCAGCTTTGGAAGTTCCACATGGGACATCAGCAACAAGGGGATGGCCGGAAGCACAAAAGGCATGAACCGCTACAGCGTGACCTTCGTGGACAACCATGACACTTATGGCAACAACAACAGGCTCAACAACAACGTCTTGGCAGCCAATGCCTTTATACTGGCACTGCCCGGAACGCCCTGCATATTCCTGCCCCACTGGCAGAAGTACAAGTCGGAAATAGGCAAGATGATACTGGCTCGCAAGGCTGCCGGCGTGACCAATCAAAGCGAAATCGTGCAACAGAAGCCTCTCAACGGGGGATATGTCACCGTTGTCCGAGGAGACAAAGCTGAGGTGATGGTGCTCAGCGGATTCCCGCAAGACTTCGACACCAGCGGATTCACGATGATTTCGAGCGGAACAAACTATGCCTATTACGTGAGCAGCACGCTCGACGTGACGGATATTCTGAACAACGGACAGCCGGAAACAATTCCCGGGGAGGTTAAAATACACGTCAGCAGCACTTCCGGAACAGCTCCATATCTCTACGCATGGGATGGCAATGGCACGAAACACAACGGTGCATGGCCCGGCAAACAACTGACGGCTACATCGACCTCTGCCGACGGAAAGACTTGGTATGATTGGACTTCGACGGTGACGCCCATCAACATCATCTTTAACGACGGAAATGGCAAACAAACAAGCAACATTGAGGGTGTGAGCGGCGAGCGGTTCTACATCATCGACCCAAGTAACGTAACCGAAAAAAAGTTCGGCTACTTCGAAGCACCGGCAGCAGCCTATATTCATCCCGGATGCGCCACCTACATGGAGGACACCTTCGCCTACTTCGAAGCACCGGCAGATTGGAACAAGGTCTTCGTATGGGCTTGGAATACAGAGGGAGACCTCTACGATAACTGGCCCGGAGTCGAGATTTCACAAGTGGGGACTGCTCCCAATGGCAACAAAGTGTACCGATGGACACACACAACCTCAAGTCCGACAAAGATTATCTTTCACGATGGTACGGGTACAAAAACAGCAGATCTTCGTTTTGAAAATGGTGGATACTATAACGTTAAGGGGCTGCTCTACACCGTCACTCAGCCCAAGGTAACCATCTCTGCTGCCGGCTATGCCACGTTCAGCTTTGCGCAACCCATTGATTTTGCGAGGGCAGAAGGACTCACGGCTTATATCGTCAATGACAACAATGGAGAAAGAGCTACCTTGCAGCAGGTTAGCATGGTGCCCGCCAACACAGGGGTTGTGCTGAAAGGCGAACCTGGAGATTATGTATTACACCCCACCACAGAAACCACAGACGACGTGTCGGGCAACCTACTGAAAGCTACCTCACTCACGGGATCAGTAACTACCGACGGCACATACTATGTTCTGGCTAACATGGCGAGCCATGGTGTGGGATTCTACAAGTTAGAGAACGGGAACAAAGTGTATGGGAACAAGGCTTACCTAACTTACAACGCCAACCAAGCTAAATTGTTTATCAGCTTCGAGAGCGGAGAGACAACCGCTATTCGTGACGTCAATACGTCTGCAAGGGAATGCCAAAGCGTCTACACGCTATCAGGCATCAAGGTGACTGGCAACGGTAAGCTGCCCAAGGGAATCTATATCGTCAACGGAAAGAAACTCGTAATCAGGTAAGATCATGAGAAACGAAGAAATGAAAATAGAAAAGAATACATATTGCCAGCCGGGAATTGTGATTCTTAAAATAGGGTCACCACTCCTGTTGGGAACAAGCAACACCCTGCCTGTTATTCCCGGAGAAACTGTCACGGAAGACGAACAGCTTTCCAAGCCAGCATCTGACTGGTGGGATGTGGATGAATACTAAAGTAATCACCCGAAACAGCACATGCCGTTTCGGGTGTTTCTTATTCAATATCGAAAAACTAAACTGCTTTTCTCACTATTTCCATCCTTCGTTTTGTTGATATTTGGGCATGAGATCCAAATCACGTTGCGGAATGGGAAACAGTTCGTTCTTACCTTTCTTAATATAAGATGAGCAAACGAAATAAGTGGCACCGTCACTAAACCAGTTCACCAAGTCTTGCTCCGTTTTTTTGATGCTTTCGTAATAAATGCCCCAACGTACAAGATCCTGACGGCGGTGCCCCTCAAAAGCCAATTCGTAAGCCCGCTCGTCGCGCACGGCCTGTTGGAATGACTCGTAGTCCAAGTTGGCTATGTCGCAGGCCGCGTTTGGCTCTGTAATGGGCAGGCCATAACCGCGTCTGCGCACCATGTTGACAGCTTCGTAGGCCTCTGGCGTTGGCTGATGATGCCATTCGTTCAGCGCCTCAGCATAGAGCAGTAGCACATCAGCATAGCGCAGGATGTACCAATTGATATTCGAAAGGTTGCCCTCAATGAGATAGTTGGCTGCATCCACGTATTTTTCAGTATCCCATTTGGCGGGGAAAATATTGTTGATATAAGTCTTCTTGATATCATCGGAAGCATTTTCTGCGAAGGCATCATTGAAAGTTCCGTTCTTGCTTATCGGCTGCTTTCCGTTGGATGTATATTTGTAGTCAGCAAAGGAGAGACGCCAGCGCTTGTCGTTTTCGTGGTCTTTCCATCCCATGAGGAAGGTCGGTATGACACGCCAGTTTCCCGCATTTCGAATACCCGGTATGCCCGAAGCCGATACGCCGTTCCATTTACCGATACGTCCGCTGGGGTCTTCGTTGACCTTTCCCGTCACCGTGGGCGAATAGAATGAAACCTCAATGAGGCTTTCTGCCGGATCCCACTTCCCGTTGCAAGTGTTTTTCCACAATTGCTCGTAGTTGTCGAGCAAATGATGTTTACCTGATTCGATAAGAATCCTTGCGGTCTTCGCTGCCTCTTCCCATTTGCTCTTGTCGTTGATGGGGTAGCCGGCCCAGGTAGCATATACCTTGGTGAGCAGTCCCAATGCAGCTCCCTTGGATATGCGGAAGGAGTTGTCCGGGCGAATCTGGTCGTCGATGGCATACGGCAGATTGTCTATGGCATATTTCAAATCGTTCTCAATAAACTTGTACACCTCCTCAGGAGTAGCCTGCTCGAAAGTCGAGGGATGTTCGTGAGACGTACTTGTGGCTGTGGTGAGCGTGACGTGGCCAAACCAACGTACAAGTTCAAAATAGTAGAGCGCGCGCAGACAGCGAGCCTCAGCCATGTAAATGGTGGCTGCTTTTTTATCAGGCTCACTGTATGTGGAATATTTGGAAGAGACGTTCTCTAAGAAATCATTGGCGCTATAGATAGCTTGGTAGAGCGTTTTCCAGGTCACCCTGACTTCATTTTGCGTACTCGTGAAGGCGTTTGCCGGTATCTGCCTGAAGGAGTTGGTACTTGACCCCTCGCATCGGGCAATGTCGGAAGACAAGGTGAAGAGCAGCGAGAGATGATAACGATACATTCCCTCTTCTACCATGTTTCTGTACACGCCGAGCAACACGGTTTCGGCATCTTTCGCATTGTTAACGTATTTGCTTTTCTCAATTTCCGTGAAGTTCTCTTCGTCCAATGTACAAGCATTGAACGCAAGAAGCCCCAACAAACCGTATGCGATATATTTTATTTTGAATCTTTTCATGATCTAATCCTTATATTTAAAATTGAACCTCCAAACCAAATGTGAGTACCCGGCTCTTGGGGTATGCTCCCCAGTCGAATCCCGGCATGAGCGGACTGTTTTTCATGTTCACCTCCGGATCATAACCGCTGTAGTTGGTGAGGCAGAAGAGGTTTTGCGCCGTAGCATAGGCACGCAACTTGCTCACCTTGATTTGCCGGAGCAATTTTGCTGGGAAGTTGTAGCCAATTGTGATGTTTTTCAATCGGAGATAAGAACCGTCTTCCACAAAGCGCGAGTAGAGTTCATTTTTCACATAGCCCTTTGCCGACGGCACCTTGTTGGACGCGTGTGTAGGTGTCCAGCGGTCGGCTGCCTCCGCGAGTTGGTTGCTGCGCTCATCTTGTGTTTGCGTGCTAAACAGGCGTGTGGCATTGTAAACATCGTTGCCATAGCTGAACTGGAACAAAAAGCTCATATCGAAATTGCCATAGTTGAACGTATTCGTCAACCCACCATACCATGTCGGATACCCGTCTCCGATCATTGTGCGGTCGGCCGTGTCGATGATGCCGTTGCCATCGATGTCTTTATATTTCACCATGCCCGGCTTAACCTCTTTGCCGGCATGTGCGCTGATGTCAGGAACACCCGGTTTGAGCATCATCTTGCCAGACGGAGTGAGGTTGAAGTCTGACGACTGATACACCCCGTCGAAGACATAGCCGTACATCTTACCCAAAGCCTCTCCAACCGTTGCCACATAGTCATAGCTGGTGAAGTTGGAGTTGAACTGGGTGGCCGAGTACATGGTTTGGGTTCCGTCTTGTAAGGACTTGAGTTCGTTTTTAACAAAAGATATGTTGAAATCCGTCGTCCAAGTGAACTTCTTGGACTGAATGTTTACGGTGTTCAGGTTCAGCTCAATACCTCTATTCTGTATCTTGCCAATGTTTTGCCACTGTGCATCAAATCCCGTTACGTAGGCCAAATTCTGTGCAAGCAGCAGATCCTTGGTGTTTTTGATGTAGAACTCCGCCGTGAAATTCAGTCTGCTGTCAAAGAACCCGAGGTCGATTCCCGCGTTCAATGTAGAGGAGCCCTCCCATTTCAGGTTAAGATTGGCCAGCTGCTTGGGTGATAGCACCGTTACCAACTTGTTGCCCACACCATATTTACTCTGGGTATAGAGATCCATGGAAAGATAGTTGGAGATGCGGTCGTTGCCCACAACGCCCCATCCCATCCTGAACTTCATGTTGGAAAGAGCCTTGATGTTTTTCATGAAGGGTTCCTCAGACATGCGCCAAGCCACAGAAAACGAGGGGAAATAGCCCCACTTGTGGTTCTTGGCAAATACCGTCGAACCATCCGCACGCACGGTCGCCGTAGCCAGATAGCGGTTGTCATAATTGTAATTCACACGGGTGAAGAATGACAAGAGCGCTTTCTCATATCTGTTGGTCGACACCTGACTCGGTGTAGCTCCCAAGCCCAGATTGTCGTTTCCGAGATTAGCAAAGGGAAAATCCTTGGATTGTCCAAGCAGGAGTTCATTGCTGCGGAACGAATACTCATGTCCCAACATCACGTCGTAATGATGCTTCTTGTTGAATTTGCCTTTGTAGGTCAACGTGTTATTGTTAGACCACCGCAAGGCTTTGCGCATGTCCGACGAGCCATAGACACCCCCGCTTCGGTAAGCCTGACTGGAGTTTTCGCCATAAAAGAGGTCGATGCGCGTGTTGGTCACATTGTAAGTGGCCGCACTTCGAAGCGTCAGCCCTTTCATCAAGCGCACATTAAATGCGAGGTTCACTCCCCACAGCTCGGATTGGTTACGATTGTGTACCGATTCCGCCTGCCTGATGGGGTTCACCTGGGCGTAGCTTCCGTTTTCCTGAAGCAACAGAGGGTCGAAGACAGAGTTGAGCAATTCTTCGTCCGTCACTTGCAAACCTCCGGTAGGACGTGCACGCAGCAGACTTGACAACACGTTGAGTGAACCTCCCGATCCGGCTGTTCCGATACCCTTCTTCACAGAATTGGAGTAATTAACCGTCGCATCCATGTTCACTCGTTTCGTGATTTGCTGTTTGAGTCTCAGCTTGCCCGTGTTCTTCTGGAAACTGCTGTTCGTGAAAATACCATCCTCGTCAAAGTGTGAGAATGTGGCCGAGTATTGTGTCTCCTTGCTTCCACCTGAAACGTTGAAGTCATGGTTCTGTGACCATGTAGACCTAAAGGCAGCGTCCTGCCAGTCTATGCCTTCCACATTGGCATAGTCGTCGATCGACTGATAGCGGAAAGGATTGCCATTGCTGTCATTTCCTTCCTTGTAGTAGGTATTTGCATACCGAGCAGGGTTGATTTCCATTTGGAGATCCACAAATTGCTGTGGCGTGAGCATATCCATGCGCTTAGAGATGTTTCTCAGGCTGAACGATCCGTTATAGGAAACCGAAGTCTTTCCCTGCTTGCCCGACTTGGTTTTCACCAAAACCACGCCATTGGCTGCCCGTGCTCCGTAGATGGCCGAAGCCGACGCATCTTTCAACACATCAATGGATTCAATGTCCGAGTTGGCCAAATAGTCAATGTTGCTCACCTCGAACCCATCGACAATGAAAAGTGGCGAGGAGTCACCGTTCACCGTGCCAATACCGCGTATCTTGATGTCGAAACCCGCGCCCGGCATACCGTCCGATGCCGTGACCTGAACGCCGGACAACTGGCCGCCAATGGCCTCTACCACGGAACTGGTCTTGAAGTTTTCAATCTTCTTTTCGTTGACACTGGTAATCGAACCCGTAATGTCGCTACGCTTCATATTGCCATAGCCCACCACAACAACCTCGTTGAGCAGGGCGTCATTGGGTACCATCTCGATTCGCTGGTCCTTGCCCGGAGCGAGTTGTTTCTCTTGTGTCTTATAGCCTATAAAAGAAAACACATAGACCTTCTTCTTGCTGCCGGAGAACGAAAAGTCTCCGTCCAGATTGGTGACCGTGCCGCCGGAGCCCGATTTGGGCTTGACCGTAACCCCAATCATAGGCTCCCCGTTCTCGTCAACCACGGTTCCACGTATCGTGTTCTGTGCAAAGGAACTCACGGTTCCCACCAAAGCCATCATGATCATGAGTATGGCTTTTTGGTATATATTGCTTGACTTCAATATTTTCATGTTGTTCAACTTTTTTTAGTATTTAGAAATCCGTGTTAAACCATATGGCAACAGGGAACACCTGGCTGCCTTTAGCTACCTTCGAGGGATTACCGTCTGTCACGAAGGTCATCTGGCCGATAAACACACCATTGGCAAACTCTTGGTCTGCTTGCCATTTGCCGGGATTCACCGTGATGGCACAACCCTTGGTGGCATCGACATAGCAGAGCGCTGTATTGAGCGACGCCTTGTTGTCGTAATACGACACAGGCTTGCGTGCGCCGGCATTAACGGCCGCATTGCCATAGTAGCTTTGCCACATCTTGTACATGAACGTCGTGGTCTGGCCTGCTTTCAGTTGTCCCGTCACGTGCGATTCAGGTCCGCCGATGTTATAATAGTTGAATGACCGGCGATAGTCCATGAGGAACTTGCTGGGGTCAGCACCGATGACCTTAGGAGCCACAGAGCTGCCACCCTTGCGGGGATTCACCTGGAAAACAAACGGCGTGTAGTTGACGGTCACACCCTTGACCGGAGCAGAGCAGTGCACAAAGACAGGAGTCTTGACCGTGACCTCTCCCGGAGTACCCTTGCCAGTAGTTGTCTTCACCACCACGACAAATACTCTACCGTCCTTCCAACTGTCAAAGGTGATTTCTCCGCTATGTGCATCGATTTTGGCTCCGGTGCTCGAATTGGCCTTGTCGATGGCGTAAACAGCCGACACACCTTTCTCGATGTCGCTCGAAACCACCTTCATGGTGAACGAGCCGGACTCGGTACGTCTGTACTGACTTGCATATTTCTCAACCGGAGTGAGGTTCAAGTTGTTACCCCAGCTCACATAGCTGAACATATACTTATTCTTCACCACATTCAGTGTGAAAGTCGCTGTCTTGCTGCCCTTGGTGTTTTCTGCCACCACGGTAACCGTGTATTGTCCCCGTGCAATGGTATTTCCCTTTGCAGCAGAGATTTCACCGGTCTGGGCATTGATGGTCAATTGATTCTGCAATGCTGAAGGGAGCTCCTTGAAACTGTACTTCACCTCATCTCCGTCCATATTGCTCACCTTCTGCATGAAAGCAGTTCCCTCCATCATTTCGGCAGCAGCAGGATAAGCGAACGTCTTGATGGGGCGGATAAACGGCACGATGGTAAATGAATAAGCCTCATCAAAATCGGAGGAGCCATATGGGTTGCTCACTTTCACGGACACCTTGCACTCCGTACCCACGGCCAGCGTGTTGGTGCCCATCGAGAGTTCGCCTGTTGCCGGGTCTATCGTGATGGGTGCATCAGCAGGAGTCTTCTTGCTAATCTCAAATTTCAGTCCGTCGCGCGAGCCAACCATGACCGGAACAACGCTTTTCACAGGAGCCGTGGGGTTAAATTCAACCTTACTGTTATCTGGCTCATAGGTCAGCGTCAGCGGCTTCGAAGTAATATCGATTTCCACTGCATTGGCAAACAGACCTTCTTCAGACTGCTCGTCAACCACAGCGGTGGTGAGTTTCAGGTCGATAACATATTTTCCAGGTTTCAGGTCGGTGTGCTTGCTTCCAAATCCCACAACACCCTTGCCCGACACCGTGAACCGATCCTCGTTGGCCACTTGTTCACCTTCGTGTCTCACGTTGGCAATCACATATTTATTAATGTGTATATGGTTGCCGTCTGTCGTTATCTGCGAAGAAGGCAACGCTTCCGCACTTTTCGACATGACATCCTCATAGCTCACCTCAATCTTGTTGGGCGTGGCCACAATGCCCTCGGGAACGGTTCTCATCATGTTCACATGGACAATATCATTGAACGTGTAGCCCTTGCCACCGGCCTTGCAGGCCACACTCAAGGCGTAGTTGCCTATGGCCAGTTTGCCAGTGTTCTCAATGATGATGGCACCGGTTTCCGGATCGATGTTGAAGCTGGACGCCTCCACGCTGCTGTCATCGAGTTTAATGCCCACAATAGAGAAGTCGGAAGGTTTGGGTCCAATATAGGTAGGTTCATAGAGTCGCATGGTCATGGAAGGACCGATGTCCGTCACGTCCGAGTAAAACAGTTGGAAAGCTGTATCATCGGTTGTGTCGTCAGAACACGATACGCCTACAAAGCAACAAAGCAGGCATAGGAATGCGTTTGTGGCTATGTGTGCTACATTCTTGATTCTTTCTTTCATAAGACTTGATTATAAGGTGAATGAAATTTTATAAACTTTGCCGTTAATGGTTACTTCCGCAGCTGCCCCTTTGGCGTGGAATGTTCCTTCCCTATCCGTTGTATTGTCCGTGAAGCGTGCCCCGATCTTGATGTTTTCAAAATCAGCAGCTTTCTCATAGGGATAAATCACACTGATCATGCGTGCTGCCCCCTGCCCGGGTTTGCGGATGTTGTATTGATAGCCTATCCTTTTTCCGTTTACCTCGCCCAGTTTGCTGGAGAAGTTGGTTTCCACACGCGTGGCTCCAAAGTCCTGGTGAGTTTCGGCAAACGTCCGGATCAGCATATTGTTGTTGTCTGCAAAATTCGTGTGTGCACCAAATGCAAATTGATCGGAGAAGTCGTCGATGACCGTTGCTTCAGCACCCGAGCCCGTGGCGAGGTGGAAGTTCAGGTTTACCTTGTCCTTGTTTCCATCGCCAAAGGCCTCATCCACAATAACAAAGAACCGGCCTTCCACGAAAAACACAGCCCTGCGGTGCGTCACGGCAGCATATGACTGGTTTTGCGTCACGAGCACCTGGGTGTTCCCCTGCTGTTCGCTTTTGAGCAGTTTGCCGTTCATGTGCTTACCGTCAATGGTCTTGCCCAAGACGGTGAGTGTGTTGTGCATCTTGGTGGCACGGTAATAGTTTCGCTCGGCATTACTTTGCTTGTTGCCTCCATACGAATAGGTACCGGCATCGGGAAAGAAGTTCCTGCCGTTTCGGTATAGGCTGAACGTGCCGTTGTCCGGCTGGCAATGCCATCTGTTGTCGGGATTGGCATTGTTCTTCACAATCATCATGGTCGACTGCGGTGTCCATCCGTTGCGCATCATGTAATAGCCCGAGACGGCATATTCGCTCATGAGCCTCCGCGGAGCCTGCCCACGCCTGCCCTCCGAGGCCAGCCACTGCATCTCTGCATCTTCCGGGAACATGTCGGCATAGCGTCTTAAATTCTTCAGGATCACACTCTTGGTATAAGAAGAGTTGCGCGTGTCGTTGAAGTTGTCTATGCTGTAGTTCGGGAAGATAATGTCTGCCACAAACTGGGTGGCGCTCTTCATTTTACTGATGTATTCAGAGGGCACCTTGTCAAGTTGCTGATTAAGCTGCATGAGTTGGTACAGGTCATAGAAATCGCTGATGGCAGCGATGTGATAGCTGGGGTCAAGTTCGTTTTGCACACCGTCGGCATTAAACTGGTTGTCAAGCTCGGCGCTCACCCCATCGAGTCCTTCTTTCAGCCATTGGCCTGCGTTTTTAAACTCCGGTAGGAGCACGCCCGCCGTTGCAACCACCCTGGCCTGTGTCAGCCTGATGTTGCTGCCCTCACGATAGTAGCCCTGCCTGATGGTCTCCACTTCGTCGGCCGTGGCCTTGAGCACCGTACTGAGCCATCCGGGTGTGAACTGGGCAGACTGTATGAAGTATGGCAGGAAGTTCATGCGGTCTCTCACGCGCTCGGCCGGTTGCAACCCACCCCAGACTACAGGGTCTGAACCTTGGGCTGCCTTGGGGTTGGCGTAGGCCTTCATCCAGTCTGTATAGGTCTTTTTCCACGAGGTGAAGTACGCCTCGTTGCCGGTTGCCCGGTAGGCTTTTGCCTGCGCCGGCATCCACTGATGGCGGTGCAGTTGGTTTCTAAACTCCTGGTCGGCCATGGTGCCAGCCAGGGTTTCCCAATCTATTTTTCCGTCTTTGTCAAAAGAATAGTAAACCTCCTGTCCGTTGGCCACCTTCTCCTTGAAATTCCGAATATAGAATCTGTGTTCCAAGGCCTGGTCCGCCACGTTCCGCTCGGTGGGCGAAAGCGTGGGGTTCATCAGATTGATGTTAGGATTCATCACGTTGGAACGGGTGCGGTAATAGTTCAGCAGTTCGTAAGCTGCATTATAATAATGTCCAGCCTCGTATTGCGCCTTCACTTTTTCCAGTCCGGGATAGGTCAGGTCAATAACATCGAACAGTGCCTTGTCGACAGAGTCGGCGGCAATGGAGTCAGGATAATAGGAAGGTTCAAGAATCTCTTTCCTGGTCAGCTCCGTTGCATCGTCCGAGCAACTGACAGCCGTTGCTCCCATGGCAACAGCAATGATTGCATAAATGTAGTGGCGTTTCATAGTTCATCATGATGACATCACAAACGGATGTCCGGTTTTTATTGTTATTATAATTGTGTAAATGTCGTGATAGGACTTGGGGTTGGTAGCGATTTCGTATGCCTGTCTGAAGGATTTAAATTGCGGTGTAAAGATATGGCTTTTGCTTGAAATAAACTTTAAATTTTGTAGAATAACGTTTAGATTCTGTGTTAATCGTCATCCTTCTGCGCGTTCCCGACCGCGCGAGTCGGCAACTTCGCCACTTGTCTTTCGGCCGTCATCCATCTGTCCGGCGGCCGCCGCGCACATGTCTGTCAGCCGCCAGACGTTCGTCCGACGGCCGACAGACATCGACATGCGACCGCTTATGGACTTGGGACGGGTGAACAGATCCCGTCCGCAAATCAAGAATTGTCACATCAAATTAGACAAAAGTAACAGATGATTCAACAAAATAGAAACCGCTTACCGTTCCATTTCACTATCTTTGTCACATCAAATAACTAAAAACTACATGTAATTATGTTTAGGCAATACAGACTGTTTCTTATTCTTGCCTTGTTGCTCACCACGTACTGCTCGGTACGGGCATTGCCGGAAGGTGGCGAGAGCGACTACAAAGGTGTCTTTGCATTGTTAGACCTGAACCGTCCGGGACTGGAAAAGGTAAAGCAATGCTGTGAAAAGGGCGACTATGGACAAGCTTCCAAAGCGTTGCTCAACTACTATCGTTCACGCAAGGGCGTTGTCAATCCCGACATCGACCTGAATAACATCTCCGTGAGCAAGCGCGAGCAAAAATGGGCAGATGATGCCTTGGAGCATACATTTTATGTGCACGACGGCTATCAACCCTCGTTTAACTACGGCAAGGATATCAATTGGAAATATTGGCCGGTGAAAGACAACGAACTGCGCTGGCAGCTGCACCGTCACAAATGGTTCACGCCAATGGGTAAGGTGTATCAGAAAACCAAGGATGAGCGCTATGCCAAGGAATGGATGCTGCAATATTCAGACTGGATTGCCAAAAACCCCATGGCCGAGGTGACCAAAGACCAGTATGAAATGGATGCCAAAATCAAGGACGAGATCATCGAGAACGCTGCATTTGCATGGCGACCCTTGGAAACCAGTCATCGCGTGCAAGACCAGATCAACCAGTTCACGCTGTTTCTTTCTTCGCCCAACTTCACGCCCGAGTTCCTGTTGGAGTTTCTCCAGAACTACTACAACCACGCCAACCATATCATGCACAACTTCTCTGAGAAGGGCAACCACCTGCTCTTTGAGGCTCAGCGAGTGTTCTATGCAGGCACTTTTTTCCCTGAGTTCAAGGATGCCCCGGCATGGCAGAAGCGCGGTATAGACATTCTGAACAGGGAGATTGGCAAGCAGGTCTATGACGATGGTGGGCAGTTTGAGTTGGACCCCCACTACCACTTGGCCAGCATCAACATCTTTTGCAGGGCCATCGCAGTGGCCAAGGCCAACCATGTGGAGCAACTGATCCCACAGTCCTATATTAATACGGTGGAAAAGATGATCGACTTTTACGCCAACATCTGTTATCCGGATTATACCAACCCCTGTTTCAGCGATGCCAAACTGGGCGATCCCAAGGCCGAGCTTAAGAATTTCCGCGAGTGGAGCAAAATCTTCCCGCAGAACGAGACGATCAAATACTTGGCAACCAAGGGGAAGCAAGGCACCATGCCCAAGCATCTATCCAAGGGCTATCTCACGTCGGGCTTTTTCACGTTCCGCAACGGATGGGGAATGGATGCTACGGTGATGGTGGTCAAGGCCGGGCCGAAAGGCGAATGGCATTGCCAACCCGACAATGGTACTTTCGAGTTATGGTTTCATGGGAAGAAACTTTTCCCCGACAGCGGTTCGTATATTTACGGAGGAGACAAGGAGGTGCTGAAGTTGCGCGACTGGTTCAGACAAACCACAGTTCACAACACGCTCACCCTCGATCATAAGAACATCGAGACCACAGAGTCAAAGACGCTGCTATGGAAACCGGAAGGTGCAGTGCAGACCTTGGTTACGGAGAACCCCTCCTACAGAGACTTGCGCCACCGCAGAACGGTGTTTTTTGTCGACAACCGCTTCTTTGTTTTGGTCGACGAGGCACTCGGCAAGGCCACGGGCACGGTGAACCTGAACTATCATCTGACCGATGGAAAGATTGATGCAGACCGTGACCACCTGAAAGTGACCACACAATATGACGACAACCGCAACGTGAGCATCCAGGGGTTCTCCGATCAGAAAGCGACCCTGGAAATCACAGAGGGCTGGTATTCGAAGGCCTACCGACAGAAGACCGCCCGCCCGTCACTCTCGTTCGATCTGAACAAGGCCAACGAGTCGCCGGTAAGATTTGTCACGGTCATCACGCCTTTTGCAGGAACCGACAAGAAAGAGAACGTTCAGGCCAAAATCCTCAAGGCCACCGACAGCGAATTGCAGGTGGAAATCAAGGTGAATGGCAAGAAGCAAGTGCTGAGCTGGACACGATAACACGTATAAACACAATAATAACCTCATAAAAAAATTAAAAAATGAAGACTAAAATAATCATCGCATTCGCCTTGTTGCTCACGATGGCAGCATCGGCAAAACCCAAGCAGGCCGACTGGATCAAGCATGCCATTGACGTATCTTCACAACAGCTTCTGTCTGCTGCCCAGCGCGTGGCACATACAGATTCCTTCCCCCGATCCATTTGGAGAGGGTACGACGTGAACTTCTTGGAGCGACAGTTAGAAGCCAAGACCGACTCCTTCAAGCGAACACTCGTGGAGCTTCCCGGCAGCAACAAACTGAACACACTCCGTCTTTGTGATGTGTACGACTGGACCAGTGGTTTCTTTCCCGGAAGTCTGTGGTATGCCTACAAGCTCACCGGAAACAATGCGCTGAAGAAACAAGCCGTGGCTTACACCGAGAAGCTCAATCCCGTGAGATATTACAAGAAGACCCACGACTTGGGATTCATGATAGACTGCAGTTATGGGAATGCGCTCAGGCTCTCTCCCAACGACACCATCAAGGCGGTGATCGTGGAAACGGCCGACAACCTCAGCGGTCGCTTTGACGAGCGCATCGGCTGTATTCGCTCGTGGGATTTCGGCACGTGGAACTTCCCTGTCATCATTGACAATATGATGAACCTGAAGTTGCTGTTCGAGGCCACCAACCTCACCGGCAATCAGAAGTATTACGATGTTGCCGTGAAGCATGCGCTCACAACAATGAAGCATCATTTCCGCCCTGATTTCACCACCTATCACGTGATCAGCTATAATGACGACGGAAGCGTGGAACAAAAGTGTACGTTCCAGGGCAAGGCAGACGACTCCTCGTGGGCTCGCGGACAGGCATGGGCGGTCTACGGTTATACAGACTGCTACATGGCAACCAAGAACCCTGTGTTCTTGCAGCAGGCCATCAACATTGCCAACATGATTATGAAACGGGTGAAGACGGCCGACTGCATTCCCTACTGGGATTATGACGCTCCGGTGACCAAGGAGACGCCGCGCGATGTGTCTGCGGCAGCCATTACCGCATCGGCTATGTTCGAGCTTTGCAAGGTGGCAGGGAAAGGCAACCCCTATTTCAAGTATGGAGAGACCATCCTGAAGAACCTTTCCTCACCGGCCTACCTTGCCCAACCCGGCACCAACGAGGGATTTGTCCTAATGCACTCCGTGGGATCCCTGCCCAACGGCTCGGAGGTGGACACCCCCATCAACTATGCCGACTATTACTATCTTGAAGCACTCGACAGATACATCAACTTTTCGAAATAAGCACCATGACAAGATTTGCAATTGCATTGTCCATGACCCTTCTTCCCTTGGGTCTATGGGCAGCTAAACCCGTGAATCAGTCGCGCATTTGGCTTACACAGTCTACGCTGATGAACGAAACCCGCGTGACGCCCTCGCCGCTCGACGGTGCTGTGGTGTCGGACAGGGCGGTGTCGTTCCAGTGGAAATTGGAAGAGGACAATGGCCGAGGAAGCGGCTTGGACGGCTTTGAGGTACAGCACAAGACGGACAAGAGCAAACTTCTCTACGCCCTGCGCTATGCCCGCACGAAAGATTTCAGCCAGGACGCTGTGCAGGTTCAGACCCCATGGCCGTTCTACAATCCGGAGAAAGATTTGGCTCCGGGCGTGTGGTATTGGCAGTATGGTTATGTCAAGAAGGACGGCATCTCCTGGGGCAGCATTCAGAAGCTCACGGTAGAGCAACGCCCCGACAAGTTCCTGCCACCGTCTGCGCGGGAATTTCTTTCCAAAGTGCCTGCCACGCATCCGCGTGTGCTGGTGATGAAAGACGAGTGGGACGACCTGATCCAAAAAAGCAAGGGTAAACAGGAATATCGTTGGTATTGCAAGAAGGCCGAGGAAGTGTTGAAGAAACCGATGAAAGCCGTGAACGACATCAACACGTCGCAGGTGTCCAAACTGAAAAATCAAATGCAAATCAAGGCTTTCCTCACCCGGGAGAGCCGTAGGATTATCGACAAGGAAGAGGCCAATTGCGAGGCCCTCATACGGGCTTACCTGCTCACGCGCGACAAGCGGTATGCCCAGGGAGCCTTGGACCGCATACTCACGATGATAGACTGGGATAAAGACCCCAACGTGAAGGGCGATTTCAACGATGCCACCTTGCTGTCGCTTGCCTCCATGGCCTATGATTCCTTCTACAATATTCTGACTCCCAAGGAGAAATCAACCTTGTTTGAGGCCGTCAAGGAGAAAGCAACCAAATTCTACAACTCGTACAACAATGACTTGGAGGTCTACATTGCCGACAATCATGTGTGGCAGATGACCTACCGTATCCTGACCATGGCTGCCGTCAGTGTGTATGGCGAATTGGAAGAGGCGAACACCTGGTTGAACTACTGCTATAATGTATGGCTTGCCCGCCTGCCGGGACTGAACAAAGACGGCGCATGGCACAATGGTGACTCCTATTTCACCGTCAACACCCGTACCCTGATCGAGGTGCCTTATTATTTCGGCAAACTCACGGGATTTGACTTTTTCAAGGACCCCTGGTATCAGGGAAACGTGATGTACACCATTTTCCAACAACCGCCATTCTCCAAGTCGGGAGGAAACGGCAGCTCCCACCTCAAGGTCACCAGGCCTCGCCCCATCCGGGTGGGTTACTTGGATGCCCTGGCACGCCTGACGGGCAACAGCTATGCTGCTGATTATGTGAAGATAACCCTGCGTGAGCAACCCAACTATCTGAGGAAGGCGTTTCTCAACAAGCCCGGCGACCTGTCGTGGTTCAGGTTGTTGTGTGACAAGCCGTTGCCCACGGGAAAAGGCCTGAAGGATTTGCCCTCAGGCTATGTGTTCCCGCAGACGGGTCTTGCCTCTTTCATGACAAACTGGAGCGACTTCAAGCACAATGCCATGTGGAGTTTCAGGTCCAGCCCATATGGGTCTACCTCGCACGCCTTGGCCAATCAAAACGCTTTCAATACATTTTATGGCGGGAAATCCCTGTTCTACAGCAGCGGGCATCACGTTGCCTTCACGGACAAGCATGCCGTGTACTGTCATCGAGGCACAAGGGCGCACAACACGATATTGGCCGACGGCATGGGACAACGCATTGGTACCGAAGGCTATGGCTGGATACCACGGTCATACGTGGGCGACAGCATAGGATATGTCCTGGGCGATGCTTCCAACGCCTACGGCAAGGTTATCTCCAAACTGTGGCTGCAGAGAGGCAAGGAATCGGATTTGGATTATTCCCCGGCCAACGGATGGGACGAGAACCATGTCAAGACCTTCAGAAGACATATGGTGAACTTGGGTAACAGTGGACTCATCTTTATTTATGATGAACTGGAGGGCGACCGCCCCATCGTGTGGAACTATCTGCTACACACGGTGGCAGAACCCATACAAGCCAAGCAGGAGAACGATTTTGTACACGTCAAGGCTACGCATGGCGACGGTGTTTCAGACGCTTATCTTTTAGGTTCGGGACAGCTGTCCATAGCAGTAACCGATACTTTCTTTCTCAAGCCGGTGAGCTGGTTGCGAATGGATGAAAAGGGCAAGTTTGAAGAATATCCCAACCATTGGCACTTCACGGCAAACAGCGAAAAGTCGGCCGTCTATCGGTTTGCAACGATTATCGACACGCACAACAAGGCTTCGAAAGCTGTGAAGCCGACCTTAATCGGCAAAGATCAGATCAAGGTGGGCAACTGGATGATACGCCTGAACCTCGGGAAAATGAACGCACCGATGTTTGAGATAACAAATGCGGAAGGCAAAGACCGGATTTCCTATCATGGCGAAGAAACGATGATTCTCGAAAACGGGAAGCAGACGCTGTTGAGAGATGAGTTCCCGGAGTTGGAAATCTGATGGTATGATGAAATCAAATGATGACTACTAACGTTTCTCGGCGTTGGCGTCGTAGATGCCAATGACCGGGGAACGGCTATAACAACAGAAGATAAAACCTTAAATTCTTTATAAAATGGGAAGTACTAAAAACCTATTATTTATGGATAAATTCAAGAAATATGTGTTGATGTTTATCCTCGCTTTTGTCAGTGTTGTTGCAAGTGCACAAAGCCTGACCGTGACCGGTAAGGTGGTCGACAGCGAAGGATACGGAGTGATTGGGGGCAGTGTTGCCGTTAAAGGCGCAGCCAACCTCAAAACGGTTACTGATGCCAACGGTAACTATAGTTTGAAAGTGAACAATGCATCCAAAGATGTGCTTGAGTTCTCTTATGTGGGCATGTCACCTCAGGAAGTCAAAGTGAACAACCGAAGTGTGATCAATGTGACTTTAAAGGCCGACCCCTTGCTGCTGGACGAAGTCGTTGCCATTGGCTATGCCACGGTTAAACGTAAGGATTTGACGGGTTCGGTAGCTTCGATAGAAGGCAAGGAACTCTCAAAAGTTCCCACGAGCGACATCACCCAGGCCTTGGCAGGACGTATGGCCGGTGTGCAGGTGTTGCAAAGTGAAGGTGCCCCTGGGGCTTCTATTTCCGTCCGCGTGCGTGGTGGTATTTCCATTACACAGAGCAACGAACCATTGTATATCATCGATGGTTTTCCAAGCGAGGACGGCATGGCAACCCTCTCGCCTGCCGAGATAGAAACAATCGACATTCTGAAGGATGCTTCGGCAACGGCCATCTATGGTGCGCGTGGTGCCAATGGTGTGGTTGTGATCACAACGAAGAACGGAGCCAAAGGCGGAAAGTCGACGGTGACCTTTGACAGCTATATCGGCTTCAAGAAGATTGCCAAGAAATTAGATGTTCTTTCTCCTTACGAATTTGCCAAACTCGATTATGAGCGTCGGGTATTTGATAATGTAACCCAAGATGACTGGGATAAGGATATTACGGCTTATGAGAAAGTGTATGGAAAGTACAGCGATATCCAGGCCAACTATGGCAACCGCAAGGGATTGGACTGGCAGGACAAGACACTGGGACGCACCGCACTGACACAAAATTATCGTGTAGGGGTGTCAGGTGGAATCGGCAAGCTGAACTACAACCTGGCCTACTCTTATTATGACGAGGAAGGTGCGATGGTGTACAGTGGTAACAAGAAGCATAACATCTCTTTCAACATGAGCCACAAGCTGAATGACCGTCTGACTGTCAATGCACGTATTAGCTACGATCAGATGAAGGTTTATGGCATGGGGACGTCTGATGGAGGCGACCGATTCAACAAGATGCAGCACATTCTGCAGTATCGTCCTACCATAGGAATCAACGGTACTGATGATTTGTTGTTGGAGGACGAAGACCCTATCTTTGTCGATGATTCGGGCAATGTGATGCAGAACCCGTTGCTCTCAGCTGCGGAGGAAACCAATGATCGTCAATTCCGCACGTTCCTGGCAAACGGAGGCTTTACCCTGAAACTCTTCAAGGGTTTGTCATTCCGCAACACCACGGGCATGCGCTATCAGACACGTCGGAATGATGTCTTTTATGGTGCCAAGTCGATCGTAGCCAAGCGTTCGAGCATAAACGGCAGCATTCAAAATCTGGAATACGGCAGTTTCCAAACTTCAAATGTGCTGAATTATAAATGGTCAGGGAATGGGCACGATGTAACAGCCATTGTCGGACAGGAGTATGTTGATCGTTGGAACCGTAACTTCAAGGCGGCGGCCTCAAACTTCCCCAATGATGATATTGGCTTGGCAGACCTTTCACTGGGTTTACCGACGGCGGTTTCGTCCGGTGAGAACTATGACGACAAGCTGCTCTCATTCTTTACCCGATTCAACTATGGGTTCATGGATAAATATCTGTTTTCGGCTTCTCTTCGTGCTGATGGCTCCTCTAAGTTTGGTAAAAACAACAAATGGGGATACTTCCCGGCTTTCTCTGCCGCATGGCGATTGGGAGAAGAGGAATTTATCAAAAACCTGAATGTTTTCTCCAATCTGAAACTTCACTTGGGCTATGGTATGGCAGGAAACAACCGTATTGGCAACTATCTGAGCTTGGCCACGCTGGGGTCTGTGAATTATCCCAACGGAGATTCCACGCAGTCGGGATATGTATCCAAGCAGATTCCCAACCCTGACTTGAAATGGGAAGCCAACAAAACCTTTAACTTCGGTCTTGATTTTGGTTTCTTCAAACAGCGCCTGACGATTTCCCCAGAGTTTTATATCAATCGCAGCAGCAACTTGTTGCTCAATGCCAAGTTGCCAACCTCTGCGGGTTATAGCAGTATGGTCATTAATGCCGGCGAAACTGAAAACAAAGGTCTTGACCTGACCATCAATTCGATTAACGTGATGACCAAGAACTTTACTTGGAACACAGACTTGACTCTGTCTCACAACACAAATTCTGTCAAGAAGCTGACAGGTGAGAAGGTGCAATTGTGGGAGGCAAAATTTGGTTATGAACAAAACACGCACATTATCGGTGTGAACCAACCTCTGGGACAAATGTACGGATATGTGACGGACGGCTTGTATCAGGTGTCCGACTTCGACTATGACGCAGCCACCAAGACATATACCTTGAAAGATGGTGTGCCCTATGCGGGGAATAAGAAAAACGTGAAGCCCGGCATGTGGAAGTTCAAGAATGTAGATGGAAGTGAAGACAACAAAATAACCGAGGATGACAAAACGGTTATCGGAAACGCCTATCCCAAAGTTTATGGCGGTCTGAACAACACCTTCACTTACCGGGATTTTGACTTGAGCATCTTCTTGACCTATAGTATTGGCAATGATGTGCTGAACGCCACAAAACTGACAAACACAAAGACGGCTTTGCTCAATAAGAATGTATTGGCAGTGGCCGACTCTAAAAACCGCTGGGTTTTGGTCAACAAGTCAGGTGGACTGATTACTGATCCCAAGGAGATGGAAGAAATCAATCGGGGCAAAACCATCGCTGCAATCTATGACAACGAGATTGGTGACACCTATATTCACTCATGGGCTGTTGAAGACGGCTCGTTCCTGAAGCTCAGCAATATCACTTTGGGATATACATTCCCCAGAAAGATGATCAAGAAGATCGGTGTGAATAAGCTTCGCTTGTATGCCACCGGTTCTAACTTGTTGACATGGACCAAGTATTCCGGTTTTGATCCGGAGGTATCTACAATGGGTAACGCCCTGACACCGGGTGTCGATTTTGGAGCTTATCCAAAGAGCAGATCGTTTGTCTTCGGCATTAATTTAGCATTCTAAAGAACTTCAAAAGGATCATACAATGAAAATATATAAAGTCTTTGCACTTAGCATACTGATTGCAGCAGGTTTTTCTTCTTGCGAACTAACAGAAAAGCCTACTTCCTTCTATGAGAAGGACACCTATTTCAAGTCCACGGAACAAGCCAAAATGGCGGTGGTCGGAATTTATAACAGCCTGTCAACCTTGAACCATTATGGACAGTTTGAAATGGCCATGCCATCTTCGGATGACATCTACTATATTAAGGGAACCGGTACGGACAACACGCGCCGTGATATTGCCCATTATATGGTAAGCTCGACCAACAAATGGGTGGCGGACTTATGGAAATACAAATATATGGGAATTGACCGCGCCAACTTTGCCATTGATGGTATTCAGAAGATGGTAAATTATGAAAATGACCCTTATCTGAAAGACTTGCTGGGCCAAGCCCATTTCCTCCGTGCCTTCCTGGCATTTGACCTGGTCAAGTATTGGGGAGACGTTCCGTTCAAGACAAACTACACTTCTGGATATGATGGGGCTTTCAATGGCCGTGTGAATCGTGAGGAGATTTACGACCAGATCATTGCCGACCTGAACTTCGCCAAGGAGAATCTTCAGAAAGCCAATGCTTCGTCTTCGCCGGAAGTGGTCTCGCGAGGTGCTGCTCATGCCATGCTGATGCGCGTCTATCTCCAGCGTGCCGGCTATAGTCTACAGCAAGATGGAAAGCTGACGCGGCCGGACGAGGCGAGTAGGAAAAATTATTTCAACGCCGTTGTCTCTGAATGGTCTGCCTTGCAGAGCGAGGGCTATCACGGTTTTTATGATCAAGGATACAAGGAGTTGTTTGTAGGCTATTCCGCAGGCACCCTGAACTCCAAAGAGAGCCTGTGGGAAATTGCCTTCAACCCTACTGGTTCCGGTTACAGGGACAATGCAGGAACATGGGCTACCTATAACGGGCCGGAAGTAGATGCTCCCAAAAAGAATGCAACACCAGACGCGATGGGACGAGCCAATGCTTTCTTCCGCGTGTTGCCAGCTTGGAAAGGGTTCTTCGAAGACCAAGACGAACGCCGAGATGTCATGGTGTGCACCTATAAATACAAATGGGATGCAGACAAGGGCACGCATAAAAAAGTGGAGAATAAAAAACTCACGGACTGGTATCCCGGCAAATGGAGAAGGGAATGGATGCCCGGAGGATTTGTAGATCCCAATAACACGGGTGTGAACTATTGTCCGCTGCGTTATGCTGATGCCGTGTTGATGGCTGCCGAAGCCTACAACGAATTAGGCAACACACAGGAAGCATGGAAGCTGTTGAACGCTGTGCGCACACGTGCACATGCAACTCCCATTACAGATGCTAACTACAACGAACTGATGAAGGCTCCAAAAGTATATAACTTGCCGTATATTCAGGATGGTGATGCAGCCGGTAAGTTCCGTACAGCACTCTATTGGGAACGCGGATTCGAGTTGGCTTTTGAAGGCCAACGCAAATACGACCTGTTGCGTTGGGGAATCTTGGGCGATGCACTGAAGTATTTCCAGGATCACATGCACAAGTCACTCAAAGGCAAATATGTGGCCGGCGAGAAATTTGTCAAGGGTCAGCACGAGCTTTTCCCCATACCTTTAGGAGAAATACAGGCTAACCCAGCTTTAAAAAATCAGAACAATCCGGGTTACAAATAATGCGGTCTGGGAGTATGATGGAGAGAAAACCACTCATGATTCTCTCCATCTCCTTCTTCTGAAAATAAAAAATAAACCATAAGATAAATTCAACATGAATCGCTTATCCTATTTACTTCTGCCTCTGACTGCTGTGGGAATGTCATCTTGCAACACAACCAAAGAGGATGTGAAACGTCCGAATATACTCTTGATGATGACAGATGACCACACGACGCAAGCTATGTCGTGCTATGGTGGACATCTTCTCCAGACTCCCAATATGGACAGGATAGCCAAAGAGGGGATTCGCATGGACAACTGCTATGCAGTCAATGCGTTGTCCGGTCCGTCAAGGGCATGTATCCTGACTGGAAAATTCAGCCATATCAATGGGTTCACTGACAATTCCAGTACCTTTGACGGTGACCAGCAGACTTTCCCCAAACTGTTGCAGGAAGCCGGTTATCAAACGTCTATTATTGGCAAGTGGCATCTGATGAGCGAACCTCAGGGGTTCGACTATTGGTGCATTCTTACCGGACAGCGTGAACAAGGAGATTATTATAATCCTGATTTCAACGAAAACGGCAAGCAGGTTGTCGAGCAAGGATATGTGACCGACATCGTGACAGACAAGGCCATCGAATATTTAGAAAAAAGAGATAAGAGCAAACCTTTCTGCATGATGTATCATCAGAAGGCTCCGCATCGCAATTGGATGCCTGCCCCACGGCACATGGGAATGTTCAACAACACCGTATTCCCTGAGCCTGCCACGCTTTTTGACACTTACGAAGGCCGAGGCACCGCTGCCAAAGAGCAGGATATGTCCATTGAACACACACTGAGAAACGACTGGGATC
>QWCK01002295.1_pt1 | contig 24588 bp, 13 predicted proteins | sample 1972571 | NCBI WGS metagenome assembly QWCK01 (sample SAMN09866710, study PRJNA288562) | Human gut metagenome isolate term2_stool, whole genome shotgun sequencing... | isolation source: gut | host: Homo sapiens | place: USA: California | reverse complement strand
ATCTAAAACCGATCTTAAAGTCGGAGAAACAATTACAGCTGAGTATACTTATGTTGTAACAGATGAAGACTTTAAAAATGAACATTTAGATAATGCTGTGTTTACTAAAGGTCTTGATCCAGATGACAATCCTGTAGAAGATGATGATAAGTGGGAAATTGATGTTGTAAGACCAGAAAAACCACATATTAGTGTTACAAAAACTGGTGATAAAACTGAGGTTTCTAAAGCTGGTGAAATAATTAAATACACTGTTAAGATTACAAATGATGGTAAAGTTGATCTTCATGATGTAAACTTAAAAGACCATTTAGTAATTACTGATGATGCTAAAAATGTTAAGTTTTCGAAAGATAAAGGAAGATCTATTGATTTAGAAAAAACAGATTTAGCTGTTGGTGAAACAATTACTGTAACATATGATTATGAAGTTAAAGAAGAAGATTTAGCTCATGGTTATATTAAAAATGCGGTATTTGTGGAAGGACTTGGTCCAAATGATGAACACGTAAGTGATGATGATGACTTTGAAGTTGTTGTTAAACCTGGTAAACCACATATTAGTTTAACTAAAACAGGCGATAGAAAAGAAGTATCTAAAGCAGGCGAAGTTATTAATTATACTGTAGAAATTACTAATGATGGTGATTTAGATATAAAAGATCTTAATCTTAAGGATAAACTTGAAGCTGTTAATGCAAAAGATGTTGAAATTAAAAAAGACGGTGCGAAAGTAATTGATCTTGAAAAGACTGATCTTGCTATCGGTGAAACAATGACTGTTAAGTATTCTTACAAAGTAACTGAAGAAGATATGAAATCAAAATATCTTAAAAACTTAGCATTTGTTGTAGGTAAGGCTACAAACGGTGAAGAGTTAACAGCAGAAGATGATTTTATCGTAACAGTTAAACCAGTTGAGATTGCAAAAACTGGTGTAAATAATACAACAACTGTTGTTGGCGGATTACCAATTGTAGGAGCTATCGTTCTTGCTGGTGTATCCTATGGAGTTTATAGAAAAACTAAACAAGATTAAGTAATTAGGGTTAGATGAGGTTAACTGAGTTTAATCTCATCTAATTTTCTAATGAGATATAAAAACCTGTGGAACATGGGGGTTGGCTTGGTGTTACCAAGAAGCTATATGTTTTTTACATAATAGTAGTTCATGTAGAGAAAGTTCATATTATAAAAATAAGGAGATATTGATATGAGAAAGAATAAATTTTTATCTTTTGCTCTTTCAGCTGTCATGGGTATGCAATCTTTGTTTACACCATTTATGACATCTCATGCGTCTTCTGTGGATAATACTAATAGTATGCCAACTGAAGCGGAAGTCCAGCAGGAGATTGATGATTTAAGAGATGGCGGTATGGATCCTACCGTTAATCCAGTTGAAACTAAATATGCAGCAAAGGCAAACAAGAAAGATAGTAATGTCAAAGCATCTATGAGTTCTACAGCTACTAAGGTTAAAGGTTATGATCGTTTGAAGGCTGGTTCTGTTCCAATGAAAGTTACTTTTCCTGCTGTTGCTGGGGCTGATTGGGGTAAGCTTAAGACTGGTTATACTTTAAATGACGCAGGTTCCGTAGTTACAGAGATTAACTTTAATGGAGCTGTTAAGTTTGAAAATGCTCATTTTAGAGATGGTGATACTTTTAAGCTTAAAAATATACCAACACAAAAGGAAAAAAATCCAAGTTCATTTGAATATTCATTTCATATGATTCCACAAGAAGATGAAGAACTTTGGGCTAATGTTAGAGATGCTACAACAGGTGAGACAGAGTCTCGTCATATTGGAACTTATCATGTAACAGAAGATTCTTATGTAATAACACTTGATGGTCCAGATTCTGTTTCTGATTTAAGAACTTTAGATTTGGTGTTTGCTTATAAAGGTAAGATAAATATTACATTTATGGGTGAAAAAAGAGATATAGGTACACCAAATAATTTTGTAGATACAATTGGTGCTTTTATATATGAACCAGAAGGAAGACTTGCTACTGATGTTGATTATGAAGCTAAAGATGAAGACCGTGGTGATTTTTCATGGCATATTCAACTTCATAATACAAGATATGATTTTCCTTCAGGTTCTAGTATATCCAATTTTACTAATCAAGCGATTTGGAATACTACGAAACGTGAAATGGTACAAATGATGGTTAGATATACTTGTGGGGCGAATAAAGGTAGAGTTAGTTTTTATATTAAACCGCCAAAAATGATAGGTCATTATAAAAGTAAAACTGATGATCCTTTAATAGGTAAAGATAAGACGTCACCTTTTTCACCTGAAAATATGGATATGTATGTTTCAACAGCTGTTAACTTAGGCAATCAGACTCTTGCAGGAACTTATCAGGATTATTATCCTATTGATATACGTGATCCAAGGTTTAGGTGGGATGCAGATATGAGTGATCTTTACTCTAATGATCCTACAAGTGGTAAACCATATGTAATTGAAGAGATAGAAAAAGATAATTTATATAAAGTAACCATAGATCCTAATTATTTATATGATACTTATAATTTAAATCCTGCTGAAGATTTAGCTGTTCTTGATGTTTATTTTACTATTTATCCAGAGGCTGGTGAACAGGTAAAACTTCAAGAAGAAATTGAAAATGATATTTCTGGTATGAGTCCTAGTGATGTTGAAGATTATGTTAAGAAATATTCATTTGGTTATAAGAAGGTTGATGAATATGATAATGCAAATTGGGGTGATAGTGGATCTTTCACTGGTCGTGAATATGATGGTTTCCGTTATTGGGCTCCAATTAAATTTACAGAAGCTTCTGCTGGTGGTAAAGGTGATATAGAGTCTGAAGGTGTTGTAACACCAGGAGATCCTAGTATTAAAGTTGAAAAATCTGCGGATTTTAATGATTCAGATAAGCCTGTAACAAAAGCAGGAGATATTATTCACTATACTGTAAAAATTACAAATAATGGTGATGTTGATCTATTTAATGTTGACCTTTTCGATCATTTAGTTATAAATGATGATAGAGATTCAGTTGTATTTAAACGTAGTGACGGTCGTGAAATAACATTACCTACTACAGATCTTAAAGTTGGAGATTATATTACAGCGACTTATGAATATGAAGTAACTGATGAAGATATGAACCATGAATATATCGATAATAAGGTTTATACTAAGGGTAAGGATGATAAAGGTACTGAAGTCGAAGATGATGATGATTGGAAAATTAATGTTATTCCACCAGCACCTAAAGTAGATAATCCTAGTATTAAAGTTGAAAAATCAGCAGATTATAATACTACTGATAAGTTAATAACTGAGGCTGGTCAAGTAATTCATTATACTGTCAAAATTACAAATAATGGTGATGTTGATCTTCATGATGTAGATTTAAAAGATCACCTTGTAATTAATGATGATAGAGATGATGTAGTATTTAAACGTGAAGACGGTAGAGATATCACTCTTGATAAGACAGATCTTAAGATTGGTGAAACAATCACAGCTGAATATGAATATACTGTGACTGATGCTGATATAGAAAAAGGTCATATTGATAATGGTGTATTTACAAAAGGTTTTGATCCAGATGATAATCCTGTAGAGGATAAGGATGATTGGAAAATTGATGTAAAAGATGAACCAACTCCACCAATTGAAACACCAGGAGATCCACATATTAGCGTAGTTAAAGAAGCTGATACAAAAGTGGTAGACCATGTAGGTCAAGAAATTAAGTATACTGTTAAAATTACAAACGACGGTGGGGTTGATCTTCACGATGTAGACTTAAAAGACCACCTTGTAATTAATAGTAATAGAGATGATGTAGTATTTAAACGTGAAGACGGTAGAGATATCACTCTTGATAAGACAGATCTTAAGATTGGTGAAACAATCACAGCTGAATACACTTATGTTGTAACAGATGAAGATTTCAAAAACGAACATTTAGATAATGCTGTATTTACTAAAGGTTTCGATCCAGATGATAATCCAGTAGAAGATAATGATGATTGGCAAATTGATGTCGTAAGACCAGGTAAGCCACATATTAGTGTAACTAAAGAAGCAGATACAAAAGTAGTTGACCATGTAGGTCAAGAAGTTAAGTATACTGTTAAGATTACAAATGATGGAAAAGTAGATCTTCATGATGTAGATTTATATGATCATCTTGTAATTAATAACAATAGAGATGACGTAGTTTTCAAACGTGAAGACGGAAAAGAAATTACTCTTGATAAGACAGATCTTGCTATTAATGAAACAATTACAGCTGAGTACACTTATGTTGTAACAGATGAAGATTTTAAAAACGAACATTTAGATAATGCTGTGTTTACTAAAGGTCTTGATCCAGATGACAATCCTGTAGAAGATGATGATAAGTGGGAAATTGATGTTGTAAGACCTCAAGGTCCACATATCAGCCTAACTAAAGAAGCGGATACTACAAAAGTAGACCATGTAGGCCAAGAAATTAATTATACTGTTAAAATCACAAATGATGGTAAGGTTGATCTTCATGATGTAAACTTAAAAGACCACTTAGTAATTAACGATAACAGAGATGAAGTTGTATTTAGACGTGAAGATGGTAGAGAAGTTGATCTTGAAAAAACTGACCTTAAAGTTGGTGAAACAATCATAGCTAAGTATATTTATGTAGTTACTGAGTCTGATATAGAACATAAACACATTGATAATACTGCCTATGTTAAAGGTTTAGATCCAGATGATAATCCAGTAGAAGATAGTGATAAGTGGGAGATTGACGTTGAAAAGCCAGGGAAACCACATATTAGTTTAACTAAAGAAGCTGATACAAAAGTGGTAGATCATGTCGGACAAGAAATTAACTACACTATTAAGATTACTAATGATGGTGATGTTGATCTTCATGATTTAAATTTAAAAGACCACTTAGTAATTAATGATAATAGAGATGAAGTTGTATTTAAACGTGAAGATGGAAGAGATATTGAGCTTTCTAAAACTGATCTTGCTGTTGGAGAGACAATAACAGCGATTTATAAGTATATAGTTTCTGAAGATAACATTGAGCATAAATATATTGATAATACAGCTTATGTTAAAGGTTTCGATCCAGATGATAATCCTGTAGAAGATAAAGATAAGTGGGAAATTGACGTTGTTAAACCAGGTAAACCACATATTAGTTTAACTAAAACAGGTGATAAAACCGAAGTATCTAAAGTAGGCGAAGTTATTAATTATACTGTAGAAATTACTAATGATGGTGATTTAGACATCAAAGATCTTAATCTTAAAGATAAACTTGAAGCCGTTAATGCAAAAGATGTTAAAATTAATAAAGATGGTGCGAGAGTAATTGATCTTGAAAAGACTGAACTTAAAGTTGGAGAAACAATGACTGTTAAGTATTCTTATAAAGTAACTGAAGAAGATTTAAAATCAAAATATCTTAAAAACTTAGCATTTGTTGTAGGTAAGGCTACAAATGGTGAAGAGTTAACAGCTGAGGATGATTTCATTGTAAAAGTTAAACCAGTTGAAATTACTGAAACAGGTGTAAATAATACAATAACTGCTGTTGGCGGATTACCAATTGTAGGAGCTATTGTTCTTGCTAGTATATCTTATGGTGTTTATAGAAAAACCAAAAAAGATTAGATAATTTATGTTAGATAAGGCTAAATAATTTTAGTCTTATCTAATTTTTTTATAAGATTTTTTGAATATTTGATGAATTTCTTTCATATATCTAGGCTTTTTGTCCTTTTTATTTTATTTGAAGAAATAAGCTAAAACCCTTGCAAAAATCCCATTTTTTGCTTATAATATAAGTATATATTATTAGTTGTTTTATTTTGAACTAAATTATGTTTACGCATAATTATGAATGTCGGATGGTACTAAGAAATGATCAAAGTGAGGTAAATATTTCATGAAAAAAGGTAAAAAGGTCGTTGCTTTAGCTTTAGCCACAGGAATAATATTTTCTAATGTAAATGGAGCTTTTGCTAGTAGTCAAAGTGAAATTGAAACTTTAATAAATTCTTTGAATGAAACAAGTAAAGCAATTACACAGACTATTAAAGAGGCTGAAAATGATAATTCATCAAATGGAGATTCAAATATTATTGAATTTAATGATGATAATTTAGTAGATGAAGATGTTACTGATGAAGAAATTGAAGAATTAATTGATATTCTTAATAAAAATAATGATATAATCAGAAAGCTTTTAGAAGAAGCGATTTCTGAATTAACACCTGAAGAGATTGATGTGCTTCTTAATTCTGTAGGTGATAGTAATTTATTGATTAAGGAAATGCTTTTAGATGCAAAAAATAATGATGAACCTACAGTGGAAGATCTGGAAGTTTTGGTTAATTCTATTGAAGAAAATAATAAGCAAATTTCTGAAATTATAAAACAGGTGGAAGATGATGATAATTCAGATAGTGAGCTTTTAGATGAGTTGTCAACAAATATTGATGAACGTGCGGTTTTAGCTAATTCTTTAGCTATGTCGGCAGGTTTACGTGAAGATAATAATAATGAAGAAAATTCTGAAGAAGAAAATTCAGAAAATAATGAAGAATCTAAAGATGTTGATGAAAAGTCAGAATCAGAAGATAATGTAGATATTTCAAAACTTAGACAGTTACCTGACGGTATCAATTTAGATAGTGTGAAAAATGGTGAAACTATACACACAAATGAAGTACCTGATGGTGAAGTTAAAGTGGGTGAATGGGAAGTAAAAGATACAAACTTTAATGAAGATACTAAAGAAGGCGAACTTGTTTTACCAAAGATTGAATCCAATAAAGAAATTGGTCAGTTAGACCTTATGATTCAAATTGATTGTAATGGAGCGGGAGCTTTATCTGAGAATGTTATTAAAGAAGCAAAAGCTGTGATTGAACTTTTAAATAAACAAGATCCAGATAGTAAAGTATGGATTGGTGATTTGCATGATGAGTTCGCAGCAGGTCCTATGAGTATTGAACAAGCAAAAACTGCGATGGGTTTTTTTGCTGAAGAAGGTAAAGTTTTTGATAATGAGAAAGTTTATCCATATTATCAAGAACAAGGTATACCATCAGCTCAGTATACAAATATTTTAGATTATTATACACCAGTTGTGGGTAATCCTACACTTGCTGTGATATCAGATGGTGCTGATTATTCTACAAGTCTTGCTAGATCAAACCCTAGTCATGATTTTAGTAGACAAAAAGATTTTGACAGCGATGCTAATAATAATTTTATACCTATTTATGTGGGTGGTAACTCTTATAATGATAGTACTTCAGTAATTCAACAGTTTTCTGAGCATAAAAATTATATGGATTTATCAGCTGTATCAGATGAGAATTTAGCAACCGATATACAAAATAAACTTGATGAGATTAAACCATTTAAGATAAACTTAGCTGATGTTAATGTGAAGCTTACTTCTCGTGGAGATGTGGAATTATCTGAAGCAAGTCTTGTTGATTCAAATGGTAAAGAGTATCCACTTGAAATCAATGAAGGTAATGTTGATATGACTATTACTCCAGAAGTTGAAGGTGCGTTTACACTTAAATATAAAATTTCTGGTAAAAATGAAGCTGGAGATAGTGGTATAGATATAACGCTTACATCAGGGGATAAAAGTGTATCTGATTCTATATATCTTGATCAAAGTAAAAATGAAATTAAAGTTCGTAAATCTACTCAAGAAATAGGTTTTAAGATTTTATTTGTTGCTGATGATTCTTTAAATAAAGGGGAACTGAAGACAGTAACTGAAGGTTCTTATGGTATGCGTGAAATAGTTTCTGAAATGGAATCTAAAGATGGCGTTGATAACGAAGAATCTATAAAAGAAATTTCAAATGAAATTGTTAAAGATCCAGTAGATGAGGTTATTCATGTTGGTACTTATGTTGAACCTGAAGTAAAACCAGAGCCAAAGCCAGAACCAGAGCCTACATCAACTCCTGATCCAACTATAATAACACAAGGTGGAGATGAGCAAGTCATTATTGTTAATAAAGATAAATCTGATAAAATTGACATTAATAATTCAGATACTGAAGAGATTATAAATAATCTTTGTAAGAAAACTGAAGAGATTGATGAGAAACTTAAAAAAGTTGAAGAGCAAAGATGCGGTGAAGAAAGTAAAAAAGAAGAAATTAAAAAGCCGCTTGAAAAACCAATGCAGGATACTGGAGTTTCTAACGCTGTTTCTGATGTATCGGTTGCAAAATTTGGCATAATGTCTTTATTAGGATTTATGTCAACTATTTTAGGTAAACGTAAAAAGTAAGTAGAAATGTGGAGGTAATTATGAATATTGGTAAGAGAATTATATCGTCTGTACTATCTTTAACTATGTTAGCTAGTGCAATAACACCCGCTTTTGCAGCGAGTTCATTGCCTTTTGATTTAGATCCAAGTGCAAGTTATACAGATGGGGATGTTATTTATACTGAATCACGTGATGATAGTGATGAAGATGTCGGTGAATGGGTTGAAGGCGAAAAACATTACGATAGTGATACTAAAAGTGGTGAACTTACTGTTGATGTAAAAATGGAGAAAATTCCACAAAGAAATGACCTTTTATTTGCTTATGATTGTGATGGTGCTGGTGTGCCAATGGATACTATAAAAAGAGCTGGAAAAGTAATGAATCAAATTCTTGATCTTTTAGATAAAGATAGTGCTGTTTGGTTAGGAGACCTTCATTATCATGATGCAGGAGGACCAATGAGTGTAATTCAAGCTCATGATATAGCTAATGAAATTGAAAGTAGTGGTAGTGTTGTAGGTAATCCTAAGATAAATAGAATTTATGTTGATAATGGTACACCTAACACACAACATCAAGATGTAGCGAGTTTTCATACACCTAAAAATGAAAAAGCAGTTTTAGTTATAATGAGTGATGGAGCTTCTTATGATTATTCACCTCTTAAATCGTGGGAAGGTGATAATAAGATAATAGTTCCAATTTATGTAGGTGGTACTCATAATGGACTTGCTATAAATAGTGAATTTGGTTCACATCCAAACTATCAAGATTTTTCTAGTTTAAGTGATGATCAATTAGCTACACAAGTAGTTGATGAGCTTCAAAAACTAGAAGCGTTTGAACAAAAGTTTGATCCAGTAAGAGTTAAACTTACTCCTGATAATGATAAAGTTAATCTTACAAAATTAACTCTTGTCGATAAAAACGGTAAAGAATATGAAATGGAAGTTAAGCCTGATGGTTCAGTAGATCATGAATTTACTCCAGATGTAGATGGAATGTTTACATTAAAATATGAAATATCAGGTGAAGTAACAGAAGGTTCGACTGGGATTAGTGTTGAAATTTCGTCAGGAGAACAAACACAAACGGATCGTATTGAACTTGATGTAAATTATGACCAAACTAAACAAAGAGAACGTAAACAAGAATTAAATTATGATACTAAATATGTTGCTGATTCTTCTATGCTTTTTGGTGAAACTAAAGTAGTTACTGAAGGTAAAGAGGGTCATAGATATATTACTGAAGAAATGGATTCTAAAAATGGTGTAGATGATGAGTCTTCGATTAAAGAAATTTCTCGTGATGAAGAAGAAGCTATAGATGAAGTAATTCACGTTGGCACACATATTCAAGTTTTTGGTGATATTGAAGTTAAAGGTAAAGCTGATAAAGAAGTTGTATCAAAAGTAGGTGAAGAAGTTCTATTCACATTTGATATTAAAAATACTAGCGAGTCAGTTCTAACTGCTGTGAAATATAATGAAGGTTCTGTTGATAAGTCAGATGAAGAGTCTTCTGAAGAAGATGAAAATAAAGACGAAGAGTCTGAGGATGACAAAGATTCTGAAAATGAAGAAAATTCTGATGAAAATGATGAAAATGACGAAGAAGAATCTGGAAATAATGAAGACGAATCTGATGACGAAAACGTTGAAGTTGTAAATTCTGAAGAAGTGGCTTCATTAGGAAAAGCTCAAGGTGGAACTAAAGAAGAAACTAAAGAAGAAAATAAAGATGAATTAGTATTACAACCTGGTGAGTCTAAATCAGTATCATTTAAGCATGAAGTTACAGCTGAAGATCTTAAAGCTGGTGTGATTTCTATGGCACTTACAGCTTATGGTGTAGATCAAGAAGGTGAAAAGGTAACTGATTCTGATGAAGTTAAAGTTGATACAACTAATGCATCTAGTGTTCAAGTTGTCAAAAAATCTGATAAAACAGAAGTTAAAGACCAAGGTGAAGTAATTAATTACGTGGTTACTGTCACAAATAATTCAGATAACGATATTAAAGATATTAAATTAGTTGATGAATTAAGTATTGGTTCTCGTAAAGAAAACTTAAATGTTTCAGCACCAAAGACAGAACTTAAGAGTGGTGAATCAATGGATGTTAAATATTCTTACACAGTTAAGGAAGTAGATTTAACTGGTTCTGAAATTAAGAATAATGTTAAATTAACTGCTGTTGATGTTCTTGGTGAAAATGTATCAGATAACGATAGCACTACTGTAGCTATTAATTATGTACCAGTAGAGCCTGAAGCACCACCTGTGATTAGACAAGATGGTGATGAACAAGTTATTATTGTTAATAAAGATAAATCTGATAAAATTAATATTGATAATTCAGATAAAGAAACTATAACAAATAATATTGTTCGTACAAAAGAAGAGACAAAAGAAGAGTGCGAAGAAGTTAAATCTTGCGATGAAAAGCCTATGGAAAAACCATTAGATAAACCAATGCAAAATACTGGTGTGTCTAACGTTATAAGTTCTGCAAATGGACTTTATGCTATAGGTGCACTTGTTGTAGCTGGTGTTGGCACTTTTATTTATCAAAAAAGAAAATAAATAAGTAAATAAGAATAGTTGATATATCGGTTATATTTTGTGATAACGCCGATATATCAACTATATATAGTGTTTTATTTTTCTGTTTTTGTGTGATATAATAAGATTAAATGATAATGATGTCGATAGAATATAAATAAAAAAAGGAGTGCTTTATGAATAAGAAAACAAAAAAAGCTGTTGCCAAGATTTTATCTTTGTCTTTGGCGTTAGGCTTTTCGTTCAGTAATGTAGGTGATGTAATATCTTATGCATCATCTAATGATACTGAATTGGATTTATCTAACAAAGAATTTTATTTAGAAGCTAAAAAAGATTTTAATGAAAATAAAAAGTTTGGTTTAGGTGCTTTACCTAGATTGTCACAAGATGTAGGTCTTGATAGAAAATATGTTATAAATTCAAATAATTTTGGTTATAAAAATGCTTATGGAGCATCAATTACAGATACAAAATATGATCCAAGAGATAATACATCTGATACAGTTACACCTGTCAAAGATCAAAATCTTTCTGGTTTGTGTTGGGCGTATGCTTCTATATCAGCTATTGAGAGTGATAGATTAATTAATTATAATTCTGAAGAAAATTATAGTGAACTTCATATGGGTAATAATGTTCACGAAAATACCGATCCTAGTACAGGTGGTACGCCAGATGATGCATTTGCTTATTTAGGTCGTTTAAATGGTCCAGTTAATGAAGGATATGGTGGTCTTCCAGATGCTGAAGATTTACCAAATTCTACAGGTTGGAGAGATAGTAATGGAGAACCTGTACCTGAAGGTACACCAGGAGCTGTACCTGATCCATTTTATCATGGTGGTGGTATAGGTAGTGATGGTAGAAGTTCAGATGTTACTATTCCAGGTTTTTCACCACTTAATGATTTAGAGTATAAATCTGATTTAAATTATAGAGTAAATAATTATAATGTTCTCACTAGAGATCGTGATGTTATTAAACAAAATATCCTCGATAAGGGTGTAGTATATGCTACTTTCCGTGTTGAATGGGGTACACATCCAGAAGGTGGTGAAGGTTTTACTGAGCCTGAATATATAAATTATGACTTAGATGCAGATAAATATCCAGGCATTAACCATGCTATTTCGATAGTTGGCTGGGATGATGATAGAGTTATTGCAGGTCAAAAAGGTGCTTGGCTAATTAAAAATTCTTGGGGTACTATGAGCGGTAGCGAACCATTTGGTGAGTATGGCTATCAATGGTTAAGTTATAGAACTTTTGATGGACCTACTAATAGTTTTGTTACGTTTAAAGGTACTGAAGATGTAGATAATATTAAAGGTTATTATCACGATGATTATTATGGTGCTGCTATACAATATGTAGCTCCTGAGACATCTCCAATTATTGCTGATACTTATGAGATTGGTAGTGATGGTAATGAAGTAATTACTGATATTGGTTTGACTGGATTTATTGATAGTCCTGTGGATTATAAGATATATGTAACTGAAAATGAAGATTATAAGACTACTTCTGACAGGTCAAAATGGGGTACTTTAATTGCTAGTGGAACTAGAAAAACCTCTGGATATGAGGAAGTTAAGCTTGATAGTACCTATAAGTTTAAAGGTGGTAAAGGTGATAAGTTTACTATTATTTATGAAATAGATGGTGACATAAAAACACCTTTAGTAACAGCTAAGAAACCATATACACTTACAAAGGATGGTCGCTATGATGACATATTCCCTTATGGTGATCATTTAAGATTTGATGGTTCAGCGTTTACTACACCAAGTAGAAAAGGTGGTTCAACAATTAAGGTTATAACCCGTGATGTGGCTGCTGATATTGATGGATCAGATAACGATGTACCAGATGATTATAAACCAGAAATTAAAATAATGGGTGATGGTCAAGAAGTTGAAAATAAGACTGCAATTGAGACTGTGCTTATTTATGTAGAAAAAGAAGAAGCTTTAGATTCTTTAGATGTTGAAATTCCTGATAATGTTAAAGGTTTGACGTTTGAAGATGGTTTATTGACTGGTAATATTGAAGTTACTGATTTTAGTAGCGATGAACAGTCACGTACTGTAACAATTACTATTAAGGCTAAAAATAAAAATGGTCAAGAGTCTACACAAACATTTGATATTGTAGTAACAAATCCTGATTATAATGATTCTGGAGATGATACGGACCCAGATCCAGATCCAGATATAGATGCTGTTATTACTGTAGATAATAAAGATCAAACAGTTGATAATGGCGGTGCTATTGATCCAATTGAGATTAAGAGAAATAAAGATGCTAAGGGTATTGATATTAAAGTTACAATGCCTGAAGGCTTAGATGGTATTGAATTAGATAGTGAAACTGGTGTGATTTCAGGTACAGCTTCTTACGATGGTTTTAAAGATGATGAAGAGTCTCATACATTTACTATTAAAATCGTAGCAACTGATGAAGATGGTCATACTACAGAAGAAGATGTAACAATTACTGTTAAGAATCCAAATTATAAACCAGATGATAAAGATGATCCAAAACCAAATCCTGATCCAGAACCAGATCCAGATGATAAGGACGATCCGAAACCAAATCCAAATCCAGATGATAAGGACGATCCGAAACCAAATCCAGATCCTGACGATAAAGACGATCCAAAACCTAATCCAAATCCAGACGATAAAGACGATCCAAAACCTAATCCAGATCCAGATGATAAAGATGATCCAAAACCAAATCCAGATCCAGATGATAAGGACGATGAAGTAGCTGGTGTTGGTAAATTAGTCTTAAAGGGTAATGAAGATGGTGTTAAGGTTGGTAAATCACGTCAACTTTATGCGTTCTTTAAACTTGAAAAAATTAAAGATGAAGACGATAAAGTATTATCTTCTAGGTTTAAGACTACTCTTTTACGTGAAGTAAATGAAGATTCGTTATCTGAATTGTATCCTGAATTAATCAAAGATGGTTATACTTTACTTGAAGGCAAAGATGTTATTTGGTCTATAAGTGGTAATACATCTAGTGATACTAAAATTGATGAAAATGGTATGTTAACTGTAGGTTTAGATGAAAAATCTGATAATCTTGATATCTCTGCTAAAAAGGCGGATGATGAAAAAGTTACTGTTTCTGGTGTAATTAATGTTATTAAAGATAGTAAAGACAATAATGAGTCTAACGACAATGATGACAAAGATCATGATAACAAAGATAAAGACCATGATAACAATGACAAAGATAATAATGATAAAAACGAAAATGACGGTAAAGATAAAGATAATGATCATAAAGATAAAGATGATGATAAGAAGCCAAATGATATAAATAATAAAGATAAAGACGATAAAAAAGATAAATCAGATGATAAGTCAGATAAAAAATCAAATGATAAAAAAGATGGAACAAATGATAAATCTGATAAAGACAAAGAAGATTTGAAACCATCGAAAACAGTTGATAAAAAAGATAAATCTGATAAAAATTCTAAAAAGAATGGTAAAGCTTTAGATAAACCATTAGAAAAAACAGGGGTTAATAATACAGCGACTGCTGTAAATGTTCTACCTCGTGTTGGTGGTGTCATTGGATTACTTGCTGCTGCGTCAGTTTCTTATTTCTCATCTAAAAAGAAAAAATAAAAATGAATAAAAAAGAGAGCCTATATATGGCTCTTTTTTATTTTATTTCTTCATATATGTCTTGTCTGTAAACGTTGGTATTACTAGCTTTTACGTAAATTTTATGATATAATAAAATTAACTTTATTGAATAGGAGAAGTGAGTTATGTATAAAAAAACGAAAAAGACTGTTTCAAAGATATTAGCTTTGTCTTTGGCGTTAGGTTTTTCATTTAGTGATATAAATGGCGTAATTTCTTACGCTACATCTTCTGATAAAACTTCACAAAAAGGTTCTATGTATACTGATAATATAGATAGAGAGCTTACTTGGGGTGAGATTGAAGAATTAGTTGATGTTACTAATGAAAAAGCTTTTATTGATGCTATTGATGGAGCAAAAGAAGGTAAAGAAGAATATAAATATGGTTATGTTCCGTCTTTAGGTTCTTCTATAGCTATGAAGTCAAATAAAGAAGTTGTTACAAATGCTTTTGGTGCATCTTCATCTGATAAGAAGTTAGATCCAAGAAAGAATCCAAATGCACCAAATACACAATCAGATATAATTACACCTGTTAAAGATCAAGCTTATTCAGGAACTTGTTGGGCTTTTGCCGCTATGAGTTCTGTTGAAAGTGATGTTTTGATTAATAAAAATCAAGTTAAAGATTTTAGTGAAATTCATATGGGTAATAACGTAAGTAAAAGAACTACTATAAATACTGGTGGTAATATAGAGCAGTCTTTTGCTTATTTAACAATGTTACGTGGTCCGCAAGATGAATCTATATTGCCTTCAGCTCCTGATTTACCTATATCAACTGGTTGGGTTGATAGTAGCGGTAATCCTGTAGCTGCTGGTGCACCTGGAGCTGTTAAAGACCCTTATGATATAGATTCTACATCGGCTGATGGTGTTAGTGTTAACGTAACTATGCCAGGTCATAAGCCATTTGATGGTAAAGATGATAAATCTCCAGAATATAGATTAACTAAAATGAAAGTCTTAAATTATGATATTGATGAAATTAAGAAAAATATAGTTGAGCATGGTTCTGTGTTTGCTGGTTTTTGGATTGAACAGAATGTAGTGCCAGGTGGTGGTGGAGGATTCTTATCAGATGATCAAGTATTGTATGATTATCCTGCACCAGATAAAGGTAATCACGCTGTAAGTCTTGTTGGTTGGGATGATGATATAAAGATTGGAACTCAAACAGGTGCTTGGCTTGTTAAAAATTCATGGGGTGAAGAAAATGGTGGAGCTCCTTATGGGGAATATGGTTATCATTGGATGACATATAGATCTTTTGATGAAGGTGGTTCTTATGCTGTTTTTGCTGGTATGGAAAATGATATGAATGATATTAAATCTTTATATAGTGATGATTATTTTCCTTCATATTCACAATGGGTAAGTCCATATCAATCTCCTGTGTTAGCTGATGTTTATACTAAAAAATCTAACGATGATGAAACAATCACAGATATAGGTATTAATTTAAGAGCTAGTAAACCTTATGATTATAAAATATATGTAACTAAAAAAGATGAATTTAAAAATACTACCGATAAATCTAAGTGGGGTACTTTAGTTGCAAGTGGTACTACTGATTTTTCTGGTTATCATGAAGTTAAACTTGATCAAAGTGTTTCATTAAAGGGTAATGCTGGTGATGAATTTGCAATTATCTATGAAATTGATGGAGAGGTTTATACTCCTATTATTGTTGATGAAAATGAATATAATGCAAGTGGTGAAGCTAGTATTTCAGGTAGTTCACTTTTACTTAATACATCTACAGGAAAGTTTGAAGAAAGAAAAGATCCTAGTGGTGGGGAAATAGCTGGTGGTTCTACAATTAAAGTGCTTACTCGTAATGTAGCGGCTGATGTTGAAGATCCTGATAGTAAAGATGATCCAGATCCAGAACCAGATCCAGATCCAGACGATAAGGATGATCCGAAACCAAACCCAGATCCAGAACCAGATCCAGACGATAAGGATGATCCGAAACCAAATCCTGATCCAGAACCAGATCCAGATGATAAAGATGATCCAAAGCCAAATCCTGATCCAGAACCAGATCCAGATGATAAAGATGATCCGAAACCAAATCCTGATCCAGAACCTGATCCAGACGATAAGGACGATCCAAAACCAAATCCTGACCCAGAACCAGATCCAGACGATAAAGATGATCCAAAACCAAATCCTGATCCAGAACCTGATCCAGACGATAAAGACGATCCAAAACCAGATGACAACGAAGGTTTAATTGATGGTATATTGAAGTTAATAGGTTATAAAAAGCCTGTTGAACAAGGTTCGTCTGTTCAGTTATATCCATTCTTTAAATCTAATAAGGATGATAAAGACACAAAATTTAATGTATCATTATTGTTAGAAAAATTAGATGATAAAGATGGTAACGAGGATAACGAAGAATCAACATTAATTGATGATGGATTTGAAAAGCGTAAAGCTAATGAATTTAATTGGGAGCTTACTGGTAACACAGATAAAGAATCTTATGTAGATGAAACTGGTCTTGTTCACATAGGTAAAAATGAAGAAGCTGAAAAAGTTTCAGTTAAAGCAAGTTTTAAAGAGGCTTCTGATGTGTTTGCAACACAAGATATTGACATAGAGAAACAAAAAGATTCAGGTTCTAAAGATAAAGATAAAGACAATAAAGATGATGATAAGAAACCAAATGATGTAAATGATAAAGATAAGAATAAACCAAATGATGGTAATAATAAAGGGGACGTTGATAAAAAAGGTAATGGCAATAAAGATGAAATAGGTGTAAATAAGAGTAAATCAGATGATATCAATATCGATAATTCTACTGAAAGAGAAATTGTAAATAATATCACAGAAAAAACTGTGACTAAAAAGATTGCACCTAAAAAGTCTAAATTACAAAAACCACTTGAAAAGCCAATGCAAAATACTGGTGTTATTAATACTTTAAGTAATGTTAATGGTTCTAGTTTGGTTGGTATGTTGGCTGCTGGTTTTATTGCCTTTGTGTCTGATATATTTAGAAAAAAGAAATAACACAATAAAAGGTTTAAGCGATTAGCTTAAGCCTTTTTTTTAGTTGTCTTTTTTGCGTTTTTGTTATATAATAGAATAAGATAATGAAGAAATATGAGTAAAAAGGAGTGGTTTATGACAAGAGCTATTATGGTTGTATGTACAATGTTAGTTTTACTATCATCTTGTTCTGATAAGACATTTGATAGACATTCAATGTCTGATGAAGAATTATATGGTATTATTGATAAAATAGATGATAACGCTAAAGTTTTTGAAAATGTTGATTAGTAGTTTACGTGATACTATAATGATATGAGATGAAATTATATGGATTTAAAATCATTAAAACAAGAAATGAAAGAATTTGGAAACGGAGCCGATGCCTGTGTAGTTTTTGATTTTGGTATTGTTAATCACGTTAAAAACTTAGCTAAAAATTTGGATTTTTCGTTTTCATTGGGAGGTGATTAAAAACTATGAAATCAAATGAATATAATATAAATCACAATTGTTATTCGGTTGATAAAAATAACAAAGTTATTGCTTCATATAAAAATCTTGATAAAAACTTTTATGAATATGAAGGGTCAGATGGTATAGTTAGAAATATTGTATTACCTATAATATTATCAATATTAATAATAGCAAATATAAATGTTTTGGCGAAAAGGCTTGGTTTTAATGTAACTAATGGTTATTTGTGTTTAATACTTATGTATGTTTTATGTATGTTTTTTAGACAAGGAAATAAAGAGGAATCAAATGATATATTTAGAAATATTATGTTGCCTATAATATTATCGATAGTATTAATAATAAATATAAATGTTTTGGCAAAAAGGTTTGGTTTCAATGTAACTAATGGTTATTTATGTTTGATACTTATGTATATTCTATGTATATTTGTCAGACAAGGTGATGAGTAATAATTTTTTAAGTAAATTACAAATTGATTTATATTCATTAATAACAGAGTTTATTCGAAATTATGATATAATACAATAAATGATAAAAAAGGAGTTAACAAAATGGATTTGGAATTATTAAAACAAGAAATGAAAGAATTTGGAAATGGAGCGGATGCTTGTGTGGTTTTTGATTTTGGGATTATTAACCACGCTAAGAATTTAGCTGAAAATTTGGATTTTTCGTTTTCGTTGGGTATGGAAGAGATAACAGATATTAAAATAAATCGAAGATATCCAAATAAAAATTATTGTACGATAACGAGAAAATATGGAAGAAAATTAAGTAAAGTTGGATATCCATATATGATAAATCTTGATGAAATGATAGATGCACCAATACTATTAGTAGTGAAAGTTGGTGAAAAGGATACAGATAATTATTTAGAGATGATATTTCCGCTCGAAGTTCATTTATCTAAAGAAAAACCATTTTTACGTATACAATTTTTGATTGATAAAGAGTTTGGTTTAAAGATTTCGTCTTCTAGATATTCAACAACTAGCTATAAAGTAGAAAATATAGTATTGACAAATAGGCCAGATGAATATGTGTGCGATTATATATTGTCTACACCTAGTAGAAGTGGAGAACATACAGTTATATATGGTGATGTATTAGGTATAATAGATGAAGATAAATTTGATAAAGAATATGAGAGGGTAAAATAGTGGCTAGACTTAGAAATACAAATAATGATAAGTCTTCAAAAAACTCTGATTATCAAAATGTTATAGATAATGTTGAAGATATAGATAATGTCGACGAAACAGCACATATTGATAAAGACGAAGTTAATAATTATGAAGAATCTAAGATAAATGAATCATATGATAGTTCATATAATGATGAGGGTCTATATAGCGAAGTTTCTTATGAAGAAAATGTTATTGATAACGAAGTTAAAGACGATAAAAAAGGTTTTGATTTTTTAAAACTTTTATCGATATTATGTATTGTATTAGCTTTAGTTTTTGGTGCTTGGTTTATTAAAGATTATAAAGACGTTTCTGATCACAACAAAAAGATTGCACAAGAAGAACAACATGCGGTTGACAATATAAATGATATATTAGATGGTATTGAAGTGAGTACTTCTGATGGAAAAAATGATGGTAAACAAAAGCTTAAAGAAATCAAACCAGATAAGAAAAATCCTACATCAAGTACAGATGAGTTAGGTCTTAAAGATGGTAGTGGACAAGTTAGAAGTGATGTCGATCATAGCAATGAAAAAGAAAAGATAGAACAACCTTCAAATAATAATGATGATGGGGATTTATCTAATTATTCGGTAAGAAGTCCAGAAGATTCAAATTCAATGAGAAGTATATTTGATAGAAATCCTAATATGAATGGTTGGTTGACTGTAGGTCACGTTATAAGTGTACCTGTAATGCAACTTGAAAATGATAGTTTAGATGATCCATACTATTTAAAAAGAGATTCTAATGGTGATTTTAGTGAATGGGGTACTCCTTATATGGATAGTGAGTCAAAATTAGGTCAATCTAGAAATACACCTATTTATGGTCATTCTGGTATGACTTATGGTAAAACTATGTTTTCTCCATTAATGCAATTTAATTTTGATTCTATTGCAACTCCTAATAAAGATATAAGTATTACAACACGTGAAGGTGTTTATCATTATGAAATAGTTTATAATTATAAATCAGCTACATGGGATAGTGATGGTATTCCTATAAATTCAGTCAATTTATCTGATGAAGACTTTAGTCAAATGATTGATAATATCGATAGTAAAAGTAAGAGTTTTTATAAAAATCCAAATGTAAGTGTTGATGAGGTCAAAGCTTCACGAATTATAACATTAATTACTTGTGATGTGCCATATGATGCTTATACAGGACGTAATTTTACAATTGCTCGTGAAGTTGGTTTTACACCAGCTGAATAAAAATATAAGAAAAAATCGCAATGTTTTGCGGTTTTTTTTTGTCTTATAAGGTTTTTGCTCTAGACAATAACAAAGAAGTGTTATATAATATAGGAAGAAGTAAAATATGTAAAGATAAAGGAGAGTTGAAGATATATGAGATTAAAAAATAAATTTGTAAAATCAGCACTTGTGTTAGCGTTAGGTTTAAGTGTTCTAGCACCTACGTATCAAAGTATGTCTTATGCTTCTGATACTAAAGTTGAAGAAACAAAAGATACGAAAGAAGTTAAGGAATTAATCGAAGTAGATGTAAATGAAGTTGTTGATGGTGATACTATTAAAGTAAGGATGCCTGATGGTAATGAAGAAACTGTGAGGTTTGTTTTAGTTAATACTCCAGAAACAAAACATCCACAAAAAGGTGAAGAATATTTTGGTAAAGAGGCTAGTGAATATACTAAGAAATTAATCGAAGAAAACGGTAATAAGGTATATCTTGAAAAGGATACATCTGAACGAGATAAGTATGATAGACTTTTAAGATATGTATGGCTTAAGCCATATGAGGGGGTTGCTCCTACAAAAGTTGAGCTTCGTGAAAATAGTTTAAATGGTAAATTGGTTTATGATGGTTATGCTAGAGTTTCACCATTTCCACCAGATACGCTTTATATTTCAGAATTCAAAGAGAATGAGGAAATAGCAAGAGCTAACGGCTATGGTATGTGGAAAGATGAAGAAAAAGCTCTTAATATTGATGCTGGACAACCACATGATGAAGAAACTGCTCAAGTTCATATTAATAGCACAGATGAAAGACTTGATAAAAAGTATGTAGCTGATTCAGGTGATGGTCAGATCAAAGCTATTAAATCAGAAGATGGTAAAAAGATTTATTATTTGCCACATTATAAAGGTTATGATGATATAAAAGTAGATTTTAATAATGGGGGTCATCTTTATAAAACTGAAAGAGAAGCTTTAGAAGCTGGCTTTACTCCATTTGATACAAGTGAAGCGTATAATACAACAGAGCTTGATGTAATTAAACCTGATAAAAAAGACGAAGAGTCTGAGTCTAAAGATAAAAAAGATGGATATAAAAACGAAGATAAAAAGGTTGACGAAAACGCAAACAAAGAAGAAAGTTTCTTCGCAAAAGATGAAAAGACTAAAGATATTTATGCTAAGTTATCAAATGAGCAAAAAGAAGAGTTAGGTAAAATAGACGCTAATAACGACGGCAAAATAACTGAAGAAGAATTAATTGCTCAAGGTATTGTAAAAGATCAAATTAAAGAAGCAAATTATCTATATCCATTTGTTTATCCTGAAAATATCAAAAAAGAAGAGGAAAATAAAGAGGACGATAAAAAAGAAAAAGATAAGAATGTAGAGATTAAAAAAGTTGAAGTCGAAAAGAAAGATGAGAAAAAAGAAGCACCAAAAACAGAGACTGTAAAAGTTGATAAACAGCTTAATAAACCTGAAGAGGCAAAGCGTGTTAATTCAGGAAAACAAACAGATTCTTCTGTAAAGAGTAACCCAAGACTTGCTATTGCGGGTCTTACAGGTGTTGCTATGATTTTGATGGCTGCTTATGATCGTTTTGTTGATGGTAAGAAAGAGATAAGAGAATCGTAAAATATATATAAAAAGAGGGTGTGATCCCTCTTTTTTTGTTGAAATATCTCCGTTTCTGTGATAAAATGGTATAAAGTATATAAAAAAGAGAGGGTATTAGATTTTGAGACGATATACAAAAGATGAAATCATTAAACGAGTATTGTTTACAATTTTTTCAGTATTATTGATTATTTCTGGAGCTGTTTTTTATCGTTGGTATACACAAAAAGACGTATATAACACAAAAAAAATGGAAGATGATTTAAAAAGTAAAGTAATTACAGATGTTTATGGTGGATCAGATGACAAAAAAGAAGTAAAAGAAGAAAAACCAAAAGATAATGAAGGTAATGATATAGATCCGAATTTAGTTCGTAATATTGACTTTAATTATTTGATGGGTATTAACAGCAGAGCTAGTCGCTGGCTTTATATACCTAATTCTTCGATTGATTTTACGGTTATACAGGAAGATACAGTTCATAGTACTAATTACTTGGATGCGGATATTTACGGCAATTACAGTGATTCTGGTTCGGCGATAACACCAGCTATTCCTGGTGGTTCTAGTGCAAATTTTATAATTTATGCTCATAGAATGTATTATGCCGATGTAGATCTTGGATTTACTGCTTTGCCAAAAATGTATGGCGATTTTGATTCGGCTATAAATAATCAATATGTTTATTTATATGAACAAGGTCGTACCACAAGATATAGAGTATGGTCTGCTGTTGATATAGTTAATGATAATCCGATTTATGAATTACCTTATGATAAGGGAAGTGAAGATTATCAAAGTTTACTTAATAGTATACCAAATTATGCGAGATTTTTAACTGACTTAAACGTAGATAAGAATGATGATATTTTAGTTTTATCCACATGTGAAGGTGCAAGACATGGCATTTATCGTTTTGCTGTTGTTTTTGTTAAAGATCAAGTTTATGATAAGGCTGAAAATAGAATTTTGTATAACAAATAGGTAGGGGTGATAGGTTTATGGCAAAAGATAGAGTACGTATTACGGTGCGTGTTGATAGTGATTTAGATGAGAGACTAAAATATTGGGCTGATAAAAAAGGAATTAGTAAGAATCAATATATATTAGAAGCAATAGAAGAAACTATTAGAAGGGAAAATTTGGATTATGATTTGCCTACGCTTGAGATTGCAAGGCTTAATCAATTAATTGATGTAGTTACTCTTTTATCTTCAAATATAGAAAATCTTGAAGATATAGTTATTAAATCTCGTGATTCATTGCTACAATTGACACGTGGGGATAACTATTTATTGGAAGATGATGATGAATAAAATTATAAAAGGCGTTAGATTTAATCTAACGCTTTATTTGTGGGTAAAATCTTGATTTTTCAGCGAAAAATTGATAAAATAATAGGTAAGTATATTATAAAAGAGAGGGGTTTTTATGGATAGTAATAAAGCTTTAAGAGAAGCTCTTCGTAGAACGCAAGAAGAAGCAAACGAAAATAGTGTTGAAGATGATATTTTGAAATTAATGCAGGATGATGATAGTGATTTATTAAATAAAGATCTTGATGATAAAAGCGAAGAACTTAAAAAGTCTGAATCAAAAGTTGACGCTAAACAAAATGAAAATAAAAAAGAAAGTGTTAAGCCTGTTTCTAAAAAAGAAGAAAAAGAAGAGGAGCCTTCTAAAACGAGTTTAGACGAAAAAAAAGAGATAAGGCATATAAATACCCAAAAAGATGATAAAAAGCTATCTGAGAGCGAATTAGCTCGAGTAAAAGATGAAAATAAGCGTAAATTAGAAAAAAAACGAGTTAAGAAAGCTAGACAAAAGTCAAATGTTAAAAGTTTTGATATAAACAGCGATGAGAATAAAAAAAGTGCTATAAGAACTGGAGTTAATAATAATATTTATTATACTCAAGTTGCGAATGTTCCACGTAAAATGTTACGTGATATTCAGTCTTTGGTACCTGAAGCACGTAATAAAGATGAGGCTATGATAGCTTATATAGTAGCTACAAATAATATAACACTTACTGAAGAAGATAATAAATATTTAAATGTGGATAAGATAAATTATCTGGCAAGTTCTATTAGATCGAATGATACGGTAATAGATAGTATAAATATTTTATCTCGTAATTTGGATAATTTAGATGATAGATTAGATAAGCAAGATAAAAATCAAGTGCGAGGTTATGTTCAAAATGAAAAGATATTACTCGCTTTGGCTTTACTTTTAAGTGAAAGACTTGGTTTTCGTCAGACTGGTTTTACAGAAGCTTCTAATGTTAGTTTTTTAGAAGAGGTTATGCTTGAATTATTAAATAAACTTGATATAGATGTAAAAGAGAAGATAAAGTTAGATAAAGAACGATCTGGTAGACCTATAAGATAAGAAGTGGTTTTTGCCACTTCTTTTTTGTTACGTATACAGGCAAACGTTTTCCTTCAAGTTAGAACTAGTTGCGGTTAATATATGAGGTATAAAAGCGGAAAACTGGTAGATGTGTTGATTTCAATGGTTAGAGAGGTTTT
>QWCK01002294.1_pt1 | contig 24595 bp, 10 predicted proteins | sample 1972571 | NCBI WGS metagenome assembly QWCK01 (sample SAMN09866710, study PRJNA288562) | Human gut metagenome isolate term2_stool, whole genome shotgun sequencing... | isolation source: gut | host: Homo sapiens | place: USA: California | reverse complement strand
AATATAGATTTCCGAATTAAAATAGACAGCCCCAAAGTTCAGTATTACATTCTTGCCTGCCCATTCTTCCGGTCTCCGTATGATACGATGATACCAAATATGATTGATAAAATCTTTATGTTCTACCCCGGACAACTTACTTTCCGGCGGAAAAGGAACTGTTATTTTACCGCTGAAAGTTGTAGCTTTATGAAATTCCTTTTCCATCCCAATATTTGTAAAATCAAAGGCATAGTCCCATTCTCCATTTAAGTTTAGCCATGTCTTACGCTCAAACTGGGGACGTGGATATTCCTTTCGTGGTATTTCACCAGCATTTGTTTGAATCCCCCACGCAACAAATGCGAGGAAAGTTACGAATAAATTTCTCAAAATCATGTGGTTGTTTTTTTAATCAATATCCAGTACAAAGCCTCCATGAGGCAACACATCTATTTCCAGCACCTCTTTCTCACTTATTTCCGGGAAAGTTTCAATGCGTACATCATGCAATTCATTCCCTTCCTTGTCAGCATATAAGGTTATGGTATGTTGACCTTTATCCAGAAAAGACAAGGGAACCTTAATTCTACGTTTTTGTCCGCCGTTAATTCCCGCAACAAACCATTTCCCCGCTTTGCATCGAGCCACACAGAAATATTCGCCCGGAAAACCGTCTATGAAATGAATCTGATCCCAAGCTGCCTCAATCTTTTCAAGCAAAGGACGAGCTGGAGAATTCAAATAGGCGGCCGGCCTGTCTGCCATACAAATCCATCCGGATTCAAAGGTAAATGCCAAAGCCAACTCATGAGCATACGTTGTTGTACGCGGATTCTCATCACGGATAGTAAAGGTCACGGGAGTGTAGTCCATAGATCCAACCACATTACGTGTAAAAGGTAAAGTACAATTATGGCGGCTATCAGGTGATTGGGCCCCCTTGAAGGTATAATATTCAGCTCCTCGCACTCCTTCATTAGTCATGATATTAGGGTAACGTCTGCGATGTCCCCGCGGCAAAGTCTCTCCATGAAAACTCACCATCATTTTACGTTTGGCAGCTTCAGCACAAGCTGTATCGCGGAACATCATTGCATATTTTGAATCAGAATCGATATAATCAATCTTTATTCCATCCAAGCCCATTTCTTTATACCGGTCGAAAACAAAATCACGTCCCGCCTTATTGTCCAACACCTTTATCTCATCCCATCCATATACAAGAATGTTTTTCTCCCTTGCATAAGCAGTCAATTCCGGTATCCAGGTCACATCCTCCCATTCCTTTGAAGAATGGAACGGAGTATTGATTAGTGAAACATCAAATTCCAACCACTCCCACTTCATCTCGGCTGCCAGGTCAACATACATTTTTAGAGTATCGATATAACTGTTTGCCAAATAATTCCCCCACCAAGGGAAAGCCGCAACTCCCGGCTTTATCCAATCCATATCAGAGAAATCTGTAGAAGGATTCAGATTCTCAACCAATGAGGATTCTACAATATCACCTATATTTTGGCCCATAATAAAAGTCTTCCATGAAGTCTTAAAAGAAGGTTCAGCCACAAATGCCGAATCTTCAGGTGCATACACATAATGAAATGTAGCAGATTTTGGCTCCTTTGACAAGTGCATGGCTGGCATGGAATACACTTCAGCTTCCGTCATCAACATCCACTGCTTATCCTGTAATGTAAGGACGGGAAACAGAAACTCTGTAGGTCTCGTAATAGTATCAAGTACACGTTCCGGGTAGAAATTCTCATAATCCTTAATCCAGTCCATCATCCAAGTATGGGTTTCATCCGACAAAGTACACTCTGTCAGTTCATGCCGAATGGTTACCGGCTCCTGATTGCCCAGTTCGTAACGGAATGCAACCCCGTCATCATAAGCACGGCAAACGACCTTCAATAACTGCCCGGCGGCGTTTTTATAGACGAACGTTCTTTCATTTGACTTATTCACATATTCAGAGCGTTTCCCCGTGGGCAAAGTATATGTTTCATTGATAGTCCGTCCCGTTTGATCCACATACACCAATCCACTGTCAAAACAATATTTACCATTCTCCGCAACCACCCCCATCAGCGAGCTGCGAACAATTTCATTCCCACCGGAAAAAATCTGATAATATAATGAACCGGATTCATCCAACATCAACATCAGTTTGTTCCTGCCATCGGGCGAAGTTACTTCTGTTTTCTGTCCACAAGCAGAACATAGGAACAACAATACTCCCCATATAATTGCAGTATATTTCATTTTTTCGTATTTTTAATTTATCAGATACTTTATAAATTCTACAAACTATTTCTTAAAAGAGAATTTCCAAGATACTTTTCCCCCATGCGTACTCTTCAAAACAAGTTTTACAAGATTCTCAGAATTGTTTTCCAAAGAACATGCCACTTCATTATCAGCCACAGTGCAATGCTGGGGTTGCCAACCGTTCGTTGCTATGGTAATATGCATCGATTCACCCTCCACCAGCTCAGCATAGCCGGTCAATTCCTTCGTTTCTTCATTCCAAAAAACTTCGGACAATTCCAGGAGTCCTTGCAGTAAATGTCTGTCTGTAGACAAAACTTGCGGATTACTTTCCACTTCACGAACAGCCATTTGTCTTGCCTCCCCTTTGCGCAACTCTTGTTCCAGAGTTTCATTACCACCGAAAGTTCCAATCAGTTTATCATTCCAGAAATCATAAATATAATATTGCTTGTCGGGATGTAAACCGGCTCCTCCACGTCCTTCTATCCCCGAAAGCTTAATGCTGATCTTTTGAGGATGTTCTTCATCTTCATTGAAGAATGTCAACGAACTCCATTTATCTGTAAGCTTCATGCCATAAACTCTTGGATAGTCAGTAGTGAAAGCATCCAAAGGGCGGGCACTCCTTGCAAACTGATGGAAAGGATAAATACGCGACAGCTTATATACGTGCTCAGCATCCAATGTACCGAAACTATTGGCCAAGAGCAAACGGGAAGCCGTCACATAAGACATAGTCAACAATTTATTTATTCCATCTTCCGAATCTGCCGGTTGTGCCTTCAACAAGTTCTTTGCATCCATATCATAATTTACCACAACACGGTTTTTATACCATCGTAATCCACTTCGAGCTACCATCTCCGGAGTAATGACATCTGTATCTCCCCAGGTACGCTGGGAAGCCACATACCCCAATGCAATATCAGAGCCATACTTCAAATTACGTTCGTGGATATATGCTTTGTTGCCCAACCCTTCTGAAGCCAATTTAAAAATCGTACGATAAGCACCGGCTGCTGTACTATATTTGTCATCCATCCCGCCATAAACTGGCCACCCCGTATATGGATAATCAAACATCATACCGACGATACCTGCGTCGTTCAAATTGTGATATACATCACGCATGTGTGCCAAGAAACCGATGTCAGTAAAATCATAAGTCGTATAATTTTTATTCAGCCAGTCGAAGGTATCAATCTCATGAAAAGATTCATTAAAAAGCATATGTTGCGGATAAGCTTCCGCATAATCTTTCGAGCGAACCGCCGTTTGAAAGTAGGTAAATGGCAAGCCGCCCAAATCCAAAATAGCTTGTGCCCATTTCCTGGAAGTATCATAAGGGGCACGGTAATGACCTGATTTCAACTTCATACTTTCTCCCTGCGGTCCGCTCCCACGTAAACGCCAGTGCTCATCATCCCACCAACCATTCTCATTGTTTTCATCATAACAATCGGGTACAAGACGAATACCCATGGTAGTATATTTTAAGAATCCACTCAGTTTTACACGTTTCATTTCTTCTACGGCTCCAACAGTATCATTTGTCCCCATGACAATATTTCCACCATAAATAGGCATCATGGCATACCACATACAAATTGTCGGAAAATAGTAGTAATTCAAATTTATTTGCTGTAAGATCCGTAAAGTCTGCGCATACTTTTCAGCAGAATAAATTGGATTGGCAGTTACAAAATCCAAGTAGAACCGGTCCTTCTCCGTCATATATCCTGACTTTGCATCCACAAGTTTACCTATAACATCTGATGCATATAAATTCAGGGTGCACCTGGTAAAATCAGCCGCAGGAATTTCAACCGTTTCAGGCTTATTCAAGCGTTCTTCCGGAAGTTTCCCTTCATAAATAAGTACTTCACTGATCACAACATTATCACCACCAGCCTGTTTCACCAATAATTGCGGTTCCAGTTCATTGGCCGCTGCCGGAATCTCAAAATAAATGATTTGGGCATTCTCTCCTTTTGCCAAAGAAGGCAGCCGACAATCTTCAATACAAGTTATCTCCTTATCACCATATTTGAGATGTACCGTCTGTTTTCGTCTGTCCGCATCATCACACCACGACAAGCCTACAATGTAGGATTTATCTTTATCCAGATTATGCAGCTTAACGCCTATTTCCCTGTCCGCCCATACTACAGTCCTTGCCTCTTTGTAGGCTATGTTTCCCTCAAACTTATAAGGAGCACCGGAAGAAAGTGTAATATACGGCTGAACAGTGTCCGTGCCAACAGCCTCTTCTCCTACATCGATATAAGAAACCAACTGCAAGTCTTCTACCGGATGTTCCTTCAAGTCAGCCTTCCTTTGTTCTTTTTCTCCTATTAAGGCATACTTGGCAAACTCTCCATAAGAAGCACCTCCACCCACCAAAGTATGAAAGTCATCGTCAGTTCCGAAATGAAGTATCATGTTGTTTTGTGACAACAAAGAAGGAGTTTCACGAATATAAGTCGGGCAACCTCCACCTTCACCGTCTATAAGCTTGAAATTTTTAGAGATATCCGCTCCGTAAAACAAACGGGCGTTTGCAACCGGCGATATTTCTTTAATCTGTATACCTTCTGAGGTTCCGTTACGGATACCACCATACATTATGACAAAGGGTTCCTGATCATACAAATTAAAATTAAAAACCAAGTCCGGTTGTCCTTTCTTTACTGAAACAACCTGTATAGATTGACCTTTTCCCAACGAATCCTGAATTGCCTCTATCTGATAATAGATGGAGTCTGCATCCGTAGAAAGAAAATCATTCACGCGCCAAGAGGCATCGTAAATACAGGTTTGTCCTGTTTCCACATCAATTCCTTTATAAGTTCCCTGCTTCAAATCAAATTCCAGCTTTACAATACCATTATCTATAGCAACCATCCCCCTATTGGTACAGCTTGCGCACAAAAGTATTGTAAAAATCAATCCTAACAACAGTTTATTCATAGTTGTACTTTTTTCATTTATATCCTTCATTCTGATCTTCCGCCCCTATTCCGTCATTCATATTAATTTCATTCGTTGGAATTGGATAAAAAGCATGATATGGCTGTACATTTCCCTTCGCAAACGGATTATACTTATCAACTTGCGCAGCAAAATAATCTGCTCCACGACGTATCAAGTCCATTCTTCTCCAACCTTCCATCCCCAATTCACGCATGCGTTCCTCATAAATGAAGTCGAGCATTTCTGTATTATTTGAGGCTGTAATCGGAGTGGAAACCTTTGCACGATTACGGACACGGATAACTTGCTGCTTTGCACCAGCCAAGTCATTCTCCGCCAAAAGACATTCTGCATATAACAGGATTAGATCAGCATAGCGGATAAAATAGATATTTTTCGAGCTGGCTCCGGCATCCATTACACGATCATAATCTTCATATTTCTTGCAATGAGGAGCTATATATTCCGGATCGGCCGCCGAGGTCAGCAAATTGCCATTCTTATCATAGAACTTAGTCCGGACACTGGCATCAAACCGTTCATCCGTATCATCAAACAACCCCAAGTACCTCTCACTCGGCAGAAATATACCAAATCCACCTCCCTCTGTAAACTGGTCGAGAGCTCTGCTTCCACAAAAATATTGAAATTGATTTTGCTCATCCGGATATTCAAACTGAAACTCATAAACAGATTCCACACCATTTTCAAATTCCGGCTTAAATAAATCGGCATAAGACGGTTGCAAAGAATATACGCCTAAACCTTCTATTTCCTCAAAAAGGCGTTTTGCTTCAGAATAACTCCGTATGCCGGTAGACTCCGGTGCATACATATAAACTTTCATCAGCATAGCCTTGGCTGCACCAACCGTAGGTCGTCCTGCACGATAATCTGTCTTTAGGTGTGATTCGCAAAATTCTAAGTCCTGGATTATATATTTATAAATTTCAGCCTTATCAATCCGTGGATAATTAGGAGTGGCAGAAAGAACCGTTTCCTCAGTAATCAAGGGAACACCACCAAAGTTCTGTACCAACATAAAATAATCGAATGCACGGACAAAGCGCGCCTCAGCTTCTTTACTAAGCCTCCATTCCTCCGTACTGCCTGTATAGTTACGTACAGCATTAATTGCTGTATTGGAACGTGATATACCGAAATAACCGGAGTCCCACAACCATTTCGTCAACCAATTGTCAGCATTCAATGACGTGTTGTAGCGGTCTATCGCTCCTTGTTCAGCCCAATAGTTAACTTCCACCGTTTTTCCTCTGGCCTCATCCGTACCGGTTATTCCAATAAACCCCTGACGTCCATTTTTAAACCACAAAGTAGACTTATAAGCTCCCTGTATTTCTGCCTCAATCAATGCCTCATCTACGTCTTCAGATTCAGCAGACATGAAATCTTCCGGTTCCTCTCTTAAAAACTCATCGCATGAAGATAAAGCTAAAACTCCAGCCAATGCATATATATATATCTTTTTCATACTTCGTATTTTTATTTGTACAACCTTAAAAACTAACATTTAATCCCAAAGTGAAAGAACGTGCGTTCGGATAAGTCTCATCATAACCCGTACCTACGGATTCCGGATCGGCTCCCTTAAACCCTGTCCATGTCAGCAAATTCTCTCCTGAAACATAAAGATTCAGATTACTCAATCCCACCTTGTTAATCCACTTCAGAGGGAACTGATAGTTCAATGTCACATTCTTCATACGCAGGTAAGAACCATCCTGCATAACTCTACTGGATATCAACATTCTATCCAGATTATTGGAATGAGCTCTCGGTATGGAACCACTTGTATTATTAACACTCCAACGATTCAGTTCATCATTGAACATGTTCAGAGTTCCATAGCCTGCACCCAGCGTATATTCATGATAAGATCTGTTGAAAACATCATTACCATACACATAATTGAATATTACATTCAAAGTCCAATTCTTATAATTCAAAGTAGTGGATATCCCTCCATACCCCTTCGGATCAGTATAACCAACAATTTCCCTGTCATTAGTTGTTATCTGTCCATCTCCGTCCAAATCGGCAATTTTGTTTTCACCAGGATAATAAGTATCACCACCTTCGCGACCATCTTTCATTTTATCCATTAGAACCCTATCATCATCCCATTGCCAAATACCTTCATATCGATAGGTATATATCGTACCCAGAGGCTTTCCTACCCACCAACCGGCATTTAATGGATTAGATGCGTCGTTCATCCTTTCCTTGATACCTCCATACAAGGACTTCAATTTATTTTTGTTAGTTGCCCAATTTACATCCAAATCCCAGGAAAAGTCCTTGGTAGCAATGATTCGTCCTCCCAAAGAAATTTCGATACCTTTGTTTTCCAATTCACCCACATTAGAATAAATGTTCAGATAACCGGTAGTCACCGGTAAAGGAGTTTGCAAAACCAAATCCTTACTGTTTTTCTTATACACATCCAGAGTAAAACGCAAACGGTTATTAAAAGCCGCTAAATCAACCCCTGCATTGATCTGTTCCTGACGTTCCCAACGCAAATCCTTATTACCCATAAACTGATCTGAATTTTGGATGGTATTTACCGAATTTCCTTGGTAATCGACTGTGATTCCGGGGGATAATTTAGTAAACGATGAATAAAGCGCTACATTACTATTACCCAGTTGTCCCCAACCAAAACGTAATTTCAGATCATCAAGCCAGGTCAGTTCTTTCATGAAGTTCTCCTGTGTGATGCGCCATCCCAAAGATACGGAAGGGAAAGTGGCATAACGGTGGTTTTTACCGAACCGGGAAGAACCGTCCCGACGGAGAGTTAACGAAAGCAGATATCTATCGGCATAAGAATAGTTCATTTTGCCAAAGAAAGAGACGAGTGAATACCCCTCACCGGCACCGTATGCTTGTGCCGTGCCACTACCTGCATCGGGCCACATATAGTCGGGGGTAAGGATAGAGAAGTCTTCTTTGTATCCGGAGAAATGGCTGTCGTCTTCACGGTTCAACTCCATACCTATCATTACATCTCCACGATGTTTGCCTACTTCCAGTTGGTAGGTAGCAATGGCGTTCCACATCCATTTCGTCCAGTGTTCCTGCTTGGCTTCCACTGCGCTCTTGCCATTATTTGTCTGCGTTCCTTCCTGATAAGGATAAGTGAAGTAACGTGCCTGCTTGTTGGCATAGTCCAGACCGAAAGTGGAACGTAGATTGAATCCCTTGAAAGGAGTCAGATTGACATAGGCATCACCGAACATACGCCAGTAAGTGTATCGGTTGTCTTTATTGTATTCAAGTACGGCACGAGGGTTACGACGGTCGGGCCATCCGCCTACCGGTCCGCCCCATGAACCATCCGAAGCATATACGGGAATAGCGGAAGGAATGTCCAGTGCGGTTTCAATAATTCCACCCGGAGCCTGCACTTCCGACGTGCGATTTAATGTAAAATGCTGACCGATGGTCAGGATATCATCAATCAACTTATAATCGCTGTTCATACGAGCCGAGAAACGGTCGAAGTCCGTGTCTTTGATAACACCCAGATTCTTGTAATATCCCAGAGAAAAGAAAGAAGAACCTTTCTCCGAACCGTTGCTGACGGAAAGATTGTATTGCTGAATAACACCAGTACGAGTGATCTCGTCAAACCAGTCTGTGTCCGCCACAGGCATTGTATTCTTTGAATCCAGGTATTTGGAAAGAGTCATTCCGTATAATACCGGATTGCCGTCGGCATTATATCCCCAATTGTAAGCATATCCCAAAGCATTACCGTTCGGATTTTCACCGTCGTTCACGTAGGCTTGCCACATAGCTCGTCCGTATTGCTCAGTGTTCAGTACGTTCATTTTACTCTGATACATGGAGGCGGAAACAGAAGCGTCGAAATTGATTTTGATCTGTCCTTTCTTTCCTTGTTTGGTAGTAATGATGATCACGCCGTTCGCTGCACGCGAACCGTAGATAGAAGCGGATGCGGCATCTTTCAAAACCTGAATGGATTCAATATCATTACCATTCAGTTCGTGCATACCGGCTTTGGTAGGAACACCGTCGATTATATAAAGCGGGTCGTTATTGTTCAGCGTACCGATACCGCGGATACGTACGGTAGCCGATCCACTCGGATTACCATCGGCGGTGATGTTCATTCCGGGGACACGTCCCTGAAGGGCTTTCACCGGATTGTTTTCACCTTGCTTCTGGATTTCGTCTACTTTTACTACAGAAACAGCACCTGTCAGGTCGGCTTTACGCTGTGTAGTATAACCTGTTACGACAACTTCATCTACCATCTGGGTATCTTCTTCCAGTAGTACATTAACGATAGCAGCCGCTTTTACGGTCACCGGTTTATAACCAATATACGTAATCTTTAAAGTAGAGTTGACCGGAACTGAAAGAGTGAAATTACCATCGAAGTCTGTAATTGTTCCGTTGGTTGTAGCTGTAGTTTCAACGACAGAAGCACCGATAATCGGTTGCCCATCCGTTTTAGAAGTAACGTTTCCCTTTACCGTAATGTTTTGCCCCCACAGGGCCGACATGAAAGCAAACAGGAAACAAACGCTGCAAAGAAGTTTTTTGTTCTTCATGATACCAGGCATTAGTTTAATGTTATTAATTTAAAAGTACGAATTTTCTCTTTTCGATGATGCAAATTACGGTTGATTTAAGTCAACCGACTGAAAAAAATGTTTCAAATGCTGTAAGATATGTTGCATAGAACGCTATTTTATAGGGTTTTATAAGAATAATTCTCCATCATAAGAAAGTCGGGATTATATTCTCTCTCAATCATAGAAAATACTACCTTTGTATAGTAATTTAAGTCCTTGTAAAAAGGGATATTATTCATATAACAAGCATATAATCACTCAAAGTAACCAACAGAAAACTGAATGATATGAAAACAATCTCCAACGAACAACTTACTATTCAGGTATCTCCGCATGGAGCCGAACTTTGCAGTATCTTCGCCAATGGGAAAGAGTATCTGTGGCAAGCCGACCCTGCTTTTTGGAAACGCCACTCTCCTGTACTTTTCCCGATTGTAGGAAGTGTGTGGGAAAACCAGTATCGTAATGAAGGTATCGCTTATACATTGAGTCAACATGGCTTTGCCCGCGATATGGAATTTACTCTTGTTTCAGAAAAAGAAGACGAAGTACGATACCACCTTGTCAGTAATGAAGAGACATTACGGAAATTTCCTTTCCCGTTTTGTCTGGAAATAGGTTATCGTATTCAGGGTAAGCAGATCGAGGTTATATGGGAAGTTAAGAATACCGGAGAAAAAGAAATGTATTTTCAAATCGGTGCGCATCCTGCATTCTATTGGCCGGATTTTAATGCAGATACACAGAATCGTGGTTTCTTCGGTTTTGACAAGGAAGAAGGATTGAAGTATATCCTCATTTCAGAAAAAGGATGTGCAGATCCTTCCACTGAATATTCTCTGGAACTTACAGACGGGTTATTGCCATTGGATACACATACTTTCGATAAAGATGCTTTGATAATAGAGAATGAGCAAATCCATAAAGTAACCCTTTATACCAAGGAAAAGAAAGCTTATTTAAGCCTGCACTTTCATGCTCCCGTAGTCGGTCTATGGTCTCCGCCTGCAAAGAATGCCCCTTTTGTCTGCATTGAACCGTGGTACGGCCGCTGCGACCGCGCACATTACACAGGCGAATACAAAGACAAAGACTGGATGCAACACCTGCAACCGGAAGAAACTTTCAGAGGAGGGTATACGATTGAGATCGATGAATAAGTAATGACAGCCTATTCTGCGAATAGACTGAAGAAACACAGAACAGCTGCCGGACCTCACGGACGGCAGCTGCCAAACACCTAATCTACAAAACCTAACTTAAAAACTAACTCATAAATCCAATCTATGAAATACTGATTATACAAGTGATAAACAATTGATTATATCCTTGATAAATACCTATTGAAAAATAAATCCATCCTTTTATAAACCTAATCTATACACACTAAATGAATCGACTGCGAATGTACCGCCCTTACTGTAAAAACACATACGATTGTATGGCTCTGTAGGGAAAATCAGATTAGTCATCGCTATCTTCCCGCCATCCAGAAATATTTCTACCGAACACTTATCAACAAAGACATCCAGTTTGTATTCATTTTCCTTCTGGATAGGTGCCCATGTAGCCAATGCGAAATCATCTATATAATTGATAGAAGTCGTCTTCCGGCGGTCGTGCGCCTCGATCTCGTGCGGAGAGCTGTTTTTCCCGAAATCTACGATGCCGCTTTTCGTACGGTCCATCACCAGTTTCTTTTCCGGAAGATTAAAATAAATATCCACCTTCTCTCCCTTGTCATTGAAAAGACTGAATCCCATAATTTCCGCCTTTCCAGCTTCGATGTTCAGAGAAAGCTCATAAGCTCCTTCATTATCAGTCAATAAAGATTCGATGTGATAATCCTTGTCTACCGTGAAGGACGGAACATCCTTGCTTTCTTTTCGTAAGTTCTTAGTTTCCGCTACCGGTGCGGCGGAAAGATAAATATCATTGTCCTGTGTATAGAGTCCCAATTCACGGGGCAGTGCATTGGCACTACGGAACTGCCGGGTCGGAACGATATTGCAATACTGCCAGTTGCTCATCCAAGGCACTGCCACCACACGGTCTCCCGTATTTGAGAAACAGACAGTAGCATAGTGATCTTTCCCCCAGTCCAGCCATTTTGTGACATTCGGCTGATTATCACAAATAAATTTTGTGCCGTCAAAGTCACCGATAAAATATTGAGTAGCACTCCCTCCGAAGTAACATCCCGGATTTACATTGACAATCAATGCCCATTTCTTATAGTTGATATCGCCGTCTACAGGAAGTTCCACCATATCCGGACATTCAAACTGACAGGGTTGCACACCGTATCCTTCGCCAAAGCTACTCAGGTAGTTCCAGTCTTTCAGATTATGGGAGTCATAGAAACGCATTTCCTTATCGGCAGAGACAATCATCACCCATTTACTCTCCGGTGCATACCAGAAGACTTTCGGGTCACGGAAATCTTTCAGACCATCGGAAGGACGCAGAACAGGATTCTTTTCGTATTTAGTAAATGTCCGTCCGTTGTCTTTGCTATAAGCCAGACACTGAATCTGTCCGTTCTTATCGCTGGCAGAAGTATAGTAAGCGAGGATGGAACCTGCTCCGTAGCCCGCCACATTCTCCTGATCGACAATAGAACTACCGGAAAAGATATGCCCTAATGTATCACGGGCAATGGCAGGAGCCAAATGTTCCCAATGCATCAGGTCTTTGCTGACCGAATGTCCCCAGTGCATATTTCCCCATTTGGAGCCATAAGGGTTATACTGATAATACAAATGATACTCTCCATCTTTATATACCAATCCGTTTGCATCATTCATCCAGCCATAAAGGGGAGTATGATGGTAGACAGGACGGAATTTATCCGTATTGGTAGTATCAAACGTATCGGATAATTTGATTTCTTCCCAGCAGAGGGCGTCTTTCGATTTCTTTTGAATGCGTAAAGTGGCTACCTTTGTATCAGCCGGCAAAGCAAAAGGAACGAAATAATCGACCTTAGTCTGTGCCAGGCGGATATCCATATCGGTATCCGCTGCATTCCCCGTATCAAGACGCACCTGACTTTCGTCGGCTTCTTCTTCGATGGGGAGTAATATATAATTAGTAGGATGAGTAATATGGACAATAGTAAGGCTATCACCTTTCTGTTCAAGAGTGAACGTGCTTTTGGTCGACTGGCAATAGGTCAGTCCAAAGGAGACAGTCAGTGCGAGTACGGCACCTTTACACAGTTTTATCCAAGGAGTTGTTTTCATGGTAACAGGATATTCAGAGTTATACTAGTGTTAATCAAAAATTGACGGAGGCAAAGATAGGGGGTATCTTCACCTTCGTCTATAAACTTTGTTTCAAAGAGTAACATTTTTGATACATCATTGAAAAAAGGGAGCTACAGGCGTACAGAGTTTGTTTTAAACTACATGACCAACTGTGTGACCAGCCGCCAAGACAGGATTTGAACCTGTACCTCAAGTCTGTAAAGACAAGCGTTCAACCGAATCGTTAACAGCGAAGTATCTCTATACTACGGCATCCCTTTCTGTTTTTTAAAAGCAGAAGTAACAGGCGAAAAGAGAAACGGGGCACGTCAATGCCGGAGTCGAACCGGATAGTCTTGCTGATTTTACAACTTCACTATTCCTCCCCTAAAATGAGACGAAGTAACTCTTCTCTACGACATTCTGCTTATGTCAAAGTAAAAAACAAGGTAACAAACGAAAAGAGACTATACCCTGCTCTATCCAACTGAGCTATGCTTTTCCTTAAAGAATAAGGAGAGCAGCGGGAGTCGAACCCGCGACCTATGGTCGTCCCAAACGAAGTAACTCTTCTCTACGACACTTGTTCTGTTTTTTTCCGTAAACCGGAATCCTGAGAACTCCGGTTATACCACTATCTTTTTTATCTCCTGCAACGCATCATTTCCTTTGTCGATTGCAGACAAAATATCAAATATCTTATCCGACCATCCCGCTATCAGAAATACATCGTCACGAGTGATATCCAGCGGAGTGTTGCCATATCCGCTTAAGTCAAACAGATACAACTTGGCTGCCGGACAAATTTTCTTGTACTTCCTCCACAAATCCGTTATCTGCAAATCACTATGGCTATTCCACAACTGACAGTCGGTGAACATCATTATCTTATCCATCTGCGCCTTCCGATCTATCAGGTCTTTGATAACCAAATATCCGTTTGTAGAGTATCCCACTTCACCTTCCCTTTTATAGAAAGCATCGACATTGGACAAGATACCCGTATCGGGCAGATTAATAATCTTCCATCTATCGCCAAAGATACCCGTCATCACCTGCTTGCAACGTGACTTCAACAACATTCCCAGCAGCAAACCGATGTCATAGTACAATACTTTACTCTTTGCCGAAACCGGACACTGCATGGAACCGGATACGTCACAGGCTATCAGCACACGGGTAGATTCATCAAATCCGGTAATATTGCGGGCAGATACCTGCACGGCACGTTCCAAAGCCGTCATCAACATCGTAGCATAGAGCGAAGGAGTCTTCGACAACTCACGGTAAGCAGCCAAAAAGCGGAAAGGCAACTGCCTGGAGTTTTCAACCGCCTTTTCGGAAGACAGCCTCTTCCCTACTGTCAGAATATGGTCTGCAGAAACTTCCGCTTCCAGTATATTCCTCAGATTGCGCAGCAAAGCCATGTATCCTAGTTTACCACTGTCTATCAATTCTTCCCATTTGGCACGGAAAGCTTTTCGCCGTTCTTCTTCCGTAGCAAAGGTACGCTGACCTAAAGCAGACAATTCTGTCTCCCAAGTATAGGGAACCGGAAGATTATCGTTAACTATTCCATTGAAAATTTCCTGTTGCCGTTCATCTTTCGCTTTCGGGTGCACAAGAAACAAGGCATCTTTCAGACAAACTTCTGCCGAACGGTTATACTTGGCAAACTGGTACGCATCGAATGTATTGAATGCATCCTGTAGCCCTGCCTGCAACTGTTTGGAAAGACGGTTCAGTTTCTTTGTCCCCGTCCGCCGGTTTGCCTGCTGATAACAGGCCAGCAGTTCGGTGATTTCATCGGCACGCCGAACGGTACGGGCAGTTACCCGCTTCACCAGATTGTCGCCCTGGTGGATACGCGCCAGTTCTACCGCCATCACCAAAGGGATGGAACGCAGGTTCATCGTTTCCCTTGCGTACGCCGCCAGTTGCGCCACAAACAAAGGGTTACATTTTCCGATGAGCGTACGGACCCTTTCTATTCTCTCTTCCTCCTGCTCATAGAAACTGTTGTTCAATGAAGTAGTTACCACGGATGTGTACAATTCCCATTCGGGTGTCAGCCGGTAAGCCGGTGCCGATTCTTTGTTCAGCACTTTATTCATTCCTTTATTTATCCAGTTAAACTTCATCATTTATACTCTTTATTTGTTTTCTTTTGCAAAGATACGGGGGTGGGTACGCAGCCTTTTTGCGTACCTCAAATTATTTTTCTACTTTTGGAGAAAATCTTTATACTTCCGCCTATGCCGGTCAATAGAAATGCCTTGATTCGTTATAAAACGATTGATAACTGTCTGCGTAATCCTTATCGTCGCTGGACACTGGAAGACTTGGTAGATGCCTGCTCGGATGCCCTTTACGAATATGAAGGAATCGACAAGGGAATCAGCAAACGTGCCGTACAAATGGATATACAGATGATGCGCAGCGAGAAGCTGGGTTATAACGCACCGATTGTGGTATACGAAAACAAGTATTACAAGTACGAAGACCCGGAATACAGCATCACACAAACCCCGCTGAACGAACAGGACCTGAAAACGATGTCGGAAGCCGTGGAAGTTCTGCGGCAGTTCAAGGGTTTCTCCTACTTCACGGAGATGAGTGAGATTGTGAACCGGCTGGAAGATCACGTAGCCTCCGCCCGAATGAAGACGACTCCGGTCATCGACTTCGAAAAGAACGAATCTCTGAAAGGGCTGGATTATCTGGATACCATTTACCATGCCATCGTCAACGAACATCCCCTGCAACTTAAATACCGTTCGTTCAAGGCCCGTTCGGCAAACAGCTTCATCTTCTATCCTTATCTATTAAAGGAATATCGCAACCGTTGGTTCGTATTTGGAGTCAGAAAAAGCGGACGGATATTGCAGAATCTGGCTCTGGACAGAATCCATTCGTTAGAGGTGTTATCGCGGGAACCCTTTATAAAGAATACATTCTTCGACCCGAACACATTCTTTGACGACTTGGTAGGGGTGACCAAAAACTCCGGAAGCAAAGCCGAGAAGGTCGGTTTTAAAGTAGCCGCCAACGAAGCCCCCTACATCCTGACCAAACCGATACACCACAGCCAACGAACCATAGAAACATTGGAAGACGGAAGTGTGATTCTTGAAATAGAAGTAGTCATCAACCATGAACTGGAACGGGTATTCTTCGGATATGCCAACGGAATACAAGTTCTTTACCCGCAGACACTGGTGGAGCTAATAGAAAAGAAATTAAGGAGGGCGGTAGAACAATACGAAAAGCCCAAGTGAGTTACATTCGGATAAAAAGCAAGTAACCGGACCATTTTCATCCTTTCCGGAGAGAAAAAGACATTTTATGATACAATTAATTCCATTTTAATGAAGAATTAATTTGCTTTATCCTCTCTTTTTAATGGTTCGACCTTTACTTTGCCCTTGATAATACCGAAAAACTCATTAAATTATGAATATGAAGAGAAGTTTAATTTTACTATGCGGTCTGCTGACCGGCTTTACCTTGCAATCTACAAAGGTAAACGCGCAGACACAAACAGTGGCTAATGACCAGAAACTGGTCTATCCCTACACCTTTGCCCCCAGCGAAGGTCTGGTGAACCAAACAGAAAAGGAACATCGACAAGAGATTTGCATCAACGGTTATTGGGATTTCCAGCCTGTCCGCTTGCCGAAAGAATACGTTCAGGGAAAAGGTATCGCTCCCGAACTACCCCTGCCGGAAAACGACAGCGAATGGAGCAAAACACGTATCAAAATCCCTTCACCGTGGAATATCAATGCTTTTGCTTACCGCGACCTGGAAGGTCCCGACCACCGCAACTACCCTTCATACCCCAAAGAATGGGAACAAGTGAAAATGGCATGGATGAAGAAGAATGTCACCATCCCTGCCGACTGGTCGGGGCAACAAATCAAACTTCACTTTGAGGCCGTAGCCGGATATTCTGAAGTCTACGTAAATAAAGAAAAGGTAGGCGAGAACTTCGATTTGTTCTTACCGTTCAGCTTTGACATCACCGATAAAGTGACTGCCGGCGAAAACATAGAGATACTGGTAGGCGTACGAAGCCAGTCGTTATTCGAAAACAATGCGACCATCGGACGCCGCATTGTTCCGGGCGGATCGATGTGGGGGTATCAGATCAACGGTATCTGGCAGGATGTATATCTGTTGGCTTTGCCGAAAATCCATCTGGAAGACGTATACGTAAAACCGCTGGTATCAAAGAATACACTGGAAATAGAAGTAACTCTTCAGAACCGGACAGAGAAGAAGACTGATGTACAACTACAAGGTAATATCTGCGAATGGGTGAACTGCGCAGGAACAGACGTCAACTCCGCTCCCGTTCCGAACTGGACGCTTGGTAATGAAGCATTGAAAGTCGCTCCTACGAAACTGTCCCTGCCAGCCAAGGCTTCACAGAAAGTGACCTTGCAAGTACCTGTCGACAAGGACATATTAAAATACTGGACTCCGGAGCATCCCAACCTGTATGCCCTGTTACTTTCCGTCAATAACCAGAAACAGACTGTCGATACCAAATACGAACGTTTCGGCTGGCGTGAATGGACATTGCAAGGTACTACACAATACCTGAACGGCGAACCTTACGCATTGCATGGTGACTCCTGGCATTTTATGGGTATCCCGCAGATGACCCGCCGTTATGCGTGGGCCTGGTTCACCGCCATTAAAGGGATGAATGCCAACGCAGTCCGTCCGCACGCGCAAGTCTATCCCCGCTTCTACCTTGATATGGCTGATGAAATGGGGATCTGCGTACTGAATGAAACAGCCAACTGGGCCAGCGACGGTGGTCCGAAACTGGACTCCGACCTCTTCTGGGAAGCATCCAAAGAACATCTGAAACGTTTTGTCCTGCGCGACAGAAATCACGCGTCCGTTTTCGGCTGGAGTATCAGCAACGAAAACAAACCCGTTATCCTGCACGTTTACAATCGCCCCGAACTGATGCCGGTACAAAAGAAGGCATGGGAAGAATGGCGTGACATTGTACATCAGTACGACCCTACCCGCCCGTGGATTTCAGCAGACGGGGAAGATGACGGTGACGGTATATTGCCCGTGACCGTAGGCCACTACGGAGACATCAACTCCATGAAACGCTGGATCGAAATCGGAAAACCTTGGGGAATCGGTGAACACAGTATGGCTTATTACGGCACCCCGGAACAGGTTGCCAAATATAATGGAGAACGCGCTTACGAATCACAGGAAGGCCGTATGGAAGGGCTGGCTAACGAATGTTACAACCTCATCGTCAACCAAAGACAGATGGGAGCCTCTTACAGCACAGTCTTCAATATGGCATGGTATGCCTTGAAACCGCTTCCACTCGGCAAGAAAGACAAAAGCAAAGCTCCCACCGTTGAAGCTGACGGAGTCTTCTTCGGTGATTACAAAGAGGGAGTTCCGGGCGTGCAGCCCGAACGGGTAGGCCCTTATTGTACGACGTTCAACCCCGGTTACGACCCGACCTTGCCGCTCTATCAGGAATGGCCGATGTACAGTGCTCTACGCGCAGCCAATGCTCCGGGGCAACCGGCCTGGTCTCCTTATGCTGTAATCGACAAACAACAGTACGATCATCGCAAAACAACAACTCCTTCCAAAAAGTATAAGGAAGTCATCTTTATCGGTAGTCAGAACAGTAAATTAAAGCAGCTGATGGATGCGCAAGGAGTCATATTCGCCAAGAAGGCAAACACTCCTTCCCTGTTGCTCTATATTGTAGACGGTAGCCAAAAGTTGGATGCTTCTACCAAAGATGAGATGCAAAAGCAAATCGCCAAAGGTGCGGATGTATGGATATGGGGACTCACACCGGAAACGGTAGCCGCATACAATGAAATTCTTCCGCTTCCGGTGTCCTTGGATAATCTGCAGCGTTCTTCTTTCCTGCCCGTACAAAAGTCATGGATGCACGGACTCAATAATTCCGACTTCTACTTCTGCGAACTTCAGAAGACCAACGCTTCCAGCTACTCGCTGAAAGGAGCTTTCGTAGAAGAAGGCGAGGTCTTGCTGAACGCCTGTAAGACCGACTGGAGAAAGTGGAACAAACGCCCGGAAGAGATCAAGACTGCCGGAACGATCCGCAGTGAATACGAATGTACAGCCGCCACTCCTGTATTTGTAAAATGCCAGCAGAACGCTTCCACTTTCTATCTGAACACATTAACCGAATTTGCCAACTCGGAGAAGGGGTTCAACACTTTGAGCGCTATCCTGAAGAATGCCGGAATAGCCTTCCAAAAGCCGGAAGTCAATATCGACGAGGTCTTCTTCCTGCGCGACGAACAGATCAACTTCCCCGTAGCCACCAAAGAGAAACTGGTGAAGGACAGCGACGGTGAATGGACACTGGAACTTTATGTATTCAGTCCACGCCCTCTGGACGACCTGTTGATAGAGCCGAACATGCCGAAACTATCCCTCTTTGTGAAAGCAAAGAAACGTGCGCTGCTCATCAACGACAAACCTTATACGGCTGTATCCCACGACGGACGCAACGAAATCATCTACAAAGAATTGCCCTTGCTGCAAGGATGGAATAAACTGGTGATCAAACTAGGAGCCGGAGACCGGAACGACTTCACCGGCTATTTCAAATGCGATAACAAGAAAGATTTCCTTCCGTTGTTGAAAGCAGCTTTCGTGAATCCGGAAACCAAATAATAGTAAATAAATATATGATGAAACTTACACACATTTTAGCCTCGGCGGCTATCATTTCAACGCTGAGCGCATGTAACGGTAGCCTGCAAACAGCGGATCGGACACCGGTCGATTACGTCAACCCGTATATCGGCAACATCAGCCATCTGCTGGTTCCCACGTTCCCCACCATCCAGTTACCCAACAGTATGCTTCGTGTTTACCCGGAACGCGCCGACTACACCTCCGAACTGCTGAAGGGGCTTCCATTGATTGTCACCAATCACCGGGAACGTTCCGCATTCAATTTCAGTCCCTATCAGGGAGAAAAGCTGCGTCCGGTCATAACGTACAACTATGACAACGAGCACATTACTCCTTATTCTTTCGATGTGGAACTGGATGACAACCGTATGAAAGCGGAATATGCGCTTTCCCACCAGTCGGCTATCTACCGGATAACGTACGAGGCAGACAAACCGGCTTACCTCATCGTAAACTCCCGCAATGGCTCTATCCACGCCAACGAGAACTTCATCAGCGGCCGCCAGCAACTAAATGACAACACCAATGTCTATGTATATATAGAAGCACAGGAGAAGCCGATAAGCGCCGGCATCCTCGAAAACGGCACTATTGAAACAAGTAAGGATAATGCCGAAGGCGCAAACGCCTGCGCGGCATGGCGCTTTGCCGATGGAACCACAACGGTCAACCTCCGCTACGGTATTTCTTTTATCAGCGAGGAACAGGCCGAAAAGAACCTGCACCGCGAATTAAAAGACTATAACATCAAAGCACTGGCAGAAGCAGGACGCCAAATCTGGAACGAAACGTTGGGACGTATCCAAGTAGAAGGAGGAACGGAAGATGACAAAACCGTATTCTACTCTTCTTTCTACCGTACCTTCGAACGCCCTATCTGCATGAGCGAAGGCGGCCGTTACTTCAGCGCCTTCGACGGAAAAGTACACGAAGACAACGGTACTCCTTTCTACACCGACGACTGGATTTGGGACACTTACCGTGCCGCACATCCTCTCCGCACACTGATCGACCAACAAAAGGAAGAAGACATCATCGCATCCTACCTGCGCATGGCGGAACAAATGGGCAATATGTGGATGCCTACTTTCCCCGAAGTAACAGGTGACACACGCCGTATGAACTCCAATCATGCCGTTGCCACGGTAGCCGACGCACTGGCAAAAGGGTTGAAAGTAGACACGGCAAAAGCCTACGAAGCTTGCCGGAAAGGGATTGAAGAAAAGACGCTCGCCCCGTGGTCGGGAGCACCGGCCGGCTGGCTGGACAATTTCTACCGTGAAAACGGTTATATCCCCGCCCTCCGTGTGGATGAACCGGAAAACGACCCGAACGTACATCCTTTCGAGAAGCGCCAGCCTGTCGCTGTCACTCTGGGAACCAGCTACGACCAGTGGTGTCTCTCCCGTATCGCCCAAGCTCTGAACAAGAAGGAAGAGGCCGAATACTATCTGAAATGTTCGTATAACTACCGGAATCTCTACAATAAAGAAACCGCTTTCTTCCATCCGAAAGATAAGGAAGGACAATGGATTGAGCCATTCGACTACCGTTTCCCCGGAGGCATGGGAGCCCGTGAGTATTATGGAGAAAACAACGGCTGGGTTTACCGCTGGGACGTGCCACACAATGTAGCCGACCTCATCAGCCTTATGGGAGGAAACGAGCAGTTCATCGCCAACCTTGACCGCACTTTCACCGAACCGCTGGGACGGAGCAAATATGCATTCTACGCAAAACTGCCCGACCATACGGGTAATGTAGGCCAATTCTCGATGGCGAACGAACCGTCTCTGCACGTTCCTTATCTTTATAACTACGCCGGACAGCCGTGGAAAACACAGAAGCGCATCCGTCAAATGCTGAAAACATGGTTCCGCAATGACCTGATGGGTATTCCGGGAGATGAGGACGGCGGAGGTATGACTTCATTTGTGGTCTTCTCCTCCCTGGGCTTCTACCCTGTCACTCCGGGATTGCCGGCCTACACTATCGGAAGCCCGCTTTTCACAGATGCCAAGATTACACTCAGCAACGGAGCTGTCTTCGAAATCGAAGCTAAGAATGCTTCCGATGACAACAAATACATCCAGTCCGCCACGCTGAATGGCAAAGAATGGAACAAATCATGGTTCAGCCATGATGACCTGATGAGCGGTGGCAAGCTAGTATTGGTAATGGGCAACAAACCCAACAAGACATGGGCCAGCGGAGCAGAGGATGTTCCTCCATCATTAGAAATCAAGTAGCTATATTCTAGCGATTAAGCGCAAGAGGGTTGTCGAAGAATCATCGAAATAACATCTGATTCTTCGACAATACCTCTTGTCATATTCTCCGGACGACAGCTATCATATACGAGTATTCCAACACTTTGGTTATATAAAATAAGTCCCCGATTCTTATGAATATCATATTGTTTTTCGTACTTTTGCCACATAGGAACAGATTCAAGTAGAAGTACTATGAAATATCAACTGCAATTATTGATTTTTATCCTGCTTTGCCTGGCGGGCAGACTGGATGCGTCTCCTTTATATGATTACGGACTTTATCTTAAGTCTCATGCCGTACCGGCACCGGAAAGGTCTACCTTATATTTGGATGACAACCAACCTTTCTCCGTAAAAAACGACTTAACCATTTCTTTTCAGATATATATACGTGCCAATGAAGCCGACTATGGCTCCATTCTTCATCTGAAGACAGACAAAGGCCAGATAATACGCTTTTCGTTTGTTGCAGGCGAGCAAAACCATGCTCCCGCTTTAATGCTCAATGATGAGATTATCATCATTGACAAACCCATAGAACTGGAAAAATGGATCAATGTCTCGCTGAATCTACGCCAAAAAGACAATGTGATCGAAATAGAATACGACAAAAAAAAGATGTCGTCCACCTTCCCCCTGCAAGAAACAAACAGTGTAACGATTACATTCGGACAGATGTTAGGCTATCAGGCGGAAGTAGCCCCTGTCAACTTAAGGGATATCAACATCATACAGGACGGCAAACTGACAAGAGAATGGAAATTATGGAAACATAACGACAATCTCTGTTATGACGAAAAAGAGGGAGCCGTTGCACGTGCTGTCCAGCCTCTCTGGCTGATAGACAACCATATCGAATGGAAAACAATCAATAAGATCACGACTTCCAGCAGAGTAGGCATAGCATTCGACGCCCGTTGCGCCTTATTCTATGTAGTCAGTCCCGAATCGGTGAAAGTGCTGGACGAAGACGGAAGACTCAAACAAGAGACTGCCGTACGCGGAGGATATCCTGCCGTAGAATATCCCAACCACCTACTGTATGATACGCTGAGCAATGCACTGGTATCTTACTCGCTGACAGAAAACATCATCTCCCGCTTTTCGTTCGCCGACGGCATGTGGAGCAACGAAGTGCGGAATACCAAAGAGCCCAACAACTATAACCATGCCAAAGCATTTAATCCCGCCGACTCCTCATTCTACTTTTTCGGCGGATATGGCTTCTATAAATACCGTAATGACCTGTTCCGCATGAAGTCCGGCAGCGAAATTATGGAGCAAATTAAATATGATCATCCGCTTTATCCCCGCTATTCGGCTGCTATGGCAGTAGTGGGCGACGAACTATATATCTTTGGAGGCAAAGGAAACAAATATGGTAAACAGGAATTGAGTACCCACTACTACCTCGGCCTGTATGCCATCAATTTAAAAAGTAAACAGTCCCGCACCATCTGGGAGAAAAAAGACGATAACAAGGAAACTATCATGGCTTCCTCCATGTACTTCGAGCCGGCAGACAGTTCTTTCTATGCCGTATCTACGGACAACGGGGGAACACTGTGGAAAATTTCCATGAAAAGCCCTGTTTATACAGAAGTTTCAAAACCGATCAATAACCGACTGGATTATCAGGACTGCGATTTTAACCTTTACTATTCACCGACTCACAGGAAACTGTTCCTTGTATTGGACAAGATACTGAACAATCGTACGCACGATATTAAGATCTATTCCATCAATATGCCTTTAGTCAACGAGATAGATATCCGGCAGTCAGTGGATGAAATGGGCTCCGGCAAATGGTGGAATCTGCTGTATGTCATCGGTGTCCTGGCAATACTAGGTTGCGGTGCCTGGTTGTTCTATCGTTCAAGAAGCAAACGTCAGCCAATCCAATCGTCCGCAATCTCAAAAGAAACACCTCAATCGGTTACGGCTCCAAAAGCTATCTCTGAGAATCAAGAGAAAGTTACTCCGACAATGCCGGAACAAGAAAACGAGCCCGCACCGAAAGAGATAGTCCACTACTACGATCGTAGCCGTTCTTCCATCTCATTGCTGGGGTGCTTCAACGTACGCGATAAAGAGGGAAATGATATCACCGCCAATTTCACTCCCCGTCTGAAGCACTTGCTTATTTTGCTGATATTATATACGGAAAAGAATCCGAACGGTATCCTGACCTCCAAAACAACGGGAATCCTATGGCCGGATAAGGAAGAGACGGCTGCCCGCAACAACCGTAACGTAAATTTACGCAAACTGCGGGTATTACTGGAGAGTATCGGTGATGTAGAAGTCGTGACGGAAAACAACTTCATGCACATAAAATGGGGCGAGAACGTATTCTGCGACTATCGCGAAGTACTTGCACGCATCCAGCAATTCAAGGAGAAAGAAAACAGCGAGTTACTCAACCGGATCCTGGAACTTCTGCTGTATGGACCATTATTGCCCAACACTATTCTCGATT
>QWCK01005475.1_pt1 | contig 24606 bp, 23 predicted proteins | sample 1972571 | NCBI WGS metagenome assembly QWCK01 (sample SAMN09866710, study PRJNA288562) | Human gut metagenome isolate term2_stool, whole genome shotgun sequencing... | isolation source: gut | host: Homo sapiens | place: USA: California | reverse complement strand
GTACAGGGTCACTTTCCTTTGTAATGTTTTGGGTCAAATTCATTATACATCAGAAAGTCCTGTACGATATTTTTTTATGAAAAAGTTGTAAAGTGGTGTTTATCTACTAACAAATCAATTTCTGATATCGAAAAAGCATTAATATGTACATCTGAAATATGCAAAATTCCAAGTTTCTTCATTTGGTATATCCTCCTTCTTAAATACTATTTCTTTTGTATACATAATTTTCTGTTTCCATACGCATCTCTCCATCACTGTAAAAGAGCGGTCATTTGTTCTTTATATCGTCTCCGATAATAGTCCATTGCCCTATACTCAATTACATCTTTCATCTGTTCTACTAATACTGGATTCTTTATGATTTCTTTCATTTCATCCCTTAATGCCAGCGCTGAATCTTCCTTTTTCACAAAGAAACCTTTTCCTGATTTCACTAAGAAGTTCACCGGCATATTGATAATCTTTTTAATATGATCTTTATCCGAAATTTTGCAATACTGCTCATATGTAATCCCTGTATCCAGATCTTTCCAGTTTGTTCCTGTAGAAAAGAATTCTTTCCAGCTTGCCAGAAACTCTGTCTCTGTCACTTCCATTCTTACATCACCATGATTATAGAAAGCCATCAGTACTGGCATTTTATATACTTTGGTCATATTGGTGCTTTCCAGCAGTTTTACAAACTCTTTTCCTATTCCCTGGCAGAAACTTTTTTGTTCATCTGTTAGCTCATTTAATTCATTCAGGTATTCTAGATACTTCTTAAATGGATTTTCATTTGAATGTGTAATAGCCATCTGATAAACATCATCGTCCATATATGTAAATAAATCCATTCTGGATGGTTGTTTGCCTAGTAATTCTTTTACTCTGAAATATTCATTTCTAATCTGTTCTTTGATGGTCTGTTGTTTCTTGTCCATTTCTGCAAACAGGTCAATTAGTTTCATATCAAAGTCAACAAAACAATCATCAGGATAATTCGTTTTATCTGCTGGAGAATAGGTTTGTTTCTCTGCTTTACTTTTTCCTGTCAGTAAGTATCTGACTCTTCCTGCCTTTTCGTAATTGCCGATGAAGTCCAGGACATTGAGATATTCTTTTCCTTTACTTCTCCGCAATCCTCTTCCAAGTTGCTGCAGGAATACTATTGGAGATTCCGTCGGACGGAGAAACATTACCATATCTACAGAGGGAATATCTACGCCTTCGTTGAACATATCCACCGAAAAGACGACTTTGATTTTTCCACTTTCCAATTTCTCAATTGCTTCTGTTCTGTCCATGGAGAATTCTCCATTTGCATTACTGTAAACTGCTGCTGATGGGATTCCTCTTCTGCTGAATTCCTTTGCCATTTCTTCTGCATGTTTTCTGGAACAGCAGAAGCCTAATGCCTGTTTTGAACCATATTTACAGTAATATTTGTAAATCAGATCATGTCTGTAAGCATTTCCTATGTATGTTTTGTTCAGTTCTTCTTCCGCATATTTTCCTCTGACTATATGCAGTTTGGTATAGTCTGTCTCGTCGTAGATTCCGTAATAGTGAAATGGAACCAGCATTCCTTTACTGATGCCATCTTTTAATGAAATCTCATACGGCACATTATAATTACAGATTTCATATATATTTTTGCCATCCATTCTCTCAGGTGTTGCTGTCAGTCCGAGGAGAAATTGAGGTTTAAAATACTCTACGATTTTTCTGTATTGATCATTGACTGCATGATGAAATTCATCAATCACTACGTAGTCGAAGTAATCCGGTACAAAGTATTTTTCATTCAGATATTCTGATTTTCCAAGAGTTGCTACGGAAGCAAAGATAACGGATTTATCCGTACATTTCTCATCTCCTGTAAAGAATCCATAGTCCTCTGAATTTCTTACATTTCGGAAGGAATCTGCTGCCTGTTTCAGAATTTTCTCTCTATGTGCCACAAATAAAACCTTTTCATATGGTTTGGAATCAAATGCTGCCAGATAAGTTTTTCCGATGCCCGTTGCAGCCTGGATGAGTCCTTTCTTTGCTCCTTCTGCTCTTGTATCTTCCAATGCACAAAGAGCTTCAATCTGTGCGCCTCTTGGCTCATACATTCGTTTTATTTTTGTGTTTTCTGCTTCCTGTTCAAAGTCATATTTATCAAGGTCTTTTGCCACTGCAGGACGGTGCCAGTTCTGGGAATATCGTTTTAATTCTTTATCATCAATTATGATGGAATGGTTCTCAAATAAGTCTTCAAATGTATGAAAAAATTCAGCATAGTTTTCCGGATCTTTTTTTCTGCTGAAACGGTAGTTCCATTCTATTCCTGAAGTCAGCGCACTTCTTGAAATATTGGATGATCCAATGTAAAGTTCACTATGGTCTGCATAATGGAATATATAAGACTTTGGATGAAAAGAACGGTCTTTTTCGCAATAAAATCTAAGATCAGCTCTATCACCTAGTTTTCTTTTAATCAGATATAGTGCAGACGGCTGGGTGATTCCGAGATAATTTCCTGTCAGGATTCGGATTTTGGCTCCGCGTTTCAGGGTGTTTTCCAGTTCCTGAAGAAGCATTTTTACTCCGGATTCCATGAGGAATGAGACAATGATATCAACACTTTCTGCTTTCTTCATGCTCTGGATTAACTGATAATACAGTTGTCTTCTTTTATCAGAGCCGCCGGTCATGGCATCTGTGGAGTATTCGTTTTCATATCCGATGTTCATTTTTTCTGCATAATTAAGTTCAGCCATTTTTCCTCACCTCTTCCCGGTCGGACATCTCCTGTAATCCAGTGTTCTTTTATTTGCAGATTGTGTATCTCCTGTACAAAATCCGCAAATGTGTCTATTGTAAAATCTGTAAAGTATCGTCCGTTTCGCTCTCCTTCATACTCTCCATATTTGAAAGAAGTATAAATCCATCCACCAGGTTTTAACGCTACGAGCATTTTCTTAAGAACCTCTTTCAGTTCTTTTTTCGGTAAATGAAGAATGGAAGCACAAGCCCATATGCCATCGTATTTTTCATTCACTTCCAGTTCCTGAAATAACATCTGTCTGACTTTGATTCCGGTATATTTGCTTGCAATCTGGCATAACTGTTCGGAACCGTCTATTGCCTCTACCAGATAACCCTGGTCTAAAAAATATTTCGTGTCCCTTCCTGCGCCGCAGCCAAAATCGAGTATATATGCTCCCGGATTAAGCTTTTGCAAAAATTTGTCCTGTATTTCTGTAAACTCTACGGAAACAGTTCCAGATGCAAAGGACTGTGCATTTTCGTTATAGTAGTTTAAGGTCTTATCCATCATATTTACCCTTACCCAATTCTCAAATGTCTGTTAAACACCCATTTTCCTTTGTTTTATCTTTAGCATTGCATTATTATTTCTTACATTCTGAGTCACTTGATAAAGTTGACTACTTTACGTCATATTATACTCTTTTTCGACATAAACAGCAATCATTTCTGTCCAATATTGCGCGATATTATATGCCACATTTATAGCGAAACATATCTATAAAAATATCCCTAATATCTATCTGTTGATGCTAATTTCCGACGGCAATACAAAGACTTTGTTGTTTTTCTCTTTTTTGCTCAAAATAAGTCAGTAAAAATTGTCCTTAACTGGCTATTAAAAATTGTTCTATATAATCAAATATCTGAATCTGTAATAATTCTCTCGATACTGTCGAAAAACAGCCCCACAACTGAAGTTCTCTCCAATTGTGGGGCTGTTTTGATTATACAGTTATTCCTGATATACATTTTCATGCTTTCAGATATGTTTTCAAACAAAATCTAACTCTGCTAGTCGTGTCTATGTATTATCCTTATTCTGCAATTCGTTATGCTTCCGCGTCCATCTCCGCCTTAATCTCATCCTCGCAGTCTGCCATTGCCTGCAGTGTCATAGTGAGCAGCTTCTGCAGTTCCCATCCGAGTTGTTCGGCGCCTCGCTCGATGACTTCTCTGGAGCATCCTGCTGCGAAGCCTTTGCTTTTGTATTTCTTCTTGAGGGATTTGAGTTCCATGTCTTTTGTGCTTTTGGATGGTCTCATAAGTGCTGCTGCCCAGATAAGTCCTGTAAGTTCGTCCGCCGCAAAGAGTACTTTTTCCATTTCGTGTTCCGGTGCTACATCAATGGTTGCGCCACATCCTACTGTGATGCCATAGCCGTGGGATACAACTGAATGGATCACGTCTTCGCCTACGCCTGCTTCGCGGAGCATTTCCGGAGCTTTCAGACAGTGTTCTTCCGGATATAGTTCAAAGTCGATGTCGTGGAGGAGCCCTACAATTCCCCAGTATTCTGCATCTTCGCCATAACCAAGCTCATTGGCGTACCATTTCATTACTGCTTCTACAGTCAGGGCATGCTGAATGTGGAATGGATCCTTGTTGTATTTTTTTAATAATGTAAATGCCTCGTCTCGTGTTATTGTCTTCATTTGTCACTCCTCATATCTGAATTGTCAGGTGGATAAAATCATCTGCTTTACTGCTTGTTTATAACTGAATAACTGCTCTGCAGTTTATCTGTCAATCTGAATCTGGCATACTTCCATTGCTTTCAGTGCATTCTCATGGCTTTCCGGTGTTACGCCTGCGCAGCATTTAGCGTCTACGATGATTGGAACTTCCGGGAGAGATGCTTTTGCCAGAAGTGCATTGGAAATAACACAGATGTCTGTGCATAAACCTACGAATGTGATACTTTCGATTCCCTGATCTTCATCTAACATCTGTAATTCTCCTGCCAGAGTTGTGGAACCGAAAGTTTCTTTGTCAATGGGTTCTGTTTTTCTGAGTGCATCTAATTCGCTTCTAATCTGCCATCCTTCAGTGTCACGGATACAGTGCGGTACAGGAAGCTTCTTTCCTTCCTGGGTGTCGAGATAATTAGTCTCGTGAGTGTCCCTAGTAAAAAGAACAACTCCATCAAAATTTTCGATTCATATTTCCTTTCCTTTCGTTCTTTCTGCACATTTTTTCAGATAATGCTATAAAATCTCTGGAAACGTATGCTGTTATTATTTGTTATTACTATACAACGACAAAGTGTTTTTGTACAGGCAAAAGTGCCTGTTTTACTATAGCAATTCCATAAAGTATCAATCATCTATTTTGTAGTATATTTCTCAAATCTATACTTTTGTTTAATATCTGGATATTTGTCTCTGTCTACTTCACTCATAAACATATCATAGGGTCTGGCGCAGATTTTGAAAGGTGCGTAGAGAGCCTGGTAGATCATCAGTTTTTCACCGTTTTCTGTGTGATGGGCTACTGCAAGGACTTTATAGAGATATTCGGAAGTATCCGGGGATACCCATTCTCTTTTGAAATGCTGTACAATGTCGCCTGCATGAATATCGTGTTCCGGTGTTTCCAAAGTGTTTTCATTTTCCGCACTGTCAGGTTCTTCCGGTTCTGTGTTGAGTTCCATATATTCTTCTTTATCAAGGGAAACCGGGATTCCGGAACGGCCATTGATGTGGACGCCGCCATACCAGGTACCTGTGACCTCACAAATATCACCTACTTCGTATTCCATGCTGCAGTCATTATTTTTCTTTATGATTCTGATCTTTGCCATTTTATCATCTCCTAGCATATAGTTCTTATTTCATGCAACCAGAAAAACACTCTAACACGTTAGATTATATTCTCCAGCAAGTTCTTCATTTAAAACAACCACCTCAACACCCCATATTTTTCTGACCTTAAGCAATCTGGCTCTTAATTCTGCCAATGGCCCGGCTAGCCACGTAATATCTTCTGCGTTTTTTACAACCAGAATAAATTTTAATTTTACATCTTTCATATTGCTTACCGATCGAAGATTGTCTCCTATCTCTGACGTATCCTGATATCTGTTCATAATTGCCGCCAGATATATCTGCAAAGATGATATAAACTTCTCAGTTATTGAACCATAATATTCTTCGAATTTCAGTTCTTTTTCCTTCGATTCATATCTATTCGCCACATTTGGACAACTTTTCTTTGCTTCCAGAAACACTATATTATTTCCATTATATTTCAGGATAAACTCCACTGTTGGGATTCCATCTCCAAGTTTTTTATAAATTTCAGATGTCTCAATATGAAATAAATCTTTTTCATCATATTTTCCAAAATTCATTCCTGATTCTGGTATAACGCTCACTTTAATGCCACCCCGATTTCTTCTCGATACAACTGACGGAATGTATCCATAATTGCATTATGTTCCAACAATTCAAATTCCGGTGCTATCTCACATAATACTTTGTTGTTTTCATTTTTATATAAGGAAATGTACTGCAGTTTACTGTCCTGTCTCCGCTTTACTTCAATATATTTAGATAAAAAATAGTCATGTGTAGAAACAAAAATCTGTACACCTTCTGTCTCCAGCATGATCAACAATTCAGCCAGCACCGGAATATATTTCGGATTGATATTTGCTTCTGGCTCGTCCCAAAACAAAACGGATCCCTTCTCCAGTGTCCCGTTTTTTATCAACTGCCATAAAAGAGCAATTTTACGTAATCCTTCTGCTACCAAATTAAATTCTAACTTTGCCTGTGTACCAGGTTTTAAATAAAAACGATCCTCGTGCAATGTTACTTTCCCATTACTGATTTTCTGTAAAATATCCAGATATTTTTTCCTTACAGTTGAATCCACTCCTCTGGAAATATCAATTTTGGCAGCCGCAATAATATCCAGATACGTATCATCAAATTCCACATTTCCCATTTTTACTGCAGCATCCAGATTCCAGGCATTTGATAAAATCTCTTTTGCCGGAATAAATACGCTTGTGAGATCAGACATCTGCTTTTCCCATTTCTCTTCTGAATTAATCTCTGCATCCCATTTTCGTGTCTTGGTTGAAAATGTCATTCCTATTTTGGCAGTATCAGATTCCACAGAAACCATGGCTTTATTGCTTCCACTCTTTCCTCTGTTTACCAGACGTCCAATTCCAGACTGATCAGGACGAAATAACATTGTTGTTTTCTGCGAAAAAGACACATCATGTTTAGAAGCCTGACATGCTGCATAGGCTAATTTCATAATATGAGTCTTTCCCACACCATTTTCACCAACTAATACATTTAATCCTTCACAAAAAGGAATCTTTATATCTTCAAATACTGTAAAATTCTCTGCTGCAATCTTTGTTAATGGCATTTCCATCACCTCAATATTTCCATTTTTATAAATCAGTTCATTATATCTGTCGCACGACAATATAATATAAAGTAACTTCTATAATAATTTTATATTATAACACATATAAATATGTCAAACAGCTATTTTCTTCAATATAATATTGTAAAATCTGAAAGCTTGTAAAAGGCTATAACTATCACTTCCAGCTCTTCCAGATCTCCGGCTGATATCCTACTGTCGCCTGTTTTCCGTTTCTTACCACAGGGACTTTGATGATGCTCAGGTTTTCGAGAATTTTCTCTGCCTTGTCTTCCTCTGCGATATAAGTGATCAATGCCAGCAGGTCTTTATCCTTGCAGTCAGTATCTATCAGTTTATCATAACCGCCAATTGCCTGGCTTTACTTAAGCCTTTTTCTTTCATATCTATAAACTGATATTTAATTCCCCGTTCTTTGAAATAGCGTTCTGCTTTCTTGCTGTCAAAGTTTTTCTTTGTTCCGAATATTTGTATATTCATAGTCTAATGCTTTCTCCCATTTTTTTAAGAATTATTGTTCCTGCTATATTTTCTCTTTTCCTGCCTGTTCATTTTAAATTTCCATCTATTTCACAGTTTTTTCAAATTCTCACCACATATTTCTCACATTTCCTGGTTATATTATTACCTGTACAGAGCAAAGAGTAATTGCAAATAAAACTTTTTCTTTTTCATACTTTTGCCGGGAATCAATAAGGTTCCCGGCCTCCTTCTTTTATTCCGTTAGATTTTCTTTTTAATATGGTTATAGATATTCAGTCCTTTTGTCTGTCCGTATTTGGAAATGATAGATCTGTAAATCTGCTGCTTTCTGTTTTTGTCTTCTGCATTTTTCTCCACAGTTGTTGAGACATAATTTACCACTTCCTTTGGCATGCCTGCCTTGTCGAGAACCAATACCAGTTCCTGCTGTAATTTCTTTGTTCCGGCTTTCATGTCAATTATCTTTTGTTTTGGCTTTTTTGTATTCTGATTCTCTGATTGTTTGACAGACTGCTTTTCAGATTGTTCATTCAACTGTTTTTCTGTTTTCTGATCAGTTTGTTCTGCCAACTGTCTGTCTTTTTCTTTACTGGTCTGTTTTTTTACCTGTTTTCTTGTCTGTACCTGTTTTCCGGAAATCTTCTCGTTTCTGGAAATTTTCACATTTTCTTCTGCTTTCCAGAATTCTATAATATGTTGCTGATTACAACAATTTTGCATTCTTCATCCTGACCTGTGCATTCTTTTCCTATCAGATATCCCAGATAAGATCCCAGATGCATATCTGCTGACTGATTTCCTGTCGGTACTTTATGCGTGATCAGTTTTGACTCTCCGTGATCATTGATAATATCAAGGTCTATTTTTCTGCTGTTGTCTGTATAAAAAAGATGGATAATATCTGTTTCCCGTAATTTTTCGCATCCTTTGAAGCCTTCACTTCCTACATTTTCATAATCAATTAAATAATAAGTTTTGATAATCTTCATCCTCTCTTTATTTGTTACTGTTCACTCCATTCACAGTAACCTTTATTTTTCTCTGCTGTATAATACTCTGTCATTTTTCAGCCGGATAATTCTTTCCTATTTTAACATGCATCTTTCTTCGGCACAACCACATAGTGGCAGCTCTCCTGGTTAGTATTTCCTGGTTGCCTTTCCTGTCTGTTCCAGTCAGACAGAATATTATCATATCCACGAATAGTATTCCCATATTGCCACTATAATAAATTTACATACCTTTTGTGAAAAGTGACGGATTTTTATCAAATTTGAGTTGATAAATCTTTAACAAAATTCAAAAAAACGCAAAAATCCTGTTGATTTTAAGCGTTAAATATGTATAATAGTAAAAGAGAAGCGATACCCATTCGCTTTTATGGTAAGGTATCTTAAGCCTGTTTAAACAGGCGCTTTCATTAACGAAGAAAAGAGGTTAAACGTAAGATGGCAAAAATCGATTTAAGCAAGTATGGCATTACCGGAACTACAGAAATTGTCTACAACCCTTCTTATGAAGTATTATTTGAAGAAGAAACCAAACCGGAACTGGAAGGCTTTGAAAAAGGTCAGGTCAGCGAACTTGGTGCAGTTAACGTTATGACAGGTATCTACACAGGACGTTCTCCTAAAGATAAATACATCGTTATGGATGAGAACTCCAAAGATACAGTATGGTGGACAACAGACGAATACAAAAACGATAACCATCCTGCAACTCAGGAAGCATGGAATGCAGTAAAAGAAATCGCTAAAAAAGAGCTCTCCAACAAGAGACTTTTCGTAGTAGATGCATTCTGCGGTGCTAACAAAGATACTCGTATGGCTATCCGTTTCATCGTTGAAGTTGCTTGGCAGGCACATTTCGTAACAAATATGTTCATCCAGCCAACAGCTGAAGAACTTGAAAACTTCGAGCCAGATTTCGTTGTATACAACGCTTCCAAAGCTAAAGTTGAAAACTATAAAGAATTAGGCCTTAACTCTGAAACAGCTGTAATGTTCAACATCACAACTAAAGAGCAGGTTATCGTAAACACATGGTACGGCGGAGAAATGAAGAAAGGTATGTTCTCTATGATGAACTACTTCCTTCCACTGAAAGGCATGGCTTCCATGCACTGCTCTGCAAACACAGATATGAACGGCGAAAACACAGCTATCTTCTTCGGTCTTTCCGGAACAGGTAAAACAACTCTTTCCACAGACCCGAAACGTCTCCTGATCGGTGATGACGAGCATGGCTGGGATGACAACGGCGTATTCAACTTTGAAGGTGGATGCTACGCTAAAGTTATCAACCTTGACAAAGAATCTGAGCCGGACATCTACAATGCGATCAAACGTAACGCTCTTCTTGAGAACGTAACACTTGATGCTGAAGGCAAGATTGATTTCGCAGATAAGAGCGTAACAGAGAATACTCGTGTATCTTATCCGATCAACCACATTGAAAACATCGTTCGCCCGATCTCTTCTGCACCGGCAGCTAAGAACGTAATCTTCCTGTCTGCAGATGCTTTCGGAGTACTTCCTCCAGTATCTATCCTGACAGAAGCTCAGACTCAGTACTATTTCCTGTCTGGATTCACAGCTAAACTTGCTGGTACAGAGCGTGGAATCACAGAGCCTACACCTACATTCTCTGCTTGCTTCGGACAGGCATTCCTTGAACTGCATCCGACAAAATACGCAGAAGAACTTGTTAAGAAAATGGAAAAGAGCGGAGCAAAAGCTTACCTGGTTAACACAGGATGGAACGGAACAGGAAAACGTATCTCCATCAAAGATACTCGTGGTATCATCGATGCAATCCTTAACGGAGATATCCTTAACGCTCCTACTAAGAAGATTCCATTCTTCGATTTCGAAGTTCCTACAGAGCTTAACGGCGTAGACACAGGTATCCTTGATCCTCGTGACACATATGCTAACGCTTCTGAATGGGAAGAAAAAGCAAAAGATCTTGCCGGAAGATTCATCAAGAACTTTGCTAAATACGAAGGAAACGCTGCTGGTAAAGCACTTGTTGCAGCTGGTCCTCAGTTATAATTATAATTGCTGAATTAAAGTTAATTATAATTAAATTATAATTTTATTGTCCAAATGAGTACGAAAGGGATGCGAGTAATTCGCATCCCTTTTTCATGTTGTTTCGGTGGTCAAGCGGATATTCGCAATCCGCTTCGCTACAGGGCTCTGAGTTTTTCTGCCACTTTCTCATATGCGGGTACCGGAACGTGATATTCTTCTCCCATTCTTACTACTTCGTAAACTAATCCGTCAATTTCGGACTGTTTTCCTGCCATGATATCCCGCTGCATGGAAGTGGTTGCTTCCGGTGCGAGGTTGGAAAGGATTTTTAAATTTACTTCTGCCATATCTTTCTGGAAAGGAACTCCCATGGCTTCTGCAAGTGCTGCGATTTCTTTTATCATGGTCTTAAAAAGTTCTCTGGCTTCGCCTTCTTTCTGGAAATCTGCGGCAGTTGCGTGGTAATAGAGTCCTGCTGCCCCGATCGGGGATACATAGGAAAATTTCTCCAGTGCTTCGCGGCGGATGTTTTCCGAAAGAGTCCCGTCGATATGACTGTCACAGAGGTCTTTCTGAATCTCTTTCAGTTCCGGTCGGAATTCTGCTTTGTCTCTTACGCCGAATACAATGTGCAGGATCTGTCCATGCTGGAGAAGTTTTCCCGGTTCTTTAATGTTGGCAGAAACATAGATGCAGCCGTCCGTTACCAGAAGATCCGGCAGTTCTTTCTGCATTTTTCCACCTGTTCCATATATATTCAACAATGGAATTACAATAGTATTTTTCCTGGCAATGCGTTTGATAAACGGAATCGTTTCCTGTAAGGAATAGCCTTTTACGCAGACAAAAATTACGTCCGGATGCTCTGCATAATGCTCCATATCTGTAGCAGGAATGCTTATGTTTTCCTCTGTTTTATCCCACATTTTCTCCAATGTAAGACCCTGTTTCTGGATCTTTTTCAGGTGTTCGCCTCTCGCGATCAGGGTTACGTCCTTGCCTGCTTTTTTCATATAATATCCGGTAACACCACCGGTTCCTCCGGCTCCAATGATTAAGTATTTCATATTTATTTTCTGCCCCGCTTTCATTGTTTTGATTCTTATATCATAGCACAATTGCAATTTTTCTTCAGTATATTTTATGCATTACGCTGACATAATTTTGCATTGACAGTTTATTTTTTGCCCTGTAATATCAATGGTATCAATATCAGAATATATTACGCAGGAAAAGTATTAAGATGGAACGATATCTGGAATTTAGAATAGATGAACAAACTACAGAACTTAAAATGGAAGCATTTCTGAAAAAGAATGCAGGACTTACAAAACGGCAGATCAGCCAGGCGAAGTTTCGACCGGACGGGATTACCAGAAACGGAGTTCGCTGTCGTGTAACTGAGACAATATATCCAGGCGATGTGATCCGCGTTTGTCTGGAGGAAGCCGGGACTGCTTCTGCGCATCTTGAAAATTATAATGACGGAATCAAAAGTAAAGATTTGTCGGATTTCCATTCCAACAAAGCTTCAGCTCCAGTTTGCGAAACTTCTTTTTCTCTGAATATTTTATATGAAGATACGGATATTCTGGCAGTTGATAAACCGGCAGGAATGGTTACGCATCCGACGGGAATGCATTATACAGACAGCCTTTCCAATCTTGTTGCCGGTTACTTTCGAGAGAAAAATGAACAGGTCTGTGTCCGCCCGGTGGGGCGGCTGGATCAGGAGACTTCCGGGATTGTGGTTTTTGCCAAAAATCAGGTAGCAGCTTCAAGGCTTCAATCTGTAAAATCTCCATGCAAAATTCACAAGCAATATCTTGCCGCTGTATCCGGTACTTTGCCTGTAGATATGCCTGGTGTCTGGCATACCTTAGATTTACCGCTGATGCAGGACCCGGAGAATCATCTGAAAATGAAAACTGCTGCTGATCTTTCCTTACATTCATCTGCATTATCGGGAAAAATCAAAACAGCAGTTACTCATTATCATACTCTTTTTTCCAGTCAGGACTGGTCGCTTATCACACTTAAGCTGGATACCGGACGTACCCACCAGATCCGTGTCCATATGGCATCCACAGGACATCCTTTGCTTGGAGATACTCTTTATCATTCAGACGATAAAATATCTTCCTGTGCTTCCTTTTCCAGGGCAGCCCTTCATGCATGGAAAGTTTCTTTTCAGCATCCTTTCAGAGATGAAATGCTCCTTCTGGAAGCACCATTACCTTTCGATTTTCGTGAACTGGTTTCACTTTCAGGGTCTGATCTGTTGTCTATTTAAGCTTCAAATTCTTTGATCAGATTTACCATTTCAATGGCACTGAGTGCACAGTCATAGCCTTTATTTCCTGCTTTTGTACCTGCGCGTTCAATTGCCTGCTCGATGTTTTCTGTGGTAAGTACTCCGAATAATACCGGAACTCCTGTTTCCAGTGATACTGATGCAATCCCTTTGGAAACCTCATTGCATACATAATCATAATGACTGGTATTTCCACGAATCACAGCACCTACGCAGATAACCGCATCATACTTTCCACTTTTTGCCATTTTAGACGCGATCAGTGGGATTTCAAAAGCACCTGGTACCCACGCTACCTGGATGTCCTCTTCTTTTACATTGTGACGTGTCAGCCCATCCATGGCACCACTTACCAGCTTGGAAGTTATAAATTCATTGAAGCGGGCTGCTACAATTCCTACTTTCATTCCATCTGATACTAATTTTCCTTCTAATGTTTTCATTTTTTCTGGTCCTTTCATCTGTAAATTTATATTTTTTAACCTGTACAGGTTTTTATATACGGTAAATTTTATTTTCGGGAACGTTATCGTTATATATGAAAATCCCCGCTGTATTTAATACTTCAGAATATGTCCCATTCGTAATTGTTTTGTCTTAAGATAACGCAGATCATACGCTGTGGCATTCATCTGTATCGGAACTCTCTGTTTGATCCTGATGCCAAATTCTTCCAACTGATAAACTTTATCCGGGTTATTTGTCAGCAGCCGCAGCTCTTTTACCCCAAGATTTCTCAGAATCTGCGCACCAATGTAGTATTCTCTTTCGTCTCCGGCAAATCCAAGTGCCAGATTCGCTTCGAGTGTATCCATTCCCTGTTCCTGAAGTTCATAGGCACGAAGTTTATTGATCAGTCCGATTCCTCTTCCTTCCTGTCTCATATAAAGGAGTATCCCTCTGCCTTCTTCCTCAATCTGGGCCATTGCCGCTGCAAACTGCTGTCCGCAGTCACAACGCTGTGATCCAAAAACGTCTCCTGTCAGGCACTCTGAATGCACACGGCACAGAACGTTTTCTCCATCTCCGATTTCACCTTTTACCAGTGCTACATGATGTTCCCCATTCAGGCGGTTTACAAATCCATACGCCATAAACTCTCCGTATCTGGTCGGCATTTTTGTGATCGTCACGCGATCCACCAGAATATCATGGCATTTACGGTAATTCTGAATATCTTTAATTGTTATGAATTTAAGATTCCACTTTCCGGCAAGTTCCCGTAACTCAGAAGTCCGCATCATAGTGCCGTCTTCTCTCATAATTTCACAGCACAGCCCGCACTGTTTTAACCCTGCAAGTCTGCACAGGTCTACAGTTGCCTCTGTATGTCCGTTTCTTTCCAGAACACCGTTCTTCTTCGCCAGAAGTGGAAACATATGTCCGGGGCGTCTGAAATCTTCGGGTTTTGCATTCTCATCCACACATTTCATGGCAGTAACAGAACGTTCTGCCGCAGAGATTCCTGTAGTGGTGCTGATATGGTCTACGGAAACAGTAAAAGCAGTTTCGTGATTATCTGAATTTTCTGCTACCATCTGCGGGAACTGCAGTTTTCTTACATATTCCTCAGACATTGGCATACAGATAAGTCCTTTTCCGTGAGTTGCCATAAAGTTAATATTTTCTGTTGTGGCAAACTCTGCTGCACAGATAAAATCTCCTTCATTCTCTCTGTCCGGATCATCCGTTACCAGAATAATTTTTCCATTCCGAAGTTCTTCCAGAGCTTCTTCTACTGAATCAAATCCGTTCATTTTTTCTCTCCTTATGCAATGTATTTTCTGATACAATATATTTTCTGTTGTTAAGAGGGCAAAATCATTCGTATTGGCTGCTTATCTGGTTCGTGTCAGGCAGATAAAACATCCACTGTACAGTTCTGCATCAATCGAATAACCGCTTTGTGGTTAATTCTGTCAAAAGCCATACTTATTTAGAAAATCCCGTGTAATATTACTTTTTATCGGCTGTTCTTTCACAGGCGTTATTAATTTTTCCACGTATTTTCCAATTATGTCTGTCTCCAGATTAACGATATCTCCTTCTTTGCGTTCTCCGAGGACTGTAATCTTTACTGTATGAGGAATTGCAGAAATGGAAAAGTCTGTTTCTGAGACTTTTGCCACTGTAAGACTGATTCCATCAACTGTTACAGAACCTTTTGTCACAATATATTTCATAATTTGTGGTGAAGCCTGAATGGTGTACCAAACAGCATTATCATCTCTGCGAATTTCCGTGATTTTTCCTGTTCCATCCACATGCCCGGCAACAATGTGTCCTCCAAATCTTCCATTTGCAGGCATTGCCCTTTCCAGATTTACATGCTGTCCCAAAGAAAGCTGAATCAGCGCAGAACGATTCAATGTCTCATGCATCACATCTGCTGTAAAACCATCTTCCAGACATGCAGTTACAGTGAGGCAGATTCCATTTACAGCTACACTGTCCCCTGTTTTCAGATCATCCAGAATTTTCTCTGCCCGTATCGTAAATACTGCTGAATTTGCTCCTTTTTTTATTTTTTTCACAGTTCCCAGTTCTTCAACAATTCCCGTGAACATTCCTCTTCACCTCACTCTCTATAAGAAAATCATCTCCTATTCTGATTATTTCGCTGTTTTTTAATAATATTGCGCTGGCAGGATCAGGAAATCCTTTTCCTTCTATCGGTGTCTTTGCACTTTCTCCCCCAAAAAGTTTAGGTGCTATATAGGTCTGGACTTTCTGAACAATACCGCTTTCGAGTGCTGACCAGTTTAAAGTGCCTCCTCCTTCCAGTAAGATACTGTCTATCTTTGCAGCTCCCAGAAGTTCCATTAGTCTGTTTAAATCTATGTGTCCGTTTTTTTCCGGGACATCCAGAACTTTACATCCCATATCTTCATAATTCTTTATCTTCTGCTGGTCTTTACTGCTGGTTGCAAAGATTGTTGGAATTGTTGATGCCGTTTTCACAATTCTGGAATTCAGTGGTGTCCGCAAGTGGGAGTCACAGATAATACGCACAGGATTTCTGCCGTTTTCCAGTCTGCATGTAAGCATCGGATCATCTGCCAGCACAGTTCCCACTCCAGCCATAATCCCTGTATATTTCAATCTCTGTTTCTGCACATGCATTCTGGCAGCTTCGCCTGTCACCCATCTGGATGCGCCTGTATAAGTGGCAATTTTTCCATCCATGGTCATCGCATATTTCATGACTACATATGGTTTTTGATTCTGTATGTAATAGAAAAATGCTTCATTGAGTTTATCGCACTCTTCTTTTAAAACGTTTTCCGTTACTTCGATCCCATGCTCTTTCAGAATCCGGATTCCTTTTCCTGAAACCAGGGGATTAGGGTCCGAGGAACCAATGATCACACGTCTGATCCCCGATTCCAGGATTGCATTGACACACGGAGGCTGTTTCCCGTAATGGCAGCAAGGTTCCAGAGTAACATATATGGAGGCACCTTCTGGCTGTTCTGTACATGATGCCAGAGCTTCCCTTTCTGCATGAGGTTCACCGTATTTTCTGTGATATCCCTGGCCAATGACTTTTCCTCTTTTGACGATCACGGCACCTACCATTGGGTTAGGTGCTGTAAATCCCATTCCTTTTTGTGCCAGTTCTAACGCCATTTTCATATATTGCCTGTCTTTTTCCATATCCGTTATATCTTTCAATCCCTCATCTCCTGTTCTTCTGATGGTACTGATGATACCAAAAAAGCCCCGGTGTCTTTCAACATCCAGGGCCTGTAAATTAATATCTGTTTGAATTATCTTCGTGTGAATCTGACTTTTTGCTTCATCATTAAAACTGCTTTGATGATATAAAAAAGCTCTGGAATAAATTTATTATTCCAGAGCAGTCGCTTTCACAGATCAGTTAATTCTTCTGTATCTCTACTACTATCTTCTTTCATCCAGACTGTACTGTCGGCTTCGGAATTGCACCGAATCATACCTTACGGCTCGTGGGCTTTACCACCGGTAGGGAATTGCACCCTGCCCTGAAGATCTTATTTTATTTTTATCAGCAATTTCTAAATTTTATCCTGCTGATGTCTGAAAGTATACTCTTAACTTTTATTTATGTCAAGATTTTTTCAAACATATAATTTCAGTTTTTCAGGAAAGTAATTCTCTTACCATCTCTGCATTGAATGTCACACCTGTCAGGTGGTCTACTTCAATCTGGTACAGGGCATTGGCTGCAATATGCTCTGCCGCCTGTTCCAGGTCACGGATTCCGCTGGTGTTTTTGTGTTTCTCAACAATAGCCTCCAGACCGTCTTCTGTCACTACGCATTCTTCTGCTTTGAGGCTCATACGTTTCAGAACTTTCGGAAGTACATATTTGGAGAAGATAATCTTCTTCTCTTCTGAGGTGTAATCCGGAATATCGATCACTGCAAAACGGGACATCAGAGGTGCGCTGATCTGGGATTTATCATTTGCTGTAGCGATCGGATAAACGCCCACTGTCGGCACCATACATTCCATGTAGTTATCTGTAAATCCAAGGTTGTCAAGCAGTGTCAGAAGTACATCTGCCGGGTTTCCGTTGCCCTTGCCTGATGCTGCTTTATCAAGCTCGTTGATGATGAATACAAGGTTGGATTCTCCTGCTGCTGAGAAGGCTTCCATGATGATTCCAGGCTTTGCGTTTGCATAGATTCTGGAGCTTCCTGTGAGCTGTTCCGGATCGTTGATGGAACTCATATCCAGAGTTGTCCACGGAAGTTTCAGGATACGGGCAACCGCATAGGCAATCTGAGATTTACCTGTACCTGCCGGGCCTACAAGAAGAAGTCCGTATGCCGGAAGTGTATGGGTACGGTTGATCTGAATGATCGTCTCAATGATACGCTGCTTTACAGATTCCATTCCGTAGAGTTCTTCGTCAAGGATTCTGCGGGCTTCCTGAGGATCAATTGCTTCAAAGTAATTACTCTTCCACTGTACATTCATCATAATGGAAAGAGCTCGCTGAGCATGGCGTCTTTCCTCCGGAGATACTTCGTGGGAACGGGCAACTGCAAGGTTTCTTCTTGCCCAGAGACGGATGTTGTCCGGAAGGGTTCTGCCTGCGCAGGTCATAAAATCAGTGATGCTCTGAATACTTGTCAGCTTCATTTCATCTCCTGTTTCTTCCTCATCTTCGTCTTCTGCGATCTCTGCCGGTGCACTGCTTGCAAGAAGTCTCTCGATCATAAACTGAAGAAATCCGTCCTCTGCGGAGAGCTTTGTGCCGCCACCGAATGCGGTCTCACGAATCTTATAAACTGCATATCCTTTCTCCTGATTCTGTCCGGAAAGACGTACATTGATGTGATTCTCTCCAAGCCATTTCAGAAGGCTTACGAATCTTGAATCAATGCTGAGAATATCTGCTGCGAAAGTTCCATCGTCCTCTTTAAACTCAAAGGAAGTACGTTTGATCGGGTTTGTAAAAATACCGCAGGAATGATGTTTCCACTGGTGGCTGCTGTTATCAAGAACCATGATCGGTTTCTCAGGGGATGTTTCCTGTTCATTGGACTGGAAAGTCGTGTAGGTACATTCAGACTGTACACCTGGTTTCTTGTCTGAAGCACCGCTGAAATCAAATACTGGCATGGTGTGTTTACTCCTTTTATCTTATCCTTATTCAGTGTAAAATTTTGTATAATTCCTTATTATTTTAGCAGAATCTTTCCTTTTTATCAATTATGGAAATGTATTTCCTGTATAATTATTCACAAATTTAGCTGCTTTTTGATTCTGACCACTTTTCTCTTCCAATATATCATAATACCATACAGATATATGGTATTATTTAGCGTACATAAAACCATACTGGTGTAACATAATACCTATTTATTCTCTCAAAATCATTGACGGTAACATCCGCAGGCTTTATAATAGGGATAACTGAGAATTTCCAGAAACTCTCTGGAAAATCGAAATTTACTTTTAGGAGAGCAAAATGAGCAAAATTATTTTAACCGGTGACCGCCCAACAGGCCGCCTTCATGTTGGACATTATGTTGGTTCATTATCCGAGCGTGTTCGTTTACAGAACTCCGGCTTATATGATGAAATTTATATTATGATCGCAGATGCACAGGCATTAACAGATAACGCTGAACACCCTGAGAAAGTTCGCCAGAACATCCTTCAGGTTGCCCTGGATTATCTTGCATGCGGCATTGATCCTGAGAAGTCCACTATCTTTATCCAGTCCATGGTTCCGGAGCTTACAGAGCTTACTTTCTATTATATGAACCTTGTTACTGTGGCACGTGTACAGCGTAATCCTACAGTTAAATCTGAAATCCAGATGCGTAATTTTGAGGCAAGCATCCCTGTCGGTTTCTTCTGCTATCCGATCAGCCAGGCTGCAGACATCACTGCATTCCGCGCTACTACTGTTCCGGTTGGCGAAGATCAGCTTCCAATGCTCGAGCAGTGCAAGGAGATCGTCCACAAATTTAATACTGTTTATGGCGAAACTCTGACAGAACCTGAGATTATTCTGCCATCCAATAAAGCATGCTTACGTCTGCCAGGTATTGACGGAAAAGCAAAAATGAGCAAATCTCTCGGAAACTGCATCTACCTTTCAGATGAAGAAGCTGATGTTAAGAAGAAGGTTATGTCCATGTTCACAGACCCGAATCATCTTCGTGTGAACTGAAAGCCCATTATACACGCGGCGGTCTGGGTGATGTCAAGGTTAAGAAATTCCTGAATAAAGTACTCCAGGCAGAGCTTTCTCCGATCCGTGAAAGACGTAAATACTGGGAACAGCATCTTAATGATGTATATGATATCCTCAAAGAGGGAAGCAAGGTTGCTGAAGCAAAAGCTGCACAGACACTTCATGATGTTCGTTCAGCAATGCAGATCAACTACTTTGATGATAACAGCTTAATCAAATAATTCTGTAACAAATACAAAAACAGGTTCAGATACAAAGTATATTTTACTTCAATCTGAACCTGTTTATTTTTATGTTATGATGTTAGGGTCAAAAGGCATTTTGCCCTAACTTTATATCTGATACCATTTGATCTCATTTGCCTCCAGATGTAACTGGAAGCTGCTTCCATCTCCTCTGTAAACAGTAGTATCCTGTGGCTCATAAGTATTATTTACCACACAGTATTTACCATTCTTTACATAAGCATGTACTTCTACATTGTAGTTAGTGGAATACCAGCAGTGAAGTTCTTCCTCTGCAGATGCTGACCAGAGAACTGCTCTGTAGAATACACGGCTGTTTTTGAAGCTGTATGGAAGTCCACTGATATAAACGCCTCTTCCTTTTCCGAATTTCTTTACAGCCATCTGTACTTCCTGTTCTTTCTGGATCAGGATTTCTGTCTCCGGCAATGCATAAATATTCTTCTTGCCTTCTCCAAAATCAATCTCTCCCTCTGCATCCTGCAGGATAAAATGGTCTCTGTGTTCTTCCCAGTTATATTTATCAGTGTTCAGATTGAATCCATGCTCCTCTTCCACACCAAGAATATCATCCAGCTGGAAGAATTTGCCCTGCCACTGATGTGCAGCCGGTTCTCCTACACCGATAAATCCTCCGCCGTTGTATACAAATTCCCTGACAGCAGTAATAACTGTTTCATCGATCCAGTTTTCTCCGCCTGTCTGTGCAGTATCTGCATCTCCCACATTAATAATAACATCAAAGTTTTTCAGCAGTTCTCTGTTTTCACGGATGTCATCAAAGCTGATAAATGACACGTCAAAAGGTGCACCGCTTAATGCTTCTATAATTCCAAAATAAGAATAATTCTGCTTATAATAAATAGCATGATGTACCATGTGGTTACCCCAGGAACGCATTTTTCCCCAACAGTTCAGAACTGCCACACGTTTCACGCAATAGGGAGTTGTTCCCTGAATATTATCATACAGAGTACGGAATTCCTCACATACTTCTTTGATATACTGTACAAAGTCCGGGAATTCAAGGGCAAGTTTCAGATATCCGCCGTAGCCTATTCTCTGGATCGGGCTTCTTAAGATTGCTCTTCTTGCTGTTACCCAGTTCACTTTTGCCTCTTTTACAGGATCTCCTCCTTCATGGAAGGTATCCGGGAAGAAATATGGCAGGAATCTTCCTTCTGTATATTTCACATTCTTAATGTCACTGAACAAGCGTAAGGTTGCTCCGTTTCCAACACTTCCCACTACAGCGTCCAGTCCGATGGATGCAAATTCATCCATAAAAGGTTCCATACCGATCCAGTGGTCTCCCATGAACATCATAGCCTCTTTGCCATATTCATGAACAATATCTACCATTTCTTTGGCAAGCTTCGCTACTTCTCTTCTCTGGAATGCCTGGAAATCTTTAAATTCTTTAGACGGGATTCTGTATGTATTGTTCATATATCCCTGATCAATGATATATTCCGCTCTGAAAGGATAGCCCACTTCTTTCTCAAACTGCTCCAGAATATATGGGCTGACAGATGCAGAATAGCCAAACCAGTCTACATATTTTTCTCTTGCAAGCTCATCAAATATAAGGGTAAACTGATGGAAAAATGTAGTGAAACGCACAACATCCACATATTCATGGGTATCCAGGAATCTGCGCAAACGTTCCAGAGAATGAGCTTTTGTTTTTGGCTGGCGCACATCAAATGTGATCTGTGGCTCTACATCTTTCCAGTCATTTACTACTGAATTATACATGTGTACCGGGTCCCACATAATATATGCCAGAAAGCTTACAGTGTATTCATGAAACAGCTTTGCAGATCTGATCACTACATTACCTGTTTCTTCCTCATAGCTCCACAGCTCTGTTGATACCGGTTCTCCGGTGGTGCGGTCTATAACTTCCCACCATCTGTAGATATCATCTCTTGTATTCACTGCCAGCATATCCGGATATAAATGATCCATCAGGTGAATTTCCAGCTTGTCCTCTGTTGCTGTATGGAAAGATGTCATGATATACATCTGCTGGATTTCCTCAGGATGTGCCTTTGCCCATTCATTATCCTTACGGGTTGTATAATAGGTTGCATATATCTTGGAGCCAGTGTCTTTTAATTCCTTCGGGAATTCTGTTCCGTCACAGTCACGGATCGCATCTGCACCCCACTCATCCAGTATCTCCAGTGTCTGTGGCACTACATCCAGATTGGTTGGTATTGTTACACGACCTTTTTTCATTGTTGTTTGTCTCCTCTCTCTGTATAAACCTGTCTTACTTTTTACTTATCTAACCTGATTCTGCTCTTTCTTGCGCCTTATCTGTCTATAGAATACGTTCTTTCCAAAACATTTTCAATTCTCTTTTTGCTTTGTTTTTTAGAAATCTTGCTGTACAAATCAAATTGTGATATTATATAAAAAATGTTATCGAAAATTTTGAAAGGAATTCTGTTTTTGATTATAATACCCTATATTTTTTTATCTTTCAAAGTTTTTTTATGCATTTAGTCCAATCATAACAACTAAATGCAGAACAGATTCCCTCTATTATTTTTGTTCACTCTTTTGCATTAGACAAAATCACTAAATTATGGAGGAGGAACTTTTTTATGAGTACACATTCTCTTCGCTTCAGCCCTGAAGATACTGCACCACAGGAGGTCACACTTCTGAATGCATCTTCTTCCCTCTATGAAGGTGACTGGCCAAGCATTCCCCACTCCCATGCATTCACTGAATTATTTTATGTGCGGGACGGACAGGGGGAATTTCTGCTTGAAGATGAAATCTACCCTATTTCAAAAGATGACCTGATCATTGTTAACCCTCACATTAATCACACTGAAATTTCCAGAGGAAACCCACCTCTCAGCTATTTCACAGTGGGCGTAGACGGATTATCTTTCTCTTTTAATGATCAGAAAGAATATCGCATCTTTAACTGCAGAAAAAAGAAAACAGATCTGCTTTTTTACTTTAATGCTCTGTTTCAAGAACTGGATAATCAATCGGAAGGGTACGAAAAAATCTGCAGACATATGCTTAATATTCTGATCCTTCAGCTTCAGCGGATCACAGATTCTCCTTTTGAACTGATCACTGCACAACATCCAAGCAAGGAATGTGCACATATCAAGCGATATCTTGATTCTAATTACGGAGAAAACATCTCTCTTGATCATCTGTCTGCCATCAGCCACCTGAACAAGTATTATCTCAGCCATGAATTTACCAAATATTATGGGATTTCGAGCTTCTGGAAAATACTGATTACGGGATTTCAGATATTGCGCATCTCACAGGATTCTCCTCTCAGAGTTATCTCTCCCAGAGCTTTCGCAAATCCTGTGGCATGACTGCAGGAACTTACCGTAAACTTAAGAAAAAAAGAAAGGATCCTATTTAATATCATGCAATACACATTTCCAAACTACTATAAAGAATTTTCCTGCATTGCAGGAGCCTGTCCGGATACCTGCTGCGCAGGATGGCAGATCGTGATTGACGATCAGACACTGAAGAAGTACCAGCACTTTAAAGGTCCGTTCCGCAATCGCCTGCACAATGATATTGACTGGAAAGAACATGTTTTCCGCCAGTATAACAGACGCTGTGCTTTTCTCAACGAAGAGAACCTGTGTGATATCTACACAGAAGCAGGACCGGAAATGTTCTGCAGAACCTGCAGAAATTATCCTAGACATATTGAAGAATTTGAAGGTCTGCGTGAGATTTCCCTGTCGCTCTCCTGTCCGGAGGCAGCAAGGATTTTACTTTCCCAAAAAGAAAAGGTACACTTTATCACAAAAGAAAAAAAGACAAAAGAAGAAGTCTATGATGACTTTGATTATTTCCTGTTCACTGCACTTATGGACACCCGTGATATGCTTATAGATATCATCCAGGACAGAGCTGTACCCATGCAGAAACGTCTGTGGAAACTTCTGGCTGCTGCACATGATTTCCAGTTATGTGTAAATAAAAATGAACTCTTTAAATGGGAAGAAATGCGAAAACGACATGAAGATTCCGGATACGGAGATAGATTTTGCAACAAAATTTACTCTCGTATAAATACAGATAACATAGAAAACAGTTCTGCTGCATCTGCCTGCGCAAATACACCAGAACAATTATTTAAAAAAATGTGGAAAAATGTTGTCCCGGAAATGGAGGTTCTGCGCCCGGGATGGCAGGAATACTTAAAGAATTGTCTGACTCCACTGTATAATGGAAATACAGATCCGCAGTCTGACTCCGGAAATCTTTATTCCTGGCAGAAAAGTGAATTTGATTTCTCTTATCCGGACTGGCAGATTCAGGAGGAACAGCTTCTTGTTTACTGGATCTATACCTATTTCTGCGGTGCAGTTTATGATGATGAGATCTTCACCAAGGTGAAAATGGCAGTTGTGGGCACCCTGTTCATCCATGAATTAAATGTGGGAACCTATCTGAAAAACAACCGGCAGTTTAAGCTGGATGACCAGATCCGTATCTGTTATCAGTTTTCAAGAGAACTGGAACACTCAGATCTTAACCTGAACAGATTTGAAGAATTAATGTCTGAAAAAGAGATTTTCTCCTTTGAAAATCTGCTGAAAATCTGCTGATGCA
>QWCK01002293.1_pt1 | contig 24646 bp, 23 predicted proteins | sample 1972571 | NCBI WGS metagenome assembly QWCK01 (sample SAMN09866710, study PRJNA288562) | Human gut metagenome isolate term2_stool, whole genome shotgun sequencing... | isolation source: gut | host: Homo sapiens | place: USA: California | reverse complement strand
GCTGAACTTAACAACAAAATAGGCAGGAAGAGTATCACTATTGTCGGAATTGAATTAATATTATTTACTTTAATTTGAAAATATGGAACAGAAGAATCAAGAAGAACTCCGCAGAGAGATGGAAGAAGAGATAGCAGCCAATGAGGCAGCTGACAAGCAATCTCGTCGTCGTCTTATACGCAATCTCATCATTGCAGCTGCTATCCTTGTTATGGTTTTTGGAGGCTATCTGGCACTCCGACCTAACGAAGAGCCTGAGGTCTATTACAAAAATGGGAATATAGACTATGTAAGACAGGCTGACAAGCTACGTCGCACCACTAATTTCAAGAGTGTGCAGGAGTTTCGTGGTGGCTATGCCATAGTGAGCGATGGAAAGAAATATGGAGTGGTCGATGTGAAGGGTTCTATTATATGCCCCGTAAAATATGATGCCATTGAATCCAACTACAGCGAGCATTATCCTGATATGTGTCAAGTTCGCCTTAACGACAAGTTGGGACTTGTTGACAAGAATGGCAAGGAGGCGGTTAAACCTATCTATGATGACATGGGACCTCTCAGCAATTCTATGATTCAAGTAACACAAGGGGAAGAGCAATTCTATATCAATATGGAAGGTAAACGTCTGCAAGAATAATACGTCTCCCTATCAAATCCCTACCAAACATAAAAAAGGCTTCCCATACAGATAAATTCTAATGGGAAGCCTTTTTCCTCCAACTCAACAAAGTTGAGCGGCATTATGATGCGGTTTGTGATTTATTCAGGTTTCATATTGGTGTATACATTCTGAACATCATCAAACTCTTCAAGTTTTTCAACCATTTTGTCAATCGTTTCACGTTCTTCCGGTGTAACGTCTTTCAAGTCGTTGGGAATGCGAGTAAACTCTGCACTTGTTATTTCAAACCCATTGTCTTCAAGGTATTTCTGTATGTCGCCGAAGCTTGTGGGTGCTCCGTATATAGTGATTTCACCTTCTTCTTCATCAATATCATACTCATCGTCAACTTCGTAGTCTATGAGATCAAGAATAAGGCTGTCCATTTCCAAGTCCTCTTTTTGCTTAAATGTAAATACACATTTATGGTCGAAAAGGAAACTCAACGAACCTTGCGTTCCAAGGTTACCGCTGAATTTATTGAATACCGAACGCACATCCCCAACTGTACGCGTGGTATTGTCGGTCAGGGTGTCAACAAAAACGGCTATTCCATGAGGACCATAACCTTCGTAGGGCACTTCTTTATATTCGCTATTGTCCTTGCCCTGAGCATTTTTAATGGCACGTTCGATATTGTCTTTAGGCATGTTCTCGCGCTTGCATGTAGCAATTATAGCACGTAGCGTAGGGTTGTTTTCCGGTTCCGGTCCACCTGCTTTAACTGCTATGGCAATCTGTTTGCCTAATTTGGTGAATGTGCGAGCCATATGACCCCATCTTTTCAATTTCGCAGCTTTGCGATATTCGAATGCTCTTCCCATTGGAGTTTATTCTTTAAATGTAATATTATTAGTTTATTATCTAAGTTCTGCACCTAATTTAGAAGTCAAGTTCTTTATGAGCTTCTTCATGATTGAGTCAATCTTATTGTCAGTCAAGGTTTGTGCGTCATCTTCAAGAGTAAAGTTTACTGCATAACTCTTTTTGCCCTCAGGAAGATTTTTTCCTTGATACACATCGAACAATTTAACTTGTTTGAGTAATTTTTTCTCTGTCTGATGTGCAATTTCTTCAATTTGGCCAAACTCTATATTTTCATCAACCAACAATGCGAGGTCACGACTAACAGAAGGATACTTGTTGAGCTCTGTGAATTCAACTTTGTTTTTCTTAATCGCCTTCATTAATCCTGCCCAATTGAACTCGGCATAGAATACATCATTGTCAATGTCGAATTTGTGTAGAACGCACCTGCTTAGTTTTCCAAACTCTACAAGAACTTGACCATTACGGCTGTTCTGTGTGAGTCCGTAGGCAAAAATATTGTTCTTTGTTTTTGTAGTAACCAGCATTGATTTGGAAATGCCTAAGCGCATAAAAACATTTTCTACGTAAGCCTTAAGCTCATAGAAAGAACTCTCCTCGTCTCCATGCACCCAAGAATTTTCCACTCTCTTTCCCGTTATCCATATGCCAAGATGATGTTCCTGAGAATAAGCTTTAACAGGAGATTGGTCGTTTTCTTTTTCCGCGCTATACTTATATACGTTGCCTAACTCGAAGAATTTGAGATTATTACGTTTCCTGTTTATGTTACGTGCTAAGGATTCCAGACCTCCATATAATAGAGTCTGCCGCATAACACCCAAGTCGGCACTCAGAGGATTCATCAATTTGACGGTGTTGTCCCATGGATAGGACGAAACAGAGTCGCTATTATAGTATGAAGATTTGGTCAGGGAATTGTTAATAATTTCATTAAAGCCACACCCAACCAATTGTTCACTGACGATATTTTCGAGTTGGTGTTCTTTATCCTGGTCGCCGGCTACTGTCAATGACGACTTCAATATTGTTGGAATTTCAATATTGTTATAACCGTAGATACGAAGGATTTCTTCCACAACATCGCATGGACGTTGGACATCCACACGGTAGGCCGGTACCAACAGTTGAAGTCCGTCATGGTCTTCATGCTCAATTTTTATGCCCAAACTCTGAACAATATTCTTAATGGTATCGTTTCCTATTTGCTTGCCTATCAGCCTGTCGCAATATTCGAACTGAAGATTTACTTTAAAATCTTCAAGAGGTTCGGGATAAATATCCTTGATTTGCATGGAAACCTGACCTCCTGATAACTTTTTACACAAAATAGCAGCCTGTTTCAGGGCGTATATTTGTCCGTTAGGATCTATTCCACGTTCAAATCTGAAACTGGAATCTGTACTTAATCCGTGGCGGCGTGCACTCTTTCGGATCCACGTTGGATGGAAATAAGCACTTTCCAAAACCACGTTTTTGGTGGATTCGTATGTGCCGGAACCCTGTCCCCCGAAAATGCCAGCTATACACATGGGTGCCTCAGCGTTGCAAATGCTTAAATCATGCTCTCCAAGTTCGTGCTCTACCCCATCCAGGGTTACAAACTTAGTCCCCTCCGGTTGGGTTCTAACTATGATTTTATGACCGGTCACCATATCTGCGTCAAAACAGTGCATCGGCTGACCGTATGCCATCATAATATAATTGGTGATGTCTACAATGTTATTGATTGGACGAAGACCGATGGTGGTCAGCTTATCTTTTAACCATTGCGGGCTTTCTTTCACTTCACAGTTTGTGATGCTCAAGCAAGCATATCGTTTGCAAGCCTGGGTGTTTTCTATCTCGACATCAATGTTCAACTCTTCATTATCTACGGCGAATTCTGAGCAGTCCGGGCGATGCAGCGAAGTCTTGTATCCCCGTTGAAGCAGCCAAGCATACATGTCGCGAGCCACTCCGTAGTGGCTTAATGCGTCTGCTCGATTGGCCGTAATGTCGATATCTATCAACCAGTCGCTCTCCAAGTGATAATAGTCAGCGGCAGGTGTGCCGACGATTGCATCTTCCGGAAGAACGATAATTCCATCATGATTGGTTCCGATGCCTATTTCATCTTCGGCACAAATCATACCCAAGCTGTCCACACCACGCAAGCGTGTTTTCTTGATCGTAAACTTGTTGTCGCCATCATAAAGAACGCACCCCAGGTCGGCAACAATAACCTTTTGTCCGGCAGCAACATTGGGAGCCCCACAAACGATTTGCTGAGGTTCTTCTTTTCCCAAATCAACTGTTGTTATATGGAGGTGATCACTGTTAGGGTGTTCTTCGCAAGTCAGCACCTTACCTACATAAAGGCCTTTCAAGCCTCCCTTGATGGCCTGAATCTCTTCCAAACTACTTACTTCGAGTCCTGTGGAAGTTAATGCTTCGGCCGTTTCCTGAGGGGTAAGGGAGAAGTCTACGTATTCCTTAAGCCATTGATATGAAATCTTCATTATAAAAGAGTTTTACCTTCGTCAAAATTTGGAAGCAAAATTACTAAAAAATAATGACGTGTCAAAATACCCGTCAGTTTTTCTTGCGCCCACGCTCATCCGTGCGACAACTGTGCGTATCAAAGTTGAAAATGAAACGTATTTACACTTTGTTTTGCGGGCTTCCCTCCAAGAAGGCCTTTACATTGTCTGCCGCAATATTGATTAATCTTGTGCGCGCCTCCTTGGAAGCCCATGCAATATGGGGTGTGAAGTAAGCATGGGTTTGTTTGAGTAACGGATTGTCTTTTGAAGGTGGTTCCAGAGCCATCACATCAGCCCCGTATCCCTTGAGATGCCCGCTGTCCAACGCCTTGGCAACCGCTTTCTCATCGACCAGTTGTCCTCTGCCGGTATTAATCAAAATTGAGCCCGGTTTCATGAGTTCCAGCCTTTCTGCATTGATCAGTTTGTCTGTGTCCTTGGTCAGTGGACAATGCAAAGACAGGACATCAGCTATGCTCAACAAGCCATTGAGCGTTGTCTTCTGAATGCCGGATGGCAACAAGGCCGACTCCTTGGAAGTCACGGCGAAAACATCCATGCCAAACTGTCGTGCAATAGTAGCCACGCGCATCCCAATATTCCCCAAGCCGACAATGCCTATTATTTTTCCGGAAAGTTCGGTCAATGGTGTATCCCAATAACAGAAGTCTGCGTTCTTGCTCCATCGTCCACTGCGTACTTGGTCGGCATAGTGCCCCACTTGGTTTGTGATGTTCAAGATGTGCGCAAAAGTCATTTGCACCACGCTATCGGTACTGTAGGCGGGTATGTTGGAAACAACAATCCCCTTTTGCCTTGCATAGTCCACATCAATGATGTTGTACCCGGTCGCCAACACGCCTATATATTTCAACTTTGGAAGTTTGTCGATGACTTCCGCGGTGATCTTGACTTTATTTGAAAGAATGATGTCGGCATCTTGTGCACACTCCACCACCTTTGTTGTAGAGGTGCGTGGATATACTGTCAATTCTCCAAGAGCTTCTAAACGCTCCCATGAAAGATCGCCCGGGTTGGCCGAGTAACCATCTAATACTACTATTTTCATCTCTTTTTTTTCTTGGTTTTACGTTGGTGTTGTCATACATTGAGGCTACTTGAGACCGACATTGTATGTTGATTAATTAATCTTTATACCTTTCGTTCCAACATTGCATCATCCTTTGGTGTATTTTTTCTTCTGCAGGAGAGTGTTGGGCATGCCAAAATCTTCTATTTGTTATATGGTCGGGAAGGTACTGTTGTTTAACAAAGTTTTCTGGGAAGTCATGTGGATATTGATATCCATCACTGTATCCTAAGCTCTTCATTAGTTTTGTTGGGGCATTACGGATATGCAGCGGAACAGGGAGGTTGCCGCTTTGCCTTACCTCTCGAAGTGCAGTATCAATAGCCAGATAGGCCGAGTTGCTTTTGGGACTTGTTGCCAAATATACTGCTGCTTCGGCCAAGGGGATTCGGCCTTCAGGCCATCCGATTTTCATAACTGCGTCAAAAGCTGCATTGGCCAACAGCAGGGCGTTGGGATTGGCCAATCCAATATCCTCTGCCGCACTGATGACTAGCCGACGGGCAATAAACTGTGGATCTTCTCCACCTTCTATCATTCTGGCCATCCAGTATAATGCAGCATCAGGGTCCGATCCCCTTATGCTTTTGATGAATGCAGAGATAATATCATAATGCATTTCTCCGTCTTTGTCGTAGGCCAGCGGATTGGATTGTACGAGTCCTTCCACCAGCTTATCAGTAATTGTAATTTGAGGTGAGGCAGAGGAATTAACAGCCAGTTCCAGAATGTTAAGTAATTTTCGGGCATCTCCCCCACTATACCTCATGATTGCCCCAACTTCCTGTAGGACAATATCTTTCTTTTTAAGCTCGCTGTCTTCATGAATGGCTCGTTCCAGAATTTTCATCAGATCTTCTTTTTCCAAAGATTTCAGCACATACAGCTGACAGCGGGACAACAGGGGGCGTATCACTTCGAAAGAAGGATTCTCGGTTGTGGCTCCGATTAGCGTAACAACTCCTCTCTCGACAGCACCCAACAGGGAGTCTTGCTGCGATTTAGAGAAACGGTGTATTTCATCAATAAACAATATTGGTGATCCGGAATTGAAAAACCGACCTTGCTTAGCTCGTTCAATGACCTCGCGAACATCCTTGACACCACTTGTCACGGCACTTAATGTGAAGAAGGGAACCTTGAGCATCCCTGCAATGATTTGAGCCAATGTGGTTTTCCCCACTCCCGGAGGCCCCCAGAGTATGAAAGAAGATATCCGATCAGATTCTACCATCTTACGCAAGACGGCATCTTTCCCTACGACATGTTCCTGGCCAATATAGTCATCCAATGTTTGAGGGCGTAATCTTTCTGCTAACGGTTTACTCATCTATGCAAAAGTAATAAAATAATGAGAAATGGCAACATTACCTCTGTTAAAGATATAGAAAGATGTTGTGGAAGTTCTTTTCATGAGATTGATGATCATTCGACATCGCTCCAAGTTTTCAAATCTTGGTGGAAAAAGCATGCCCCCTGCGCTTAAGGGGAGTGCAGACATTTGTTTTTTCTTTACAAATGCCTCTTCATGCTTCGCGTTTTTAAAAATTAAAATCCTGTGATTCTAAATTCTCGAAAAATTCGAAAGTTTATAATTGGCTCATGGTTAGATAGTTAGTAAAAGCTGCCTCTACGAGCGTAACATCATCTCCTGCGGTTACATATCGAATGGCAGTATGGATAAGCCCTAATCGCATGACGAGAAAAGCTTTGTCGCGTGTGGTGTGAACCCCAACCGTGCCGTCATTAGACGCTTCTCGCAACGTCAGCTGAAATTTTGGGATTCCCGGCCTGAAATTGTTCGCAAAAACATGGCGCTTTTCTCTCTGAATGCTCTGAAAAGTAATCATCAAAAAAAGGTATCTTTATTTTATAAAATTCCAAACCCAATCTGCCGTTCGCTTTATTCCGGTGTTTAGCGGTTTTTCAATGACTGTGAAGTGTTTTTGAAGCTATGGTATGCTATGGATCAGGAGACAGGACTGTGTTGCGCCTTCAGATTGATTCTAAGGGAAAACCCCTGTGTGCCAAATAATTTATAGGAAAGTTATAATATTACTGAAATCTTTACACCATGAATCAAATATTTTTATATATTTGCAACATAGATTCATTTCAATAGGTTAAGGTTAGTTTTTTAAAAGGTTAAAAAGTCCCCAATCCGTGTAGTGATACTGTGGATTGGGGAATTTCTATTTGGTCAATTATTTAAAACAAACCACTCCTGTAAGTTGATCGTCAAGATAGAAAGTTTGTTTCAGCGTGTCGTCGTATACCGTATATTCGACTTGAATAAATCTTAATTTTTCAGTTGCGGGCGTGTATTTTGTACCTTGTTTAACCTTCCCCGACAATTCAGCATCAGTATGCATCACGTTTGTCATGGAATCTGAAACAAAATAAGTATCATTCAATTTAGACCACCCAATGACTTTATAATCGTCAAGATTCATGTTGCTTTTCATGAAGTCCTTGACAATAACTTGGGAGTCATGGCCTTCTCCGCAACTTAGCAAGAACTGCACAGACAAGGCCATGAGCATCAATTTGACTGTTCTCAAAACCATTTTAATCCTCTTTTGCAGGAATATTCTTTAATATCTCAAGCAAATGATCCCAAACCATCTGAACGGTAGGAATATGGAGACACTCGTCAGGGGTGTGGACAAAGCGTAGGGTCGGACCGAAGCTTACCATATCTATATGTGGGTATTTTTCTGAGAAAAGTCCGCATTCAAGTCCGGCGTGAATACCTCTCACTACGGGCTCCTTGCCGAAGAGTTTTTTGTAGGCGTCAACGGTTATCTTCAACAGTTTGGAGTCAGGATTCATCTTCCATGCAGGATAGCCGTCGTTTTGTATGACTTCAGCGCCGGCAAGCTGCAATGTTGCCTTGATGGTGTTGGCCATGTTGCGCAGGTTGCTCATAACGTTTGAACGCTGACTCGACACCACCACTACCCTGCTCTCTTCGCTTTGAACACTTGCCACATTGCTTGATGTCTCGACCATAGACGCCAGGGCTTTGTCTTGGCACATGGCAAACACTCCATTATCAAGAGCCTGAATAGCTCTGATTAAGTTTTGGCTTACGTTTTTGGGCAATACACTTTGAGTGTCAGCACTCTCCAATGCCCATTCCATATTTGTGTCACTTACATGAAATTCGTCTTCAACTTCTTTGCTGAAAACATTCCAGTCTGCTTTTACTGCTTCTTTCTTGTCTGAAGGAATTGCAAAAATTATTTTTCCGTCACGCGTTATGGCGTTGTGCATCTTGCCAGAGTTCCACTGTGCCAAGCGCAGATCCAGCTTTTCTTGTTGCATATACAGGAAGCGGGCGAGAATTTTGATGGCATTTGCGCGTTTTTTCTCAATGTCATCACCGGAATGTCCCCCAATCAAGCCTTTTAAAGATGCTTGCATGAAGAAATGTCCGGAAGGTGCTTCCTCGCGTGTGAACTTGAAGATTCCTGTAGTATTTATACCACCAGCACATGATACAAACACCTGTCCTTCGTCTTCCGAATCGAGATTGATAAGATAGTCGCCGGTCATGAATCCGGATTTCAAACCAAAGGCGCCAGTAAGCCCGGTTTCTTCATCTACGGTAAAGAGACATTCCAGTGGGCCATGCTCTAAATCGTCAGAATCGAGAAGAGCCAATTCTATGGCGACGCCTATGCCATCATCTGCCCCTAAGGTCGTGCCCTTAGCACGCAACCACTCGCCATCAACGTAGGTCTGGATTGGATCTTTGTGGAAGTCAAAGTCAACGTCTACCAATTTGTCACACACCATGTCCATGTGGCTCTGCAGAACGGTTGTGGCTAAATGCTCGCAGCCCTTACTTGCTGGCTTGGCAATGATGACATTGCCTGTCTCGTCTACCTTGGACTTCAGTCCCCTCTTCTCGGCAAATTCCAACAAATATGTCCTAATTTTTTCCTCATGCTTTGAGGGACGGGGAATTTGGTTTATGTGTGAAAATTGCTCAAACACGCGAGCTGGTTCTAATTTTGCCATAATCTTATTTTTAAATGTTTATCAATTTTCTTTGCGATTTACTCATTTTGCACTATCTTTGCACCGTTATGATACGTGATACTTTGCAAAGTTAATAAAAATGATAGAATCCCTGCTTCTAAGCATGTTAATAATTGCTATTGCTGTAGCATTGTTATCTGTAAAAATTGTTGTGAGAAAGAATGGAACATTTGCCTCACAGCATATTCATGACAACGAAGCCATGAAGAAAAGAAACATACATTGTGTAATAAGTCAGGACAGGGAAGCCCGTCAGCAGAACAAGGCATGTTAGTGTCATGTAGACAGAATAAAAAGATAATAAAAATCATTATATGAAAAAGAAAAGTATTTTCAGCATTTTGCCTTTAGCCGCCATGGCCACTATGACGATGGTAGCTTGCGATAAGAGCAATGCAAAAATGGACGACAAGTCCGCTGCTTCAAAAACAGAAAAGGTAGACCCGGGTAATAATTTGGCCTTTGTCGAGGTTGACTCTATTATGACCCGATATGAATTCTGTAAAGAGTATAGCAAAATTCTGGAACAAAAGGGAACTAATATCCAAAAAACTCTGGCAGGTAAGCAGCAACAGTTGCAGACAGCCGCAGCCAATTTCCAGCAGAAACTACAACAGAATGCATACACACGTGAACAGGCGGAAAATGTTCAGGCGGGCTTGCAAAAACAAAATAACGATTTGCAGGCACTCAATCAGCGTTTAAGCAATGAATTTCAGGCAGAAACAGAAAAGTTTAACAAAGCTCTGCATGATTCTTTGCAAAACTACCTTGCCTTATATAATAAGGATAAAAAGTATAGCATGATCTTTGCAAAGCAAGGTGATAACCTTCTTTATGCAGACAAAGCTTATGATATTACCAATGAGGTTGTTGCAGGCTTGAACAAGATGTATAAAGGAACTGCTAAGACAACCAAGGAAAAGAAATAAACAAGTTGTGCGATGAAAAAACCATCCTAAAATTTGGATGGCAAAAAAAAACGTCGTACCTTTGCAAACGCTTAGAAAGAAAGGCTCCGTAGCTCAACTGAATAGAGCATCTGACTACGGATCAGAAGGTTGTGGGTTTGAATCCCGCCGGAGTCACATACTTTCGAATTAGCAAAACCCTTGTAGGGCTCCGTAGCTCAACTGAATAGAGCATCTGACTACGGATCAGAAGGTTGTGGGTTTGAATCCCGCCGGAGTCACATAAGATAAGCTATAGGTTTTTCCTATAGCTTTTTTATTTCTGTATGATGATACTTTCTTGTTGGTATATCTGTAATACTGTTTTCATAAAAGGCTTACTGCGTAAAAAATCACTAACAAACTGAATATAAGCAACTTTCAAAATAGGAAAAAACTATAATTTATGAGAAAAAGAGCGTGATAAATTTTATAGTAACAAGAAAAACTTGTATCTTTGCATATCAAATACATAAGGTAAACAGCAATACAATAATAAATAAATCATTAAAATGACAAAAGCAGATATTATCAGCGAAATAGCTGAGCAGACCGGCTTACAAAAAAAAGAAGTTTCCGTTGTTATAGAGTGCTTTATGGAAACCGTAAAGCGGAACATGCTTGAAAAAAAGGAGAACGTGTATCTCCGTGGATTTGGCAGTTTTATTGTCAAACGCCGTGCTGCCAAAACAGCTAGAGATATTGGCAAGAACACAACCATTACAATTCCTGCCCACGATTTTCCAAGCTTTAAGCCTGCCAAGGCTTTCGTTGAAGAAATGAAGGGTGAATGATATTTATAAATTATAAAACATTTTAAAAATTTACAGTTATGCCAAACGGTAAGAAGAAAAAGGGCCGCAAGATGGCCAAGCACAAGCGTAAAAAAAGACTACGCAAGAATCGTCATAAGAGCAAATAACCATAGGTTTTTGCTTTGAAAAGGGGGAGGCCTCCATTGGCGCTCCCTTTCTTTTTAATAAAAAGTCTAAGATATGACAAGTGAAGTAATAATCGATGCAAAACCTAAGGAGATTTCGATTGCTCTCTTGGAAGACAAGAGATTGGTTGAATATCAGAATGAACCACGTTCTGCTAATTTCTCCGTAGGAAATGTCTACATTGCTAAGGTAAAAAAACTCATGCCGGGTTTGAATGCCTGTTTTGTTGATGTGGGCTACGAACGAGACGCCTTCTTGCATTATCTTGACTTAGGAAGTCAATTCAATTCCTACGCAAAGTATCTTAAGCAAGTACAAAGCGACCGTAAAAAGCTATATCCTTTCAGCAAGGCTTCACGCCTACCCGATTTAAAAAGGGATGGAAGTGTTCAGCAAACGCTACAAGTTGGCCAGGAGGTGTTGGTGCAAATTGTCAAAGAACCTATCTCGACAAAAGGACCAAGACTTACCTGTGAACTTAGTTTTGCAGGTCGTTTTCTTGTGCTGATTCCATTTGGAGATAAAGTCAACGTATCTACAAAGATTAAAAGCGGTGAAGAAAGAGCACGGCTTAAACAGCTCATTCGCAGCATCAAGCCTAAAGGATGTAGTGTCATTGTACGTACTGTTGCCGAAGGTAAGCGTGTGGCAGAGCTGGACGTCGAGCTCAAGGTACTGACCAAACGTTGGTTAAATGCCATTGTCAAGGTTCAAAAAACCCAAGACCGACCACAGCTTGTATATGAGGAAGAAGGTAGGACGGTGGCCATGCTACGCGACCTTTTTAATGCAAGCTACGAAAATATATTTGTTAACGAAGACGATATCTTCAAGGAGGTCAAGGACTATATTTCTTTAATCGCCCCAAAGAAAGTAAATATAGTTAAGAGATATAAAGGCAAAGTACCCATCTTTGATAATTTCAACGTTACAAAACAAATTAAGTCAAGTTTTGGTAAAACGGTGAACTATGCACATGGAGCATATCTTATCATAGAGCATACTGAAGCTATGCATGTTGTGGATGTGAATAGTGGAAACCGTTCTAAGAACGAGAAGGGACAGGAAGGCACCGCCTTGGAAACCAATCTTGGTGCTGCCGACGAATTAGCCCGACAACTCAGACTGCGTGATATGGGAGGAATCATCGTAGTGGACTTTATTGATATGAACCTGGCAGAAGACCGACAAATGCTCTACGAACGCATGTGCAAAGCCATGCAAAAAGACAGGGCTCGGCATAATATTTTGCCACTGAGCAAGTTTGGCCTCATGCAAATTACTCGTCAACGCGTTCGTCCAGCTATGGACGTCATCGTTGAAGAGAATTGTCCCACTTGTAACGGTACTGGAAAGATAAGGTCCAGTATTTTGTTTACCGACCAGCTTGAAGGAAAAATTGACCAATTAGTCAACAAGATAGGTATCAAGAAATTCTATCTACATGTACACCCATACGTTGCAGCCTATATTAAACAAGGAGTTATAAGCCTCAGGCGTAAATGGCAACACAAATATGGATTTGGAGTACATGTCATCTCTTCACAGAAATTAGCTTTCTTGCAATACGAGTTTTATGATGGAAAAGGCCAGTTCATTGATATGAAGGAAGAGATCGAAACTAAGTGATAATGCATATTAAAAAATCCCCCCGTCGAACTTCAAAGTTTACGGGGGGATTTAATTTGCCTTGACCTTATCAAATAAAAACTCTGATCTAATCAAGTTGTACTATGGTATAACCTTAAACCTTATCCTGTAAGTCATTTTCTCCTGATTCCAGTTTGTACCCAGTAGTTCAAAACGACCTATCTGTGATGTAGAACGAACGTGCTTGCCAATGCACGGACACAGGTCAAAGTCACCGATTCTAACAAGCTGAATGGTCTGGGAGCAATTTTCAGGCAATCGATCAGGGTCAAATTCTTCCGGCAGGTTGTCTTTGTCAAAGTATTCATAGGTTACCGGTAGGTCAGCCTTAATTAGCTCGTTCATTTGCTCTTCAATTTCTTTTTCCTGCTTTCTGTCCGGTTTACGATCAAGAACAAAACTCATCTTGCTCTTTTTGCGTTCAATATGTGCTTCACATGAACGTTCACATCCAAACATTCTACCCATAAGCTGATTGAGCAAGTGTTCAGCTGTGTGAGCTGGTGGAAACTCTTCCTTGTTATGGTCGTTCAATATATATTTATTGTCTTTCATCTTCGTATTGAATTTATAAACCCTACCACTATGTGGCAGTAAATCCATGTTGATCGTTCCGTCTATTTCAAGTTTGACGGGCATCGTTTCACCCGTAAGCAGGTCTGTAGCAGAAAACTCTCCTTCGGGAATGCCAAGGATATTAAAGGCATGCTCCGGAATCACCACTCCTACGTATACTCTCTCATGGAAGAAGTTGGCCACAACTAACAAAACTTCGTCTTCATACTTGCGCAAGAACGCATATTGGTATCTTGGATTGAACTTCCAGGTTTGCGGATTAACATACATCAGGTCAAAAAAATCCCCTTCGTATACAGCTTTCTCTCTATTTGCGATACGCAAAATCTGCTGGTATTTCAGCTGCAAGGCTTTTTCATCTCCACTAATTCTGCGCCTGTCAAAATATCCTCGATATAGTTTATCAAGGTACCAATAGTCGAAGATGGTCGTCCGGCCATCTTTTCCCGAGAAGCCTTCCGTGTCCATCCCGGGTTCTCCAAACTCCTGACCGGAATATATCATAACAGGATTCTTTAACATCAACGCAGACACTATCATACCGGGAATTGCCTTCCAAGCGTCATTGCAGAATTCATTGCTGGCTATACGTTGCTCGTCGTGATTCTCTAAGAAATACAACATTTTCTCCTTAATGTCGTCTACGCTTTGCCAATAATAGGTGATGCTGCTGGCAGGTCGTCGGCCGCAAATAATATCCCTGATACAGTCGTACATACCTACTTTGTCGTACAGATAGTTAAAACCAACTTTAATATAGGTTCTATAAAGTGCTGTGTCATAGACTTCTCCTATAAAGTTAATATGAGGATAGCGAGCTTGTACTATTCGGATGGCATGCAACCAAAACTGCGGGGGAACCATCTCGGCCATATCGCATCGAAAACCATCGACTCCCTTTGAAGCCCAGAACAGCAGGATATCTGTCATCTTGCTCCATGTAGATGGGATCGGATCAAAATGTTCACTCCGTCCTCCCATGTTGCAATAGTCTACACCGTAATTTAGTTTCACCGTCTCGTACCAGTCGTTAATTCCTGGTGTGTTGTCAAAACGGTCGTTTCCTGTACACTTGGCTGGCAGTTCCTCATAAGGAGAAATATCTCCTTTACACTTTACGGGACTGATAAAATTAAGTCCGGGACAATAATAGAAATTGTTTTGCGGAGAGAAATGTTTATTCACATCATCGCCCTCGCCCAGATCCTCCACATCTTTAGGTCGACAAATAGACTTATATTGCCGAGCCACATGATTGGGAACAAAGTCTATGATGACTTTCATGCCCAGCCTGTGAGTTCGGTCAACAAGTTGCTCGAACTCCTCCATCCGCTTTTCAACATCGGTTGCAAGGTCCGGGTCGATATCGTAATAGTCGGTGATTGCATAGGGCGAACCTGCCAGACCCTTTACGATGGAGGGATGCTGGCGGGGAATACCATACTTGGTATAATCAGTCGTTGTTGCATGTCGTATCACACCGGTAAACCATATATGGGTGAAGCCCATGTCGTGGATACGGCGAAGTCTGGTCATATCCAGGTCGGCCATCTTCCCCACTCCGTTTTCTTCGAGCGTGCCATTAGGTTTTCGTGTGGAGTTTTTATTGCCAAAAAGTCGGGGGAAAACTTGATATATTATAATTTTCTGGTTCATCAATGATCAACTCACGAGATACTTGTGTTAATTTAAAGTGGGTGGCGTAAACTTTACGTCACCCAGAATTTTTCAATTCATTGTCCGCAGAAACTAATAGAATCTACCTTAAAATGAGGAGAGACTGCTTCGGTTTCTACCAAAACAATCTCTGAAAACTCAATGATGTATTCAATCAATACCGTGAGCACTAACTTCTTTACTGATACGTGCAATCATACCCTGCAAAGCTTTGCCCGGACCGCACTCTGTAAAATCATCGGCACCGTCGGCGATCATATTTTGGACACTTGAAGTCCAACGTACAGAACTTGTGAGTTGCGCAATTAAATTTCGTTTGATCTCTTCTGCGTCTGTATGTGGTTTTCCATCCACATTCTGGTATACAGGACATTTAGGTGTTGCAAAAGTCGTTTCCTCGATAGCCTTCTGAAGTTTATCCTTAGCCATCTGCATCAGGGGTGAGTGAAATGCTCCACCAACCTTCAGGGGTAAAGCACGTTTGGCTCCGGCAGCTTTCAATTTTTCACAAGCCTCTGAAATGCCTTCCTTATCGCCAGAAATAACGAGTTGTCCCGGACAGTTGTAGTTTGCTGCTACAACCACCTTGCCCTCATTGCTTATTGACGAACATACCTCCTCTACTTTTTCATCCGGCAAACCAATGATAGCTGCCATTGTTCCAGGATTGGCTTCACAAGCCTCTTGCATGGCATTCGCACGTGCAGCAACCAAACGGAGTCCGTCTTCAAAACTCAGTGCGCCGGCTACGACAAGAGCTGAGAACTCTCCAAGAGAGTGTCCGGCCATCATTGCCACATGCGAATGATCGCCCATGCATAGTGCAGAAATAACACTGTGCAGAAATACGGCAGGTTGCGTAACCCGAGTCTCCTTGAGTTGGTCATCTGTGCCTGCAAACATAATATCGGTTATCTTAAAGCCAAGAATCTCATCTGCCTTGTCAAATAGTTTTTTAGCTAATGGATTGTTGTCATAGAGCTCTTTGCCCATTCCTACATATTGAGAACCTTGTCCGGGAAATACAAATGCTTTCATTTATTTATAATTTAAGATTGAAATTGTTATGCAAAGATACAAAAAAATAAAGATGAGACAAAAGTACACATTAAAATATATGGAATGATTACACAATTTGTACGATTATTTTAGTCATCATGAAAAATCCCTTCCATCACATGGATGAAAGGGATTTTATTTCGAGATGCCTCAGAGCATCATAATATACAAATCTTTGTATAAGATTATTCTGCCGCAGGTGTCTCTGCTTCTGCTTCAGGAGCTTTCTCCTCAGTTTCGGTGGGAGTTTCGTCCTTTGCTTCTGCAGAACTTTCTGTCTTCACAGCTTCGGATGCCTTAGCTTTTTTCTTTTCCTCTGCAGGAGTTGCTTCTGCGGGGGCGTTCTCTGCAACAACCTTTACCGGAATCTTCACCTCAACATCCTTGTGGAAGTGGGCAACAGCCTCGTATTCGCCAACCTTGCGAGCTTCGCGCATGGTGATAATCTTGCGATCTATCTCAATGCCTTTCTTAGAAAGTTCGTCAGCTACAGTAGCTGCATTGACAGAACCATAAAGCTGACCACCTGAAGAAACCTTGGCCGAAACCTCTACGACAACGTCTGTAAGAGCCTCAGCACGTTTCTCTGCAGCTTCTTTTTGTGCGGCAAGCTTACTGGCCTGCTGTTTCAAATTCTCTTCGAGAATCTTTTTTGCACTCTTGGAAGCAATGACAGCTTTACCCTTTGGTATGAGATAATTACGGCCATAGCCGTCTTTTACGTTCACGATATCGTTCTTATATCCAAGACCGATAATATCTTCTTTCAGTATTATATCCATTCCTTACCTCCTTTATTACTTCATCATGTCGGTTACGTATGGAAGCAGGGCAATCTGGCGGGCACGCTTAATGGCCTGAGCCACACGGCGCTGGTACTTCAACGAAGTGCCTGTGATACGACGGGGAAGAATCTTTCCCTGCTCATTCAAGAACTTTTTCAAGAATTCTGGATCCTTGTAGTCAATATACTTGATTCCGCTTTTCTTGAAACGACAATACTTCTTCTTCTTGGTATCAATAGAAGGAGCGGTCAAATAACGGATTTCTGATTTTTTCTGCTCTGCCATAATTATGCCTCCACTTTAGATGCCCACTTAGCACGACGCTTCTCTGCATAAGCAGCTGCATACTTTTCGAGCTTCACGGTCATGAAACGAATAACTTTCTCGTCGCGGCGATAGCCGGTTTCGAGCTTGTCTACTACTGATGGCTCTGCCTTGAATTCCAACAGACAATAAAAGCCTGTAGATTTCTTCTCGATAGCATAAGCCATCTTCTTAAGTCCCCAGGCCTCTTCGTTCAGAATCTCAGCACCGTTGTCGGTGAGCAGTTTCTTGAATTTAGCGACCGTTTCCTTCATCTGTTCATCAGACAAAACGGGAGTCAAAATGAAAACGGTTTCGTAATGATTCATACTACTTTTGTAATGAATTAAAATGTTAATTTGCAAAATGCGAGTGCAAAGGTACAAATAATTTTGTTTATAACGCCCTGATTATTATCTTTTTTTTGCTCTTTAACCAATATTGTTCTAAATTTTGCTATTTATCACAAAAAGAATAGTTTCTTCTGCTGAAACCTTGTATATTTGCACCGCTTATGAATAAAGTAAGGCATTTTTTTTATGTAGCAGTTGTTTTGTTTGACAAACATCTGCACTTTTTCGGATTACCCCTTGTATATCTTGGGATAATTCTATTGGTCTTGCTGTATATCTTGGGTATGACAAATCATAATTTACTCTTCCTCCCCACTCTCTTGATATTGGTTGGAATCTTTTGTTATATCCGGGAAGAAAAGCATCAAAACAAGTATTGATCCCTCTCCACCACCTGTTAGCAAGAAAATTGCCACAGGTTTATGCTGTGCTGATTAAGTTTTTTTGCTATCGTTTATCGACCGCAATACGCTAGTACTACGTCCGAGATGCACTTGTATTTCATTCGCAAAGCGGATGTATGTCGGACGAAACACGATGGCATTTGACCATTATTCGCTGGAGAAAGATGTTCTTTCTCATTATGGATAGATGTGGACGGTCTTGTGTTTGCTATGAGTCAATGGAGTTTTCCTTTCATGATTTGTCGATGCATTTTTTTAAGTATATCAAAGAAATTTGCCAGATTTGCTGCTTATGCAACAAACCTGGCAAAACAACTATTTCAATGCTGATGAGCATGCAGCCAAACTATGCTGCAGCCAACGACTTACTCTTCATCCGGCACGATGAGCTTGTAGCCCTGGCCGTGGATGTTGATGATTTCCACTTCTTCGTCTTCCTTCAAATGTTTACGGAGTTTGGTGATATACACGTCCATTGAGCGTGCGTTGAAGTAATTGTCATCAATCCAGATTGTGCGCAGTGCATCGTTGCGTTTCAATATTTCGTTGGCATGTGCGCATAACAGTGACAACAGCTCGTTTTCTTTGGTGGTAAGCTTGGTTTGCTTGTCGCCGATGGTCAGCAACTGCTTCTGAGTGTCAAAATTGTACCGCCCAATTTTGTAATGAGTGCTTTCCTTGTTCTTCTTACCACGTACACGACGCAAAATGGCCTCTACACGCTTCACAAGTTCTTCCATAGAGAATGGCTTGGTGATATAATCGTCAGCACCCTTGTCAAATCCTTCGAGCACGTCTTCTTTCTGTACACGAGCCGTCAGGAAGATGATTGGAATTTGAGAGTTGATCTGTCGAATATCTTGCGCCAAGGAGAAGCCGTCTTTCTTAGGCATCATGACATCAAGCACACACATGTCGAATTTATCTTTTGTAAATTCCTTGTATCCGGCCTCGCCGTCAGGACAAAGTACGGCATTATAGCCCTTTGCAATTAAATACTCGCACAACAATGTGCCTAAGTTCTCATCGTCTTCGCAAAGTAAAATCTTAATCTTTTCGTCCATTGCTTTATATTTTAAAATGAATATTATTCTATTTCTTTATAATTGGTAACTTTATTGTGAATGTTGTTCCACGACCATATTCGCTGTCAGCCTTGATATCGCCATGATGCAGGTCGATAATCTTCTTGACGTATGCAAGTCCAAGCCCAAATCCCTTCACGTCGTGTATGTTGCCTGTATGCACTCGGTAGAACTTTTCAAAAACTTTCTTCAGGTTTTCTTTTTTCATACCTATACCAGTGTCTCTGATCGAAAGGTAGAGATACTGGCTGTCATTCCAGGTTTTCATGTAAATATTGACGGGCTGGTCTGGTTTGCGGTATTTTACGGCATTATCCATGAGATTGAAGATCACATTTTGGAAATGCACATCATCCACGTATGTTTCAGATTCTACAGCCTGTAAATCTACATCAATTCTTCCTCCTGTATGCTCCACTCTTAGTGAGAACGAATTGGCAATAGACTCAACAATCTCATTGAGGTCGAGGTATTTCTTCTTAAATGTTGTTTCCTGGCGGTCGAACATCGACATCTGCAACACTTTCTCCACTAAGAACCTCAGGCGTTTTGTCTCATCGCCGATTACGCTTATAAGATGTCGAGTCATCTTTTCGTTTTTGGCAACTGCTTCGTCGTTAAACATCTGCGCTGCTAAGGATATGCTGGCAATAGGAGTCTTTAGCTCATGAGTCATGTTGTTAATGAAGTCATTCTTGATTGCGCTGTATCGCTTTTGACGGAACACTACGGCAATAGTGAAAATGAAGGTGATGAGCAGAATTAATGTGAATACCACGCTGGGTATCATAAACTTAACGCTCGAGTATATATAGCCGTTGATATCAGGGAAATGAACCTTGACCACCCCCATCTTGGATGAAGGATCGTTGCGGAAAAGCACTTGACTGTAAGTGAATTCCTCACCTTCGTCCGAATAATCTGGGCATCGGTACACCTCTCGTCCGTCTTGTGTGCAAACCGTGAAATGGTAGGGAATGTTGATTCCGTTGTTCATTAACTCTGCCTTGAGGTCTTGGTCGAGTATTTTGAAGTTAACCCGTTCTTTCAGGGGTTTGTCCGAAGCCGAGTACAGTATGTTCATGACCACTTCGTCAAGCAGTGCTTTCTGATAGACATATCTGTTTTTGACGATTTCCTGTAACGACTTGCTGGCTTCTGTATTTGAGTTCTTGTCAGTGATCAATATCATAGCCTTGGGCATGTGCCCAGGCTTGTTGGTCATGGTCTTCAATTCGAAAGATGAGTATACCGTACCATTTTTCCCAGTAAAAGAATACTGATGAGTGTTTTGTACGGTGTCGTTTTTAGACCTGCCCTGACGTGTGCCGGCATACTCCTCTCGGGATGCGCGTCGCTCAGCCTCGTTGACATCTTTCTCGAGATAACGCAGCGTTTCGTTCAGTTCCAAGTTACGTGATGCCTGATAGAGAGCCCGATTTGCACTCTCATCAAACTGTTCCTTCTTCATGTTGGCCATTTCCTTGATATAAATAAGTTGCAGGCCTAACAAGATGACAAAGGATACGCCCATGATAATGGCTATGGTCCAAATGGTTCTCTTTTTCATATTTACAAAGATAAGGTATTTCTTAATAAGTTAACATTTAGGTGTTAATTATTCTCTATGTTTTTGTCAAATTTAACTAAAAGCGCAAAACATAGTTCAATATATGTAATTAAAAACCCCTCCCAATAATGATAATCATATCGGGAGGGATTCGTGGTTTATTGAAAGTATAGTGCTTTAGGCTTCTTCCTCTGCTACTTCCGCATCATGCTCACTGATAAGTTTTTGCTGCAAATCGTTGGGCACAAGTTCATAGCTTGCAAATTTGGTTGTAAAACTGGCTCGTCCACCGGTTAGTGAACTCAGGGAGATGCTGTAGTTGGACAACTCTTTCTGTGGAATCTTGGCTGAAAGTTTCTGGTATCCGGCTTCGGCATCCATACCCATGATGATTGCCCGGCGCCCTTGCAGATCGCTCATCACATCGCCCATATAGTCGCCTGGCACAAACACCTCAAGATCGTAGATGGGTTCCAAGATTTTAGGACCGGCCTCCTTGAACGCCATTGAAAATGCATGGCGTGCAGCAAGCGTAAAGGAGAGCTCGTTGGAGTCTACCGGGTGCATCTTTCCATCGAACACGACCACGCGCACGTCGCGTGCATAACTGCCTGTCAAGGGACCTCGCTCCATACAATCCATAACACCTTTGAGGATGGCAGGCATAAAGCGAAGGTCGATAGCACCACCCACTACAGAATTGATAAACACCAGCTTTCCACCCCATGAAAGTTCTTTTTCTTCCTTGGATTTAATGTTGATCTTAAATTCCTGACCACCGAAGCTATAGCTTGTTGGGTCTGGCATGCCCTCTGCGTATGGTTCAACGATAAGGTGTACTTCGCCAAATTGCCCTGCTCCACCACTCTGCTTCTTGTGTCGGTATTCAGCTTTGGCTTTCTTCGTTATGGTTTCACGGTATGGAATCTTGGGTTCGCCATAGATAACCGACAGCTTTTCATTGTTTTCTAATCGCCATTTCAATGTGCGGAGATGGAATTCTCCCTGCCCGTGAACAATGGTTTGACGCAGTTCCTTACTCTGTTCAACAACCCATGTGGGATCTTCTTGGTGCATCTTGATCAATGCAGCCATTAATTTTTCCATGTCTTGGGCATTCTCAGTTCTGACGGAACGACTGTACTTTGAGTTGGGATATTTGATAAAATTAAAGTGTTGCTCTATATCCTTGCCATTCAAGGTGTTCCCAGTCTTTACATCTTTGAGTTTTACGGTGCAACCGATGTCACCTGCGTTGAGCTGGTCTACGGCAATGCGGTTGGATCCGGCACACACAAATATTTGTCCTATACGTTCTTTAGAACCACGGTCGGCATTGCTGAAATCATCACCGGGTTTGACATTTCCACTCATAACTTTGAAGAATGACACCTCTCCGATATGTGGCTCCATGCTTGTCTTGAAGAAGTATAAACTTGCCGGTGCATTGCAGTCGGCCTCCACTTCTTCTCCTCGAGAGTTGCGCACCTTGGGCATTTCGCTGACAAAAGGCACGACATTCCCCAAGAACTCCATCAATCTCTGAACGCCCATGTCATGAAGAGCATCTACGCAGAATATGGGGTAAATGCTGCATGATACGAGACCTTTTCGGATTCCTTCACGCATTTCATCCTCGGTCAAGGTGTCGCTTTCAAAGAATTTCTCCATCAGGACCTCATCGTTTTCAGCAGCAGCTTCAACTAATGCCTTGTGAAGTTCCATAGCCTTGTCCATTTCCTCAGCAGGAATATCCTCTCTCTTGGGCTCACCTCCATCCGGTCCCCAGGAAAGTTTCTTCATAATCAGTACGTCAATCAAGCTGTGGAAGTTTGGTCCCGTTTCTAAAGGATATTGAATCTGTACACATTTGGAACCATAGATGTCTTTCATAGAAGTTATGATATTCTCAAAATCACACTTCTCTGAATCTAATTGGTTGATTAAGAAAATAACTGGTTTCCTCAGTTTTTCAGCATAGCGGAAGTTGTTTTGCGTGCCAACTTCGGGGCCATATTGTCCATTGATAAGGATAACAGCCTGGTCGGTAACATTTAAAGAAGTGATAGCTCCCCCCACGAAATCGTCGGCTCCAGGACAATCTATAATATTGAGTTTCTTGTTATTCCATTCAACGTGAAAAACAGTTGGGAAGACAGAGTAGCCGTACTCAAGCTCTACGGGGAAGTAATCGCTAACTGTATTTTTTCCTTCCACCGTTCCACGACGCTTAATGACACCTGCCTCAAAAAGCATACTTTCGGCAAGAGTGGTCTTGCCGCTACCCGCACTGCCAATCAATGCAATGTTTTTAATTTCGTTGGTCTGATATACTCTCATATCAAAAGATTTAAAGTGTTAGTAATAAAAAATTTCGTTAAGGTTAGGAGCGCTGGTCTCCAAATCGATGCTAAAGATAGGCAAAAAAGGAATAGAATCCAAAAGATTGTGTATGAAATATCAAATATTTTAAAACTAATTAGTAATTTTACACTCCCAAAGATTACTTTATGGCCGGACTCTACATTCACATCCCTTTCTGTGCAAGCAGATGTATTTATTGTGGCTTTTATTCTACAACTTATTCCCAACTGCACAATGAATATACCGATGCTTTGTGCAAGGAGATGGATATGCGCCCGGATAGCTCCCTAATTCAAACGATCTACCTTGGAGGTGGGACACCAAGCCAACTTTCCCACGAAAATCTGCTCAAGTTGTTTACACATATCTATGAGGTCTACAATGTAGATCGTGATGCAGAGGTAACCATGGAATGCAATCCGGATGACATCTCCATGGGTATGTTCGATGACTTGCCTGTCAACAGGGTGAGCATGGGCGTACAGAGTTTTTTAGATTCCCGCTTGAAATTTCTTCATCGCAGACATACAGCCTCCGAAGCGGATCGTGCCTTCGGAATGTTACGCGAACAAGGCATTACAAACATCAGTATCGATCTCATGTTTGGCTTCCCTGAAGAAACCTTAAGTGACTGGGAGTCCGATATTGAACACGCCCTGAAACTTGCACCGGAACATATCTCTGCATATGGTTTGATGTATGAAGAGGGCACGCCATTGTATCAGCTGTTGAAGCAAGGCAAAGTCGGGGAAATCAACGAGGAGCTAAGTTTGGCTATGTATGATGCTTTGATAGATAGATTGACAATGGCTGGATATGAACATTATGAGATTAGTAACTTTTGCAAACAGGGATACAGAAGCGAGCATAATTCTGGTTATTGGCGGGGGGTACCATATATAGGTCTTGGCGCCGCAGCACACTCCTACGACATAAACACTCGAAGCTGGAATATAGCTGATATTAAAACCTATATTACAGAAACAATGAAAGGTGTCTTGCCGTGTGAGGTGGAAGTCATAGATGACAATACGCGCTACAATGACATGGTAACCACGGCGCTAAGAACAAAGGAAGGGTTAGATCTAAATAGCCTGACACCAGCGTATAGACAATTCCTCATGGACAATGCCAAACCGTATCTAAAGGACGGGTTGCTGGTTTTGGACGGGCACTATCTGCACCTGACAAGGAGTGGAATTATGTTAAGTAATACCGTTATGAGCGATTTATTATGGGTTTGAAGCCCGCGGATTTAGGCTGTCTTATGAGTAAAATCCATCAGCTTTATTCTTCCAACCCTTTTATGCCTTTTTCCTTGTATATGTTGTAGAAATACTGTTTGATATCCTCGTCTATATCGATAATACTTCTTTTTCCCGTAACATAAGGCTTAATAAAGATTGATAATCCGTAAATCACTACACCCATACCCAAGCCGACAACGAGGTTCAGCATTTCCTTGCTGAAAGGTCCATACTCCATAAACCATACCATAGCGACAATAGGAACCAAGAATAATATCCAATCTCCGGCCGTATTCATTTTTCCAGTTTCCCGTCTTTCCTCTTTCAGTGTGTTGGGTGCACGTTGAATGAGGAGCTGTTGATGCCGCTTCCAATAGTTTTCAAATTCTTTTTCCATAATAAAACAATGTTTTCGGAGTCCAAAGATATGAAAAAAACAGCTAACTTTGCAACTCAAAATACTAGTGGTGCGATAAAATTCTCAATACGATATCTATATATTTAATATTTAACATCTTACATACGCTC
>QWCK01002837.1_pt1 | contig 24651 bp, 23 predicted proteins | sample 1972571 | NCBI WGS metagenome assembly QWCK01 (sample SAMN09866710, study PRJNA288562) | Human gut metagenome isolate term2_stool, whole genome shotgun sequencing... | isolation source: gut | host: Homo sapiens | place: USA: California | reverse complement strand
GCGAGAGGCGGAAGGGGGAGGGCCCCCTCGCGTTTTGCGCGACTATTGTCGCAAAACGCTCACCCCCCAGCCTCTCGCTGAGTCGCCCCCAACGCTCCCTGCCCCGCCAGCCTAAATTCCGGTGTAAATAACCTGAATTCAGCGCTGTTCAGTCGTAAAACCTCCTGTTGTTTTTCGGAATAGTTGCACGAACGACCGATTTCAACCCAGAATCTGGGCCATCATCAACTCCCCATTTTCTAACCCTGCAGGTTATGGCGATTCTAGTTGCGTAGAGTCCGCACTTATCAGAGTAAAATCGGTCGTTCATGCAAGACGAGCCGGTTTTACGCGAGGGTGGTGGTGGAGGGGGACCTCGAAGGAGCATATGGGTACTTGCAATCTCTGCGAGATTGCGTACCCTGGCTCGCTCGTCCTGATACGCGAGCAAGCTCGCTTGCATTGCCAAAGTCCAGGAAGCGGTACGGAAAGCGTAGCTTTCCAAGTATTTCTGCGACTGAGAGGCATCCCCCCGAACGCCGCCAGACCTCGCGGCTCCCCGAACGCCGCCTGACTTCGCGGGCATACGGGCGCCGCCCTCGCGGCAAAATCCGGGCCAGACTAACCCGCGCAGAGTGGTTTGAGGGCGCTGGCGCATGTGTGAAAGAATGAACGCATGGCTGATTTTGTAGCTCCAGATTATGTTCCCAGCGACGTTCTCGAGCACCCAGTGACTGAGATTCCAGACGTTCCCGGGTGGAAAAAGGCAGCGGCAGGCAAAGTCCGGGAAATCTTTATCCCCGAAGACGCCGCCGGAATATCCACCGCAGATCGCTTGATGTTGGTGGCAACCGACCGGATTTCGGCTTATGACTTTATCCTCGATACCCCGATTCCCGGTAAGGGCGCAGTGCTGACGCAACTGTCCCGCTGGTGGTTTAACCAGCTCAATGGCCTGGTTGATACGCACTACTTGGAAGTTGACGTGCCGGCAGAAGTGGCGGGACGGGCGATGATTACCCGCCGCCTGGAAATGTATCCGGTCGAATGTGTGGCCCGCGGCTACCTGACCGGTTCTGGACTGGCGGAATATCAACAATCAGGCGCGGTTTGCGGCATTGCTCTGCCGCCGGGGCTGCGTGAGGCCTCGAAACTGTCCGAGCCAATTTTCACCCCCGCAATTAAAGCTGAACTGGGCGAACACGACGAAAACGTTTCCGCTGGCCGCATTTCGCAACTGCACGGCCGAGCGGTAGCCAAGAGCCTGACGGACCTGACCTTGCTGATTTACCGCAAAGCCGCCGAAATCGCAGCTGAACGCGGGATTATCCTGGCGGACACCAAGTTCGAATTCGGGGCGCTGCCCGGACATTACGTCCACGGCGATACCCTCAATGATGCCGCCGCGTCCTTCGTGCTGGGCGACGAAGTCATCACCCCGGATTCTTCCCGCTTCTGGCCCGCCAATGCCTGGGTGGAAGGCCAGGTCACCCCCAGTTTCGACAAGCAGTATGTGCGGGACTGGCTGACAGGTCCCCAGTCCGGGTGGGACCGTCACGGTGATGCCAAGCCTCCGGCTCTGCCCCCTGAGGTGGTCCAGCGCACCAGCGAACGCTACTTGGAGGCTTACCGGATTCTGACCGGTGAGCCCCTCATCTAAAACTCTGAAATACTTTCCGGAACCCCGGAAAGTCGCCCCAATACCTATCCAAGGAAAAAAGGAAGAAAAATGGGAAAAATCGTTGTTGAGGTTATGGTGAAACCAGAGATTCTCGACCCGCAGGGCAAAGCCATTAAAGGCTCGCTGTCGCGGCTGGGCATCGACAACTTTGTGGACGTGCGCCAGGGCAAACGCTTCACTTTGGACACCGCTGGTGACGTGACTGAAGCGGACCTTGAGGCGGCTCGCCAGGCCGCGCAAACCCTGCTGTCCAACCCGATTATCGAGGATGTTGTGGCTGTCAAAGCCGTCACGGAGGATCACGCATGAGTGCCAAAGTTGGGGTCGTGACGTTCCCGGGAACCCTCGATGACCAGGACGCCCGCCGGGCGGTGCGCTTGGCCGATGCCACCCCGGTGCAGTTATGGCACCAGGACGCCGACTTGCACGGGGTTGATGCCGTAGTCTTGGCGGGCGGGTTTTCGTACGGGGACTATTTGCGTTGCGGCGCGATTGCGCGTTTCGCTCCGGTGATGGAGTCTATCGTCGAAGCTGCCGGTCGGGGTATGCCGGTGTTGGGGATTTGCAACGGGTTTCAGGTGCTGACCGAAGCGCACCTGCTGGATGGGGCCCTGATGCGTAATGAGCATAAAAAGTTCATCTGCCGCGACCAGGTGTTGCGAGTCGAAAACACTCACACGGCTTGGACCAGCGCATTTAGTGCGGGCGAAGAGATCCTTATTCCGCTCAAGAACGGGGAGGGCAATTTCCGGGCCGACCCGCACACCGTGGAGCGCCTCGAAGGCGAAGGCCAGGTCGTGTTCCGCTATGCCGGTCCGCTGGGCAATCCCAACGGTTCGCTCAATGACATTGCCGGGATTACGAACGCAAAAGGTAACGTGGTCGGTTTGATGCCGCACCCGGAGCACGCCGTGGAGTCGGGTTTCGGCTCCACCCCCGGCCAGCAAAATCGGACCGGAACTGACGGTCTTAAGTTCTTTACTTCCGCCATTAGCTCAGTGCTGGGCTAAACGAAAATCCAAATCGAGGAGTCGCAGCAAAACGCACCGCCCACCCAATCAACTATTAAAGGAAGCCACTCATGACGACTTATGACACTGTTGAAAATGCCCAACAGACCCCCGATGAACCGCAAGATTACCGCGCTTTGGGGCTGAAAGATGATGAATATGCCCACATCAAAGAAATCCTGGGACGCCGGCCTACCGCGGCGGAACTGGCGATGTATTCCGTCATGTGGTCCGAACACTGCTCGTATAAATCCTCCAAGAAGCACCTGAAGGAACAGTTCGGCGCGAAAACCACCCCGGAAATGAAGGAACACCTGCTGGTCGGTATGGGCCAAAACGCGGGGGTGGTCGACATCGGGGACGGCTACGCGGTGACGTTCAAGGTCGAGTCACACAACCACCCCTCTTTCGTGGAGCCGTATCAGGGCGCTGCCACCGGGGTTGGCGGTATCGTCCGTGACATTATGGCGATGGGCGCGCGCCCGGTGGCAGTCATGGATCAGCTGCGTTTCGGGGCGGTGGATCACCCCGACACGGCTCGCGTGGTTCACGGCGTGGTCGCGGGCGTGGGCGGCTACGGCAACTGCCTGGGGCTGCCCAACATCGGCGGCGAAACTGAGTTCGACTCCAGTTATCAAGGAAACCCGCTGGTCAACGCCCTGTGTATGGGGGTAATGCGGCACGAGGACATTCACCTGGCTAATGCGACCGGCGTGGGTAACCACGTGGTGCTGTTCGGGGCGCGCACCGGCGGGGACGGCATCGGCGGGGCGTCCATCCTCGCGTCTGAGTCTTTCGAGGACGGCATGCCCACGAAGCGTCCCAGCGTTCAGGTCGGCGATCCCTTCATGGAAAAAGTCCTGATTGAGTGCTGTTTGGAACTGTTTGACGCGGGGGTAGTGGAGGCAATTCAGGACCTCGGCGCGGCGGGGATTTCCTGCGCAACTTCCGAGCTGGCCGCCAATGGAGACTCGGGAATGCACGTAGACCTAGAGAAAGTCCTGCTGCGTGACCCGACCTTGACGGCTGGGGAAATCCTCATGAGCGAATCCCAAGAGCGCATGATGGCTATCGTCTCGACCGCTCACCTCAGCGAGTTTGAGGACATTGTCCGCAAGTGGGACGTGGAATATGCCGTGATTGGCACGGTGACCGGGGACGGACGCTTGACCGTGGACCATCACGGCCAGCGTATCGTGGACGTCGACCCAAAGACCGTCGCTATTGACTCGCCCGTTTATGACCGCCCTTACGCGAAACCGGCTTGGCAAGACGCGCTGAACGCGGACACGGTGCTGGAAGCGATGGCGCGCGGCGAGTTGGAGATGCCGGGGGATAACGACCCGGAGAAACTGCGCCAAGAAATCCTCGATGTGTGCGTGACCAGCCCGAATGCGGCGGCAAAAAATTGGGTGACCGACCAGTACGACCGCTTCGTGCGCGGCAACACTGGCCTTAGCTACCCGGATGATGCCGGGGTCATTCGCGTGGTCGAAGAGACCGGGCGCGGAGTGGCGCTGTCTACGGACGCGAACGGGTGGTACACGAAGCTGGATCCTTACACCGGGGCGCAGCAGGCGCTGGCGGAGGCTTACCGCAACGTGTGCGTGGTCGGGGCGCGTCCGGTGGCGATTACGGACTGCCTGAACTTTGGTAACCCGGAGGACCCGGATGCGATGTGGCAGCTGGTCCAGGCAATGACGGGCTTGGCTGACGGCTGCGTTACCCTGAAAGTGCCGGTGACCGGCGGTAACGTGTCGTTGTATAACTCATCAGGAGATACGATGAGCCAGCCGGATTCTTCCATCAACCCGACCCCGGTGGTGGGGATGCTGGGGTTGATGGATTCGGTGACGCGGGTGGTGCCAGCCGCTTTTGTGGCTGAAGGGCAACAGATTTTGCTGCTCGGTGCCGAAACCACGGCGGAGCTGGACGGTTCGGCTTGGGCGCGGTTCCACGGGCATTTTGGCGGGAAACCGCCGGTGGTGGATTTTGCCGCGGAGCAGGCTTTGGGCGAGGTCTTGATTGCCGGCGCGGATAGTTTTGCTCACCTCGGCGCGCACGACATTTCTAACGGCGGTTTGGCCCAGGCCCTGGTGGAAATGGCGTGCCGTTTCCACATTGGGGCGCGCCTGGATTTGCGCCAGCTGCAAGCCGAAACCGGGTTGGGCGCGACGGCGCTGCTGTTCAGCGAGACTCAGGCGCGAGCCGTGGCTTGCGTCCGTACGGACCATGTTGACGCGGTGTATCGCAGCGCGGCGGCGGCCGGTATCGGCGTGTGGCGGATTGGCGAAAGCGGCGGGTCCGATTTGGCAATAACCCTGCAACAGGGCGAAGTGCGTTTTTCGGCGCTAGAACTAGTTCAAGCCAGCAACCAGGTCTTGCCCGACTTGTTCGATTGAGCCTTGCCGGCCAGACTGAGCCCGTGCCGGCCAGTAGAACCGCTTAAGTCTGCATAATTTGCAGCTTTCGCATACAATTACCACGTCAGCGGTTGGTGCTGACTCTAAGTCCAGAGGAGATAAACGATGGCGATTTTGACGATTGGCGATGAGTTCCCGGAGTACGACTTTCGGGCCGTAGTTGGTGGTGTGCTCTCTGAAATTCCCGTGAACAAGGAAGAAGACTACTTCACTCGGGTGCGCTCCGCTGACGTGCCGGAGGGCCAGTGGCGTCTGTTTATCATGTGGCCCAAGGACTTCACCTTTGTGTGCCCCACCGAACTGGCTGGCATCGCCGGAGTGTACGAGGATTTGCAGGAACGCCATTGTGACGTGGTGGCGGTGAACACTGATTCCGAGTACGTCCACCTGGCTTGGCGTTCCAAGGACGAGCTGCTAAAGAACGTGCCGTTCCCGCTGGCCAGCGACCTGACTCAAGAATTCGTGAAAGCTGTCGGGGTGTTGAACCGTGACGGTGTGTGCGACCGGGCGTCTTACCTGGTCGACCCCGATAACCGGGTGCGTTTCGTTTCGGTTGACGATGGCTCGGTCGGGCGTAACGCTGAGGAGCTGGTGCGTCAGCTCGACGCCCTGCAGTCCGGCGGCCTGACTTCCTGCGGGTGGCATCCGGGCGAACCGACCCTCGACGTATTCAAAGCGGCTACGAACCTCGTGTCGCTGTCTATCTGAGTCTGTTTTCATCTTCTCGACCGGGGAACCTCACCAGGTTTCCCGGTCATTTTTTTGGGTCTGTGGTGCGCACAAGGTCGGTGGTGCGGGTTTGTTGGGAACGTTGCGCTATATGTCCAAGATGCGGAACGATTCGTTTGCGAAATGAGACCGATGGTATATTTGGCGCGACAAAATAAATTAAACAAAGGAGCGTAAACTCATGCATCCTAAACTAGAAAAAGTATTACAAGAAACTGATCATCGTAATCCCGGCGAACCGGAGTTCCTCCAGGCCTTGACTGAGGTACTGATTTCGCTGGACCCGATTATCGAACGGCACCCCGAATACGCTGATTACGGCCTGTTGGAGCGTCTGACCGAGCCGGAACGCCAGATTATTTTCCGCGTTCCCTGGGTCGATGACCACGGCGATGTCCAGGTCAACCGCGGCTACCGCGTGGAGTTCAACAGCGCGCTCGGCCCCTACAAGGGCGGCTTGCGCTTCCACAAGTCGGTGAACCGCAACATCATCAAGTTCCTGGGCTTCGAGCAAATCTTTAAGAACGCCTTGACGAACCAGGGCATCGGCGGCGGCAAGGGCGGTTCCGACTTCGACCCGCACGGCAAGTCGGATAACGAAGTCATGCTGTTCTGCCAATCATTCATGACCGAGCTGTACCGTCACATCGGCGACAAGACTGACGTTCCCGCTGGTGACATCGGTGTGGGTGGCCGCGAGATTGGCTACCTGTTCGGCCAGTACAAGCGTCTGACCGGCGTGCACGAGGCCGGTGTTCTGACCGGGAAAGGTCTGGGCTGGGGCGGTTCTCTGGTCCGTACCGAGGCGACCGGTTACGGTCAGGTCATGTTCGCGCGGTTCATGGCCGAGGATCGCGGAGAATCCCTGGAAGGCCGGACCTGCGCGGTTTCCGGTTCGGGTAACGTGGCGATTTACGCCATCGAAAAGGCTCAACAGCTCGGCGCCAAGCCGGTGACCTGCTCGGATTCTAACGGCTGGGTGTATGACAAGGACGGCATCGACCTGGACTTGCTGAAAGAGATTAAGGAGCATCGCCGCGGCCGGGTTTCCGACTATGCCGCGCAGCGTCCCAGCGCGGAGTTCCACGATTCCGGCCGGGTTTGGGCCGTTCCCGTTGACGTGGCTCTGCCCGCCGCGACCCAAAACGAAATCGATGCCAACGATGCGCAGACCCTGGTGAAAAACGGTTGCAAGTATGTGGTGGAGGGCGCGAATATGCCCTCGACTCCCGAGGCGATTGACATCTTCCAGGCTGCTCCTGGCGTTTCTTACGCTCCGGGCAAGGCCGCTAACGCCGGTGGCGTGGGGACTTCCGCTTTCGAGATGGAACAGAACGCCTCGCGTTCCCGCTGGTCTTTCGAGTATGCCGAGGAACGCTTGGAAGCCATGATGCGCGACATTCACACCGATTGCTTGGCGACTGCTGAGGATTACGGCAAGCCCGGCGACTACGTTTACGGCGCGAACATCACCGGTTTCCGCCGTGTCGCTGACGCCATGCTGGCTCACGGCGTCATCTGATTTTTGCCTGCCGGGTATATCTTCGGGGGCATTGTCGCTTAGGGGTCGCTCGCGAGAGGCGGAAGGGGGAGGGCCCCCTCGAAATCGCTGCGTAGCAGCGATTTCTCACCCCCCAGCCTCTCGCTGAGTCGCGCGCTCCTCGCCCCCAAGTTGCCGAGGCAAAAATCCCGATGAATCGCCGCTTATACTAAAAAACTGCTCGGTATGCCTTATGGCATACCGAGCAGTTTAAACCGTATTGAATGCTGAAACTTTGAGCCGCTTTTGGCCAGGTTATCCGGGGCAGATTTGATTTATAGGGGGAGATATGCCGGGTAGCTGCCAATAATGGCAGCTACCCGGCATATCTCCCTAGTTAGCCACACCCGCGCGGGTATCGAACGAATTTTCCAGCATCGGGTTACAGGTTACGCAGTTGCGCCAGGGCGGCCGCGGGGGATAAATCCGAGGGGAAGTTGAATCCGGCGCGGGGCGACAGCGTCATGCCCTCCCAGATGACCGGCCCATCGACCGAGGTAGAGCGCTTGTACTGCTGGGTCAGGAAGCGGCGGTAAAACACTTCCAGCCATTTCAGGACTTCCTCGCGGCTAAAGTAGCGGCCCTCATTTGACCAGCCGCCCTGGGAGCTGCCCGCGGAACTTTCCGTACCCGTGCTGTCCTGCCCGGTGTCCCCGGCGTCCTGACACGTACACCCTGCGGGTTTGGTGAACGCCGCCAACGCCAGGAATCCCACCAGGTCAGGGCCTGCTCCCCGCAGCGTGTGATACAGGAAGAAATCGTGCAACAGGTACGGCCCGATTGACCCCTCGGTAGTCTGGTGACTGGTTTGCCCGCCGCTGTCGTGGTCGGGAATCAGCTCCGGGGTGACATCGGTGGCGATGATGGATTCCACCGTGTCCAGCAAGCCCGCGGGGTCAGCTACCAACTCCCGCTCGATGAGCACCTCGGAGGCTTCGCGAATCAAATCGGGCATCATCGACTTGGGCACGCCGCAGTTCACCGAATAGTGACTCATGTGGTCCCCGACCCCGTAAGTCGTCCATCCCAGCGCGCTTTCGGACAAATCCCCGGTTCCCAGCACGAACCCGCGGCGCTGATTGGCCAGCCGGAACAGGTAATCGCTGCGCAACCCGGCTTGCACGTTCTCAAACGTGATGTCATAGACCGCCTCGCCGTGTCCGGCGGGATGTCCCATCGTTTTCAACATCTCGGTCGCAGTTGGGCGGATATCGATAAGTTCGCAGCTCACCCCGAGCGCGGCGGCGAGTTTTTGGGCGTTGCCTTTCGTGTGTTCCGAAGTGGCGAAGCCCGGCAGGGTAAAGGTGAGGATTTCCGGCCCGCAATCGTTGCTTTCGCGGTTCGGCTGTGCCGTTTGCCGCGCCGACTCATGCGCTAAAGCGCTGTCGCGCGCAGCTTTAGCCGCTTTAGCGACCAGCAGGGCCAGCGTGGAGTCCAGACCGCCGGAAATTCCCAAGATAATGTTCGCATTCCCCAGCGCACACAAGCGCCGCGCCAGGGCATCTCGCTGTATATCAAAGGCTTCGCGCAGGTCAGCCCGGTAGCGCCGGTTCGTCACGGGAACCAGGGGGCGCTGGGCGGGGGGCTCCAGCAGGGGAATCTCGGTATCCAAATCCAGCGCCACTTCGAAGTTTCCGTACCCGGTCAGTTCGGTATAGCCCGGACCGGTGTAGCGTACCGCCCGAGCCAGTTCGGGCAACACGATGTCGGCCAGGGTCAAACCGGCACTGCTCAGATGTGTTTCCGCAGCCAGGACCTGACCGTCAGCGGCAATAAATCCGCTGGCGCTGTAGGCCCCATCGGTGGAGGATTCACCGTGAGAGCCAATCGTTTGTACGACTGCCAGGTGCAAATCCCGAGAAAGGGCGCGAGCCGCGCGGTGTAGGTGGCGAGTGGAGCCGACCGTGTGTGCCGGTGCGGCCAGGTGGGCGATGACGGTGGCAGAGGGCAAGGAATTGCCCGACATGGCGGCGCCGAAAGAGTTGCGAGTATAGAAGCTGACGGGAGCCGGGTTGTCGGCTGCGGCCAGCCGGTTTAGTGAACCGACGACCGGCAAAATATGTAGGCCCGGCAGGTTCGTGGCGGAAAATCCCCAGCTCTGGTCTAAGTCGTCGTGGACCTCTCCGCCCCAGATGGACACCGCTCTCGACACCCCGCCGAGGCGCGCCCCCACGATGGTCACAATCGACAAATCCGCGGTCTGGGTCGCAATCCAGTGCAGCGCCGAAACAGTGGCGTTGGCGACTGCAGTGTTCGCGCCCCAATCCCCGAGAGTGACGCCGGTCAGGCAGTCTTGGGGAAACACCACCAGGGCGGCGTGTTGGGTGGCGGCGGCCCGGGCCAATTCGACGATTTGGCGGGCATTGGCGTGGGGGTCTCCCAGCTGAATCGTAAAAGTCGCGCTGGCTACGCGGGCGATTCCATGAGCATAGATGTTATCCATAAAACCAGTTTAGTCGCCCCGTGCCGCCCGCGGCCCTCTTCGCCGCCAATCCGTCGCTTCTCCGATTCGCTGATTCGCCCCCGCGCGCACCACCGACCCGACACGGCCCCCCGACTGACCCTGATGCGCGGACTTGGTACATACCCCCACTTTGGCCGCGCATTCCGCTTAGAATTAACCCGAAAGGGGTACGTGATGGAATACCTGGTACGGAAAACTGCGATAAAACTGGCTGATGGCCGTGATTTGTTCTATTTTGACGATTCTGAGCCCTATGTGTCCGGGGCGGCGACTCGCCGCAGTGACGATCCGCGTCCGCTCCCGCCTCGGTTTGAGTCGGTGGATGGAACGGCGGTGTCGGGCCCGATTATGCGCCGCGACCCGTTGACGGGGGATTGGATTCCGATGGCGGCTCACCGCATGAACCGCACTTTCCTGCCGCCCGCTGACGCCAATCCGCTGGGTCCGGCGCGTCCGGGCGCGACCTACCAAGACGGGGAGATTCCCGACACCGACTATGACGTGGTGGTTTTTGAAAACCGTTTCCCCTCCCTCATGGAAGTCCCCGGCGTAAACAACGCCGAAACTCACCCGGATGGCCAGGACTTGTTCTGTGAGCGTCCCGCCAACGGACGCTGCGAAGTCGTGTGTTTCGGCCCGGATTTGCACACGAACCTGGTATCGATGGGGCCGGGCCGGATGCGAACCGTCATTGAGGCCTGGGCGGACCGCACCGCCGCGCTCTCAGCGTTACCCCAGATCAAACAGGTTTTTGTGTTTGAAAATCACGGCGAGGACATCGGAGTGACCCTGTCGCATCCCCACGGGCAAATCTATGCTTACCCTTACCTGACGCCGAAAACCGCGGCGATGTTGCGCCAGGCGCGGGCGTTGGCGGATAAAACCGGCGACCCCGAGGCGAACCTCATCGCCTCGGTGCGCGACGCAGAAGTCCGGGCTGGGACTCGCGTGGTCGCGGAAAATTCTCACTGGGTGCTCTACGTTCCGGTTGCGGCCCGCTGGCCCATCGAGTTTCACCTGGTGCCGCGGCGTATCGTGCCGGATTTTGCGGCTCTGGACGCGGCTCAGCGCGAGTCACTGGCCGATATTTACCTGAAGATGATGATTGTGGCGAACCATTTTCATCGCGAGCCGGCCCGCGGCGAGGCCGCTCAGCCAGGGGCGTATCTGCCGGTCAACTATATTTCGGCGTGGCATCAAGCGCCGGTGGCTCCCGCGGACGGTCGCGGCCAGCTGGGCTTGCACTGCGAGTTTTTCTCTTTCTTGCGTGCGCCGGGGAAGCTCAAGTACCTGGCGGGTTCCGAATCGGGAATGGGCGCCTGGATTTCCGACACGACCCCGGAACGGATTGCCACCCGCGCCCGCCAGGCGGCCCACGAGTGCGTGGAACTTGACGCTTTTGCGGGGCTAGATTACCCCACGACTTTCCACTAAACCGCCGACCCTGCCACGCGGCCACCCGCCTGGTCACCCGGCAGGTAAACCAAGTCAACCGCCCTTCACAACTCAATCCCCAAACCCACACCACGAAACGAGGCAAAACATGAGCGACTCCACCCCCGCCACCTCCGCCACTCCGGGTAACACTCCGGCCACCCCGAACCAATCACAGCCGCTATTCCTGAACCCTTACACGTTGGAACAGGGCCGGACCCGCGCCGCCGGCTTGTTTTGGAAAACGTTTGGCGTTGAGCCGGACGGTGTGTTTCGCGCCCCGGGACGGGTTAATGTCATTGGGGAGCACACGGATTACAACGGCGGGGTCGCGCTACCGATGGCCCTGCCCCACGCGACTTATGCCGCGATGCGCCCGCGCCCGGACCGCCGGTTACGCCTCATTTCGGCCCAGTTCGCCCCCGGCAGCGAGGCTCTGGAACTGGACTTGGACGAGTTTTCCCGGGGCCTGACGGACGCGATTCCCGAGGACGGTTCGCGCCTGGTCCGCGGCCCGGCGGCTTACGTGGGCGGCACGATTCTGAGTCTGGAGGACGTATTGGAACGCCCGGGGGCCGCGACCGGCTTCGATATTGCGGTGGATTCCTGCGTGCCGCTGGGGTCGGGGCTGTCCTCATCGGCGGCGCTGGAATGTGCCGTCGCGGTCGGGGTTGACGCGCTGTGCGGTTTCGGCTTGGCCGACTCGATTCCGGGCCGCCACCAGCTGGTTGACGCGGGTCGGCGGGCGGAAAACTTTTACGTCGGGGCGCCCACCGGCGGGTTGGATCAGGCGGCGGCGCTGCTGAGCCACCCCAATCAGGTGTTCCTGCTGGATTGCCGGACTTTCGAGACGATAGATTTCCCGTTTGCACTGGCCCAAGCGGGGATGGAACTGCTGGTCATCGATACGCGGGCGCGTCATGATTTGGCTGACGGCCAATATGCGGCCCGCCGCCAGACGTGTGAGATTGCGGCCGCGGCGATGGGCGTGGAGTTTCTGGGTGAGCTGGTGGGCGTGCTGCAGCCTGCAGATTTCGACCGGCCGCTGGAGAACCCCGATATTGCCACGGTTTTGCCGCGTTTGTCCAAGCGTCTGGGTGAGGGTGAAGCGGCCGTGGAGGTGTTTCGCCGGGCGCGTCACGTGCTGACGGAGATCGTGCGGACCCGCAACTTTGCTTACGAGTTGATGCGTCCCACGGTGGATTGGCGCAAACTGGGCCAGATGATGAACGAGTCTCACGAGTCTCTGCGGGTCGACTATGAGGTGAGCTGCCCGGAGTTGGATTTGGCGGTCCAAGCGGCGCTGGACGCCGGAGCGTTGGGGGCGCGTATGACGGGCGGAGGTTTCGGCGGTTGCGCCATCGCGCTGGTTTACCTGGATGACGTAGACCGGGTTGCGCGTGATGTGACTGCCGCGTTTAGCCAGGCCGGCTGGGAACCGCCGGCGTTCCTGGTGGGTGAGCCTTCCGCAGCCGCCGGCCAGGTTTAGTTCACGGTAGGGTCGTCACCAGGTCGGTGTGTCACGAGCCCGGGCCGTCACCGGGTCGTGTTCGCACCAGGTCGGTTCGGCGGCTGGGGCGCGTTTCGGTCAGCCCCACCAAAGACTGGGCTTGAGCTGCGCTTGGGCCAGCAATATTTAGACAGCAAAAGGCCGGCCCCTCAAAAGGACCGGCCTCGCGTCTCTAAGGTCTTAGTTCAGCAACAAATTCTCAGCCACAGCGGTACTGACGCTTTGCGCCGCGGTCGCGGCTTGCGGTGCGGCAGTAATCGCGGACTGGGTGCTTTGCGTGGCGGCGCCAGCCTGATCGGGGGTCATCGCAGGACCGCCGAGTTCATCAAGGTTGCTGGTCAAGGAGTTGAACAGCCCACCCAGAGCGAACGTTTGCGCCGCGATTTGAATCTTGGCGTGGGACAGTAGCAAATCGGCATGTTCCACGGATTTCATCGAGGCGGCTTTGTCATCCAGGTTAATGGCATTGATTCCGCGTCCACCGGTGGCCAGCAGGGAGGCCAGGTCGCGCAGATCCGGGGAACCGACCGCAACGGTCACGCCCGCGCCGTGTGCGCCGGGAGCAACGGAAAAATCGGTGCCGTCCAGGACAGCTTCGCCTTGGTAGCGCGCCCCGTGCAGGGTTTGATCCAGCTTGGCCAGTCCGTCAGCCAGCGCCAAGCGGGCGGAGGGATCGGATTTACCGGCGGCGACGACGCTGTGAATCCACTCCAAGTGCTGTGCGGCGGTGTCCAGGTTTTCGTTGGCGACGCGCAAAACTTCCACCCCGCGCTGGGCGGCTTCTAGCGTCTGGTGGGTCTGGCCAACTTTGGCGGCCAGCGGATTTGCCCGCAAATCCAGGGAATCTACGCGTCTGGGTGCGGCGGCCTCATGTAGAGACTCGGCGTTCCGAGCCGGGGCAGTCCGAGCCGCCTGTTGCAGTGCCAACAGACTGGCATTGGTATTGGTAGTCAGTTGAACAACCATGATGGCCTTCCTTAGCGTCTCATCGTTCCGATAATCCTGGGGACTAGGGGCTTCCTGGGGTTTATTTTGGTGACCAGCCTGGTCGCCAATTCACTACCCATGATAACATCCTGAGAGCAACCTGGGAATAGAGAGTTTTTAATTGTGGGTAAAAAAATTTCTGACACAGTCGGTCGGGCCGCGGTTTCCGCTTGGATTTCCGGGGTTTGCGGCGTCTCCGAAGCCGGGTCTGGGGGTACTGTACCGCCGCGGCATTCTCAGGGTTTGATAGGACAATTGTCAGGTTTGAGTGCTGCCGTGCCGCGGGCTACGGTAGCGACCGCGGTTCGCTTTACCCTGCAGCTGTTGGAATCGCGGGCGCCGGGTCAGGCGGTGGAAGTGCGGGTTCCGCCGTTCGGGGCGGTACAGATTCTGCCGGGGACGACGCATCGGCGCGGGACTCCGCCGGCGGTCATCGAGATGCCTGCCGAGGTGTGGCTGGCGTTAGCGGTTGGGGTTTTGCCCTGGTCAACGGCTATTTCACAAGGGTTGGTGACGGCTTCAGGGAATCGTGCCGACTTGGGAGAGCTGTTGCCGCTACGAATCTAACCCACCGCGGGACGACTTGTGAATGTGACGGGGCAGCCGCCCACTTAGGACAGCAACCGCAGGGCGGAAGACGTCGCCGTGTTCGCTTGGGCGGTGAAAGCGGCGACACCGGATTGGGCCAGCTGTGACATCGTGCGGGTGACCAAGTTCTGAGCCAGGGCGGGGGTGCCGCCGATGGCCGCGCTCAACAGCTTGGAGCTGGAGGTCATCGCGTCTACGGTCGAGGCGGTCGCGTCGCTCAAACCGGTGCGGACCTGGGCGACTGCGTTCTGGGCGATGTCTAAACTTTGTGAGATTGCGGGGTTGGCGTTCGGCGCGGCCAGCAGACCGGCGAAGCCCTGCAACCCCAGGCCTTCGGTGTTGAAACCCTTGCCGTTGGGCAGGGTGGCGTCAATGGTGATGCGGGCGGTATCGCCAACGGTAAAGGTAGCGCGGAACCGGCCGTCCAGCGTCTTGTGACCGGCGAAAGATTCGTTGTCAGCCAGACTATCCAGGCGCTGTGCCAGCAGTCCGAAGGCTTCGGCCAGTTCGGTGCGCCGAGCGCCGGTCAGGGACTGGTTGGACAGTTCCGTCACGATGGTTTTCATGCCGGCCAGTACTTCATCGGCTTTGCCCAAGGATTCATTGACCACGTTGGCCGTGGTTACTGCGGCTTGGGCGGTCTGGGATTTAAAGTTTTCGGTGGCGACTTCCGCCCGAGTGTTGGCGGTGGGGGAAACCTGTACTTCGTCGCCAAAGTCGTCAACCTTGGCTGTATTGGTGTTGACCTGAGGGTTTGTGGGGGTAACCGGGGCGGCCTTGGTGGCTCCGCGTAGCGCGCTCAGACCGGCGCTGAGACCCGAGGCGTTCGGGTGTGCGGCGGCGAGTTCTTTGGAGGTTGCGGCATTGTTCCACGGGGTGCTTAGGTTATTAGCCCGGTAACTGCCCAAACCATTCAGCTGCATCTACGACTCCAATATCGATTTGTTCGGCATTTATTAGCCTCGGTGACTTACACCTGACATATTCGGCAGTTTTCGCTGCCGCATTAGAAATATTACGGACCATTTCTGCAGGAAAACGCCATTTCAGGGAATTGTCAGGACAATTGAACTCGGCGTGTCGCCTTGACCTTTACTAACGCCCGTTGTTGGCGGGAAAAATTACCGCCCGGTAAGGGGCGAAATTATTGTAAATTCGAGGAAAACTCGGATTTAATTCAGCATTTTTTCAGGTGTGGGCGCCCGTTTCTCCCCCCGCCGGTGCTCCCGGTCTGGTGCGAGTGGGGCTATCCGGTCTATCCCTCGCGCGAGGCAGTCATTGCGAGTACAGTTCTGTACAGATTCTATAAACTTTATTGACCTTTTCATGGTCAAGTTTCACCGAGGAGTTTGCGATGTCTCAGTCAGCAAAGGGGATGGGAATCAAAGTCAGCGCGGGTGGGCCCTACCTGGTGACCGGCGGGGTACCGCTGCGAGAAGCGCGGATTCATCCCGAGGGGCCGGGCTACACCTGGGATCCGGGTCGCGCCCTGCCTCAGGGCGAAACTTACGCCTTGTGCCGCTGCGGATTGTCGCATGACAAGCCGTTTTGTGACGGTTCGCACCGTCAGGCGGACTTTGCGGGTACGGAAACGGCCAATCACCAGCCTTATACCGAACGTATCGACATTGTGGAAGGCCCCCAGCTGCGGATGGGCGATGATGGGCGCTGCGCTTATGCCCGGTTTTGTCACGGGCCTGCCGGGGATGCGTGGACGCAGGTCGCCACGGCGCAAACTCCGGCTGAGGTGGCGGCAGCCACCAAGGTGATTGACGAATGCCCAGCGGGTCGTTTGACGCGCCTGGACTCCCAGGGTCACGTGCAGGAACCGGACTTGGAGCCGCTGGTGGTCGTTGCTCAAGACCCCCAAAATGATTGTTCTGCCGGAATCTACGTCCAGGGTGGGATTCCGCTGACGGACGCGAACGGCGATACCTACCCGGTGCAAAATCGCTATGTGCTCTGCCGGTGTGCGGACACCAAGAACACCCCGTTTTGTGATGCCAGCCACGTGAATATCGGCTTCGATGACGGGCATATCAACGGCTGAGGCCGGCGGATCGTGGGCTGGCGGGGTCTGCTGGTACGGTCGACTGCGACCAACAGACAGAGCCCGACATCACGGCTGGTGACCGCCCTGATTTGCCGGGTCTGCGCGTGGCGGGCGGGCACCGCGGGGCGCGCATCGCTGGGCGGGCGCTACACCGAACCGGCCGACGCTTTGCGCTTCCAAATCGGCGCGAACGCCACCGACATGGACACCATCGCCGTCACCTTCGTTGACGTGGTTGACATTGCCCACGCGCGACTTTGCTAGCGATATGGCACCGGTTTTTCGACGAATTTGCGCACTCAGTCGCGACATTTTCAGATTTCTTACGTTGGGGCTGTTTGGTCTCGGCGGGGGTGATTTGTCCTTTTTCCTTGTGTATATTGGCCTCAGGTGGCAATCCGATGCTATTAGTAAAGAACCCTTGAATTAATCGTTCAAGTACCCTAGTATTAATCCATGAAACGCCGCGACTTGCTGAAACGCCTTGCCGATATCGCAAGCCGCAAAGGCGAATCGCTGGAACTCGAAGAAGGCGGCAACCACACCAAAGTCCGCATAGGGCAATGGTCCGAGCCAATCCCGCGCCACCGCGAAATCCAGGAACACCTTGCTAAGGGCATTATCAGGAGGGCAAGCCGATGACCGTAAAAACCCCAAAAACCTCGAAAACCCAGAAGATGACCGACATCACCGCCCATGCTATCCGTGAAAACGGCTGGTGGGTGGCCGACTTCACTTGCGATGGCAAGGAATACGGCACACAGGCGAAGCGCCTGGATCAGCTGGTGGACATGGTCAAGGACGCTTCAGCCCTGATGACCGGCCGCCCGGAAGACACTTTCGATGTCCACATCGTTGTCGACATGGCTGAATACATTAGCGAAGTTGAAAAATATAAAGAGGCTGCCGCGCAAGCCCGCGATGCCGAGGCGAAAGTTGCCGCCGCTTCGCGTTCCGCGGTCGCAAAACTGAAAAAGGCCAACCTCGGCGTGCGCGACATAGCCACTTTGATGGGGGTCAGCCCTCAGCGCGTGTCCCAACTTGCCCATGCCTAAGGCGTGTCCTCCTGTTCAATAGGCCTTTTGGGTGCATTCCCTGGGCGTGCGGCATTTGTCCTGTCATTTGCACAATTGAAATGGGGCTGTTCACATTTCGCCCACCGCGCCTTACACTAAATTTTGCGGTGTGATTTCGGGGATTGCCGAAATCCGCCCCGCGCGAGGGCAAGGAATGTTCCTCGATGATGGGTAGACGCGAGGTGTCTGACCCTTCAAAAAGACCCCAAGGATGGTGGGAGCGATGACCACGTTAATTGTGGATGGATACTCCGTCGCCATGTCGCCAGGCATGTCAGCGGCGGGTTTTTCTGCGCCCGACACCGATGATTTTGCCGAGCCTTTTCAGAACCGGTCTGCTGGTACGTACTCGTCTGGCACCGAGTCCCGCGCTGATGCGCCCTTGTCACTGGGAGAGTCCTCCGATGCGGATTTTTCCCTCGACTCTCTGCCTGGATTTTCCCGTTCCGGTTCGCCCGATTTGCCCGGTGCGCCCGGTTCGTCTCGCGCGTCTGGTGCTGCTGGTGCGTCCGGCGCGGATTCCGTTTCCGGTGCGTCCAAGTCTGCGGCGGGGGCCTACTCGCGTTACGCCGTGCTGGTCCCCCTGGGGGGCGCGCCGCGTGCCAACGCTAGCCGCGGGGGAGCTCCGCGCAGCATCGCCACCAACGTGATGGCTCTCAATGCTTACCGCTATAACGTGAGTGCGGAACAGATTTTGCACCAATCTCTGCAGCGTCTGTCCTCAGGCAAACGCATTAATTCGGCCGCCGATGATGCTTCCGGCCTGGCGCTGGTGCAGGGGCTGAAAACCCAGGTCCTCGGCAACCGTCAGGCGATTAAGAACGCTCAAGACGGGATTTCCCTGACCCAGACGGCAGAAGGCGTGTTGTCTACGGTTCACGATATGCTCCAGCGGATGCGCCAGCTGGCGGTCCAGGGTGCTAACGACACGTATTCCGTGTCCGCCCGGGTGCAAATCGGTTCTGAAATGGACGCAATCCGCGTGGAAATCGGGCGAATCGGCCAGGTCACCGAGGCGATGGGGCGGCGGATTTTGGGCAGCAAATACGTGGAGCCCGCTGATGCGCTGCGTTTCCAGGTTGGCGCAAACGCCTCAGATGCGGAAGTCATCGCCATCACCTTTGTTGATGTCACCGACATCGCCAAGAATCAGATTGGCCACATTCCCCAGGACGCCAACCACGAGGCATTCCAGCGCTCCATCGAGAATATCGATGATCAGATTCAGGTTATTTCCGGGGCTCGCGCCTCGCTGGGAGCCTTGATGAATCGCTTCGAACACACGATTAATAACTTGAACGTCTCGGTGGAGAACCTCTGTGCCGCCCAAAGCCGCATGCAGGATGCGGATCTGGCGGCCGAGTCCGTGAACTTTATGCGGGGCCGGATTCTGAGCCAATCTTCCCGCGCAGTATTGTCTCAGGCGCTGTCCGCTCCCCGCGGAGTGCTGTCGTTGCTGAGCGCTGCCTAGCCCAAAATCGGGGTGTTTCCCCGGTTTGTCCTGTCCCAGATAAACGAACTATGTGAGTATATCGGGGAATTTTCCTTGATTGTGCAAACAATTGCAGTAAAATTAAATATCGGAAATGAATTTCCTAAAGTTTCTTGTCTGCCATCCGATTGAGTGGTTTGTCGGACAGGAAGTCTGACGCAAGGCTACCAGGACGGTAAATTGCCGACTGGTCTAATCAGGAGGATTTTAAAATGGCTTTGTCTATCAATCAGAACATCATGGCTATGAACAGCTACCGTAACTTGTCCTTGACCCAGTCCCAACTGGGCAAGTCTCTGGAGAAGTTGTCGTCTGGTTTCCGGATTAACCGGGCTGCCGATGACTCGTCCGGCTTGGCGATTTCTGAGGGCTTGCGTTCTCAGGTTCGTGGTAACAAGCAGGCTGTTAAGAACGCTCAGGATGGTATTTCGGTGGTTCAGACCGCTGAAGGTGCCCTGAATGAGGTTCACGACATGCTCCAGCGTCTGCGCGAGCTGGCTGTCAAGGGTGCTAACGATACCAATGACACTAGGGCTCGTGCCTACGTTGAGCAGGAAATGGCTCAGCTGAAGGAAGAGATTTACCGCGTTGGTGCGGCGACTAACTTCGACGGACGCAAGCTCCTGTGGGACGGCGAGAAAATCGATAAAGGCACCACGGGTACTGGCGCCCCGGAGATTGCAATTGACAAGGTTCAGAATGACTGGTGGAAAGCTGCTAAGGGTGCAGGTGGTGCTGGTGAAGGCGGCATCTTGCAGTTCCAGGTTGGTGCGAATGGTCAGTCCCGCGTGGACGACATTGACGTCCAGCTCGTGGACCTCGCCAAACTGCTGGGTGACAAGGGTGCTAAGCTCAAGGCTTACAGCCGTGACGGCAAGCCTGAAAATGACGCTACTGGTGCAGCAACTGGCGCAAAGCCGGTTTTGACCACCCACGAGCTGTTCCAGGACGAAATCAAGGCTATTGACGTTGCGATTGCGTCTGTGTCTAAGTTGCGTTCTGATTTCGGCTCGGTCCAGAACCGTTTCGAACACACGATCAACAACCTGAATGTGGCGGTCGAGAACCTGTCCGCTTCCGAGTCTCGTATCCGCGACACGGATATGGCCGAGGAAATGATGCAGTTCACTCGCAGCCAGATTCTGCAGCAGGCTGGCACTTCCATGCTGGCCCAAGCCAACCAGGTTCCCCAGACCGTTCTGTCCCTGCTCCGCTAATCGGACATGACAGACAGCCTGGCTGTAACCCGGCTCTAGCTTATCGGAACCCCCGCCCCGGCGGGGGTTCCCCCAATTTAACTTCGGCCCGTCGATTCGGTCGCGGGGTCGTCGCTTAGGGGCGCTCGCGAGAGCCCCCTCGCGTTTTGCGCGACTATTGTCGCAAAACGCTCACCCCCCAGCCTCTCGCTGAGTCGCCCCCGCCGCTCCTCGCCCCGCCAACCCCCGCACCGCCCTTGTGACCTCGCCGCACCGGCCTTGTGCGGTAAATAAGGTCATGGAACTGCATATCTATCGGTCGGCGCTGAAACATGGGTGTTCGACCGAAGATGTTGAACAGGCGTTCAGTGTTTTTGCGTGCGAGATAATCGAACACGATGACCCGCGCAAAGTTATCCGCCTGGGATTTGATACGTCGGGGCAGCTCATCGAGGTCGGAGCGATGATGGACGACGATGTGCGAATCTTTCACGCGATGAAAGCCAGGCGGAAATATGTCGAGGAGATCCAAAGGAGACGGTAATGACAGTGATACATGAGGAAATGACCCCGGAAGAAATAGACATCGCTGAGCACTTTGAGCGCGGCCTTTCGGATAGCGAACTTCGTGCCGCCACTGTTCGGTTCGGCGCTGGAGCAATCGAGCTTCTCCCTCCGCAGCTCTCCCAGCTTTTGCATGAGCGAGCCGTCAAGGACGGGCAAAGTCAACTGGATGTCATGCGCAAGGCTTTGGAGTCGTATTTGATCCCGGCCTAGCCGCTATCGGGGTTTGTGCGGGATACAAGGTGAGAGTGATGACGACTCTGGATGAATTGAAAGCGAAGCGGCAACCGAATCGGGAGGCTGTGGAAGCGCACAAACAGCGGATGCTGGCGCAGACGCGCGCCTACCGTTTGCGCGAGCTGCGCGAGGAAAACTCCATGACGCAAGCTCAGCTGGCGCAGAAACTCGAAGTCAACCAGGCACGGGTTTCCTCCATCGAGCGGGGGAACCTGGCTCAGACCCAGGTCAGCACGTTGCAGCGTTATGTCGCCGCTTTGGGCGGCAAACTCCAGCTCATCGCTCAGTTCGGAGACGAGTCCGTGCGGATAGCCTGAGCTCGGTGGCATCACGCCGAGCCGAATTAATAGGTTTTATTCCGGGTTGTCCGAGGAATTTAGGGGATGTTTGATACCGGGTTTCGGGGCTTGCGTGGATTATAGGGGGAGAATAGCCGGGTAGCTGCCAATAATGGCAGCTACCCGGCTATTCTCCCTAGTTAAATACAACCTAGGCAACTATCCCCAAATTTTCACGGGAAGTTATCCCCGGATTTTCGGGGCGGTTGCACGAGTGACCGATTTCAACCCGGATTCTGGGTTGGTGCTGAACGCTGATTTCCTAAACTCGCAGATAGACGCGATTTAACTCTGGGCAAGTTTGCTCTGGGCACAGTGAAATCGGTCATTCATGCCACACAGGCCGGATCCGAGTGTCTATCGTTACCCACCAACCGCTCCACCACAGGCAGGACATTTTCTACTGCTTGATTTACGCGCCATAATCCAAGCAAAACCCGACCTTTAACACATCTGCGGGAAATGTCAAGCATGGCTACAAAATAAGCCCAAAAAGCTTACCAACCCTGAGTTTCACCTTACACCGCAAAGAAAAACCCGAAATAAAGACACACAATTGGGGATGCGGACATTTTTTAGGAATGTTCAGAGTAGCAGTTCACGCCTGCGTTGATTGATGCTTAATCCATCGAACTCAAGCTTGATTCTATGTTCGTTATAGAAGCCAACATATTCATGAATTGCTTGCTCTAATTCATCACAATGGGGCCACTTACGTCCATAGAACATCTCATTTTTCATTCTGCCGAACAATCCCTCGCACGCTGAATTGTCGGGTGAACATCCCTTCTTCGACATCGAACGCGTAAAGCCGATGTCCTGTGAGGCTTGAATCCAACTGTTGCCCCGATAATGGCAACCACGATCGGAATGAATTACTAATTTTGCGGGGTCAGGCGGTGCATTATTTTCAAACGCCTGCTTCAGACAGTCGTCGGCAAGCTGCTGATTAGGGTGTCGACTCGTTGTTGCCCCGACAATCTTTCCATCGAAACAGTCCACTAACGCCGAGAAGTATATTTTCCCGTCATCAGCAGGAAACTCGGAAATATCCGTCAACCACAGTAAACCCGGCGCTTCGGCATGAAAATTTCGTTTAACCAGATTCGGTGGGGCATCCGAAATCTCACCACGATAGGACGAATAGCGACGCCTTTTCTTCACGTAGCGCATCGTGAGTCCTTCGGCAGAGATGATTCGACGCACGACTTTCTCACTGACCTTGATACCCAGTTTCTTCAGCTGGATCCATACGCGACGATATCCATAGCTGAATCCAGAATGCTCGACGATTTTGGTTACCACCTCTGTCAGTTCTGCATATTTTGACGGGCTATTTAGGGCTTTGAGCTGGTAATAGAAGCTGGATGAAGAAAGACCAACAATGTCGAGCAACAACGAAATTGGAAAAGAAGACCGTAACGCATCGACCACAATGGCTTTGAACTTGTTACTGAGGTTGGCTGGGTCGATGCTGTCGTCTTTTTTTAATTCTTCCAGTTCTTTTTCTAACACGGCCTTTTCCGCTGATAGGCGTGCTGCCAGCTTCTTGAGTTCAGCCACATCATCTGGAAGCGATTTCTCAAAGGCTTTACGAGTGACAATGCCTACAGACTGTTTGCGTTCAGTTGCGCTCATCAAGCCCCACTTTCCTTCTTCGCGGAATCGTTGGGCCCAAGCATAGACGCTCATTTTCGAGTTCAGCGAAAGCTCAGATGCGATGGCGTCAGGAGACATACCGGCGGTGAAGAGCTCAACGGCTTTGAGCTTTGTCACAAGCGGGTAGCGCTTTAAGGTCGTACGCCGAATGGGGGCAGCTGGGGGTTCATCACGCTCTCTGATCCATCGATGGAGTGTCCAACGGCCTGGGTAGCCCAACTCACGAACGGTCTTGGTAGCAGATTGTGTTCTATCGAATACCTCTAATGCCTTGAGCCGCTGGGCATTCGTGTATCGCGCATTAGTCATACGGGAAATCCTCCAAGATTTCGTCCGCATCCCCAAATGTTACTTAACCCCTTCACTCGCCTGGAAAACGGCACCTGGGCCGTGAAAGGAACCGGACTAACTCCCGGTGAAACCATCACCATCACCACGAAAGCCGGAAAACGACAACACGTCACCATCGGCGAGATACTCACCGACTATGACGGTATCCAGACCGTTACCATCGCCAACCCCGAAAACGACCAGCAATGAACACGCCCGACAGCCTGCCCGGAATCTTGCGATTGCGCTGCCCGCCCCCTAAAACAAACCTACTGGTATAATAAAAACTCCACTGGTAGTATTGCTGACATGGAAAGTTCTGATAAAGAATTTAAACTTCCAAAGAATGTCGACGTATCATCAATCTACATTGATGAGTCTGGCTCTCGAAATTCTCGCGGCGGTTTTTTTGTGGTTGGTTTCGTCAAAGTGCGTGACACAGCGATTCTTGCCCGCAAAATTCGAGAGATACGACAGCGGCATGGTTTTTATAAAGAAATTCATTTCTCCCAAATCAACAAGCGTAGCCTGGCTTTTTACTTCGATTTAGTCGAAACGCTCGCGTCTGAAAATGTTCGTGTGGGAGGCTCGGTTTATGACGCACATAACTCTTTCAGTTCAGATGTCGAGACCTGGAAGCAGCAAGCCGAAATGGCTGCACGGCTAGTAGTAGGAAATGTGAACCGTGGAGAGCTGGTAAATGTATTTCTTGACCTAGTACAGACTCCAAAAGGAGAGACTGTCGCCCAGGTGGTGAAGGCGGAAGCTAACCGACGACTCAAATCGCGCTCAGTACTGGAAGCATACGATGTCAACTCGCAAGCAACTGATTTGCTTCAACTAGCGGACATCGTTGCAGGATCAATCAAATGCGAGCGCTCCAAAAACAATCCTGAGCAAAGTACGACACCCAAGACTCAGGTAGCTGCGCGGTTCCGACGCGCTCTGGAACTGGACAATTTTGCAGACATCCAACAAGGGAAAGTTAACATAATGAGTTTCCAGGAATCCATAACTATTGACACAAGACCATACAAAACCATACAATAGGGACGTAGGAGGATTTGGGTGAGATTCCCACCACCCTTCTGCCTGGTCATGACCTCGGTCATCTTCCAGTAGAGCGCATATGTTTTTTGCGCCTGTTCATACTTAGAGTTCCCGCCCGTCTAACGAGGGGCGGGAATTCGACTATCAACCCCCTACAACTATCCAAGCAACCATGAACCAGGCCACCAACTAACCTGGCTGGTCAGAGATTTTGTGGTTTAAAGGACATTAAGTGTTGATTTAGTCGGGGTTTTTTGTTGCCATTTTGCGGGAAAGTCGGGTTGAAACTCGTTTAGATTCGACTTTTTGGT
>QWCK01002284.1_pt1 | contig 24776 bp, 19 predicted proteins | sample 1972571 | NCBI WGS metagenome assembly QWCK01 (sample SAMN09866710, study PRJNA288562) | Human gut metagenome isolate term2_stool, whole genome shotgun sequencing... | isolation source: gut | host: Homo sapiens | place: USA: California | reverse complement strand
AGAAACACCGAAGCACCTCATATCAACATATAGAGTCCCAAAAAGACACCTCAACATATAAAATTTTCTCACAAGAAAAAATACTGCGGAATTAAGGTTATCTATAAACCACTGGGGTATGTGTATTTTACAGTCCTTTACAGTTGTTATAATGTATGTTTTTGCCCAAAAGAATAGTTTTTTTTGATCTACTTATAACGAGAAAAGCCCTATGCTTCAAAGCTATCCTTTATGACTTTTCGCAAAATGCTGATATGCAATAACTTTTTTCTATTTTTAGTCCATTTATTGTTTATTTTAAAGCAGTTATTTTTAATTTATAAAACAAAAGTATTACAATTTCAGCATACATATACATTTGGCATACTTTATTTATATAATATTAAGCGTTTTGGTGCTTTTAGGGTGTGAATGTCTTAATAAATATTTATTTTATTTTTTATTACTTACATAATGAAAGCTAGGTGTTTGGCTTTTTTTCTTTATCTTTGCAATTATTCTTTATCATTTATTAAACAACTAAAAATGAGATACTTTAAACAAGAAATTCTAGCAGGACTACTTATGCTAAGTCTTGGTACGCTTCGGGTATATGCACAATTTGATTGGCATTACACAGTAAAAGATGGCAAAGCCGTTACTGAAGTTCCAGTGAAGGCAGATGGACAACAAACGGCTTTAAATCTCGTTACTCCAAAACTAAATGTTGTACGTGTAGGTTTTGTAGGACTAGGTATGCGTGGTCCGGGAGCAGTTGAACGTTGGACACACATCAATGGTATAGAAGTTAAAGCTCTCTGTGATCACGAGCGCAATCGTGCTGAGGCTTGTCAGAATATTCTTCGCAAAGCTGCTATGCCTGCCGCTGCTATCTATGATGGCGAAGAAGGATATAAGGCTTTATGCGAGCGTAAGGATATTGATCTCGTTTATATTGCAACCGACTGGTTACACCACTTCCTCGTTGCTAAGTATGCACTCGAGCATGGTAAGCATGTGGCTATAGAAGTGCCATCAGCAATGAACTTAAAAGAGTGCTGGGCGCTTGTAAATCTTGCTGAAAAAACTCGCTTGCATTGTGTAATGTTAGAAAATTGCTGTTATGATTTCTTCGAACTCAATGCACTCAATATGGCACAGAAGGGTGTTTTCGGCGAGGTTATCTATGCGCAAGGTGCTTATCGTCATGAGCTTTCTCCGTTTTGGAATGCCTATTGGAAAAAAGATGCTAACGACAAGCTCGGGTGGCGTTTGGAATACAATTCAAAGTTTCGTGGCGATGTTTATCCTACACATGGCTTAGGTCCTATTGCGCAGGTGATGAATATTCATCGTGGCGATAAGTTTACTACATTAGTAGCGATGGACACAAAATCGTTTAATGGTAAAAAACTTGTGGAAGACCGATTAGGAACGCCCTGCAACGATTTCCAAAACGGTGATCATACTACAACACTTATTCGTACCGAACAAGGCAAAGTAATAGAGATACATCATAATGTTATGACACCACAGCCTTATAACAGAATGTATCAGCTAACAGGCACGAAAGGTTTTGCTAACAAATACCCTATAGAGGGCTATGCTGTAAATTCTAAGAATATTTCGGAAACGAATTTATCGGCCGATAATCTTACAGGGCATGAATATCTTTCGCTAGCCGATAAGAAAAAGTTGGAGGAGAAGTACCAAAATCCTATTATCACACGTTATGGCGCAGAAGCCAAAGAAGTGGGAGGACATGGAGGAATGGACTTTATTATGGACTCACGCCTAGTGTATTGTCTCCGAAATGGACTGCCTACCGATATTGATGTATACGACCTAGCCGAGTGGTGCTGTCTAGCCGAGCTAGGAAGTATTTCTATGAACAATGGTAATATTCCCGTAGAAGTGCCCGACTTTACGCGTGGTCATTGGCAAGACAATAAGGGCTTTAGCTATGCTTTTGCAACACCTCAACAGGAAGCCCAAACCGAGAAAGAAGGTGTTCTCTTCACAAAGCAATTGAAAGAAAAGGGTAAGAAGTATTGGGAGAAAATAGATAAGCAAGCTAAGCATAATAAGTAAGCTTACTAAGCTAGTTATATCGTTCAGATTATTTGTTTTTGAGCCTTACTAATTCAGTATCAAGGCTAAAGAATTTATTCCGTGTATGTAAGAAGAAGGCACTCAAAAGATGAGAGCCTTCTTCTTTGGTTTATAAATGTACCTTTGTGTTATAAAATGTTTTTTCAGTTCGATTGCGTCGCTTCTTTGTTAAGAAGCCCAAAGAAATGATCTATTTGTAAGTAAAATCACCGATAAATTAGTCTGTTTTTCGTATCTTTGCGCCGCTAATATGAAACAGAGGTGCGTAGTAACTCTTTCTCACATAGAACGCACTGTGTAGTTATTGCTTTTCAAAGGCTTTAATTCGTATGTTTCGAAAAATATTAATGATGAGATTTTTAAAAGTAATTGTATTAGGTTTTTTAATTAATTTATGTGCAGTAAGTGCTCACGCTGAAGTAAAAAAGTCGGGCAATACGTTTAATTGGGAGTCAGTAATGGCTGCAATTATCCACTTAGAGAGTAGAGGAAATGCAAAAGCTGTCAACGGGCAGTATGCAGGAATATTACAAATATCTCCCATACTCGTAAAAGAATGTAACAATATTTTGAAGGCAAGAGGTAGTAAGAAGCGTTACAAACTATCCGATCGTTTCAATGTTCAAAAATCAAAAGAAATGTTTGTTCTTATTCAGTCGTTTCATAACCCAATGAATAATATTGAACGTGGTATTCGTCTTTGGGCAGGAGGCATTCAATATAGCATTGCTAAAACGCAGTCTTATCTAGGAAGAGTGCTCTCAATTATGAAGTAAAGCACATAAGTGCAAACTTTAGATTTGCAAAAAAATATTTTAGGCTGGCTTATTCTTTTAGAAGAATGAGCCAGTTTTTTTTATACTATCGTTGTCTAGGTATTCATTTATTCAGTACCTTTGTGGAAAATAAAACTAAGCATGAAACTATTTTCTTATATATTATTCATACCGTTATATTTAGGAATGCTGCTCTTTGCCCAAATAGCAAATGCACAATCACACCATTTTAAAGCCTCAAAGCATTATACAGAGCGTATGAAAATATTTACAAATGAAGGTAGAATTGCCGCCGATAAGGTAATTATGTTTGGGGATAGCCACATGGAGTTTGGTGGCAATTGGAATCGTTTTTTCAATACAAATCATCTTATAGTCAATCGTGGTATTATAGGCGATGATGCTATAGGTATGTATCATCGTTTACCAGAAATTATTGCTGCTCAACCTCGTGCCGTTTTTTTCGACTGTGGCACTAATGATTTAAGTCATGGTTTGGCAATAGATAAAGTATATAATAATATTGTTCGGATATTAAACGAGCTGCATTCTGCATGCCCTGCTACGCAAATCTTTGTGCATAGCTTGCTTCCACTTTGTCCAGAAAAAGGCGTTTGGCGCTATATGAAAGACAAAGGCGATATAATCATAGCTTTGAATAAACGGCTAAAAGAATATTGCGAAGCAAGCAAGTTTATCTACATTAATATATACGATGATTTGCTAGGCAAAGATAAGAAAACAATGAAACCAAGCTATTGCCGCGATGGTTTGCATCTGACGGAAGAGGGGTACAAGGTATGGGCGGCAAAGATAAAGCCTTACATAGAGAGTTGAGAGTTGAGATTTTAGATTTTAGATTTGAGATTTTAGATTTGAGAGTTTAGATTTGAGATTTTAGATTTTAGATTTGAGAGATGCCCGTCCTAGTATTCCTAGTAATTCTAGTACTCCTAGAAAAATTCTCACCTCTCTCAACTCTCAACTCTCAACTCTCAATTCTCACCTCTCACTAAGCGTGCATTTCAACAATCTTTGTTGGAGCTTGGTTGGCATTGCGCCGATTTACCACCGTTACTACAGCTTGTGCCAAATTGATGAAAGCTTGTCCCGTCATAGTGTCTACCTTTGTGGCTGCTGGCGCACCGTCGTCGCCCCCCTCGCGAATACCTTGTACAAGCGGAATTTGGGCAAGTAGCGGAGTATTCATTTCTTTTGCAAGCTTTTTACAACCCTCTTTTCCAAAGATGTAGTACTTGTTCTCGGGCAATTCGGCTGGTGTAAACCATGCCATATTCTCCACCAAACCGAGTATAGGAATGTTTACTTTGTCGTTCTGGTACATATCAATACCCTTGCGAGCATCAGCCAGAGCCACCTCTTGTGGTGTAGATACGATAACCGCCCCTGTGATAGCCAATGTTTGCATCAATGTGAGGTGAATATCGCTAGTGCCGGGAGGCGTATCAAGGATAAAGTAATCGAGATCGCCCCAATCGGCATCGGCAATCAATTGTTTCAAAGCTGATGTAGCCATACCTCCACGCCACAGCGTAGCCGTATTTGGATTGACAAAGAAACCGATAGAAAGCAACTTCACACCATATTTTTCTATTGGCTCTATTAAGTCTCTACCTCCTTTGTTAACACCAGTGGGGCGTGCATCCTCTACACCAAACATCTTTGGCATACTTGGTCCGAAAATATCAGTATCTAGCAGTCCCACCTTATAACCTAGCTTTGCCAATGCAATAGCAAGGTTGGCAGAAACGGTGCTTTTGCCTACGCCACCCTTGCCAGAGCTTACAGCAATGATGTTTTTCACATCTGGAAGCAACTTGCCTACCTCTGGACGTGGTGCGTTCTTAAACTCTGTTTCAATAGTAACCTCTACCTCTTTACCCACCGAATAGTGTATCTGAGCCTCGGCAGCTTTGAGTGTTGATTTCAAGAAGGGGTCGGTTTCGCGTGGGAAAATCAATGTAAACTTCACCTTATTGCCATTGATGCTAGGTGTGTCTGCAAGCATCTCACTTTCAATAATATTTTTCTTTGTACCTGGATAAATTACTTTCTCCAGCGCATCTGTTATGAGTTTTGGATATAATGTCATAATGAGTATTTGTATTTTTATATATTTATTGAGCTAAAATCGTGCCAAAGGAGAGACGATTTATAGAATTATCTTGGTCAATTCGGAGAAGCTATCCAATACGATCAAGTTTTCGTGAGGATATTCTTCCACCATTTCATGTTGCCAGACAGTATGAAAAGGAATATGAATGGCACATCCGCCTTGTTTTAGCACAGGTTCGATGTCCGATTTAAACGAGTTGCCTATCATCAGCAGTTCCGCTATCTGAACACCAAAATGCGTGCAAAGCTGCTTATATGCTGCTATTGTTTTGTCTTCTACTACGATGATGTCATCGAAATAAGCAGAAAGTCCCGACTTGTGATATTTATTTTTTTGATCGAGTAGTTCGCCTTTGGTAAATACCACCCTAGGTACATCGCTTCCACGCTTTAGTTTTTTCAGCGTGTCTTCTATCCCTGCAAGTGGCTGTCCTAGCGATGTAAGCAGGTGGTGGGATAAGTTGAGAATGCTCTGAATATCTTTGCCCTCTATCTCCCTATGGGTCATTTTTACAGCATTCTCTATTAGCGATAAAATAAAGGCTTTGCATCCATATCCTAGCAGTGGCATATTTTTCGTTTCGGTCTCAAATAGCGACTCCGCCACCTCCTTAGCCCCAATTCCGTATCGCTCAAGTATCTTTGTGTATGTATCCTCCGCTTCGTCATAGTAGCTTTGGCAGTCCCATAGCGTGTCATCAGCATCAAAGGCTATGAGTTTTATCTTGTTAATATCTATCATTATCTTCTTTTTTTTTGTCCACCACAAAGGTACGGCTAAGAAAGCTATCACGCAAACGCTATCCCAAATTATGTTTTCGTTTAAAGGTGTTGGTTGGTGAAATATAGTTACATGTAAAATATCTTCTATTTCATATTTTGCGCTTGTAACTATCTGATATTCATTATATTATAAAAGGTCATCTTTTGCTATTCAAAAGATGACCTTTAAGTGAGCAAAAGATGACCTTTTAGCGTGCAAAAGGTGATGTATTGCCGCACAAAAAATTATATATTACGTTTATGTTAAATTCTTTCAAGCGCTTGCTGAATGTCTTTTATCAAATCTTCCACCGCTTCGATACCCACAGAAAGGCGAATTAAGTCGGGAGCAATGCCCGCTTGTTTTAGTTGTTCGTCTGATAGTTGGCGATGGGTATGGCTAGCAGGGTGAAGCACACAAGTCTTAGCATCAGCCACGTGGGTAACAATGCTTATGAGTTGTAGCGCATCCATAAACTTCACTGCTGTAGCTCTGTCGCCCTTCAAACCAAAAGAAATCACACCGCATGAGCCGTTAGGCAAGTATTTTTGTGCAAGTTCGTAATACTTGTTATTTTTTAAACCACAGTAGTTGACCCATGCCACGCGCTCGTCTTTTTCTAAAAATTCTGCTATTACTTGAGCGTTTTTGCAATGTTGTGCCATACGCAGGTGAAGCGTTTCGAGACCAAGATTAAGCAAGAACGAGTTTTGTGGTGCTGGTATCGACCCAAGATCGCGCATCAATTGTGCAATCAGCTTTGTGAGATAGCCCATTTTTCCAAAAGCCTTTGTGTAGGTAAGCCCGTGGTACGACTCATCTGGCATACACAAACCCGGAAACTTTTCAGCATTTGCTTCCCAATCGAAGTTACCACTGTCCACAACAGCACCACCTACCTGCGTGGCATGTCCGTCCATATATTTTGTGGTAGAGTGGGTAACAATGTCGCATCCCCATTCGAAAGGACGACAGTTAATAGGAGTAGCAAAGGTGTTATCTACCATCAAAGGTACACCGTGCGCATGGGCTACTCGTGCAAACTTCTCTATATCTAGCACATTTCCTGCAGGATTACTGATGGTTTCGCCAAACATCAGTTTAGTGTTTGGGCGGAAAGCCTTAGCCAATTCTTCTTCAGAAGCGTCAGGATTTACAAAGGTAACTTCTATTCCCTGCTTGCGCATCGTTATGTTTAGCAAGTTGAATGTACCACCATAAATCTCGGTAGATGCCACCACGTGTCCGCCCGCCTCACAGATATTGAAAATGGCAAAATAATTAGCCGCCTGTCCACTAGAGGTTAACACTGCTCCAATACCACCTTCTAGCGCTGCTATCTTTGCTGCCACAGCATCGTTTGTAGGGTTAGCAAGTCTGGAATAAAAATATCCCGACTTCTTCAAATCGAAGAGCATAGCCATCTCTTCGGTATCGTCATATTTGAATGTGGTGCTTTGAATAATAGGTAATTGGCGTGATTCTCCATTCTTAGGTTGCCACCCTCCATGAATACATAATGTTTCTCTTCGCATAAAAAAAATCTTTATAATTTATTACTAAACTCTTTTTTCAAGTTTCAAAGATACAAATATATACTTATTTATACATCAGTTATTATGTTTTTTTATGTTCACATATCATGCTTTTACAAAAATAAGCTGTACTTGAATCTACCTAAGAGAGACTATATAAAGCAAAAAAATACAAGAGCTTGTACAATAACATATTGTAATTTTCTATGTAAAAAATATCCTAGCCCAGTTTGCGAAAAGCTAATAAGCAAGAGGGCTAATAGTTGTACCATATATTTTCTTTATAGAATTGTTTATTTTTTCAAAGGTATAAATATTCTTTTTGCTTTAATTTAATAATCGTAATTCTTCGCATTTTTTATAAACTTATCTTAAGGGTTTACAAAAATAAAATGTATTTTTGCAGTAAGCAAAAGACTATACGAAAAAGAAAACATATTGAATGAAGGAATTTGTTATATCTGAGGTTAAGACAGAGAGTGCTGTATTGGTGGGTTTGATTACTCAAAATCAGGACGAAGCAAAAACCAAGGAATATCTTGACGAGCTAGAATTTCTAGCCGATACAGCAGGTGCAGTTACCGTAAAACGCTTTACACAAAGGGTAAATGGTCCTAGTGCTGTTACCTATGTAGGCAAGGGAAAGCTAGAGGAAATAAGAGACTATATAAAGCAAAAAGAAGATGAAGAGGATCCCGTGGGAATGGTTATCTTCGACGATGAGTTGTCGGCTAAGCAGATGCGTAATATTGAGCAAATGTTAGCGGTGAAGATCTTAGATCGCACTTCGCTTATTCTTGATATTTTTGCGATGCGTGCTCAGACCGCTAATGCCAAGACACAGGTGGAACTTGCGCTGTATCGCTATATGCTTCCACGCTTGCAACGCTTATGGACGCACTTGGAGCGTCAGGGAGGTGGCTCTGGCTCTGGTGGTGGAAAAGGTTCGGTGGGACTGCGTGGTCCTGGTGAAACCCAGCTCGAAATGGACCGCCGTATCATCCTCAATCGTATGTCGCTCTTGAAAGAACGCTTGGCAGAAATTGACAAACAAAAGTCTACCCAACGCAAAAATCGTGGCAGAATGATCCGTGTAGCCTTGGTGGGATATACCAATGTGGGCAAATCTACCACAATGAACCTCCTTGCTAAGAGCGAAGTTTTCGCCGAGAACAAGCTCTTTGCTACCCTCGACACCACCGTGCGTAAGGTGGTTGTGGACAATCTTCCTTTCCTTTTGGCTGATACTGTAGGGTTTATCCGTAAGTTGCCTACTGATCTTGTCGATTCGTTTAAGTCGACCCTCGATGAGGTGCGCGAAGCCGATTTGTTGCTCCATGTAGTGGATATATCACATCCCGATTTTGAAGAACAAATAGAGGTGGTGAACAAAACGCTAGCCGATCTTGGATGTGCTGATAAGCCTTCAATGCTTATTTTCAATAAGATCGACAACTATACATGGGTGGAAAAGGACGAAGATGACCTCACACCACCTACAAAAGAAAACATTACGCTCGATGAATTGAAGCGTACATGGATGGCAAAAGCTGATGGTAACTGTCTCTTTATCTCGGCACGTGAAAAAGAAAATATCGACGAGTTTAGAGAAACGCTCTACAAAATGGTGCGCGAACTCCATGTTCAGAAGTATCCTTATAACGACTTCCTTTATACGATAGAGGAAGAATAAAGGGGAAAAGCACTTTCAAACAATTATTCCTTAAATTATAAATATACGAACTATGACATATCGTTTATTAACACAAGATGAAATAAGCATCTTTGAAAATAATAGCTGCTGGGCAGAAGACTGGCAGCGAGTTTTTGTTGCAGAGGAAGGATTTCAGCCAAAATTCTTTCACCGTGTTATGTTCTATGGCGATATTCGCTTGGGCAGTTTTCAGAAGAATGTTGAGATCACCAAAGACTTTGTAAAACATTCTGGTATTAACGATGCTACTTTGCGCAATGTTACGGTGGGCAATGATTGTTTGATCGAGAAGGTGGGCAATTATATCAATAACTACACTATAGGTGATGATTGTCTCATTTCTAATGTTTCGGTACTCGAAACTACGGAAGGAGCTTCTTTTGGCGAAGGCAATTTAATATCGGTACTCAATGAGGTAGGCGATGGTAATGTTATCCTTTTCCACGACCTTAATAGTCAGTTTGCAGCCTTTATGGTAAAGCATTTTGACGACAAAGATGTTAAGAATGCTATCCGCCGTTTGGTAAAGGAAGAGATAATGCGCACCAATCCTGATCGTGGTGTGGTGGGCAATCGTGTGAAAATCATCAATACCCGCGAGATCACCAATACTGTTATTCAAGACGATTGTGAAATATCAGGAGCTAGTAGGCTTAGCGATTGTACCATTCTTAGCTCGGATAAGGCTAGTGTTTATATTGGTACAGGTGTTATTTGCGAAAACTCTATCATTTCCGAAGGTAGTAGTATCGTGAACAGTGTGAAGATGCAAGACTGCTTTGTGGGCGAGGCTTGTCATGTATCGAATGGCTTCACAGCTTCGCAAAGCGTGTTCTTTGCCAATTCGTATATGGCTAATGGCGAGGCTTGTGCAGCTTTCTGTGGTCCTTTTAGTGCTTCTCATCACAAGAGTTCGCTGCTCATCGGTGGTATGTTCTCATTCTATAATGCTGGGTCAGGCACCAACTTTTCTAACCACGCCTATAAGATGGGTCCTATGCACTGGGGAACGCTCGAACGTGGATCAAAGACAGCTAGTGGCAGTTATCTTTTGATGCCAGCTACCATTGGTACATTCTCTGTGTGTTTTGGAAAACTGATGCACCACCCTAATACTACAGCGTTGCCTTTCTCTTACCTCATTGCTGAGGCTGATAAAATGTTCCTTGTACCCGGGCGTAATATTACCACTGTGGGTTTGTATCGTGATATTCACAAGTGGCCTAAGCGTGATATGCGCCCACAAAATGCTCCTAAGAAGAGTATTGTTAATTTCGATTGGCTATCACCTTTTTCTGTAGGCGAGATTCTTCGCGGCAAGTTTATCCTTGAAAATCTTCGTCAGGCTAGTGGCGACAATGTGTCTAGTTATAATTTCCACGAATACACCATTAACGCCTCTAGCTTGCGAAAGGGTATAAAATATTATGATATTGCTCTCCGTATTTATATGGGGGCAGTATTGAAACGAGCCCATAAGTGGGGGTTCTTTGGTAAGCCTACTACTGATGTTGGTATAGGGGAGTGGCGAGATCTTTCAGGATTGCTACTTCCTGCGAGCGAAGAAGATCGCTTGATAGAGGATATAAAGAGTGGTAACTTGGAAACCATTCAAGAGGTGATTGATCGTTTTGAGGAAATCAATCACAATTATCGCACCTATCAATGGGCATGGACTTACAAGATGATACAAAACTATTACGGTGTGGACGAAATAACAGCCGAGGTGGATGCTAAGATCAAAGCCGACTATATCACTGCTCGCCGTGCATGGATTGCAGAGATAAAGAAGGATGCTGAGAAGGAATACAAGATGGGGGATGTTGATCGGGAAGTGTTCGAAGAATTTGTTAATAGTCTCGATCGTGAAACAGATTACGAAGAATAATGTTACTTAATATTTAACAATATGATACAAAATCACATGCTATCCTATTTAAAAGGAATTGTACTTGGCGTAGCAGTGCTCTGCGCGGCAACAGGTGTTCAAGCCCAATCTTATGCTTATGAAAGTGTGAAGGGCGACCCTATGCAAAGTCGTATTTACACTTTGAAGAACGGCTTGAAAGTATTTATCAGTGTTAATAAAGAAAAGCCACGTGTGCAAGCCTATATTGCTGTGCACACAGGTAGCCGTAATGACCCTGCTGAAACAACGGGTTTGGCTCATTATTTAGAGCACATTATGTTTAAAGGTACTAACCATTTTGGAACCTCAAACTATGCTGCTGAAAAGCCTTATCTTGATGATATAGAGGCTCGTTATGAGGCATATCGCAAGGTAACCGATCCTGCTATGCGTAAGAAGCTTTATCATGAGATCGACTCCGTTTCACAGCTTGCTGCTCAATACAACATTCCTAACGAGTATGATAAGATGATGGCAAACATCGGAGGTGAAGGAGTTAATGCCTATACTTCAAATGATGTTACCTGCTATCACCTTAATTTCCCTGCTAATGAGTTAGAAGCTTGGGCAAAGATAGAGAGCGATCGTTTTCAAAATATGGTGGTTCGTGGCTTCCATACCGAGCTAGAATCGGTGTATGAAGAGTATAATATCAGTTTGGCAAGCGATTCTCATAAGGTATCGGCTGCAATGAATAAGATGCTGTTCCCTACCCATCCATACGGCACACAGACCACTATTGGTGTGGGTGATCACTTGAAAAATCCTTCCATTACTAATATTAAGAATTACTTCAAAAAGTATTATGTTCCAAATAATGTAGCTATTTGTTTGGCTGGCGATCTAGATCCTGATAAGGCAATGGCTACAATAGAGAAGTATTTTGGTAATTGGAAGAGCTATGGAGAGGTACAGACTCCACAATATCCTGCACTAGCACCGATTACAGCACCTATGGAAACCACTGTAGTGGGTAAAGAAGCAGCTATGGTGCGCATGGGTTGGAGAGCTGAGCGTAATAACAGTTTGCAGGCAGATACTTTAAATCTCATTTCAGAAGTATTAGCAAATGGTACTGCTGGTATGTTCGACCTTGATCTAAACAGTAAGTTCAAGGTACAAGGTGCTTATGCTTTCTATAATGGTTTGAGCGAATATGGTAGCTTCGAATTGATCGGTGTGCCTAATCAGGGGCAATCTTTAAAGGAAGTAAGAAGCATCATGTTAGCAGAAATTGACAAGCTAAAGAAGGGCGAATTTTCAGATGAGCTTTTGTCGTCTATCATTAACAACATGAAGCGCGATCTCTATAAGAGTCTTGATAAGAATGATGTACGTGGCGATATGTTTGTAGATGCGTTCATCAATAATATTCCATGGGAACAGAAAGTGGGTACTATTGACCGTCTTTCTAAGATCACTAAGACAGATGTTGTTGCTTTTGCTAACAAGTTCTTCACCAATAATTACGTAACAGTGTTCAAAGAAGTGGGCGAAGCTGCTGCCGTTCAGAAGGTAGAAAAGCCTGCTATCACTCCAATTCCTACTAACAACGACAAGCGTAGCGATTTTATGAAGGAGCTTGTTAATATGCATGTTGACGAGATTAAGCCTGTGTTTGTCGATTATAAGAAGGACTTAACAGTAACTAAGACCAAGAAAGGCTTACCTTTATTGTATAAGCAGAACACTCAAGACGGACTCTTTACACTCTATTTTATATTGCCTATTGGCTCAGAAAATAATGCTAAGCTTCCTACAGCAGCCGATTATATAGAATTCCTAGGCACCGATAAGCTTACCAATGAGCAAATGAAGCAAAAATTCTATAGTCTAGCTTGCGAAACAAGTATCTCTGTGGATGCAGACCGTACTTACATCACTTTGACTGGTTTGAATGAAAACTTGCCTGCTGCATTGAAACTTGTTAATGACATAATGAGCAATGCCAAGGTTGATAAAGCGGCTTACGATCGTTATGTAGCATCAATAGAAAAAGGTCGCCAAGATGCTAAGAAGAGCCAGCGCAGCAATTTCAGAGCTTTGTTTGCGTATGGACAGTATGGTAAATACAATAGCTATACTAATCGTCCTACAGTGGCTCAGCTTCGCAGTTATGATCCTCAACAGCTCATCAATGAGATAAAGAACCTCAAGAATTACGAACACACCATAGCTTATTATGGTGCTTCTACATTAACAGAACTAGAAAAGATCATTGTAAAAAATTATACTTGTGCAGATGCTAAGCACTTTGCTAAGGTGCCAGTTGCTAAGCATTACCTCACACAACCTACTACAAAGAATGAGGTAATGATAGCTCCTTACGATGCAAAGAACACCTATATGGTGCAATATCATAACGAAGGTGTTAAGTGGCAAGCAGAACATGCTCCTATTATCAGCCTTTTCAATGAGTATTTTGGTGGTAGCATGAATGCTATTGTTTTCCAAGAGATGCGCGAAGCACGTGGTTTGGCTTATTCAGCTAGTGCAAACTATGGTGAGCCAAGTCGTCCATTCGAAACAGAAAAGTTCTATACTTATATCATCACACAAAATGATAAGATGAACGATTGTATTAAACAGTTTAATGTTTTGTTGAATAATATTCCTGAGCGTGCTGCAAATATTGAGGTGGCTAAGCAAAGTATTATGAAGAGTATAGCTTCTCGCCGTGTTACTAAGTTTAATGTGTTGACTAATTACTTATGGGCAAAGCGTATGGGATTGACGAAAGATATTAACGAACTTATCTATAACACTATTCCAAGTCTTGGACTACAAGATGTGGTAAAGTTTGCTAAGGAACACATTGCCAACAAGCCTTATCGTTATATTATCCTAGGTAATGAGAAGGAGCTTGATGTGAAGTCGCTAGAGAAGATAGCTCCTATTCAGCGTCTTTCTACCGAACAGATCTTTGGTGAGACAAAGTAAAAGAATAAGAATAACTAATATATTTTGCGCATCAATGCTTGATAAATAGGCATTGATGCGCTTCCTTAAAAACTTTTTAAAAACATTATGGCAGAATTTAAGTATGCTCCAATGTTCCAATTGGGCAAGGACGATACCGAGTATCGCCTATTATCAAAAGAAGGAGTTAGTGTAGCTAACTTCGAAGGTAACGAGATTTTGAAAGTAAGCAAGGAGGCGCTTACTTTATTAGCACAACAAGGTTTCCACGATTGTGAGTTTATGTTGCGTCGTGCGCATAACGAGCAAGTAGCCAAGATTTTAAGTGATCCTGAAGCTTCTGAAAATGATAAGTATGTAGCACTTCAGTTTCTACGCAATGCCGAAACAGCAGTAAAGGGTGTGCTACCATTCTGCCAAGACACAGGTACTGCTATCATACACGGAGAAAAAGGTCAGCAGGTGTGGACTGGTTTCGATGATGAAGAGGCTCTATCTCGTGGGGTATTCAATACCTTTACAGAAGAAAACTTACGCTATTCTCAGAATGCTCCTTTAAATATGTACGATGAAGTAAACACAAAGTGTAATCTTCCTGCACAGATAGATATTGAGGCTACAGAGGGTGCTGAATACAAATTTGTTATGGTTGCTAAGGGTGGTGGCTCTGCTAACAAAACTTATTTCTACCCAATGACAAAGGCTACAATTCAGAATGAAGGCACTTTGGTTCCTTTCTTGGTAGAGAAGATGAAGAGCCTAGGTACTGCTGCTTGTCCTCCTTATCATATTTGTTTTGTTATTGGTGGTACTTCTGCTGAAAAGAACCTGCTAACAGTGAAGCTAGGTAGTATTAAGTATTATGATAATTTGCCAACTACTGGCGACGAAACTGGTCGTGCTTTCCGCGATACTGATCTTGAAAAGAAAATCTTGAAGGAAGCTTATAAGATAGGTTTGGGTGCGCAGTTTGGTGGAAAGTATCTTGCTCATGACATTCGCATCATTCGTCTTCCACGCCACGGTGCTAGTTGTCCTATCGGTATGGGTGTTAGCTGTTCTGCCGATCGTAACATCAAGGCTAAGATTAATAAAGACGGTATTTGGATAGAGAAGATGGATACCAATCCAGGTGAATTGATTCCTGCTGAATATAGTAAGCCGGGTGAGGGCGCTAAGGGTATTGAGATAGATTTGAACCAAGGCATGGATGCTGTTCGTAAGGAACTTACAAAGTATCCTGTTTCTACTCGTATCAATCTAAAGGGTACTATTATTGTGGCTCGCGACATTGCTCACGCTAAGCTCAAGGCTCGTTTGGATGCTGGCGAAGAGTTGCCACAATATTTCAAGGATTACCCTGTATTGTACGCTGGTCCTGCTAAGACACCTAATGGTTTGCCATGCGGTTCAATGGGACCAACTACTGCCAACCGTATGGATCCATACGTAGACGAGTTTATGGCACATGGTGGTTCGCTCGTGATGATTGCTAAGGGAAACCGTACACAGGTAGTTACTGATGCTTGTCAGAAACACGGTGGTTTCTATCTTGGCACTATTGGTGGTGTGGCAGCAGTACTTTCACAAAGCAGCATCAAGAGTATAGAGTGTGTAGAATATCCTGAACTTGGTATGGAAGCTGTTTGGAAAATAGATGTTGAGGATTTCCCTGCCTTCATTCTTGTAGATGATAAAGGACACGATTTCTTCAAAGAACTAAAACCATGGAAAGGTTGTAGCTGCTAAGCAGTTAATATAATCAATAAAAAAGTCATATTTTTCAGCCTGAAAAATATGACTTTTTCTTTTTATAACTTATTGCAAGAGAGATTATAATGGCGGCTTGCAATAATATTCCTTGATATGTAATTATAGGAGAAACCATTTACTGCGAATAGGCGTTTGAACTAGATCAATATTCTAAAAGAGATATTGCACAAGAATATTCCACACAGCAATAATATGGCAGATAGAGCCAGCTAGCACGAAAAAATGGAACACTGTGTGCATATATCTCCGCTTATGCAAGCTGTAAAAGGCTGCCCCAGAAATGTAAGATACACCTTCTGCTATAATCCATAATATAGTCGTTGTGGAAACAGTTGCTAATAGTGGTTTAAAAGCTATTAGAATGCAAAGTCCCATGCCAATATAACAGAGGGTTTTTAGATTGCTGTGTTTCTTCAGTTTTCTAAAAGAGAAGATACTTCCTACTATTGCACATAGCCAAACAAATAAGAAGAGCGACCAGCCCCAATAGCCTTGCTTCATAAGTGGCAATAGGGTAATGGGTGAGTAAGAACCAGCTATATGCCAATAGATAGCAGCATGATCCCATTTGCGAAAACGTTCCTTCCAAATACTAGTAGGATTTGTAGCGTGGTAGATTGTACTCGCAATATATGATCCTAGCATGCCAAAGAGATAGAGAACTACACCTATTGTAGCCCACACATTATGCGCACTTATACACCAACTTAGAAAAATAGCACCAGTAATGCAACCTAGAATAATACCAAGGGCATGACTCCAAGCGTTCCATATTTCTTCGGAATGGGTGTAAGACATATTATGGGGAGGTGTATTCATTTGTTTTTTTTCGATTATTGACCTTATGGGCAGGTTTACTTCTCCTCTTTTTTTATTTTATAGCTTTTGTGAGTCTCACACCAATATTGTTAACACCTTGTAGCGCATCTTTGCTCATATTATGTTGAATAGTGATGTGCATGGAGTCGTTGCGTTGGAGGTGGAGCAAGATGATATGGCTGCGAAAGACGTTATTGCTGATACCATCACGCCCAATTACTTGTCCCTCATTATCAATAAGTTGGCATCGAATAGTATCACGGTAGTTTTGGGTCGTTTTCTTTTTGCCCTTTATGGAAATAAGTTTGCGATTGATTAAAAACGTAATGCCACGATAAGGAAAGGTCTTTGTAGTCCGAACACCTATGTCAAGCATATATTTACCCTCCCACTGTCGAGGAATATCAAATTTTAGTGTGTCGTTACGATACCATGCACGTGTAGAAACAGTTTGGTATTTATCGTAAGTGCGAGGATCATCACAAGAAGTAGCGTTTATAACTAGGGTTATAAACGCTATATAATATAATAAGGTGTAAACCTTACTTCTCATCTCTATTTTCTTGCTTTGGAGTGTTATTGTAATTGTTTCTGCGCTGACCTTGTTGTTGCTGATTGCGGTAGGGACGGTTTTCTCTGCGTTGCGGTGCATTTTGTCTCTCTTTGCTCTCGCCTCCACGATTCTCATTTCGAGGATTGTTAGGGCGTTTCTTTTTCTTTGCTTTGTCGAAACGGCTAATATCAGCACCTGCTAGCAAGTCGGAAGATGGCTTCTTAGGCTTTACCTTACCATTTTCTAATAATGAGAGTGGGCGCTCTCCACGACGATTAAGCTCGATAATTTCCTTAGCACGTTCAGCACTGATGTATTCGAGGTTAGCAGGAAAGTTCTTGTCGGTAGAATATGCGCACTGCCCGCTCAAAATATCAGCTTTGAAGAGATAGAAGTCTGTATCCTTTGTCTGTAATACTACTTCTTTGCTAGGAAGTTTGCGGGCTGCTTCCATATAAGTGTCTACTTCATAGTTAAGACAGCATTTTAGCTTAGCACACATACCAGCTAATTTAGTAGGATTGGGGGAGATGTCTTGAAAGCGTGCTGCTGTTGTCGAAACACTAGAGAAGTTCTTCATCCATGTAGCACAACAAAGTTCTCTGCCACAAGGTCCTGTTCCACCAATGCGCCCTGCTTCTTGGCGTGCACCAATTTGCTTCATCTCAATACGAACATGGAAGGCTGCAGCGAGGTCTTTTATGAGTTGTCGGAAGTCGACACGTTCATCTGCGATATAATAAAAAATAGCTTTGTTGCCATCGCCTTGATATTCTACATCACCAATTTTCATTTTTAGTCCTAGACTTTTTGCTATTTGGCGACTCTCTATCATAGTGTTGTGTTCGCGTGCCTTTGCTTCATGGTATTTCTCCATATCCACATCTTTAGCAAGGCGATACACACGTTTGATGTCCTCAGGCGATTTGATACCCGAATTCTTTTTTATCTGAAGGGTAACCAGTCTGCCTGTAAGCGTAACTACACCTATATCATGTCCCGGATTCGACTCCACTGCTACTATATCGCCTTTCTTCAAATCGAGGCGATTGACATTATGGTAATATCCCTTACGCGTATTTTTGAATTGCACTTCCACAAGGTCGGTGCTATAACTATTGCCGGGAACATCGGCAAGCCAGTCATAAGTGTTAAGTTGTTTGTCTTGGCGTCCGCAGCCCCCTTTACAGAGTCCTCGAGAACAGCCATGCCAAACCTTAAATTTCATATTATTGTAATCCATCAATGAATTCTTCTGAGTTTTGAATATATATATAATTGTAAATCTGTATCTGTTATTTTCTCAAAATGAGTACAATCATCTTTAAAGCCAAATCGTAGAAAACAATTTTAGCATTCGCATTCTGATGAATGTCTCTGTAGGCACGCTCCAATAGCTCGTTTATTTCTATTACGTTAGCTTCGTTGATAAAGCGTGCAAAGTTTTTTGCAAACTGCTCCTCTTCTAGGGTCATATAGATGAGGTCAGGTTGGCGAAAGTTGTAGATGAAATTTTCTCTCACCTGCAGCATAAAGTAAGCGAGCATACGACGCTGCTTCTCTCTACCATAGCCACTTACCGTGTCCGACCATGTTTTTAACTCTTTTAGATTTCGCAGATAAACAAGGCGCATCAATGTTTGAAACTGAGCTAAAAAGCTTTTATTCTCATTATCGGCATCCATTGTCTCTAATGCTTTTAGCCAATTACCATTTGCAAGGCGTGCTATGCGATGCGCCATCTCCTCGTCAATGCCTCGTTGCTCTACAAGTGCTTGTTCAATGGCAGCGTTGTCAATGCGCTTTACATCAATACGCTGTGTTCGGCTGCGTATGGTTTCTAGCAGTGCTTCTGGTGCTTCGCTCACTAGGAGGAAGATAGTTCCCGATGGAGGTTCTTCTAAAAGTTTTAAAAACTTGTTTGCCGAGGTGAGATTCATACGTTCTGGGCGCCATATTATAGCCACCTTAAAGCCGCCTTGGCTCGACTTTAAAGCTAGCTTTCTTGATAATTCGTCAGCCTCTGCTCCTGTGATAATGGCTTGCTGGGTAGTGGCTTTCATGAGTTTCATCCATTGTTCCATAGTGAAATAAGAGCCTTGTAGGATCAGCTCACGCCACTCTTTTATATAATCGGCACTAATGGGCTGATGCTCGCTGCTCATAGCTGCCGATTTAATCGTAGGGTAGGAGAAGTGAAGGTCAGGGTGTTCCCATTTACGGAGCATAGCCTCATCGCGTGAAGTATCATTATCGCCAAACATTGAGGTTTCGTCTTTTGGCTTTCCTTCTGTGAGCAGATAGCACGCAAAATCCATCGCAAGTGCCATTTTGCCAGCTCCCTCTGGTCCAGAGAATAAGATTGCATGAGGCACACGATTTTCCTCAACGAGCGATTTCAGTCGTTGTATTGTGGTAGTTTGCCCTATTACGCTGTTGAAGTTCATCATTCTTCTTGCTGTTTTTATCTACTAGATAGGGTACAAAGATAAGAAATAAATGCGAGATAATGGTGGATAAAGTGGAGTTTATCCGTTGGCGAAGATGAAGTTAGGCGTAACGATATTACTTCTTCAGCAGCTTCTCCATATAGGAGAAAAATTCAGCATCATTGCCCGCAAACGCTTTTAAAACAGTTCCTTTTCTGTCGATTACTACTTTGTATGGATAACCATATACCTTGTATATTTGTTCGGCGATCCCATCTTCGCTACGTACATGCTGCCATGGAAGCCTATATTTCTGAATAGACTGTCGCCATTGGTTATCATTGTCTTTACAAGCCACACCAATAATTTCCACCTGTTCTTTGTGTTGCTCGTACCATGTCTTGAGTTTAGGAAGCCCTTTTATACACCATGTACACCATGATCCCCAAAAGTCGATGATGAGAAACTTGCCTTTATACTGATTAAGCGTAACAAGGTTGCCATCAAGTCCTTTCAGGTTAAATTCCAACGCTGGTCGTCGCATCTCTATGCGGTTCTTGGCATAGTAAGCAGCATTACGTTCCTTTACAAAGACGTCATAGTATTCCATGCCCAAGGCTATTTCCTTTTTTAATCTTCCCTCTCTCACTTCCTTTGGGTACATGGCAAGTAGCTTTGGGATACTATCTACATTGGCACTTGCTATGATGCCCAACGTACCTTCTTCGTTAATGTGTTCTCGAATATATTTCACAGCAGCAATGCCTCTCGCATAGTTTATCTCACGGCGCGCCTCTATGTTTTTTCTGCGCAACTTATTAGCATCTCCACCCGCTTTAATACCTTTATACATCGTTCGGTCGGCTTGTGCAAACTCCTCTTCGTATTCCTTCATAAAGGTTTTTGCCTTACCATATTGTTGGTAAAAGGTAGTACCATTCCATGTCAAGCTGTAGTCCTTTGAAATTGCGCCATGTACCACAGCCTCCTCGTTTGGTACAAATAGGGTGCTTAGGATAGATAGGTGTCGGTCTTTTATTTGTAAAGTAGCAGCACAAGCCTCATCGAGCTGGGCAAATAGCGTAAATTTTCCTTCCCTAATAGGGGTTTCTTTGGTAACAACCTCTTGCTCTTTTCCTCGCACAATATATTCATATATTAAAGTGCCATTCTTAACATCGGTAAAAGTTCCTGATAGCTTGAAGTTATGTTGCGCTTGGATAGTATTACTTATAAATAGTAATAAGGTGAATAAAGGGATATATAGTATTTTCTTTATTGTAGTTTTATTATTCATTTATCGAACTTTCTCAGCTTTAATTCCTATAATAATTGCATGTTTTTGTGATGGATTGTATTTTGAGCATTGTAGCTTTTGAAATAGTTCCAACCTACATTAAATGCAAATTTACCCATTTTTCTGCTTTTATGCAACTACCCCTATATTCTTTTATAAAATATTTAGTAGGGTTGTACATCTATCTTATAGCTTATTTTTGTAACTTTGCATCTATATAAAATACGTATTTTGGTAAAAGAATAAGTGCCTAAATAAATAAGAAGAAATGACATTATTAAAGTTTCAGCCACTCCTCAAGCAAACTATTTGGGGTGGTAATAAGATTGCACCTTTCAAGGATGTAGACAATGCTCCTAGCGGAGTAGGTGAGAGTTGGGAAGTATCTGGAGTTCGTGGCAATGAGAGTGTTGTATCGAATGGCGAGTATAAGGGTAGAAAGCTAAACGAGCTAGTTGCCGATCTTAAGGCCGACCTAGTGGGAAAGGCTAATTATACACGTTTTGGTAACGATTTCCCATTGCTAGTAAAATTTATTGATGCGCGCGAACAGCTTTCTATTCAGGTACATCCTACCGACGAACAAGCACAAGCTAAGGGCGAGCTGCGTGGTAAAACAGAGATGTGGTATGTGATGAAGAGCGATCCAAATGCCTCACTTCGCACAGGACTAAAGCAGCAGATCACCCCTGAAGAGTATAAAGAAATGGTGGAGAACGACACTATTACCGATGCTTTATCAGAATATAAGGTAAAGGAAGGCGATGTTTTCTTCTTGCCTGCTGGTCGTATCCACTCTATTGGTACTGGTTGTTTCTTGGCTGAAATTCAGGAAACTAGCGATATTACTTATCGCATTTACGACTTTAAGCGTGTGGACGATTTAGGGCATACGCGTGAGTTGCATACCGAACAGGCTGCTGAGTGTATAGACTATACCGTTTATCCTGACTATCAAACACGCTATACGCCTAAGAAAGATGAGGGGGTAGAGATAGTGTCTTGTCCTTATTTTACAACCTCTGTTTACGATCTCACCGAGCCAATGCAGCTCGATTATAGCGAGTTAGATTCGTTTGTGATCCTCGTAGGCTTAAAGGGTGGAGCAGTAATTACCGATGAAAATGGTGAACATGTTTCTTTCTCGGCTGGCGAATCGATCTTGATACCTGCTACTGTAAAAAATCTTAAAATAGAGGGAACAATTAAGTTCTTGGAAACTTTTGTATAAGGTAAAGAGCTGATTAGTAATTAGTTTCTTGGCTATCAAATAACGAAAGATGCCCTTTTAAAGGATAAACGAGCATCTTTCGTTATTTGTTACGGCTCAGTAGGAAATAGATGATTCAATTGAGAATTACCCAACTTTTTCCTACAGAGCCTTTGTTATCTTTCAAGAGTAGTTCACATTATGGTAAATCGCTAAACCGCTTGCGATTACCCCAATAATATTCTTTTAGGAGGAAAAGGTTGGTTCTGCCATCAGGTAGCAAGTTAGCAAGCTGCTCATCGTCTTGACCTTCTATGCGGTTTCCTTTCTGCGGCTTTATGCGTTGTTGTGTGTTGCGTGGAAACTCGTGGCGCCATTGCTTAAAGGCTCTGCGCCCATCTATTATGGCTTTACACTCTTTCCAACTGCGTTTTAATAGCAAAAACTGAAAGGCTGCTACATAGTCGAGTATTAAACGCATACGCATAACCGACTTTAAATCGGGTTCAGGCAAGTTTTTCCAAAGCATTGTGAGGTTGTTGCGGAAATTAAGGAAAGTTTTGCGGGGGTTCGATTTAGGCAAGGTTCCACCACCAAGGTGATACACAGTGCTTTCAGGTAAACAGTAAATCTTCTTACCCATGTTATGCAATCGCCAGCAAAGATCTATCTCCTCGTTGTGTGCAAAGAACCTACCATCTAGTCCGCCTGCCTTCCAATAGTATTCACGGCGTATCATTAGGCAAGCCCCTGTAGCCCAAAGTATTTCTTGCGCATGGTCATACTGTCCGTTATCGTCCTCTACCGTGTCGAACACTCTTCCACGGCAGTAAGGGTATCCGTATTTATCCATATAACCTCCGCAAGCTCCCGCGTATTCAAAGGCATCTTTGTTAAGATAAGAAAGGAGCTTAGGTTGGCAGGCTGCAATGTCCTTATGTGTGTCCATAGCTTCAAGTAGCGGTGTGAGCCAGTGGTGGGTAACCTCTACATCACTATTGAGCAGCACATAATAATCAGTGTCTGTAACCTGCTCCAACGCTTTATTATAACCATCGGCAAAGCCGTAGTTTTGGTCGAGTACAATTGTGCGAAGGTGGGGATAATGGGTAGCAAGCCACGCTAACGAGTCGTCGGTCGATGCGTTATCGGCAATGATCACTTCGGCTTCTTCGCGCGAATATTCTACCACCGAAGGAAGAAACTCTTCGAGCATCTTCCTTCCATTCCAATTGAGGATTACTACAGCAATACGTTTCATCAGATAATTTCGGCTTTAAGTGCTGTCTTGTCAAAGTTGAAATCGCCCAAGCGCACACGTACTATTTTGTTATCGTATTCGTCCTTTGCTTCGGCTGGCGATAGCTCCACACGAATATAGTTGTCGGTGAAGCCGTGCATAGCCTTGCCACGTACAGCTTTTTCAAAGAGAATATCAGCCTCTTGTCCTATGTGTTGTGCATAGAAAGCTTGCGTTTTTTGGTCGGAAAGTTTCAAAAGACGATTGGCACGATGCTTCTTTTCGCGTGGATCGACAACGTATGGTATCGACAAGGCACTAGTGCCGGGTCGCTCAGAATAAGGGAATACATGGAGTTGGGTAACAGGAAGGGCATCGAGGAAGTTGTAACAATCCTCAAAATATTCTGGTTTCTCACCACGACTACCCACCATCACATCAACGCCAATGAAAGCGTTGGGCATATATTCCTTAATCAAATTTATCTTGTTGGCAAATAAGGCACGGTCGTAATGGCGGTGCATAAGCTTCAGAACCTCGTCTGATCCGCTTTGTAGCGGAATATGAAAGTGAGGCATAAAGTGTTTGGAGGTGGCACAATATGCTATAAGCTCGTCGTCAATGAGGTCGGGTTCTAGGGAGCTGATGCGGTAACGCTCAATGCCTTCCACCTTATCTAGTGCTTTCACAAGATCGAGAAACGACTCGCTTGTGGTTCTACCAAAGTCGCCAATGTTTACTCCTGTTAGTACTATTTCGCGTCCACCTTCAGCCACAGCTTCTTCTGCTTGCTTCACGAGTGAGGCTATGGAGGGGTTGCGTGAGAAGCCACGTGCGTATGGAATAGTGCAGTAAGTGCAAAAATAGTTGCAGCCGTCTTGCACTTTAAGGAAGTAACGTGTGCGATTACCACGCGAGCAACTGGCTTGGAATGTCGTAATATCCTTTGTTTTTACGGTGTGATATTTCTTGTTTTCTTCGCCATTTGCTGTTGCTACTTCCTCTACTTTATTCCATGCATCGCTAAGATATTGCACAAGATTAGCCTTTTCGTTGCTACCTAAAACTAGGTTTACACCCTCTATATTTGCTACAGTTTCGCTCTCTAATTGTGCGTAGCACCCCGTTACGATCACAAAAGCACCAGGATTTTGGCGTACCATACGGTTGATAATTTGCCTACACTTATGGTCGGCAACTTCGGTAACGGAGCAAGTATTGATCAACACGATGTCGGCAACCTCACTTTTCTTTGCTTCATGTACGCCCATATTATATAATGTACGTGCGAAAGTACTCGTTTCAGAAAAGTTGAGTTTGCACCCTAATGTATAAAATTTGGCAGTTTTGCCTTGAAATGCTGCTGAATCTATCATAATTGTTTGCAAAGGTAGTGGAAAAAGTGGAGAGTGCAAAAAAGGAGATACTAGATAACGTTGTTATAAAGATTTGGAAGAATTAGAGGGAGGCTTGCTTCTTTTGGTGGTTTAAAGCTGGGTATGTTGTTTATATATATCCTTAATTCCGCAGCATAAATTCTTGTAAGAACTCCAAGTGCCTGAGAAACAAAGTTCTCAAAACACTTGGATATGTCAGAAATTTCACCTATCTT
>QWCK01004026.1_pt1 | contig 24785 bp, 40 predicted proteins | sample 1972571 | NCBI WGS metagenome assembly QWCK01 (sample SAMN09866710, study PRJNA288562) | Human gut metagenome isolate term2_stool, whole genome shotgun sequencing... | isolation source: gut | host: Homo sapiens | place: USA: California | reverse complement strand
GCTGAACTTTCTGTTAAAACAAGTCTTTTAGCATTTGATTTACTAACTTCTAATTTATCGGAAATAACTTTTGTGATTTCATCTGGTCTTTTCCCAGTAATTAAGCCTTGCCTTAAATCTGTATCAAGTGTAGCTAATAATTTATCCTTTCTTTTCCAAATCCTATCAGAAAAGTTTTCTCCGTCATTTGTCCAAGATGTGTTTAAAATATTATTTACAAAGTCTTTTGATAGACTATTTATATTTTTATATCCCCTAATTCTCTGCAGTTCATATAAGTCTTTATAATAAGAAGATGTGAATTTATTTGAAAGATGATCAAATAATTTCTTTTGTTCCTCATTTAATAGACTTGCGACCTTTGATTTCATAGATACTTGCATTGCTTGTAGTCTTGATATCCTAACTCTTCTTGAAACTATATCAAGTTCTTGTTCTATATCGGGGCTAATAAATCCTTTTGATGCTTTTCTAAAGTCATCAAGACCAGATTTAAAGGATCTAATCTCATATTTATTTAAAAGCTTTTTAGCTTCTGCCATGCTCACATCTTCCATGGAGCTTAATAGTTTAAAGATTTCGCCATCAAGGTCTTCTATAGTTCTTTCATAAATTTTAAAAATCTCTTTTACATATTCTTCATCGCCATCAAATACATCCTTTGTTGATTTTATAAATCTATTCTTCCAGTAATCCGTCATAGTCTGATTCTTCTTTCATTTCTTGACTTAGCTTTTCCTTTTCTTCTTTAGGCCCTTTTACCCAAGGGTGATTTTCAAGTATTGTTTCTTGACTTATTATTCCCATAGACTTTTGAGCATTTTCTATTGCTATGCTTTCATTTATCAAAATATTTCTATCAAAAGTAAATTCAACTTTTTGTTCATTATAACCTTTATAAAAATTATAGAAGTATAAAAGTATATCAAAGCTAACCTTAAATTCAGTTTCCATTTCATTGGCATCTAAATCAATGTTTGTATATAAAGATTGAATTGTCATTTGGTTAACTGCTTTTTGGAATAATTCTGAATCGGTGTCAACACCTCTACCAACATTAATAATAGCTTTTTTAAGGATATCTAAAACTATTTGATAGTTTTCTATATTAATATCAATCTTTAAAGTGTCTACATCTGCATTTTGTCCTGGTCCACTTGTAAAAGCTAAAATACCACTTTTATTAATGTTCCTTCTTATCTTTTTTAATTCTTCATCGCTATGGCCACCAATATTTTTTAAAACTAGAATTGTGTTTCTACTATCTTCATCCATATTATCTAAAAACTTAGATAATATTTCATTTATTGCATCTTGTAAAGTCTTAACCCTATTTAGAAGAGGCTGCTCCTGTTCGTCCATTCTAAAATAAATTAATGGTACTTTCCCCCAGTTTGCAGCTTTATCTCCTATAAAAAAATAAGGTGTTTGAGAGATTAGTTTTAATTCTCCATTTTCTAATTGGTATTTATTCATTCCATAGACACTATAATACTCAACAATTTCCGTTTCTTTGTCATCATAGTCAACCGTTGTATAAAATCTTATAAAGGCTTGTAAGTATATATGCAACTTATCTTCCCATATAGGAATTATTTCTAAAGGATCAAATTTCATTAACTTAAATTCACCTTGACTATCAATGTAAGGATAAATATATCCCATGTTAGCAAGTATTGCATCTTTACCAACTGACTTTATAAGTTTATAAAATTTATGGTTAAATAAATTTTCTTTTAAGTCTTTTAAATAACTTTTATTTTCTGTGTTTATTGTAATGGGCCTAGTAAGTAAATAGTTTTTCTTTTGGTCAACTAACAAACTGTACTTATTATCAATAATTTTATTATTTGGCAAGTTTTCAATTATTTCTCTAGTGCCTTTAGCAGCACCTATGCCCATTCTTTTTTTCTTTAATATATTGTGCTTGTTATTATAGTAATCATAACTTGCAACTATTTCTTTATACTCTTTAGAGTTTTTATAGTCTGATAAAATTTTTAAAATTATTTTAGGACTAAAATTATCCAAAGTAAATTCCACCACCTTCTAAAATACTTTCTGCAACTCCTGTTGTTGCATCTTGTGCATCGTCATGAGCATTTTTCCCTTCTCTTTGATATTCTTTCATACTGATAAAATAATCATGCCATTTATCATGCCAATTTATAGGGTAATAAATATGTTCCATAATCCAGGTTGCATTTGATAAAATTCTTGCTTCTTTGTTATTAGCTTGATGAAAAACATTAATTATTGTTTTATAATTTTTAAATTCATCCAGGTAAGATTGGACTTGTCTTGCAAAACCTCTACCTCCATTGTTGCCTTCTATTGTTGCAGTATTAACTTTAAATTTAGTTAATCTTTCTGCAACTTCTTTTTCTGTAACTTCCATATGGTCTTTTGTAAAGTAAACATCTAAAATATAGGCTTCGTTATTTAATACTCCATAGATAATATTGCATAAATAATCTTCTCCCTCATCTGCTGTATCGCAATAGGCTTTAATTTCTGTAAATTTATAATTCCCAAACATATCTTTTGGAATGCTTTCATAAGTTTTAAAGTCTTTATATAGAGTTCCTTTAATATCTATAGGCTCTTGTTGATAGTTAGCATTAGCGATTTCAGGGCTCATTGCTTTTGTTTTTATTTCAAAAGATTTTTTATTAAGGATTTCATCACATAGCATTGTCCCGTCTTCTTGAACTGCCTTGTAATTTATATGTTGGAAGGGAGTTTCATTTTCCTTGCAGAACTCTATAAGTCTTCCTGCTAAGTCTTTAGAACTCCACCTAGTCATTACAACAATTATTTTCCATTTGTTTCCTTCAAGCCTTGATAGTATAGTGTCAGTAAACCAAGACCACTGTTTATCTAAAGCAAGCATGTTATTTGCTTCCATAGAGTTTTTTATTAAGTCATCTATAACTAATACATCAGCACCAAATCCTGTAGCAGTTCCTCCTGGTGAGGTTGCTATATAATTGTTATTGCCTTTTTCCAAGGACCATTGATTGATTGCTCCGTCCCCATATTTTATTTTTGTATCAGGGAATATATTACTAAAAGTAAGTGCTCTTGGGTTTTCTTCGGCGATAGCATTGCGAATTTGTTTACTAAAGTTAATAGATAATAAATCATTATATGCACCTATCATTATTTTTAATTTGTTATTATTTCCAAGCATCCATTGTACAAAATGGTTTATAGTAAATGTTTTTCCATGTCTAGGTGGCATGTTCAGTATTAATACTTGCTTTGTTGAATTGTAAAAATTTTCTAGTATTTCACAGACATTTTTTAAATATTCCCTATCTTTTTTATAGAATTGAGGACTTTTAAGTCTGCAAAATGTATAAAAATTCTTTCTAGATTTTATTATTAAAGCTCTATATTTTAGCTGCTGCTTTTCTTCTTTTGATAGCTTGCTTAAAATATTAGCCATTTTCATCATCCAAAGAATTTATAAGTTTATCTAATTCACTTACAGATAACTTTTCTAGTGGGTCGCATTGAACTTTAACCTCTCCCTCAAGAACTTCATGTCTTCTGTCTCTCCATTCTAAAGGCTTTCTATTCTTTAGCCAAAAGATTATAGCCGTTGTGTCAGGTGGTATTTGTTTCTTAACTATTTCTTTTCTTTTAGTCTGTACCCCATCAACTTCTTGCACATAAGTTTTTTCCTCTGTAACAGTAGTGCCAGTAGCTCTCTTTAATAGTGCATTCTCTACTTCTATGTCTACAACCTGTTTTCCTCTTTTTAAAGCCTTGTCTAACTCGGAGAACCTATTTTTCCAATCATACAAGGTCGCAACGTTTATTCCTATATTGTGTGCTAATTGTTCATCAGTTAGCCCATCTCTTGCCCAAGCTTCTAGTTTTAATAGTCCGTCTTCTGTAAGCCATTCATGGAATTTGCCTTTTCTGCCACCTTTGTTTTTTGCCATTAAATCCCCTCTTCTTTCTTTATTGTTTTTTCAATTTTTGTCTATTTTCAAACACTTTGAGCTTATTTTATGGTATGATTATATAGGTGATGTTTTATGATTATTATTAAAAATTTAAAAGTAGAAAAGCCTTTTATGTACATCTGGTTAAAGAATGTACATAATGTAAAACTAAATTATCATTGTGCTAAATGTTTGATTGGTAATTACCATCCTAAAATAAATAAAAAAACTAAATCAATTAAAGATTTAGTTTTAGATAATGATATTTGGTATTTATGTGGAGTATCTTTACCTTATAATTGGAATAATAACTTCCACTTAGCTTTTTTAAGTGTAATTCCTGATATAAAAGCAACTGTTTTTGAAAATAAATTTAAACAGTCCATAATACTTTTTTCAGCTTTTAAACTGTCTGTTGAATTTAAAACACTATCGCATATAACTATATCAAAAGTTTTTTCTTCTTTTAAGAAAGCAATTAAGTTGTCTATTTGTTTATTTCCTTTAGCGACATTTATTGATTTCTTGTTATTATTATAAAATTCAACTCCAATAGTTTTGTATCCTTTATCTTTTAAATAATTTATATATGCTCCTTTTCCACAGCCAAAATCAAGGATTGTTTTTACGGTATGCTTTTTTAAAAATGGATATACTAATTCTTCATATAGTAATGACCTTTTTCTATCTTTTTTAGAGTTTTTGTCTGCAGTTCTAAATAACTGAGCTAAGCCTTGAACATAGGTGTTTTTCTTTATATGGTCATAATTATATTCGCCATAACTTTGTGAAAAATAAAATTTAACGTCATTATATTTACTATCATCGCATATATAAGCATTACATTTGCAATTTATTAGTTTGCATGAATAAACATACTCGTTTTGAAATACAACTTCATTTTTGCATATTATGGTTAAAAATACATTCCCATATTTTAATATCATGTGACATAAACTATCTACTATTGCCATATTAATTGATTTTTTATCCACAGAAATATCTTTTCTGCACCTTTAATTTGGTCTACACTTATTCTTTTAATGTTCATCTAATAGCCACCTTATAAATCCATAAGAAACTCTATTTATTTCAATATATTCGTCGTATTTATTTTCTAACATTTCAAGTTCTTCATCTGTAATTATTATTTTTGTTTTTCCAAATGACATTTTATTTTCAGAGTGTGAATCTAAGTCTAAATTTTCATCATTTATGTCTACATATTCATCTTCAAGATCGTCTTTTTCAGAATTACTAAATCCAAAATCTTCCATATTGAAATCTAAGTCCATGTCTTTTAATTCTTCTAATTCATTGTCTAACAATTCAAAATCCCAATCAGAAAATTCAGAAACTTTATTATCTGCAATTCTAAATGCTTTAATTTGTGCTTCTGATAAATCATCTGCAATAATACAAGGTACTTCTTCAAGTCCTAATTCTTTTGCGGCTTTTAACCTCGTATGCCCTGCAGCAATTTCTCCGTCTTTGTCTATAACTAACGGTACTTTAAATCCAAATTCCTTTATACTTTTCGCTACTGCCTCAATTGCTCCGTCATTATTTCTTGGATTGTTTTCATAAGGTATCAATTCATCAATTTTTTTATAAACTATTTGTAAATCCTTCATATTTTCTCCTTTTTTACAAGCAAAACTCCCACCCCAGTCTTAAATCCTGCCTGTATTTTCCCACAAGACCATAAAAAAAATACCTCGTTAAAGGTATTCGTTTTTTTTATATATTTCTACACTTATATAATACCATAATAAAAACGCTCAAAACGCTCAATTTTTAAGGTATCTATCATGTAAATTTCTTGCATAAGATTCATGCCTGCTTCCTAATTTTTGACTTATACTTAACCAGTCTAACCCGTCAATATATCTTTTTTCAAAAATGTATCTCATTTGACTATCATTAATGCCGGTTATGTAGTTTTCAATCTCTAGTTTTAGGTTTTTTGACTTCTCTAACCTTTTGTTTAATATTTTATAAAGTTTTCTTTTATGTTTATTTTCTGCAATTCCTATTATTTGTGTCGTTATTTCTTGGTAAGGGAAGTTTGCATTTGAACCTTTTACGCTATCTGATACTATTTCATCTTTGCAGTTTTCAATCTTTAAACTCAAATCCTCTATCTCTTTTAATAGTGTCATATACTGCGATAAAACTTTTTTATCCAATTTGCATCTCCTTTACCCCCTAGAGCAATATATATAATCTTTCCAAATTTCTACATAGTAGCCACGATTTTTATAGTAATTTACAATTTTTATTTTATCTCTAATTGTTTTGTAAGGTATAACTAAGCAAATCTGCACTCTATTTGCCACCTTAAAATTTTCCCGTTGAACCATATCCCTTAGCACCTCTATCGGTATCTAGATCAATCTCATCAGCTCTTATAAGTTCTACTGGGTCTTTCTTTTTAATTACAAGTTGAGCGATTTTTTGTCTTGGCTCTAGCTCTATTGCCTTATTTGTAACGTTTGTAACCGCTACAGTTATCTCACCTCTAAAGCCGCTATCCACTGTACCAAAGTGAACTAATATGCCTTGCTTTGATATGCCTGACTTTGGTCTTACTTGGCACTCAAAATCTTCGGGGAGTTCTAAGTAAACTCCAGTTTGTACGTGTATGGTTTGATTTGGCAAGATGATGTATGGATCCACCCATTTCTTGCCTTTTAGTTTCTCATCTATAAGGTCTATGCTCCAAATCTTTACATCTACACCGCTATCTGACTTGTAACCTTTCTTAAGCTCATAGGGAGCTTTATATTTTATTTTGTCCATCTCTTACCTCTTTTCTTAATCATCTCATAATCCTCTTTAAGTTCTTCTAGGGTATTTTTTAAAAACAAGTACTCGACTAGGGAACTTACAGATGCGTTAAAACTCGTATCTAAAATCTTCTCAATCTTATATATTTGTGACTTTAAATACTTACATGCGTAATATTCTATTTTTTCTTCGTTTTTCTTCGTTTTTCTTAGTTTTTGTTGGTTCATTCTTCCACCCCGATTTCAATATCTTTTTTCTTCAGGAATTTTTGCGACTTTTGACCTACAATTACAACAGTAGTAATACACGCTTTTTAGCCTATAATCTGCATAGTCATAAGCACCTGCGTTTTCATCAGTTGGTTCTCCCTCAGAATCTACACGTAATTCAGCAACTCCAGAGAACTTTTCGATAATAAAGAAATCTTCCTCATTTCCACATTTTTTACATTTTAGTTTCATTCTTCCACCTCTTTATTCTTGTCTAATCTGTAATCTTCAATTCTTCCAAAGACTCCGAAGTAATCTTCTGTGTTATCTATTTTTGTAAAAGCCTAAATCTTTTTTGTTCGTCATCTCTGAGCCATACACCTGTGACTTTGTCCATAAACTTGAACATATTGTCTATAATTATAAAATTTGTAAACATTTCTTTTTCTGAATCCCAAGCTTTGAATTCTATCTTTCTCGTTTCTTCTGGTATATCTTTCATTCTTCCACCTCAACTGCATACTTTCTATATTCTTCAGGGATATATTTTAGATGTTCTTCTTTCCATGTTTGCCTTAATTTCTTATTTCTTCTACTCGCAAAGAAACTACCACTATGGGTTAAGTATTGTTGCTCTCCATCAGTAGTTACTAAGTGGGGTAGTGGGATAATATATCTTTTTTCATCTTTTCTTTCTTTAAAGGGTGTCTTTGAATATTCATACAGGGCTTCTAATATCTTTTGTCTTGCTTCTTCGTCAAAATAATGCATACCTGCAGTATCTGCATTTATAAAACAAGGCAAAGTCTTGTTTGTGTAAGCAATAATCGTGATTTTTATTTTGATGTAAATATTTTTTGCGTCTTCTGTTACGCTTAAATTTGTATTATATTCCTTAGCAATTTCATTAATTCTATCTTTAAGTTCTCTTTTGTTCATTCTTTCACCTCGATAATTTCAAAATCTTTTAAAATGGTATGCTACCCTTGTATAACCCATGTAATTTAAGCCTTTTAAGCGTTGCTATCTGCTTTTTATTAATAGTTTTATATCTTATAAGATTTTCGCCACAATTTGCCCACACAGAAACTGTTCCACTAATTCCTAAAATCCAGGTTAGATAATCCCAATAATATGCTCTAGGGCACATGTCTTCAATTTCTTGCTTGGTCTTGTTTAATTTTCTACAAGCTACCTCTAATGCTTTTTCTTGGTGGGATGGCACTGCGTATTCAACTGTTCCATCTTCTAAAATTAGTACTTCCAGGTAGTTAATATATGTTTCCTTGTGCTTTTGAATGTCAAATTTTGAATAAACGTTATATTCTTCTAGTGTTTTACTGTTCATTTTCTTTCGCCTTTTTTAGTTTTAATCCCAATGGCTCTAGTGGGATTGTAAAGTTCTCTATACTTATTGATGTACCTCTATCATCTTTAGTTACTTGTACATATAGCTTTCTAAGACCTTGATAGGCATCTAGCCCCATTATTGTTTTCTTGATTTTTATTTTCTTTGTATTGTTTTTCATTTTTTTACTCCTTAAAATGGTATATCATCATTATTTACTGGGAAATATCCATCATAACTTTCGTCTTGCGCTTGGGAGTTTCCCTCGTTTTTATTTCTTGTATCAATAAAGGTAAATCCATCAACTATAACATCTGTTGTATAAACCCTTTGACCCTCTTTATTTTCATAGCTTCCTGTTTGGATATGTCCTTCAATCCCTAATTGATTTCCTTTACCTACATAGTGAGAAAGTGTCTCAGCAGTTTTTCCAAATGCTATGCAGCCTATAAAATCTGCAGTGGGTAAATTATTTCTTTCTGCCTCTTGTCTCTTTTCTTTTGTCATTTTTCGATTTATTGCCAAAGTAAAACGACCTATCGCCATTCCACTTTGTGTGTATTTAAGGTCAATATCTCTTGTTAATCGTCCTATTAAAATTGTTTTATTCATTTTTTACTCCTTTAAATATCAAATTTATTTCCAATTACTAAGCAATCTGATTCTTTATTTATTTCATCTGAAAAATGTTCCATTGCAATGCAGTCTTTTTTGTTTTTTACATACCAACCAAATGGACTATGCACAACAATTCCCTTGAATGAAAATTCTCCATCATTGTGTTCGATAACATCTCCTTCAAAGATTTCAATTCCTTTGTTGTCCTTTAATCCCGTATATTGCATTAGTTGAACCTTGTCTAACATTTCATTTCTGTACCATTCTCCATTTAATGTTTTTTCAATAGCTAAAGTAAGAATTCTTTTGTCAAAATTAATAAATAAAACTGGATAAATTTCTCCATTATCGTGTAAATATGCTCTGAATTTTAAATCTCTCATTTTTAACTCCTTTAAATTTCATAAAATTTATAATATTCTCCATACTTTTTGAGGAATAATTTTTTCTTTAATTTATAAACTTCTGTCTTTACACCTTTTACATCTTCAACTATCCAACTTCTTCTCCCTTTGTCCCAAAATTTAAAATCAGCTACATACTCTATTTTTCTGTAAGTTTTCCCGTCTAGTGTAAATTTATCTTGCAACAAAAACCTCGGCTGCAATTCCAATTCTTTAATTGCCCCTGCTCTTTCTAAAAGTTTTAATTCCTGGTATCTTTTTGCTTCTTTCCTGCTGTCAAATTTTATTCCATCAACCAAAGTTTTGACTGCATTGTATTTGCTCCTCAAAGATAACTCCTTCCAAATATCTTGATAAATTCTTGTCTTGAATGCTTTCTTTCAAATAGCTTTTGTCCTCTTTTTTTACTCCATTGCATCAACTCTTTTTTACTGTGGATATTTTGGTGGCAGGCTCTACAAATTTTTATGGTTAGTTTATATTTGTCGCTTATTTTTCTGTTTGCAATCCCTGGTATTAGGTGATGCTCTTCTAAATATTCATATCTTCCACATATTTCACATTCTGATTTTTCTTTTAACAAAACAACCTCTCAAATTCTGCCCTATAATCTACAATCGTTACTCCTATATCAGTTGCTTTTTTTATAAAGTATTCGATTAAATCTCCCATCTGTTTTGTGTCAAATTGGCTTGAACCAATATAGCATCTAAGGATAATCTCACTTTCTTTTTCATCTAAAATCTTGTAGGCTCTAAAGGCTTTCTTAAAAATATTTAAACTCTTTTTTGGAATTATTATGTCTTGAAATTCAACTCCTGCTTCTTCAATCCCTGCAACATATAAATCCCACCTTGTGAGTTCTGAGGGTATGCCATTTATTTTTTTGTCAATGTCAGAAATTATTGCCCAGAGTAAATTGTTTTGGTCTAGCGTCCTTGATTTTCTCGCATTTGAAATATTTAAGTTGAGCAAATCAATTCCTTCAAGTTCTACAATCCTATTAATATCTAAATATCTTTCCAGTTCGAAGGTAGCCTGCGGCTTGCCCTCTAAACTGTAATTTAAGTTTGTCAATTTTCCTTTAAGTTTCATCTTTCACCTCTGCTTGGCTCATATTTACAATCGTTACAGAATTTTGTGTTTTTTTGTCCTGCAACTCTAGCTCTATATATTCTTTTGTGTCAGTTTTTCTAAAAATTATTGCATTAATTCTCTTATAAACAATTCCACCTACTTTGACAGGAATTCTTTTTTTCATCGCTTTTAATGCTTCTTGATAAATCACTGTAACCTCAAATTTCTTTCGTTTCCATTAACAGAGATTATAAATTTTCCTGCAGCTTCTTTTATTCTGCTTCCCATGCTTTCGTCAATTTTCAACACTTCTTCTAAACTCAATTCCGATGAAATAATAGTTTTTAACTTGTTTAAATATCTAAAATTAAGTAATTTCCAAGTCTTGTCAATATCTGGTGTTGATAAATTCGGAAGTCCATTTTGCCCTCTAGGCTTTTTAAATAAATCATCAATATACAAGCACTCAACCCTTTTTAACTTTTCCATCATCGTATTATCTTCAAAGTTTTTTAATTCGTTTATCTGGTCGTTCCAAATCATATAGTTAACTTGGATCCTGTTTCTAAACTGATAATTTGTAATTGCACTGCAAATGTGAGTTTTGCCTGCTCCAGATTGACCTCCAATAAAAAACCAATCTTTTCCTTTTGCATTTTCTTCTGCAAGACTTTTAATTCCTTTTTGCCACGGACTGCTCGCCATAAAATTTTCAAATGTTTTTTGCAATAAAGGCTGCGTCCCACTATTTTGTGCTTTTCTGTTTTCGTTTTTATCGTTTAAGCATTCACATTCCCTTAATACCATATAGCACCTAATTTCATGGCCTTTGATATTTTTTTTAGTGATAACTTTTGCAATATATCCTCGCCCATTACATTTGCTGCAATTGGTTTCATTTCCTATTGTGCTATTATAGATATTCATTTCGTCGATTGAAATTGCTTTGGTCCTTGTAAATAAATCTACATTGGCATTTAATATTTTTTTAGTTAAGCTAAAATACGTATCCATACTTGCCACTCTCCTTCACGGCTTTTTTCTTTTGAAACGGGTGGTCTTTTGGGAGTTCGTAAAAACTCTGCCACCCTTTTTGTATGGACTGATTTATAATTTCAATCTGTTCATCTCTATTTTGGGACAATTTTTCTAGAGCCTTGATATTCAATTTTAAGGCTCGTGCTGTTAGTGGTTTTTTTAATTTACTTCTTGCTCTATAAAACTCTTTCAAAGCATCAATCATTTCTAAATCACTTTTTGCAAATTGCATAACTGTGTTTTGAATTTCTTTATCAGCTGTTATGGATTTAATTTCATTTAAAGCTAAATCACTTTCACCCTCGCTACCCTTAGTTATATTATTAATACTATAATATTCATTTATATTATTCTCTTTAAGATTTTTCTTAATAGGGTCATCAAATTTATTTGATAGGTCATCAAATTTATTTGATAGGGTATCTGATTTATTTGATAGGGTATCTGATTTATTTGATAGGGTATCTGATTTATTTGATAGGGTCTTTTCTTCAATTTTTTCTTCAATTTCTTCGTTAAAATTATTTGAAAAAGTATCGTTAATAAAAATTAATCTTCTTTTAATGCTTTTCGTTCCCTCGTAATATTCGAACTGAATTCTTATATATCCTTTTTCTTTTAATAACTTAACCCAAGTTGAGATAGTCTGCTTCGTAACATCATATAATTCTGCAAAATATCCATTACTTGCCCAACAATATCCCTTTTCATTTACTAATGCAGTTAATTCTGCGTAAAATAATTTTGTACTAGAATTCAAGTTTTTATCGTACCTTATGCTTGCAGGCAAAATTGAATAATAACCTCTTTCCATAATCTTCTCCTTTACCAACTTGCAACTGTGCTTTTAAGCTGCATAAGTTTTTCGACTGGCAGTGCTTCTATCTTTTCAACTCCATAATTTTGTTTTAAATATCCGACAAATTTATTAAAGTCATAATTTTTTACTTTTAACATTTGTGCAATTTCATTTCTGACCTTTTGGACATTTACAGCTTGTCCATTTCCTGCCGCAGGCTTTCCAGAATTAGTTTGTCGTTGATTTTCGTTGCTGTCGCTATCCTTTGTATCATCTATGGCAAAAAGTCCGTTTAAAGCATACTTACGAGCATAAGATGAAACGCTCCCTGTAATTTGAGCAGGATCCATTCCTTTTTTGCTTTCTGGTTCTCTTGCAAAGGCTGAATTGGATATATTTTCTCCACTTTCTACATCAAATAAATTACAAGTTGCTCTTATATAAAATCTATCGCCTTTAAACTCAATTTCATCATTTATTACTAAAACAGTTTTTGTTTCTGCGAGGAGAGGCTTTAAAGCCTCAAGTATATCCTCACAGCTTCTATAAGGGTAATTCCCAAATTTGTTAAATTGTCCTTTCGGTGCTTTTAACTTGCTTTGTATAATGTTTAATTTTTCTAAAATAGCACTCATTTCCTCACCTAATCCTTAAGCTTTCAGATTCGATCAATATGGCACTATCAGTAATTAACCCATTTTGTATTGCTTTCTTTAAGTCGTTCTTTTTTATCTTTCTTTCATACTCCACAAAGTCTTCCGGAACCTTGTCTTCATTTAGAATTTGCACGCTTGGTGCATTTCTTTGAATATTGAAAGAAAATAATTTAGTTTTAAATTTTTTCTTATCAAGTTCAATCATGGCTTCCTCAAGATTTTTCTTTAAAAGTAACGCTCTATTCTCTAAGGCTTTTTTAATTTTTGTCATTCTTTCAATTTCTTTCTTATAAGCTTCTGCTTCGGCTTCTAAGTTTTTAATAATCCCTGCGTAGTTCTCAGCTTTAACCTCGATTTCATCGTCAATGTTTTCTAATGCAGCCCTTAAGCCTTCATCTTCTATATCTAAGTCCATTAAATTCAAGTACATATCTTTAAGTTCATATAAGCTAATATTCATTTTAAACCTCCATAATTTCTATAATTTCATCAATCCTACTTACCAACTTCTTTGCAATTTGCTCTTGTAAATATTTTTCGTCATAGTCAAAAATGCTATTTAAACAACTGTAAATTATCTTTTCAATTTCTTGTTGCTTTACAGCTTCAATTGCTTCTTCCTCTGTTGGATAAAATCCTTGTCCATCTGTATACGCAACAACTTTTCTAATTTTATTTAAATTCATATTTTTCTCCTTTCGTGGTATAATAAAAGCAAATAAATATTTTTTATTTTGCGGCTTTCTTTTTATGCGTTGGAAGCCGTTTTTTATTGCTTTATATTTCAATCTAACAATCCCTCTTCTAAAAAACTGTAATAAATTTCTTCTCCACAAATTATTAAACTATCGCAAACTTCAACTCCCATTACCTTTCCTGCATCGACTATTTTTTTTGTTAAAACTTTATCCTCTTTCGATGGCTTCGGATTTCCACTTGGGTGATTATGAGCAACTATTATTGAGTGAGCGTTAACCATTAAAGCCCTTTGATAAATATCTCTTGGACTAACTAAAGTCGCATTAATAACACCTTGTGAAATAATAAAAGTTCCAATAATTTTCTTTTTTACATCGAGTGCTAACATTACAAACATTTCGCTTGGTAGATATTCGAGATCGTAAACATCATTCAAAAGTTTTACTGCTTTTGTAATGGTATTTATCGGATTATCAACTTCATATCTTTTACAATCTTCTTTTACAAGTCTTATTGTGTATCTTGTTACATTCGCCATTTCTACCTCCTAAAATAAATTAACTAAAAATTTAAAAAACTTATCAATCCAAACTGTTCCTACATACAAAATGTAAAAAATAAATTTTATGCAAAATAAAGCTGCCAAGTAGCCACCCATAAGGACAATTAAAATCCCTAAAAACCTTCTTATGCTTGCTGGCACTTTATACCAACTACTGCTTAAAACTTTCATGTATACACCTCCACACCACTAGCTAGGACTTTTACCAAGTCATTAGCAGATGCACTTATTGCATTCCTTAACTTGAGATACTCGTTTCTCCACTTATCCCTATCATTTTCCATACGTTTATAGTCTAAAAACTAACCTCGTTTAAATCATTTCTTCCAAGTCTTTCATTTTTTTTATAAATTTTTCTTTATTCATTTCATCTCACCTTAAATTCTTATGCCTTGTTTTGACATTACTTTCAGCCATGCTAAAACCTCATCTTTAAAAAAATACATCCTATTACCTGCCCTTAATTTAGGAAAATCTGGATACTCTTTAGCTAATTTCCTTATCCTATGTTCCCCTATTGGAATTTTCTCGGAGAGTTCCTTAGCAGTCATTAATGAATCTTCCATTTTATTCACCTACCTTTATTTTAAATTTGCTATAATCACCCTAAGGAGGTGATTACAATGGATATGATTCCTGTTTCATCAAGTAACCTAGAATCAGTAGGCTACGATACAGAAACCAAAACTTTAAGAATCAAATTTCATAACGGATTGTACGAATACTATAATGTACCTGAATCTATTTATTACGGATTGATAAATGTAATCCATACGAAGTTTCTTCCACTCTTATACCTTCCGAGTTTATTATTATGGTTGTATGAGGGTGGAAATTTTTTATCAATACTTTTAAAATAGGCACGCATAATTCTGCCAATTCTTTTTCACTCATTAAAACCTCCTCTAACTCTATTTAACTTAATAACTAATTTCATCTTCAAAAATCTACTCCACCATCTGCTATAATTACAGTAAGGAGGTGAATATAATGCGTGAAATCAAAAATATTTTCCATGATTCTTTGGATTATTTTAAAGAGCTATCAGATGATTTTGATTTATTTAGAAACGGTTCATATATAGACACAATTAAAGCCTTTTTTTGCTCAAATGAATACCCGAATTCTATACAAACTCTTGATAACATAATTCTAAAAGAAAAAGATATACTAGTTCATAAAACAACTAACACAGAATACACTATTCATGAGTTGAAGCCGATAACTATTTCTGGTGAATTGACCGGATATATTGTTGGATATAAGGAAAATCAATCGAACAATAACGTTTATAACATCAACTCAATTTCTGGCAATTCAGCGATTGGCACGAATGCTGTGTTTAATTATCAAAGTCAAACTATTGACGATCTTTTTAAAACAATAGATGAAGAACTCCCATTTAGTGAGGAAAAAAATCAACTGTTAAAAACTCTCCTTGAATTAAAATCCGAAGAAAAACCATTAGAGAAAAAAACTCTTGCAAAATTCTCAGATTTAATAAAAAAACATGAAAATTTATTGATCCCTATTGGAACACTTATTGCAAAAATACTTTTTTCTGTTGATTAAGTTTAAAATATTAACCAAGTATAAAAAAGCAATCAAATCACTCTCAGATATTCCCTTATCTGGGAGTTTTATTAATTTAGATATCAATTCTGCCAAAATAGAATTAATCTCTCTCATCAATACCACCTCCTAATTTAACAACTTCAATTTATTTGCTAACTGTGAACTTAGTGGGCAAAAAAATATCATTTTTATTTATATTTAATATATTAGCTATATTCTTAACTACCTCAACAGGTACGCTCCTTTTGCCCGTTTCATACTGGCAATAAGTTGAAATCCCTATTCCAAGCATTTCAGCCATATCTTTTTGTGACTTTTTATTTTTTTCTCTAATTTCTGCTAATGTTTTTTTCATCAAATCACCTCCCGATAATTTGCTAAGTGTGAAGTATGGTTTAATTATATATTCACATATAGCAAATGTCAATACTGTTTTTCACTTTTTGTGAATTAATATTTTCATTTTGCAAATTATAATATATAATGTTCACAAAGGGTGAATGAGGTGTGAAAAATGGCTTATAATTTAGGAAAAAATATTAAATATTTAAGGGAGAAAAACAATCTCTCTCAAAAAGAATTTGCAAGAATATTAAATATTAGTAACTCTACTCTTTCACAATATGAAAGTAATGTAAGAGTTCCTAGCGATGATATTAAAATACAGATTGCGGATTATTTTAATGTTTCTCTTGATTACCTACTTGGTCGCCCAGATCCACACCATATAGATAAAGAAAAGTCTAAAGTTTCAGAATTAGAAGAAGACTTCCCTGAAGGAATTTCTGTACTTTATAGAGCAAACAAAAACCTCACACCTGAGCAAAAAGAAGTCATGCTAAGGATGATAAAAGCAACTTTCTTTGAAGATGAAGATAAGTAAATAATAAAGATGAGTAGGATGAAGATATATGCTGAACTCATAAGAAATTATGAGAAGTAAAAGATAAAAAACTTTTACGATAACACGTTGAATATAAACACACTCGGAGCAGCTATGAGAGAAAACGAAACTATTCAAAAAGCAATTAACAATTTAGATCAAAAATCTAAAACATTTAAAACACATAGCGAAATTAAAAATGTCATAGAAAAATGGACTAATCCATTTGGAGGTGCTGCTATAGATGAAAATTTGTCCCTTTATGGAGTAATCTATAAAGTGAATTGGGTAAATTCAGGGGAACTCCTCATAGGACAATCCTGAGCCAAGCCAGAAAATCTTGTAAAAGTATCTGGAAGGTGCAACGCATAGATAGTGAGTAAAGAAACAATAATCTATCCACGAAAACCCAACATCCTACTTAACTATATTATAACAAAAGTCATGTTAAAAATAATAAAAGCAACTTTCTTTGAAGATGAATATAAGTAAGACATTTATTATATGCATAACATTGTGCATTTCAATGTGCATTTTTGACTTGTGATTGTTGTGTCTATAACCATATTTAAGATAATTTAAATTTTTAGACCTGTTTGCTTGTGCATTTAATTGTGCATATCAATGCATTTTTTATTAAGATATTATTATTTTAATTAATAGTTTACAAAATAGAAGTTAATGGTATAATTAAATTAACAATAAGACTGAGTAGGGTTTCTACTCGACCATTAGGGCTTCCATTTTGGAAGTCCTTTTGTGTTATATAGGAGTTTATATGAAGCCATTTAAAACAATTGATGAGCAAATAGAAATTTTAAAAAACAGACATCTTAAATTTATAAATGAAGAAGCTGCAAAATCTAATCTTATATCTTATGGTTACTATGAAATAGTAAATGGATATAAGGACTATCTTCTTATCTCTTCAAATCCAGATATTTTTAAAGACGGCTCTACTTTTGAACATCTTTTTTCCTTATATACTATGGATAAAGGCTTTCAAGAAGCTGTCGTTAATGCTGCATTAGAGTTTGAATTAATATTGAAGTCTGCTATGAGTTATGTTATTGCTGAAACATATTCTTCTGATCAAAATAAATATTTAATAAAATCAAATTACAAAACGGGTAAAGTTAGACAAAATAAAGATGGTACTAAATACTTTGAAATTGATTCTACATTTATAAAATTCAATAAAATAATAAATGATGAAATAGAGCCATTTAAGCACTACAGATTAGTACACCAAAATACACCTCCTTGGATATTGTTTAAGGGTGCCACTCTTGGAAATATGATGCACTTTTTTAAACTTCAAAAAAGAGATGTTAAAGATAAAGTCATAAGTATAGTATTCGATATTCCTTTAGAAATTATAAAAACTGATAAAGATAACACTATTAGAAATCTTTTTTCAGATTTATTATCATTAGCATTTAAATTTAGAAATAGATCTGCACACTCTGGAAGGATTTATAACTATAAAGCTGAAAATACATCTGTAAGGTATAATCAAATTTTACACGGAAGAATGAATATTGACGAAGCTCTATATAGAAATGGTTTTGGTATGAATGATTTGTATACTTTGCTTTGTGGATTTACTTTTTTAAAAAATAGACTTATATCTGTTAAATTTTCCGTTAACTTGCAGTATGCTCTTAACAAGCACTTAGAGTTATACCCTGAAGATACAGTTGATTTAATTGAATGCATAGGATATCCAAACTATAATTCTGAAGATTCAGCTGACTCTATATTCAATAAAATATTTTTTAATAAAAATAACTATTGATAAATTAATATTAAGAAAAAATATATGGGATTTATTCCCTATATATTTTTTAATTTTAAAAGAACAAAGGTTTTTAAATGAATGTATTAAATTATTATCTACGCTATTCCGTAAGCATGGCAAATTACGTGTACAAAAAAATTACATACGAAGAAAGATTACTACCGATAATGGTTGAAGATATTATCAAATATAGACCCGATATAAAAATAGTAAAGGGTGATCTGCTGGGCTTGGATGGATATAGCATTTACAATAAATATACTAAAAAATATATTATCGCTCTTGATGATGTGAATTTTGATTTAAGTCGCCAAAGATTTACCCTTGCTCATGAACTTGGCCATATCTTTTTAAAACATCACACCAAATACAAATATTTGAACAATTATGTAAAAGAAAAATCAGCAAATGCCTTTGCAGGGGAGCTCTTAATGCCAAGAGAAATTATGTATAAGACCGCTAAGTTTCCTGCTAATTATATTTCAGGTCTATATGGAGTTAGTTGTGCAGCTTATAAGAAAAGAAAAGAATTTTTAGAGGAAATTGATAATTTTAGTGAAAAAAATGAAGATGAAAAGTTTTTGCCTTTTGAAGATTTAATCAAATATACAAAGCACTCTTTATTTTTAAATAAATATAATTTGTTGTAAATGTTAGCTAAAGGCCGCACCCTTCGCAGGTACGTGGATTGAAATATGAGGTGAAAAAAATGAAAGAAAAAAATCCAAATGGTTTAGGTAGTCTTACCTATAGAGTAGTTAATGGCAAAAAATATTGGACTGGTCGTGTTTCATTAGGACAAGACTTGGAAGGTAATTTAGTTAGAAAGTCATTTTCTAGCTACAAAAAATATGAAGTCATAGAAAAAATGCAAAAGGCATTAGGTCAAACAAATATTGCTGGCTTTACTACCTCTGGGGATAAATCTCTATCTGAATTTATGTCTTATTGGCTATACAATATAAAAGTTAAGGAAATAAAAAGCACAACTATAGTCAGATATCAAAGCCTATTAAATCTCCATATAGCACCTTATCCTTTTTCAAGAACTAAGGTAGGAGATATTAATATCCTGAATTTACAAAATTTTATAAATTTATTAGCTAATGATGAAAAAACATCAATTAATACTGTAAAAGATACATTAGCCTTAATTAAAAACTTTCTTGACTACACAATAATTCTAGGAATCTTCCCTACAAACCCTGCCGCATATGTAAAGGTCCCAAAAAAGAATAAAACTGAAAATTCGGGCAAATATAGAATATTTACCGCTGATGAACAAAAACTTTTAATAAATACTTTGAATCTTGATGACCCTGTAGAACAAAGCCTTTATATAGATTTCTTGACTGGACTACGAAGAAATGAACTAAGGGGACTTAGGTGGAAAAATTACTCTGATGGAATCTTAACGATAGAACAGCAACTTAGAAGGTCTTATACTTTTGAAAAAGATTGAACAAGAAAATTAAATAAAAATACTACCCAAGACCTGAAAACTGAAAACTCATATAGAACTGTCGCTCTTCCAAAAATAGCCGATAATCTTTTACAAAAACTAAAAATAAAATCCTATGAAAAACATTTAAGGCTTGGTCAACCCTTTACCGATGATGCCTTTATATTTTCTGATGATTTTTTACAACCTATAGAAGAAAAAAGATGCAACAGGAGATTGCAGGCAATATGTAGAAAAATAGGCATAGAACCTAGACCCCTACATTCCATAAGACACTCTTATGCCACTAGGCTTTTTGAGGCAGGAGTTGATATAAAAACAGTACAAAAACTAATGGGCCATAGTGACTATAAAACTACTCTTAATATTTATGTACATGTAATGGATGATGAAAAAGAAAAGGCAGCCGCCGTCTTAGATAAAATGTATAATTAAATTGCGTTACCAACTCGTTACCAACTTTTACAAAATTCAATAAAATAAACGTTGAAATTTAGCCATTATAGAATAATTGGTCTTACTTCCTCTATCCCGCACCATATTTTTATTCGGTTATTCCGAATTTTTTTTTGCCCTTTTTTCTTACTCTATATATTAACTTAATTTACATATGTTATAATGAAACAAACAATATATTTAGGGAGGAAATTATGAAATTAGGTATTGTTGGGGCTGGCTTTGCCGGTGAAATTATTGCCTATACTGCTGCTATGAAAGGTCTTTGTCAAGAGATTTATTTTGTTGATATTAATGAAAAGAAGGCTATTTCTCAAGCTATGGACATAAATGACGCAAGGTTTTATTATCCAAATGATGTTAAGTCATATTCTTGTGACTATGAGGGTCTTTATGAGTGTGATATTATTGTTTTAACTTCTGGTGGCATTCCTGAAACTTCTGATAGATTAGATGAATTAAAGACTAACAAAAAAGTTGTGAGTCAATATACAAAAAGAATTGTTGATAGCGGATTTAAAGGAATTTTTATTGTTGTTTCTAATCCTTGTGATATTATGGCTTATCTTGTGAAAAAAGTTTCTGGTTTTGAATCTTCTAGAGTTATTGGTGCTGGAACTGCACTAGATTCTTCAAGGGCTAATAGTCTTCTTTCTAAAATCACAGGTATCAGTGCAAAATCTATAAATGCTATTGTTATGGGTGAGCATGGTGAGAGTCAATTTATCCCTTGGTCTCAAGTTAAAATTGCTGGTCTAAGTTTTTATGATTATAAAAATAAATATAAAGACCAATTTATTAATTTCAAGGAAGATGATTTTGAAGATCAAGTCAGAAAACGTGGATGGGAAATTTATTTAGGCAAATCTTCTACTCAATATGGAATAGCTAATACTATAAATGCCATTATTTCTGCAATTGTTCATGATGAAAATAAAGTGATAAATGTTTCTGCAATGTTGAATGGTCAATATGGTCTTGATGATTTATATATTTCCACTCCCTGTTTAATTAATAAAAATGGAATCGAAAAGATTTTTGAACTTCCCTTGGAAGCTTGCGAATTAAAAAAATTAAATAAGGCTGCAGAGCTTATTAAAAGTTACAATAAAGCCTTAGTATAGGTTGATAGAAAGGTTAATTATGAAAGAAAAATTTAGAAAATTCATGGCTGGTCGATATGGTGTTGATTCCTTTGGCAAATTTTTGCTAATTCCTATGTTGATACTCTTAATTTTAGGAAATATTTACAGAAATTCTTTTCTAAATTTTGGAGTTTTATTAATTCTAATTTATTCTTACTACAGAATGTTATCTAAAGATATTTCTAAAAGATATAGGGAAAATCAAAAATTTTTGGAACTTACTAAACCTATCACTAAAAAATTTAATTCTTTAGCTGTAAGATTCAGGGACAGAAAGGACTATAAATATACTGCTTGCCCCTACTGTAATTTACAGATGCGCATTCCAAGAAATAAGGGAAAAGTTATTGTAAGATGCAAAAGATGTAAAGAAAAATTTGAATTTAGAACATAAAAGGGACTTTGAAAGTCCCTTTTTTAATAGTGTATTATTGAATCGACTCTGTAGTTTTTAAGTTTTTGACGGCCATTTATATCGTCAAGTTCCATTAAAAATAATAGACCAGCAACCTCTGCCCCTAAAGATTCTACTAATTTTATGGCTGCTTGACTTGTTCCTCCTGTCGCCAATAAATCATCAACGATTACTACCCTTTCACCTTTTTTTATTCCATCAACATGCATTTCAATTGAATCTGTTCCGTATTCCAAATCATATTCAACAGATATTTTTTCACAGGGAAGCTTTCCCGGTTTTCTAATAGGTATAAAACCCTTTGACAATTTATAAGCTAGAGGCGCTCCTACAATAAATCCCCTGGCTTCAATTCCTATAACTTTATCAATTTCATAATCAATTTTTTCTGCCATTTTATCAATAGCTTCTTTAAAATCTTGTCCTTCTTTTAAAAGAGTTGTTACATCTCTAAAGATTACTCCTTTTTTAGGGTAATCTGGAATTGCCCTTACTTTATCCTTTAAACTCATAATTCCTCCTAAATACTATTTTTTATAAACATGGTAAGTAAAAGTTCCCTTAGTCAAAAGTTTGTCTTTTGTATAAACCTCGACCTCACAAACACTTACAGTATTTCCCTTATGTACAAAACTTGCCCTTGCAAAAATTTCTATTCCCTTTGGAGTATTAGAAATATAAGACATGTGTGCATCTATAGTAACATAATTTTTCCCTAAAATTCTGCATAAAATTCCAGTTGCAGTATCGGCGAGAGTATAAATCACCCCACCGTGTAAAATATTAAGATCTGAAATATGTCTGCTATCAGGAAGCATTTTTAATATCAATTGCTCACCGTCAAAAGAATGAAAACTGATATTATTGTGGCTGGTAAAATCTCCTTCATCAATCATTTTTCTTAAATCATCTTTTCCCATTTCTCCTCCTATAAAAATGTGAGTTGATGTATCTTTAAATCAGACAAATTTGAAACTGTTAGACCAATAAGCCTAATCTTCTCATCGTTATAAAATTCTCTAAATAAAATTAGTCCCTCTCTATATATGTCTTCTTTTTTATAAAGACCATACTCATAAGTTCTTGATTTAGTTCTAATTTTAAATTTGTCATTCTTTAGTTTAATAGTTAAAGTAAATCCTAAGAGATTTCTTTTAATCAAATCTTGGGATACTTCAACTGAAAAAATATTTATATAATTTTCTAAATCTCTCCTATTATCTGTTGGAAAGAATGTATTTTCTGTTCCCAGACTTTTTCTTTTAATTTTTGTTTGAACCTCTCTATCATCAATACCTCTAATTCTCTTATAGATATCTTCCCCAGATTTTCCAAATAAATTTATCAAAAAATCCTCTTCTAGATTATATAGGTCACAAACCTTATCTATCCCTAAATTTCTCAGCTTGTCTTCAGATTTTTTACCAATACCATGAATCTTTCTAATATCAAGATCCATTAAAATATCAGGAACTTCATCCTTAGTAATAATTTTGATTCCCCTTGGCTTGTTCCAATCTGATGCGAGTTTTGCCAAAAATTTATTGGTAGACATGCCAATAGAAACGCTCAAACCAGTCTTTTTTAGAATATTATCCTGCATTTTTTTTAAGAATTTATAATCAGGATTTATATCAGTCAAATCAAGATAAGATTCATCAATAGAAACTTTCTCAATGATATCTGTATAAGTGCTAAGAAGATCAAAAACTTCTTTAGATTTTTCCAAATATCTCTTTCTTCTCATGGGAACAATTATTAAATTTTCACACAAATTCTTGGCAATAAAAACAGGCATAGCTGAATGTATTCCATATTCTCTTGCCTTGTAATTTGCAGTCGTAATTATAGCCCTATCACTTTTTCCTGCAACTGCAAGAGCCTTACCCCTTAAAGAAATATTATCGAGTTCTTCACAAGAGGCATAAAATGCATCTAAATCAACATGAACTATTGCTCGCATTCTATCACCACTAAGATTATATATGATTTCTGTACTTTTTTAAAGTAATCATTTTTGTTATAATCGACTAGAGGTGATAAAATGACTAGAAAAATTGCATTCTTTGATTTTGATGACACTTTAGTTGACTGTCAATCAATAACAATTTTATGGAAGTTTGCTATAAAAAAACAACCTTATCTTATAATTTACTTATTTATACAGCTGTTAATCGGAATAATAAAATACATATTTACCTTTAATTTTTCACACATAAAAACTTCCATGGTATCCCTCTTAAAATTTTTATCAGAGGAAGATTTAAAATTTTTTGCTAATAATATATTGTATCCTAAATATTTTTATAGGGATGGCATAAAAGAACTTGAAAAATTCGGTGATGATTACCTTAAATTCTTAGTATCAGCCTCACCCCTAAATTATATGAAATACTTCAAAGATATCCTGTCTTTTGATTATATTATAGCCACTGAATTAGATGAAAATTTCAAAGTAAAATCAAAAAATAATTCAGGACATCAAAAAGTATTAAACATAAATAAATACTTAGATGAATTAAATATAAAAATAGACTATGAAAACTCTTATTGTTATACAGACAATTATAAAGCCGATAGATTCATGGCAAATCTCGTTGAAAATAAATTTTTAATAAATTCAAAATTAAAAGTTTCAGGATTTAAGAATCTTTACTGGAAAAAGACTTTGCGATAATTGACAAAAGTGTTAAATACTGTTATTATAAATAATATTTATTAAATGCGGAGGTTTAATATGAAATTAAGAAAAGTTATTACTTTAACAGCAATTAGTGCTATGCTAATCAGTCCAGTATCTGCTTTTGCAGAAAATCCTGCATCTACTCTTAAAGATACAATAAAAGCTACTGAACAAGAAATTAAAAAAGACACAAAAGAAGCTAAAGAGGA
>QWCK01002283.1_pt1 | contig 24791 bp, 22 predicted proteins | sample 1972571 | NCBI WGS metagenome assembly QWCK01 (sample SAMN09866710, study PRJNA288562) | Human gut metagenome isolate term2_stool, whole genome shotgun sequencing... | isolation source: gut | host: Homo sapiens | place: USA: California | reverse complement strand
GGACATCACCGTGGAGCTGGTGGAGCTGCACCGCCGGGCCCGGCGGGAGGGCTGGTCCAAGGAGGCGTTTCTTCGGGCCGCCGCCCAGCTGCCGGGCATCTACGTCCCAAGCCTCTACGACGTGACGTATCACGACGACGGCACCGTGGCCGCCATCACCCCCCGGGACGGGGCCCCGGCGGTGGTGACCAAGCGCATCGTCCGGGACATGGACAAGGCCTTTTTCCCCACCAAAACCATCGTCCCCTCCACGGAGATCGTCCAGGACCGGGTGATGCTGGAACTGTTCCGGGGCTGTATCCGGGGCTGCCGGTTCTGTCAGGCGGGGTATGTGTACCGGCCCGTCCGCAACCGCAGCCGGGAGCTGTGCGCCCGATACGGCGTGGAGTCCTGCAACGACTCCGGCTATCAGGAGGTGACGCTGTCCAGCCTCTCCACCAGCGACTATCCGCCGCTGACGGAGCTGTGCGACCAGCTGGAGCCCTTCTGCCAGCAGCGGCACGTGAATCTGTCCCTGCCCAGTCTGCGGGCGGATAACTTCTCCATGAGCCTGATGGAGCGCCTGCAGCGGGTACGCAAGGGCGGCCTGACCTTCGCCCCAGAGGCAGGCACCCAGCGTCTGCGGGACGCCATCAACAAGAATCTGCGGGAGGAGGACCTGCTCCAGTCCTGCCGCACCTGCTTCTCCGGCGGCTGGAACGGCGTGAAGCTCTATTTTATGCTGGGCCTGCCCACCGAGACGGACGAGGACGTGCTGGGCATCGCCGAGCTGGCCCGGAAGGTCTATCAGACCTGGCGGGAGTACACCCCCAACCGGGCCCGGGGCGTGCGCATCACGGTGTCCACCTCCTGGTTCGTGCCCAAGCCCCACACGGCGTTCCAGTGGGATGCCCAGATCCCAGTGGAGGAGTATCAGCGCCAGGTGGACCTGCTGCGGGATGCCCTGCGCCGGGACAAGTCCATCACCTATAACTGGCACGACCCGGAGACCAGCTATCTGGAGGCCGTATTCGCCCGGGGGGACCGCCGTCTGGCCGATGTGCTGGAGTACGCCTGGAACCACGGGGCCAAGCTGGACTCCTGGAGCGAATATTTCGATTTTCAGCGCTGGATGGACGCCCTGTCCGCCTGTGGCCTGGATGGGGACTTCTATGCCCACCGGGTGCGGGAGAAGGACGAGGTGTTCCCCTGGGCCGTCCCCTCGGTAGGGGTGAGCCGAGATTTTTTGTGGCATGAGCGGGAACTGTGCTATCAGTCCGTCACCACGCCGGACTGCCGTACCCGGTGCTCGGGCTGCGGTGCCAATCATCTGCTGACGGGAGGTGGCCGCTGTGGCTGATCGACTGCTGTTTTCCAAGACGGGCCGGGCCAAGTATATCTCTCACCTGGATCTGATGCGCACCTTCCAGCGGGCCTTTGCCCGGGCCCAGATTCGGATCAAGCACACCGAGGGCTTCAATCCCCACCCCTTTGTGTCCATCGCTCTGCCCCTGTCCGTGGGCTATTCCAGCCAGTGCGAGATATTGGAGTTCGGTCTGATGGGGGACACGCCCTATGACCAGGTGCCCCAGCGGCTGACCGCCGCCATGCCCGAGGGCATCGTCGTTCACCAGTGCTATCCGGCCCAGCGCAAGCTGAAAGAGCTGGCCTCCATCAATTATATCATGAACTTTGAATACTCCGAGGGCCGCCCCCAGGAGGCGGAGCCCGCCATGCAGGCGCTGCTGAATCAGGAGAGCCTGGTGGTGCAGAAAAAGTCCAACAAGTCCAAGAAGGGTTTTACCGAGGTGGACCTGATCCCCCTCATCCGGGGCTGGAATCTGGAGTGTCAAAGCGACACCATGACCCTGGACGCGGTGCTGTCCGCCCAGAATCCCGGCCTGAACCCGGAGCTGCTCCGGGCCGCCTTCTGCCGGGCCTACCCCGAATATGCCCCCGACTTCGTCACCTTCCACAGAAGAGAAGTGCTGGACGAAGAGGGAAAAGTATTTCGATAACACGATCAAGCGCCCTGTCCTTCTGCCTGTGCGGGAGGACAGGGCGCTTTTTCACAGGCGGGCCAAAAAGAGCCGTCCGGCACCCCACCCCAGCAGAGCGCAGCAGGGGAAGGTGAGCAGCCAGGCCAGGACCACCTGACCGGCCACGGACCAGTCGGGGGGCGCGCCCCCGGCGCTGCCCACCCCCAGCAGGGCGGCGGTGCGGGTGTGGGTGGTGGAGACGGGCAGACCCAGCAGGGTGGCCGCCCACAGGCTCAGCGCTCCGGCCAGGTCGGTGGCCAGGGCCCGACAGGGGTCCAGAGCCACCATGTCCCGGCCCATGCGGTGGATGATCCGCCGCCCGCCCAGAGCGGTGCCCCCGGACATGGCGGCGGCGCACAGAAGGGACAGCCACAGGGGGACCGGTCCCGGCGGCGCATCCCCCTGTCCCCGGGCCAGGGCCAGCCCCAGGAGAAAGACCCCCAGCAGCTTCTGCCCGTCCTGAGCCCCGTGGAGAAAGGCGGCGGCCGCCGCCCCGGGAAGCTGGGCCAGGCGGAGGGCGTGCGGATCGGCGTTCAGCCGGGACAGCCGCCGCTGTACCGCCCGTCCGGCCCAAAAGGCCAGGAGAATGGACAAAATCAGTCCGCCCAGCACCCGCCCCCAGGCCCACCAGCGGATGCAGGACAGATCACCCGCCTGGGCCACGGCGGCCCCGGAAAGACCGGCGGCCAGGGCGTGGCTCTCGCTGGTGGGGATGCCCAATGCCCAGGCGGCCACCGCCCACAGGACGACGGCGGTCATGGCGGCGCACAGGGCGCACAGGGCCTGGCGGGGCGTTCCGCCGAAGCGGGCCATGGAGTAGACGGTCCGGGCCACCGGGGCCGCCGCCGTGACGGACAGCACCCCGGCGCAGTTGCACAGAGCAGCCAGCACCGCAGCGGCCGGGAAGGGGAGCGCCCCGGAGACCACCACCCCGGCGATGGCGTTGGGGGCATCCGTCCAGCCGTTCACCACCAGCACCGCCAGGGTGAGGAGCACGGTGACGGCCAGGGCGGGGCTGCGGGCCATGTGGCAGAGCAGGTCGGAAAAAGCCATGGGCGAGGGATCACCTCCATGGCAAAGGCTATGCGGAGGCGGCGTGGACTATGTCCCCTCCCGGTCCGGGAAGGGGTCGTGGCCGGTGGAGGCCGTGTTCCGGGGGGCGGAGGCGGGCTGGATGGCCCTCCCGCCGTATTTGGCCCGGATGGCGTCCATGGCCTGCTCCAGCCGCTCCCGGCGCTCCCGCTGGTGCTGCCGGTGGGCATCCCAAAGCTCCAGCTGGGCGGCGGCCTCCTCTGCCGGGATGAGATAGATGGCCGTGACGGTGAGGGCCCGCACCGGGCGGTCCATGGACCAGCACTGGTCGGCCAGGGCCATGGCAGACCGGGCCAGCTCCCGGCCCAGATAGGTGGGGGTGTCCAGGCGGGTCTGGCGGCTGATGTCGTGAAAATCCGGGTCCCGGATGGCAAGGGAGACCCCTTGACACTTCATGCCGCACAGCCTGAGCCGGGCGGCCACATGGTCAGACAGCTGGGTGATGCCGCCCCGGATCTCCTCCCGCCCCTGCAGATTCCGGGGAAAGGTGAAGCCGTTGCCCACCGACTTGGGCGGGGTGTACTGTCCGGCAGGAGCGACGGGGGAGCGGTCCAGACCGCAGGCGTAATCGTGGAGCTGAACACCGTGCTTGCCCAGCAGGGTAAACAGGGCCTGGCGGTCAAAGGCGGCCAGGTCCCCGATGGTCTTCACGCCGAAGCGCTGAAAGGTCTGCTCGGCGGCCCGGCCCACATACAGCAGGTCGGACACGGGCAGGGGCCAGACGATGCGCCGGAAATTCTCCCGGGTGATGACGGTGGTGGCATCCGGCTTTTTATAGTCGCTGCCCAGCTTGGCAAAGACCTTGTTGAAGGAAACGCCCACGGAGATGGTCAGCCCCAGCTCCCGGCGCAGCCGCTCCCGCAGCCGGTCGGCCAGGGACGCAGCGTCCCCGCCGAAGAGGTGGAGGGAGCCGGTGAGGTCCAGCCAGCTCTCGTCGATGCCGAAGGGCTCCACCAGGTCGGTGTACTCCCGGTAGATCTCTCCCACCTGGCGGGACAGGCGGCGGTATTTGTCGTGGTGGGCAGGGAGGAGGACCAGCTCCGGGCACTTTTTCCGGGCCTGCCAGATGGTCTCCGCCGTCTTGACCCCAAAGCCCTTGGCGGGCTCGTTTTTGGCCAGGATGATGCCGTGGCGGCTCTCCGGGTCGCCGCACACCGCCACAGGCAGGTGGCGCAGCTCCGGGTGGTCCAGCAGCTCGGCGGAGGCGTAAAAACAGTTCAGATCGCAGTGAAAAATGATCCGGTCCACAGCCCAGCGCCCCTTTCCCATCGGTTTGGTAAGGCCATTATACCGGTTCCTGCACGAGAAGTCAAACGGATGTTCTAAATTAACAAAAGAAACAAAAATGACCGGGAAACTATTTCAAAATTTCAACGGATATGCTATACTGGGCGAAGAAAGGAAGTGCATTGTCCCATGATCACGGAGAGAGATTTTTGGAACCACCGCTCCCATAACTATGACGAGCAGATAGGCCCCCTGTACGAGCGGGCCTATCAGCTGACGGCGGAGCGGACGCTGGCCTATTTAAAGCCGGAGGACCGGGTGCTGGACTTTGCCTGCGGCACGGGCATCGTCACCCTGGAGGAGGCCCCCCATGTGAAGTACGTCCGGGCCATCGATATTTCGGATGAGATGGTGGTCAAGGCCAAACAGAAGATGGCCGATCATGGCGTGACCAATGTAGAGGTGACCCAGACCGACCTGTTTGACCCCTGTCTGGAGCCGGCCAGCTTCGATGTGGTCACTGCGTTCAACGTGCTGTGCTATGTGGAGGACAGCGCCGCCGTGCTGGCCCGGATCAGAAGCCTGTTAAAGCCCGGCGGACGGTTTCTCTCTGCCACCGATTGCCTGGGGGAGAAGCTGACCAAGGTGGGCGTGAAGAAGTGGTTTAAAAGCCGCACCGGTTCCATGCCCTATGTGGCCTTCTATAAGATGAAGGGGCTGGAACGGCGCATTGCCGACGCAGGCTTTACCGTGGTAGAGAGCGAGAACCTGTTCCCCGCACCGCCCAACCTGTTTGTGGCGGCAAGAAAAGTGTGACAATGACTGGGGTATCATGAAAAATAAGGACAAAAGTCCTGAATAGCTGTGAAAAACCGCCGCAGGAAGCCCTGCGGCGGTTTTGTGACTGGTTGCGGATCAGACCTTCTGTGCGGTGGGCTTCTGCCAGCCCTCGCCGTGGACGATGTAGCGGGACACGGTCTTGTAAAGCAGGAAGGTGACCCCGGAGTTCAGTCCGGCCTTGATGAGGTTGAAGGGGAGAATACCGGGCAGCAGCAGGGCGTCCACCGCCTCCACGGGCCAGCCGGTGAAGTAGGGGGTGATGATGTGGTTGGCGGGCATCATGATCAGACCCATGGCCAGGGTGCCCAGCAGCAGGCCCAGGACCCCGCCGGAGCGGGTACGGCGGAAACGGTAGATGGAACCGGCCACCAGTACCAGGGTGGAGGTGGCGATGATGTGCATCACAATGCCATAGAGGCCGCTGCCCGCGCTGACAGTGACGCCCTGGATCAGGCTGGCCACCACGGTGAGGGCCACGCCGGCCAGAGGACCATAGGCCAGAGCGCCGATGAGAATGGGGATGTCCGCCGGGTCATACTCCAAGAAGGCGGCGGCGGGGATCAGGGGGAAGCGGACCGCATAGATCAAAACTACAGATACGGCCACCAGAAGGGCCATTACGGCCAGCTTGCGGATATTCGTGGTGCGGGACATAAAAAACAACTCCTTCGATTTGTCTTGAAACACCTGAAAAGCCATGCCTTCCAGGTGTCAAAACGATCAAAGGAGGAGGGAGATCGGCCGCAAAGCGGCATGGATCGTTTCCACACATCTTCTTCCATCCGGACTATACCGTTGGTCCCGGAGTTTCACCGGGTCAGCGGACCTGCGAACAGATCCGGTCGCGGACTATACCGCCAGTGGGGAATCACACCCCGCCCTGAAGACATTGAATTCAGTTGTTCGTTGGTTTTATTATAAGCGATGACGGGAGGAAATGCAAGTGTTTCTTTCCTGCAGGCGACTGTGGAGAAATGGGGAAAAAGTATTGACAGAGGCGGTATTTGGGTGCTATGATACACAGGTATCTGACAGAAAAGAGGAGGCTGACCCATATGGAGAGCGTCCACCGCACCCGCTGCATGATGATGGAGGGGATGCGCATGGTTTCCATGCGTATGATGCGCTGCGCTCAAAACATGGGCTCGTTTGGTCTCCGCTTCGTCTGCTGATAGGCAATGAGCGCAACCAGGACCTGAGAAACGGGCGTGTTTCTCAGGTCTTTTTTCACGGGATCGGACCTGAGCGTCTGGACCCTGCTGATCAGTGTGTATATGTGTATAAAGGAAAGGGGCGTCCCCATGATCGAATTAAAGCATTTGGGCAAGACCTATGAGACCTCCTCCGGCAGCGTCACCGCCCTGCGGGATATCGACCTGACCATTCAGGACGGGGAGATCTTCGGCGTGATCGGTCTGTCCGGCGCGGGCAAGAGTACCCTGGTGCGGTGCATCAATCTGCTGGAGCGGCCCACCCAGGGCGAGGTGTGGATCGACGGCCAGGAGCTGACCCGGCTGCCCCAGAAGCAGCTGCTGGCCATGCGGCGGAACATCGGCATGATCTTTCAGGGCTTTAACCTGCTGGAGCAGCGCACGGTGCTCAGCAACGTGGCCTTCCCCCTGATGCTGGCGGGGGAGAAGAAGGACAAGGCCCAGGCCCGGGCGGCGGAGCTGCTGGGGCTGGTGGGCCTGTCTGACAAGGCCAGGTCCTATCCCAGCCAGCTGTCCGGCGGACAGAAGCAGCGGGTGGCCATTGCCCGGGCCCTGTCCACCAGCCCCAAGTATCTGCTGTGCGACGAGGCCACCAGCGCCCTGGACCCCAACACCACCCGTGCCATTCTGGAGCTGCTGCGGCAGATCAACCGGGACCTGGGCGTGACGATTATCATCATCACCCACGAGATGAAGGTCATCGACCAGATCTGCGACCGGGTGGCGGTGATCGACCACAGCTCCATCGCTGAGGAGGGCAAGGTGAGCGACGTGTTCACCAACCCCCAGTCCCAGATCGCCCGGGAGCTCATCCTGCCCCAGGATATCAGTGCCGCCCAGACCAGCGGCGGAGCCCAGCTGCGCATTATCTTCAGCGGCGAGAGCGCCAAGCAGCCTGTGCTGTCTCAGCTGACCCTGGAGTGCCAGGTGCCGGTGAATATTCTGTTTGCCGACACCAAAGAGGTGGAGGGCAAGGCCTATGGCCAGATGCTGCTGGAACTGCCCTGTGACGAGAACCAGGCGGAGAAGGTCCGCGCCTGGCTGCGCAGCAGCGGCATCCAGTGGAAGGAGGAGAGCAAGTGATGTCTGAAATGCTTGTAAAACTGTGGGACAACGGCCTGCTCCAGCTGGGCGTGTGGGAGACCATCTACATGACCCTGCTGTCCACCGGCTTTGCCTATCTCTTCGGTCTGCCCATGGGCGTGATCCTGTGGGTAACGGATAAAAACGGCCTGCCCCAGGTGGGGAAGGGGAAGCAGATGGCCTGCCGCATCATCAACTGCGTGCTGGGCTTTGTGGTCAACTTTTTCCGCAGCATCCCCTGCATTATCCTGATGGTGGCTATGATGCCGGTGGCCCGGCTGATCCTGGGCAAGAGCCTGGGCAACGGCTCGGTGATCGTCACCTTAATTATTGCAGCCGCCCCCTACATCGCCCGGATGGTGGAGTCCTCGGTGAAGGAGGTCCCCAGCGGGGTCATCGAGGCCGCCCAGTCCATGGGCTGCACCAACTGGCAGATCGTGTGGCATGTGCTGCTGCCCGAGGCCAAGCCCTCTCTGATCCACGGCTCGGTCATCGCCACCGTCACCGTTCTGGGCTACACCGCCATGGCCGCCACCCTGGGCGGCACCGGCCTGGGCCAGGTGGCCATCATCTATGGCCACCAGCGCAGCAACGCCGACGTGATCTGGGTGTGCGTGGTGCTTATCTGGATCGTAGTCCAGGTCATCCAGTTCATTGGCGAGCTGGTGGCCCGGAAAACGGACAAGCGCATCCGATAACGGGAGGACCGGCGCGGCTTTTTCCGCACCGTTCACCATATTTTACTGAAAGCAAATTCAAGCAAAAAGGAGATCATTTTAAATGAAGAAGAAATTTGCTCTTGCCCTGGCCCTCGTGCTGGCCCTGGGCGCGTTCACTGGCTGCTCTGGCAAGGGCGGCAGCTCCGCCTCCGTGTCCGGCTCCGGCTCTGATGCCGCCAGCAGCTCCTCCGCCCAGACCGGCGACCTGGAGACCATCACCGTGGGTGCCAGCTCCACCCCTCACGCCGAGATCCTGGAGCAGGTGAAGGACAGCCTGGCCCAGGAGGGCTACGACCTGAAGATCGTGGTCTATGACGACTATGTGCTGCCCAACCGCGCCCTGGCCGACGGCTCTCTGGATGCCAACTACTTCCAGCACACCCCCTATCTGAACAGCTACAACGCCTCTAACGGTACCGACCTGGTCTCCGCCGCCAAGATCCACTACGAGCCCTTCGGCCTGTATGGCAATGGCGTGGCCAGCGTGGCCGACATCCAGCCCGGCGCCACCATTCTGATCCCCGCCGACGACAGCAACGAGACCCGCGCCCTGTTCCTGCTGGCCCAGGAGGGCCTCATCGACCTGCCCGAGGAGGCCAGCGCCGAGACCGGCGTGACCACCCTGGACATCAAGGATGACCACGGTTTTGACATCCAGGCTGTCCAGGCCGACACTGTGCCCACCCAGCTGGCCAACAGCGCCCAGGGCACCGTGGCCGTCATCAACGGCAACTATGCCCTCCAGGCCGGTCTGCACACCGAGGATGCCCTGGCTGTGGAGGATGCCTCCGGCGATGCCGCTCAGACCTATGCTAACGTGATCGCTGTGCGCAACGGCGACGAGAACACCCCCAAGATCAAAGCTCTGATCTCCGCGCTGGAGACCGACTCTGTGAAGCAGTACATCGCCGACAAGTATAATGGCGCTGTGGTCGCCATGTTCTGATCGCCTTTCCAACGGAAAAGCAGCCAAAAGAGGGACGCGAGCTCGCGTCCCTCTTTTCTTTTCAGAAAACAGCCCGCGGAGAGAGCGCCCGGTGAAATGACGGAAAAGTATAGAAGTGAAAAATGTTTTTGTTACATTAGTCAATTTTCGTTGAGAGGGGGTTAAAACGATTGAAATTTTGAGAATTTGGTATTAAAATCTACTTATTAGTCGTTAAAACGCTAAAATGTAAAAATATGTAACGTTTTTAAGGCGAATCCGCTTCTGAAAAGAAGCTTGACGTTCGGGTTACGCACAGCGAGGTGAGCGGAGTGAAGGAGAAGCGGCGCAGCCGGGGTTTTACCCTGACGGAGATGCTGGCGAGTATCGCCATGCTGGCCATCCTGGCGGGGCTGCTCATCCCCGTCAGCGCCTCGATGTACCGCCGGTTCCGGCTGACGGAGATGGACGACTTTGCCCGGCAGATCTGTGTGGCGGCCCAGAACGAGCTGACCGCCATGAAGGCCACCGGGCGGTTAGAGGCCTTTGCCAAGCAGACGGACCAGCGTCTGACCCAGCAGCCCCAGGACTACCCTAAGACGGACAACGACGGCTGGAAGGATCTGTACACGGTATACAGCGCCGATCAGGCGGCGGAGGATTTTCTCCTGCGCGCCGGCGACTCCCTCAGCCAGGCCACCGAACACGGGGGCTATTTCCTCCTGGAGCTCAACCCCCTCACCGGGGACGTGTACAGCGCCTTTTATTCCGAGCAGCCCTTCACCTATGAGCAGATCGGCGCCTGGGCGGACCGGAGCCGGGAGACCCGGCTGGGGGAGAAGGACCTCATCGGCTATTACAGCGCCGCCTCGGCAGACTATGGTGCCGTTGGCGTGCCGGAGAAGTTCTGCCCCACCATCGAGCTGATCGACGGGGAAGAGCTGTATGTGAAGATCGACTGCGGCGGTTTGATGGCCCTGCGCCGCACCCAGCGGAACCTGACCGTGACCCTGACTGTGAAGGGCGCGAGCGGGGGCGAGGTGCCGTTCACCTATCGGGGCGGAACGGACTTCTTTGTGGAGCGCGACAGCATCACGCTCTATAAGGTGCTGGACAGCCTGGACGAGGATAACGCCTTTGCAGCGGTGTTCAAAAACAGCGGGATCAAGGCCGGGGACGACATCACCGTTCAGGCCGCGATCACCTATGATGACCCCAACCAGGGCCTGAATATCACCGGAGAGACCGGCCTGGCGCAGGGCAACACCCTGTTCGGCGCAGTGGTCACCGGTGATGACGGCAGCGGACAGATCCAGGTCTCCCGGGTGCGCCACCTGAACAACCTGCGGGACAGCATTCTGACCGGCGATGCCGCCGACGCGGCAAAAGCCTGCCGCAAGGTGGTCCAGACCGCGCCCATCTCCTTCTTATTCCGGGACTGGAAGGACGGAGACTGGTGTCCCGCGTCCAAGTGGTCGGGGAACCCCATGGGCGAATTCCGGCCCATTCAGAACCAGGCGCTGTTCGGAGCGAAGGAGAGCGAGGCCCCGGCAGTGCGGGCTTGCTATGACGGACAGAACAATGTGCTGAAGGGCTTTGTATTCGGCATAAACGATCGCAGATCCGCCCTGTTTGGCACTGCCAGCCATACGGACTTTCAAAATATCCGCCTGGCGGACTGTCAGGCAAACGGAATGTATGCCGCCATGCTGGGAGGATATCTGTCCCAGTGCAGCATAGAAAACTGCGGCGCATATCTGACGACTCAGGACGAGAACGGCTCCTATTATAATGACATGGATGACCGGCGGGCCAGATATATGGTGCAGAGCAACGATCTGATCGGGTGGGCGGGCGGCCTGGCCGCTTATGCAGACCGCACGACGATCACGGCCTCCTTTGGCGCGGTTGATGTGACATGCAGCAGCACAAACGGCTGTGCCGGGGGCCTGGCCGGCTATCTGAATAATTGCCAATTAGAGGCGTGCTATGCGTCCGGGAACATCAGCGCTCCGAACCGATCAAACGGGGCGGGCGGCCTGGTCGGTACGATCTCCAACGATTATCAGGATGCCATGAAAAGCAGCGTGAAGAGATGCTATGCCACAGGCAGTGTGACGGCCGACCAGAATGCCGGCGGTCTGCTGGGCAGAGCGGCGGGAACGGTGAGCGGCTGTGTGTCCTACGGCAAGGTGACGACCGGTGCAGAGACGGAAGATACCAGCACCAGCGGAGGCTTTATCGGAAACAGCAATGGTGCCCTGCGGATATCAGACTGCTGCTATCTCAGCCAGGCAAAATACAACGCGACCTATCATGCCCCCAACGGGGTGACGGCCTCGGGGTACAGCGCCCTGAAGGAGACGGCCCATGTGGGGGAGAGCCACCCCTATTCCGTGGGGCTGCGGGGTCTGGGCATCCCCTTCCCCCTGTGTCAGTATCAGGGCAATCGCATCGATCATTACGGCGACTGGCCGGAGGCCTATCAGCTGCAGACCTCTCTGGTCTACTATGAGAAGTACGCCGACGGCAGCTATGGCTATTATGCCCGCACCAGCCTGACCAGCGGCGGCCAGAGCGCGGGAAGCAACTGGATCGCGGACACCCTGAAAGACCGGCCATGCGTGGAGGACGGCTATGCCCTGATGACCGTGTACGAGCTCAGCCGCTTTTCCTACACCCTGGACGTGGGCGACCGGAGCGAGGCCCTGAAGAAGGGGGATATTGCCATCACCACCGACCCGGCTGCCTGTACCCAGAAACAGGCCGCCCTGCTGCGCCAGGGCGAGGTGGTGGACTTCGTGTCCGACGGCCAGACGGTGGAGATCCAGAACGCCAAGCTGTATCGCCTGCCCTTCGATCTGCAGATCAACAAGCGGGAGGCGGCCTATACCTTCTGGGAGACCCTGACCGTCACCGGCTACGGCCCGGACAGCAGCGACCCCGTGGTGAAGAACGAGACCTTCTATTACTGCCCGGACTTTGCCCGGAACGCGGTGAACCCGGAGCCGGGCGTGAAGAGCAATCTGCCCCAGGAGCCGGGCGGCCCAGAGCGGCCCGTCTATGTCCGCTCCGCCCGCCAGCTCAACGGCATGTCCCGTTCCACCTACTACTGGAACCTGCGGGGCGGCGGCACGCAGATCCAGTTTGTGCAGGAGACGGACCTGGACTATCAGCTGTACACCAAGCACTACTGCGGCGTGACCTATAACCTGATGGATACCAGCGAGGGCAACCCCTATAAGAACCAGCCCATCGGAACGCCCAATGTAAGAACGGCTGGAGGAGATATGGAGGCCCACAACTTCCGCAACTCCTATGACGGCCGGGGCCACAAGATCATCGACTACTGCTGTGAGACCTATAACAAAGCGGGGAGCGCCGTCTACCGCTTTACCGGGCTGTTCGGCGAGGCGGAGCAGTGTACCCTGAAAAACATCGTCATGGTGGCCTCTGACCCGGCCAACCGCTCCGGCTATGTGAGAGCGACCAACTATTACGGAAATTATAACGAGGAGCCCGCAGTGGGCGCGCTGATCGGATTGGCCTATAAGGACAGGGATGCGCCCGCGAGCCAAAAGACGACGGAGATCATCAACTGCACTGTCTCCGGCTATGAGGTCAGCTTCCAGATGGGCGGCAGCAGCAAAGACCCGGCTGTGGGCGGCCTGGTGGGCATCAACTTCGGCTCCATCGTCAATTCCTCCGCCACCTGCAGCGTCTCTATCAACAGCAGCAACGGCCATCTGGGCGGCCTGGCGGGCAGCCTGAACGGCACCGGCTCCATTGACCGCTGCTATGCCGGCGGAACGCTGCGCTATCAGAAATCTGGCCAGACCGGCGGCCTGGTGGGCGGATTCGTCAACGTATATGGCTATGGACAGATAAATGTCAGCCTGCGGGATATGCGGGTGTCAAACAGCTATGCCGCCAACGCCCGCCTGAGGAGCAATATGCCGGCTACATCCACCTGGAACTATTCCGTAGTAGCACCCAGCGAAGACGGAAATGTTGGGAACAGTAGGTTCAAGGTCAGCAACTGCTATTATCTGAGCGATCCCGGCACGGTGGATATCGACCTGATGGATGACGGTACCAGCCGGGGGCTCCCCGGCCGGGAGCTGGGCGATCTGACGCTGGACGGCTTCACCTGGGCCGACGCGGGCCACACCTTCTCCTGGAGCGCTGGCCTGAGCGGGAAGGCGTACCCCTATCCCACGGCGACCACCGGGGCGGACGGCCAGCCCATCCACTACGGCGACTGGTACGGCTCCGGCACCGCAGCCGAGGAGGAGCAGGAGGCTGACCGGCCTCAGCCCGCGGAGAAGACAGCATAAACACAAAGCAGAGAGGGGAGACGCGCCATGAGACAAAAGCTGAGCAGCCGGCGGGGCGCGTCTCTGCTCATCGCCCTGCTGTATTTTCTGGTGTGCGGCTTGGTCGCGGCGGTGATCATCGGCGCGGCCATGACCAACGTGCAGAAGCTGAAGGGGGCCCGCCAGCGGCAGCAGGCCTATGACTCCGTCAGCTCCGCCGCCCAGCTCATCCGGGACGAGATGACCCGGGTGGAGTATCAGGGCATGGAGCGCTGGGACGAGTATGAGTGCAACCGCTCTGCTGCCGATATTCAGGGCTTCCCCCATGGGGATACCTACAGCTGGGAGGGCTTTTCTGCCAGCAAAGAGGCGGGCAAGTCTTTGACCGCCTTGCTCCAGCCCGGTGTGGAGAAAGCCTATCACAGCCACGCCAAATTTTCACTGAACCAACGGAACTTCACCGGCTGGGAGGATAGCTTCACTGTGGACGACGGGGTGTGTCCCGTGGAGGTGAACGTGAAGATCGACCGGGACTATACCCTGACCTTCACTCTGGCTCCCTGGCAGGCCGACCTGACGGAGGACTATCGCATGACCTTGGTCAGCAAAGGCCAGGCCGGCGAGCCGGTGGAGAGCCGGACGGAGAGCAGCTGCTCTCACAGGGTAACGTATCGGGACGAGACAGATGGACTGTTCCACGAGGCAGACACCGATTTTAAAATCACCGAGCACCACTATGCCACTGCCATCCGGTGGACCCGGGGGACCATTTCCAAGGGGGTGAGCCGCAGTGAATAGCCTGCATCATACCCGCGCCCGCCGGGGGGAGACCCTGGTGGAGACCCTGGCCGCCATCCTGGTGGTGTCCCTCACCAGCGTGTTCCTGCTCACCTCCGTCATGGCCGCCCAGCGGGTGAACCGCCGGGCGGGGGAGGGGGACGAGCAGCTCCGCCTGGAGCAGGACGTGGTGGAGCGCCGGTCAGACGGCAAACAGAGCACCGTTCAGATCGGCAAACAGAGCACCGTTCAGATCGGCGGCGGCTCCTATCCCGTGATCCGCTACGGCGAGGGGGAGGCCCTCCAGGGCTATGTCCTCCAGAGCGAGGAGGGAGCCGGATGAAGCGCCAACGAAACAGACGGGGCTTTACCCTGGCGGAGACGCTGGCGGCGCTGGTGGTGGTGGTCCTGCTGGCTATGTCGGTGCAGATCGGGACCATGACCGCCCTGCGCGCCAGAACGGTCTCCCGCTTTCAGTCGGAGAGCGAGATCCTGGCCGCCACTCTGAACAGCGCCCTGGGGGACATGCTCCACTATGCCACCTGCACCCGATACGATGGTGCCGGGGGGACGGTCTATCTCAACAACCCGGGCTATGGCATCGTCAATGGGCAGATCCTGGACAGGGGCGGACGGCTGTATGTCAATGCTGCCGCCAATATTTCCGCCGACAGCGGGGATGCCGCCCTGCTGACCCTGACGGGGGCGGGGGCATACACCGATCTGACGGTGAGTGGCTTTCAGATGCTTTACGACAAAGATAACTGCCTGTTCTATGGAAGCTATGAGATCAACGGACCGGAGCAGGCGAAAAAAACCATTGATTTTGCCTTTCGTTCCCTGAACGAGGAACCGAGAGAATAATAGGAGCTGATTCATCATGGCACATCCACGGCTGGGCGACCTGCTGGTCTCCTCCGGGGTCATTTCTCAGGAACAGCTGGGCCAGGCCCTGGCCCGGCAGAAGGAGACAAAAAAGCGGCTGGGCGAGGAGCTCATCGACGACGGGATCATCACCGAGCAGCAGTTCATCGACACCCTGCGCCTGCAGCTGGGCATTGAATTTGTAGACCTGTCCGCGGTGGAGCCAGACCCCCAGCTGGTGGACGTGCTGCCCCGGAACATCGCCAAGAAATACGGTGTGACCCCGGTGCGGCTCCATGGCAACACCCTGTATCTGGCCATGAGCGACCCCCTGAATTTTATGGCCCAGGAGGAGGTGCGGGCGGCCACCCACCGGCGGGTGGTGCCCATGATCACCACCGCCGACGGCATCGAGCGGGCCAACGCCAGCCTGTATGGCGGCGAGGGTGCCCAGCGGGCCATCCGGGACATGCGCCGGGAGGCCCCCGACACCCAGCAGGGGAGCACCGCAGACGCGGTGGTGGAGCTGAACGAGACGGCGGCCCCCACCGTCCGTTTGGTAAACTCCATCATCGAGCGGGCGGCGGCGGAGAACGCCAGCGACATTCATCTGGACCCCTGCGCCGACTGCATCCGGGTTCGGATGCGCGTTGACGGCGTGATGTGCCCGGTGATGACGGTGCCCAGCGACCTGTATGCCTCGGTGCTGGCCCGCCTGAAGATCATGGGCGGCATGGACGTGACCGAGCGCCGGGTGCCCCAGGATGGCCGCGCCGGGGTGCGGCTGCGCAATCGCAGCTTCGATCTGCGTATGTCCACCCTGCCTACCATCTACGGCGAGAAGTGCGTCATCCGCGTGCTGGACAAAAACTCCGACTTTTTGAGCCGGGACGGCATCGGGGTGGAGGGCAGGCAGCTGGAGCAGTATGAGTATCTTATGGGCCGCCCCAGCGGGACCGTCCTCATCGTGGGCCCCACAGGCAGCGGCAAGACCTCTACCATGTACACCATGATCCACCAGCTCAACAGCGAGCAGGTGAACCTGCTGACCCTGGAGGACCCGGTGGAGTATAACATTGACGGCATCAACCAGGTGCAGATCAACGAGAAGACGGGCATGACCTTTGCCGGCGGCCTGCGGTCTATCCTGCGCCAGGACCCGGACATCATCGCCGTGGGCGAGATCCGGGACGGGGAGACGGCGGAGATCGCCATGCGCGCGGCCATCACCGGCCATCTGGTCCTGTCCACCGTCCACACCAATGATGCCCTGTCCACGGTGGAGCGGCTGAAGGACATCGGCGTGCCCAACTATCTCATCGCCGGGGCCCTGAACGGGATCATCTCCCAGCGCCTGGTGCGGGTGATCTGCCCCGACTGCAAGCAGAGCTATGACCCAACGGCGCAGGAGCTGGCCGAGCTGGGCCTGAGTGCCGACAGCAAACAGAAGCTGTTCCGGGGCAGGGGCTGCCCCACCTGCTTTGGCCGGGGCTATCGGGGCCGCACCGCCGTGTTCGAGATGCTGGTGCTCAGCCGCCGCCTGCGTTCGGCCATTGCCAAGGGCAAAGACCGGGAGGAGCTGCGGTCTATCTTACGCCAGGATGGGAACTATACCACCCTGCAGGAGAACTGCCGCCGCCTGGTCCAGGAGGGCGTGACTACCATAGAGGAGGCGCGGAGACTGGGCAGCTCCGTGGAATATGATGAGTGATATTCAGATGAATGTGGAGGAGATCGTCCGCCAGGCCCACCAACTGGGGGCCTCGGACGTACATCTTATCAAGGGCCTGCCCCCTTATTTCCGGGTGGTGGGCCGGCTGGTCCCCCAGCGGGAGGGCCGGCCCCTGACCGAGGACGACTGTGACCGGGCCGCCGCCCAGCTGGCGGGCTATCAGCTGGAGCAGCTGAAAGCGGTGGGGGAGGTGGACCTGGCCCGGACCATGGTGGGCCGCCGGGTCCGGGTGAACCTGTTCCGTCAGCAGGGCAGCTTTTCCGCCGCCATCCGTCTGTTGGCCGACGAAATTCCGGCTTTGGAAAAGCTGGACCTGCCCCCCAAAGTGCTGGAGCTCACCGACCTGCACCAGGGCCTGGTCCTGGTCACCGGCGAGACGGGCAGCGGCAAGTCCACGACGCTGGCCGCTATGATCGACAAGATCAACCACACCCGGGCCGCCCATGTGCTGACATTGGAGGACCCGGTGGAATATCAATACGCCCCGGACCGGTGTATCTTCAACCAGCGGGAGATCGGGCAGGACACTGCCAGCTTTGCCAGCGCCCTGCGCGCGGCCCTGCGGGAGGACCCGGACATCATTCTGGTGGGGGAGATGCGAGACCGGGAGACCATCGAGACCGCCATGACGGCGGCGGAGACGGGCCATCTGGTCCTGGGCACTCTGCACACCAACTCCGCCGTGGACACCATCGACCGCATTGTGGATGCCTTCCCGGCGGACCGGCAGCAGCAGATCCGGGTGCAGCTGTCCATGACCCTGCAGGCGGTGCTCAGCCAGCAGCTGCTGCCCACCACCCTGGGCACCAGCCGCACGGCGGCCTGCGAGCTGCTGGTGGTCACCGCCGCGGTGCGCAACCAGATCCGGGAGGGCAAGACCCCCCAGATCGCCGGGACCATGGCCGTGTCTGCGCAGGAGGGCAGCGTGACTATGGATGCCAGCGTCCTGCGCCTTTATCAGCGGGGCCGCATCAGCGCCCAGGTCGCCGTTCAGGCCGCCCGGGACAAAGATTTTGTGAAAAAGCATCTGCCCCAGAGCATGGGGCTTTAAGGGGGTGTTCCCTTGCAGACCTATCAATACAGCGCCATATCCAAGGACGGGGCCAAGGTCAGCGGCGTGATCGAGGCCTTCGACGAGTTTGCCGCCGTGGCCTCCATCAAAGAGACCTGCTCCGTGGTCACAAAAATTCAGGCGGTGGAGCAGAAGGGCCTGCTGACCCGGGACGTGTTCACGCCGAAAATAAAAGAGCGGGACCTGGCTGTGATGTGTTCTCAGTTCGCCATTATTCTGGGGGCGGGCCTGCCCATGGTGCGGGCGGTGGAGCTCATCGCCCGCCAGACGGAGGACCGCCGCCTGAAAGAACTTTTGGATCAGGTGGCCGGAGACGTGGCCGGAGGCGTGAGCCTGGCCCACAGCTTTGAGACCCGCAGCAGCGTTCTGCCCGTCACCTTTGTAGAGACGGTGCGGGCGGGGGAGGTCTCCGGCACGCTGGACAGCTCCTTCCGGCGGCTCCACGCCTATTATGACCGGGCTTCTAAATTAAAGGGAAAGGTCCAGGCCGCCATGGCCTACCCCATCTTCACCATGATCGTGGCCGTCATCGTGGTGGCCATCATTATGGTCAAGGCCGTCCCTACGTTCGTCACCAGCTTCTCTGAGATGGGCACGGCTCTGCCCTGGCCCACCCGGATCTTGATCGCCGCCAGCAGCTTCTGTTCCGCCTGGTGGCCGGTGATGGCCGCCGTGCTCATCGGGGCGATTCTGGCCTGGAGGCTGTGGGGACACTCCGCGGACGGGTGCATCAAGCAGCACCGCTGGCTGCTGCGGGTGCCCGTGATGGGCAGGCTGAGTCTGATGCGCACCGCATCTCAGTTTGCCGGGACCACAGCGGCCCTGCTGGCCGCAGGACTGCCCGTGCTGAACGCCATGGACATCGTCTCCCGGGTGCTGGACAACCGGGCCATGGGCCACGACCTGAGCCTGCAGCTGCCCCGCCTGGAGGAGGGCAAGCCCCTGGCCGCCTGCCTGCGGGACTGCCCGGATTTTCCAGACCTGCTGGTGGAGATGACCGGCGTGGGGGAGGAGACCGGTACCTTAGAGCACACCCTGGACGTGGTCAGCGACTACTACGACAACGAGACCCAGCTCCGCGCCCAAAAGGCCGTCAGCCTGCTGGAGCCCGCCATCATCTGTGTCCTGGCCGTCATCGTGGTCATCATCCTGCTGGCCGTGTATCTGCCTATGTTCTCTATGTATGGTTCGATCATGTGACGGCCCTCTCAGTCACGGCTTCGCCGTGCCAGCTCCCCCACAGGGGGAGCCAAGGACGCTTTTTCGGAAGCGGTCCTAACTTGCCTCCCCCTGTGGGGGAGGTGCCCAGTGCGCACACTGGGCGGAGAGGGTCTACCTATTTTGGTCGTCCGCCGGGTTTGACCCGCCCGGTTTGATGATAGATACGCTCCCAAGGGAGCAAAGCGAAAACAAGACATAAGGAGAGTGAACATCATGTTCAAAAAGCTTTCTAAGAAAAAGGGCTTTACCCTGATGGAAATGATGATCGTGGTGGCCATCATCGCCGTCCTGATGGCTGTCATCATTCCTACGTTCACCAACGCTATGAATAAGGCCAAGGCAGCTACGGATGAGGCCAATCTGCGTGCCTATTATGCTGAGGTCGTGGCGAAGAACCTTTTAGGTGAAGGCAGCCTGCCTAGTGCTGGTACGATTGACAAAATCACCGTGGACGGCGTTGACTATAAGCTGTATGGTTCTGCTACCATTGAAAAGAGTGGTACTGACAGCATCAAGATTACTTATACCGGTCCGGATGGAAGCGGTGTTGGGACCATTACCATCCCTGGCGGTGGCAAGAAGCCCTGATTGATCCTTCCCACCGTAGGGTCACGGCGGGGAGTGTATTCTGAGCATGAACCCATCTGTCCCGTATCCGGCCCCGGTGGTTCCCCGGGGCCGGGGCGGGAAATTCTGATGACTGCCGCCGACAAAAGGGGAGGAGAACCTATGAAAGACCTGTTTTCTGCGGCCCCGCTGCTGACGGCGGTGTGTCTGGCCCTGGCCGCCCTGTTGGGGGCGGTGCTGGCCAGCTTTGTGGGCTGCGCCGTGGCGAGAAGCCTGGCGGGGCAGTCCTTTTTGACGGGCCGCAGCCGCTGCGATTCCTGCGGCCATGTCCTGGGACCCTTCGAGCTGGTCCCCGTCTTCTCCTGGCTGCGGCAAAAGGGCCGCTGCCGCTGGTGCGGGGCGAACATCCCCGCCCGCTGCCCCGTCACCGAGGGGCTCACCGCCGCCGCCTTTGGGGCCTTTGTGTGGCGGTACGGCGTTTCGCTACAGACGCTGGAATATCTGATCTTCACGTTGATCTTACTGGCCGTGGCCTTAGTTGACTGGGACACGGGCTTCATCCCCGACGGGCTGCTGCTGGCGGGGATACTGGATTTTGTGCTGCTGACCCTGCTGCGCAGGGAGGGAGCAGCCGCCCTGGGCCGGGGACTGTTGGCCGGGGCCGCTCTGGCGGCCCCTCTGCTGCTGATCGTGCTTGTGATGGACCGTGTGCTGGGCCGGGAGAGCATGGGCGGCGGCGACATTAAGCTGTTTTTTACGGTGGGACTGTTTGGTTCGCTGCGGACGGACCTTTTGGTGCTGCTGCTGGCCTGCCTTATCGGCATCGGCCTGGCTTTTGTGCCCCAAAAGACCGCCCACGAGGGGGAACCCTCCGGCGCGATCCCCTTCGGCCCCGCCATCTCCGCCGCGGCGGTGCTGTCCCTGCTGTGGGGAGAGCCCTTCGTGGCGGCATATCTGAACCTGTTTGTTTAAATTTGTTTTCGTCTGTCCCGCCCCGCCGGGGGCAGGGGACGAGAGAAAATTGGAGAAAGTCTGACATAGGGGAAGGGAAGCTATGAGTACATTATTGGGACTGGACCTGGGCGCCAGCGCCATGAAGCTGGCCGTGGGCGACCGGAGCGGCGTGAGCCAGATCGCCTCTGTCCTGCTGCCCAGCGACCTTGTCCGGGACCATAAGATGGTCTCGGAGGAGGCGGTGGCCCAGGAGGTCAAACACGCGCTGCGGGAGCAGCACATGAAAAAACGCCCCTGCGCCGTGGTCATCCCGGCGGAGAGCGCCATCGTCCGGCGGCTGACCGTGCCCTATATGAGCCCGGAGCAGCTGCGGGTGAATCTGCCCTATGAGTTCCACGACTTTGTCCAGGGGGACAAAGACCAGTATTTCTATGACTATGCGGTAGTGGCCGTGCGGGAGGGACGCAAGGGCGAGGACGGGAAAGAGGAGCCGCCCACCCTGGACCTGCTGGCGGCAGCTACCCGGAAGGAGACCATCGCCGCCTATCGCCGGATGCTGCGCCTGGCGGGGATGAAGCTGGTGCGGGCGGTGCCCGAGTGCCTGGCCTATGGCAACCTGCTGCGCGCCAAGCTGGAGCAGCGCCCGGAGGAGTACCGCGGGGAGTGCGCCGTGGTGGATCTGGGTCACCAGTCCGTCCGTCTGCACATCTATCAAAACGGCGTGTATGATACCACCCGGACCATCGAGCTGGGCGGCCGCTCCCTGGATGCCATCATCGCCGACACCGCCGGGGTGGACCCCCATCTGGCCACGGGCTATAAGATGTCCAACTATCAGGGGGCCCAGGAGATCTCCGCCTGCCGGGAGCTGTATTCCCGGGTGGCGGTGGAGATCATGCGGGCGGTGAATTTCTATGGCTTCAATACACCGGATGCCGATTTGAGAGACCTGTACTTAAGCGGCGGCCTGGCCAACGTCACCGCCCTGAGGGAGGAGCTGGAGCGGACCCTGCAGCTGACGCTCCACCCCATCGACGAGCTGTGCCCCGGCGGCCTGTCCGGCCCGGAGACCAGCTATTGCGCGGCAGCCATGGGCGTGCTGCTGCAAGGGAACGGGAGGTGACGGAAGGTGAGCGCCAAGAAGAAACAGACGGCGGTCCTGAAGCAGGACATCAACCTGGCCCAGACGGACCGGAAGGGGACACCGCCTAAGACCGCCGCTGCCGTGGCCGTGTGTCTGGCCCTGTTCGTGGGCCTGTTCTGCAAATTCGCCGTCATCGAACAGCTGGACCGGGTGTGGTCCAGCCAGCGGGCCGCCGACCAGGCCGCCCAGCAGCTGGCTCAGCTGCGCCAGGCCACCGAGAACTATGACCAGGTGCTGGAGGAGTATCAGAGCTATACCATCGCCCGGGACGCTCTGTCCAGCGATGCCGACCCCATGGCCTGCCTGGACCTGGTGGAGCGCTACCTCATCCGGCAGTCCACCGTGAAGTCCTTTACAGTAGCCGACGGGCTGATCTCCGCCCAGATATCCGGCGTGACCCTGCACCAGGTGTCTGATATCTATCAGGACCTGAAAAGCGACGATCTGGTCAAGTCCGTCCAGGTGTACACCGCCGAGACGGAGGAGGACAGGACCGACGGCCGGGTGAACGCCGCCCTGACCATCGACCTCACCGGAGAGAAAGTCAGCGATGCCAGCGAGGAGGTGACTGTGCCGTGATGGATCGGGAATTTACCCCCCGGGAAAAGGGAATGCTGCTGGTGCTGGCGTTGCTGCTGCTGACCCTGGGCTATATGAAGCTGTTCTACGCCCCGGTGCAGCAGGCGGTGACGGAAAATCAGCAGCGCCAGACGGAGCTGCAGGACCAGACCCTGATCGAGCAGGACCGGGCCCTGAAAATGCAGACCATGGAGAAGGAGCTGGAGGAGCTGAAAACCGGCGGTGCCGTGCCCGATGCCCAGGTCCCGGACTATAACAACGCCAAGCGGGTGATGGTGGAGCTCAACGCCATCCTGGCCCGGGCCCGGGAATACAGCCTGTCCTTTGACGATGTGTCGCTGGACGAGGACAGCGGTCTGGTCCGCCGCCCGGTGGAACTGACCTTTCAGACGGCGGACTACGCCGCCGCCCGGGAGATCATCAACGACCTGTACCACTGCCGCTACCGCTGCTCCATCCAGGACGTGACCATCTCCGCCGACGAGGACGGTACCGACATCACAGCCGCCCCCGGGGCCGTGACCCAGCTCACCGCCGTCTTTCTGGAGCGCAACGACGGCACCGTGACGGCCAACCGGACGGACGGGAATTCGTAAACAGGATCAAGAGTATGAACATGGCCCGCCGGAGGTTTGATGAGAACCTTCGGCGGGCCGTTTTTCGCCGTTGTATCAGGACGACCCGTTCCGGCATAGAGTACATCAGCCGGAGACGGCGGAGCCTTTGGGAAGGGAGGGGTAGCATGGGCATCGTGGTGGTGCGCTCGCCCAAGTGTCTGCGGGGGCTGCTGCGCAGGCTGTTTGGGGTGAAGTGACATAGCGGGCGCGGCCCGGGCATATAGTGTCCCAAAGACCGGGCCGCGCTTCCAGCCGGGCCGGAACACCGGGATAAGGAGTGGACAACGACCATGGAACTGGAATTTGAACGGGACACCTTGCAGGGCTACGACACGGTGGCGGAGCTGACCCTGTGCCAGGAGGAGACGCTGGAGAGCATCGTCCCAGATGCCTGCCCGGACATTTTGCGCATCGTGGACGTGTGCGGTCAGGCCATGCTCCACAGCAAGCAGGTGAAAAACGGGGCGGCGGAGCTGGGGGGCCTGGTCCGGGCGGTCATTTTGTACGAGCCGGACGGGGGCGCGGGGCTGCGGCGGATGGAGGTGGGCCTGCCCTTCCGCTGCCAGGCGGAGGCCCCCGGACTCACCGAGCAGGGCCGGGTGCTGGCCCGTCCCCGGCTGCGCTGCGCCGAGGCCAGGGCGCTGAACTCCAGAAAGGTATTGCTGCGGGTGGACCTGGCCGTGGACGTGACGGCCTGTCAGCCTGTGGAGCAGCCCCTGTGCCGCGGGGTGCTGGACCCGGAGCGGGGCTGCGTCTGCCAGCGGTGCCGGGAGCAGGTGTGCGGCCTGCTGTCGGCGGTGGAGGAGAAGCCCTTCACCTTCTCCCAGCGGGTGCGCCTGCCCGCCGGACAGGGGGAGCCGCCCCAGGTCATGGCCCTGTGGGCCGAGGCGGAGTGCGCCGAATGCAAGCGGGTGGGGGCAAAGCTCATCTTCAAGGGGGAGGCGGAGCTGCACCTGCTTCTCCAGGAGCCGGGGGGCGGCCTCACCGCCGACGTGGAGCGGCTCCCCTTCTCCCAGGTACTGGAGGTCCCAGAGGGGGATGAGACGGGGGACAGCCGGGTGTGGGTGGAGGTCACCGACGTGAGCCATCAGGCCGACCCCGCCGACCCCCGGGAACTGCAGGTGGAGCTGGAGCTGCTGGCCCAGGCCCAGCTGCGGTGCCGCCGGACGGTGACGCTGCTCCAGGACCTGTACAGCACCGCCTGGCAGACCCAGCTGGACCACCGGCCTCTGGTCCTCCAGCGCTTTGGCCCAGGCTCTATCCGCCCCCAGGCGGTGCGGGAGCTGCTGGAGACGGGGGAGAGCGTGCGCAGTGTGGCCGACAGCCGCCTGGCCATCGGCCAGGTGAGCCAGAGCCGGGAGGGAGAGCAGCTGGTGCTCACGGCGGAGGCGTGGCTCACCGTGCTCTATCAGGACGGGGAGGACCGGCTCCAGTGTATCCACCGCACCGTACCCGTCTCCTGCCGCCTGGACTGCCCGGAGGACTGCCGCTGTCTGTGTACCGTCCGCCGCCAGGGGGAGGTATACGCCGCCCCCGCCGCCGGAGGGGTGGAGGTCCGGTTCACCCTGGAGTTTGACTGTTTGCCGGCACAGACCCTGTCCGTCCCCGCCGTGTGCGGCGGTTCCCTGGGGGAGGCCCGGGATGCGGATGGGGAGAAGCGGCCTTCGGTGGTGCTGCGCTTTGCCGTCCGGGGGGAGGAGATATGGGACATCGCCAAGGCCTATGGCGCGACCACGGCCCAGATCCTCCAGGCCAACGAGCTGGAGGAGGAGACCCTGCCCGCCGGGCGGATGCTGCTCATCCCCAACGCCCGGTGAAGCACATATTTCAGGG
>QWCK01002281.1_pt1 | contig 24800 bp, 27 predicted proteins | sample 1972571 | NCBI WGS metagenome assembly QWCK01 (sample SAMN09866710, study PRJNA288562) | Human gut metagenome isolate term2_stool, whole genome shotgun sequencing... | isolation source: gut | host: Homo sapiens | place: USA: California | reverse complement strand
GCAGCAGCTCTTGCTTATGGTTTGGACAAGACTGACAAAGAAGAAAAAATCTTGGTATTTGACCTTGGTGGTGGTACATTCGACGTATCTATCCTTGAATTGGGTGACGGTGTCTTCGACGTATTGGCGACTGCAGGGGATAACAAACTCGGTGGTGACGACTTTGACCAAAAAATCATCGATCACATGATTGCAGAATTCAAGAAAGAAAATGGTATTGACTTATCAACAGACAAGATGGCTCTTCAACGTTTGAAAGATGCGGCTGAAAAAGCTAAGAAAGACCTTTCAGGTGTAACTTCAACTCAAATCAGCTTGCCATTTATCACTGCTGGTGAATCTGGACCTCTTCACTTGGAAATGACTTTGACTCGTGCCAAATTTGACGATTTGACTCGTGACCTTGTAGAACGTACAAAAGTTCCAGTTCGTCAAGCCCTTTCAGATGCAGGTTTGAGCTTGTCAGATATTGACGAAGTTATCCTTGTTGGTGGTTCAACTCGTATCCCAGCCGTTGTAGAAGCTGTGAAAGCTGAAACTGGTAAAGAACCAAACAAATCAGTAAACCCTGATGAAGTAGTTGCCATGGGTGCTGCTATACAAGGTGGTGTGATCACTGGTGATGTGAAAGACGTTGTCCTTCTTGATGTAACACCATTGTCACTTGGTATCGAAACAATGGGTGCTGTCTTCACAAAACTCATCGACCGTAACACAACAATTCCAACATCTAAATCACAAGTCTTCTCAACTGCAGCAGACAACCAACCAGCTGTTGATATCCACGTTCTTCAAGGTGAACGCCCAATGGCCGCAGATAACAAGACTCTTGGACGTTTCCAATTGACAGACATTCCAGCTGCTCCTCGTGGTATCCCACAAATCGAAGTAACATTTGACATCGACAAGAACGGTATCGTATCTGTTAAGGCTAAAGATCTTGGAACTCAAAAAGAACAAACTATTGTCATCCAATCTAACTCTGGTTTGACTGATGAAGAAATCGACCGCATGATGAAAGATGCAGAAGCAAACGCTGAAGCAGATAAGAAACGTAAGGAAGAAGTAGATCTTCGTAACGAAGTAGACCAAGCAATCTTCGCGACTGAAAAGACAATCAAGGAAACTGAAGGAAAAGGCTTTGATGCAGAACGTGACGCTGCCCAAGCTGCCCTTGATGAACTTAAGAAAGCGCAAGAAGATAACAACTTGGACGAAATGAAAGCGAAACTCGAAGCATTGAACGAAAAAGCTCAAGGACTTGCTGTTAAACTCTACGAACAAGCCGCAGCAGCACAACAAGCTCAAGCAGGAGCAGAAGGCGCACAAGCAACAGGAAACGCAGGCGATGATGTCGTAGACGGAGAGTTTACGGAAAAGTAAGATGTTGAGGCGTTAAGAAAACGAAAGAAAAATAGGAAGCCATCGCCTTGTGCGATGCACAAAAGATGGCTTATCTTTTTTTCGAAGTTTTTAGCCGAAACTCAGTTAAGCCTAACTCGTTAAGAATGACGAATTACTAAGGTACTTTGTCTAAATGTAATAATGATAAGAAGAAATCCAGAGGTTGCAACCCAGCCTCTGTTTTTCGGTAAAATAGAGGGTGTAGCTTATGAAAAAAGTACTTTGTGTCATTTATCCTAATTTTTCTCTTTATGAAATAGCCACTTTAACAAGTACTTTAGCTCTTTCTTTTGACATCACGATTGATTATGTAGCTTCAGATCATTCGATGGTGGTCTCTGAGGATGGCTTGCCTTGTTTACCTACAAAAACATTGGATCAAGTATGTATAGAAGAGTATTCTTGTGTGATTTTGCCAGGAATGGTAAATATAGGGCCTGCTCTACAGGATGAGAAATTGATTTCGTTTTTGAAAGGTCTCGATGAGCAAGATGTCTTAATTGTAGCTATTTCTTCAGCGCCTCTTTTATTGGCGAAAGCAGGTTTATTGAACGATACGAAATTTACAGGTGGGATTTGGCAAAACTTCTTTGACTATTTTGAATTTCTTCCTCGGGAAAATTTCAAAGCAAAAGCTGTCCTGAAAGATAAAAATATCATTACTGCTATTGGCTTTGCACATCAAGAGTTTGCAAGAAAAGTGATTCTTAGTCTAGGTTTGGCAGAAAATACTGACAACTATTTTAAAGAACAGAACGAATATTCAGAAGAGGATTTGATTTTTACTCTATCGGACAAAGAGTTTGATGAAGTGAAGCAGAGTATAGAAAATACCCTCTAATGATTTGCTTATAAATTATAGAAAGGAACAAGGGTGTTTGTAACTGCACACGGGTTCCAAAATTTCTGACTCAATATAAAAGAAAGGAATTGAACCCGACCTAAATCGAGGTTTAATTCACAATATCAATAGAAAGGAACAAAGAGTGTTCGTAACTGAACACGGGCTACGGACTATGCCAAAAAGATAGTTTCTTCTAGGACGCAAGCGTCCGTCGTTAAAACTCCTATTTTGGCTGTGTCCGTTTGACGCCCTTTGTATCTTGAATTATGAACAATACTGAATTTTATGATCGTCTGGGGGTGTCAAAAAACGCTTCGGCAGACGAGATCAAAAAGGCTTATCGTAAGCTTTCGAAAAAATACCACCCAGATATCAACAAGGAGCCTGGTGCTGAGGAAAAATACAAGGAAGTTCAAGAAGCCTATGAGACTTTGAGTGACGACCAAAAACGTGCGGCCTATGACCAATATGGTGCGGCTGGAGCCAACGGTGGCTTTGGTGGTGCAGGCGGTTTCGGCGGTTTCAACGGGGCAGGTGGCTTCGGTGGTTTTGAGGACATCTTCTCAAGTTTCTTCGGCGGAGGCGGTGCTTCGCGCAATCCAAATGCTCCTCGTCAAGGGGATGATCTCCAGTATCGTGTGAATTTGACCTTTGAAGAAGCTATTTTTGGAGCTGAAAAAGAAGTTAAGTACAATCGTGAAGCAAGCTGTAGTACATGTAACGGTTCTGGTGCTAAGCCAGGAACAAGTCCAGTCACTTGTGGACGCTGTCATGGAGCTGGTGTCATTAACGTTGATACGCAGACTCCGCTTGGTATGATGCGTCGCCAAGTAACCTGTGATGTCTGTCACGGTCGCGGAAAAGAAATCAAAGATCCATGTACAACCTGTCACGGAACAGGTCATGAGAAACAAGCTCATAGTGTACATGTGAAAATCCCTGCTGGTGTGGAAACAGGTCAACAAATTCGCCTAGCTGGTCAAGGTGAAGCAGGCTTTAACGGTGGACCTTATGGTGACTTGTATGTAGTGGTTTCTGTAGAAGTTAGCGATAAGTTTGAACGTGAAGGAACCACTATCTTCTACAATCTCAACCTCAACTTTGTCCAAGCAGCTCTTGGTGATACAGTTGATATTCCAACTGTTCATGGTGATGTTGAATTGGTTATCCCAGAGGGAACTCAGACTGGTAAGAAATTCCGCCTACGTGGCAAAGGAGCTCCGAGTCTTCGTGGTGGTGCAGTTGGTGACCAATACGTTACCGTTAATGTCGTAACACCGACAGGCTTGAACGACCGCCAAAAAGCAGCCTTGAAAGAATTTGCAGCTGCAGGTGACTTGAAAGTCAATCCAAAGAAAAAAGGCTTCTTTGACCATATAAAAGATGCCTTTGATGGAGAATAAAGTAAAAAGAGCCGTCGGGCTCTTTTTTTGTTATCATTAAAAATTTAGTGTCGAAAAATCATTTTCCAGTTAGTCTACTATTTGTACTTTTGAGTGAGCAAGCCAGCCACATCCATCTCCTGAATGAGTTGCTTAAGTTCCGCTTCTTTACCAGGTTTCACGGTGACAGTATCGATATGTTTGATCGCCGAATTATCCTGAATATCCACTAAAGTCAAAGCTTTTTCATAGAATGCAATTCCCTTTTTAAGACTTGCCTGATCCTTCCAATTTAGAATTGTGTAAGAAGAATTTGATTTCTTTCCTTTTTCTTGGAAATATTTCTCGCCCTCCTCCTCTAAAAATTGTATTAAACCACGATTGAATAAGTTGTCCCCTACTTTATAGTAGGAAATATCTCCTGCCTGGAGGACATAGACTTTAAGTCGGTTTTTGGTGAGTTTTGGACTTTCTTTTAGGACGGGGTGACTATTGATGACCTCGTCTGAGAAAGTAACATAAAAATCTAGGCCTCCACCCTCGTATTGATAGTGTCCATCCGATTCGACTTTCTCGGGAGGGAGGTCAAGGGAGATAAAGATTTGTTTTAAGGCTTCATTCCCCTCACGGATGTCACTCGGTGAAGCCTTGAAAAGATTGGCCACTAGTAGAAATGCCAAGGCTACAAGAAGGCAGAGGCAGCCGCAAGGGATCGCGATGACCTTCGCTAGAACTTTTACAAACTGTTTCATTTTCATTCCTCTTCTTTGTTTGGACTTGACAACCTAAAATGGATTTAAGGAAAGTTGTTGGCTCTTTTTACTTATCCTCAAGCTCCTGTGTTTCTTTTATCACAGCTAGTCTGGTTTGGAAATCTTTTTCTAAAACTTTGAACTTGTAGGTCAAGTCTTTTTGGTATTCCTTGATAAGGGCTTTTTGTTGGTCGATGATTTGCAGGCTATTTTGAATGACATCCAAATCCTCCTTCATAGCCTCGACACGGTAGCTAGTATCCATCAACTCCTCTGTGATAGCTTGGCGATTTTTTACGACAAAATAACTTCCAGCTGCAGCTCCTGCAAATAGCAATAGATTGGATAGTTTCATGGCAACTCCTTAGGCATTTCTAATGGTTTCAGCGACTTGGGCAAGTTTGTCAAAGTCTGGTTCGTGGGCAATAAAGTCAATCTTGAGGTCGTCTTCTGCACTGTAGCGAGGTACGAGGTGCACGTGAGTATGAAAGACCGTTTGACCAGCAATTTCCTCGCAGTTGGCAATGATATTCATGCCGGCAGCCTTGGTAGCCTTCATGACTTTTTGAGCCACTGTTGGCACTTGGGCAAAGAGTTGGCTGGCACTCGCAGCATCCATTTCTAAAAGATTGCGATAGTGCTCTTTTGGTACAATGAGGGTGTGTCCAGGCGTTACTTGAGAGATATCAAGGAAGGCAAGAATCTGCTCATCCTCGTATACTTTTGAAGCAGGAATCTCTCCTGCGATGATCTTACAAAAAATGCAATCTGACATAAAATCCACCTCTACTGTATTGAATTTTGATATAATATAGCTACATTATACCAGATTCGGAGAAAATATGTTAGAAATTAAAAACCTGACAGGAGGCTATATTCACGTTCCTGTCTTGAAAGATGTGTCCTTTACAGTTGAAAGTGGGCAGTTGGTCGGTTTGATTGGTCTCAATGGTGCTGGGAAATCAACGACAATCAATGAGATTATTGGTCTGTTGACACCTTACAGTGGGGAAATCAAGATTAACGGTCTCACCCTGCGAGAAGATGCGACCAGCTATCGCAAGCAGATTGGCTATATCCCAGAAACGCCTAGCTTGTATGAAGAATTGACCCTCAGAGAGCATATCGAGACGGTTGCCATGGCCTATGGTATTGAGCAGAATATAGCTTTTGATAGAGTAGAACCTTTGTTAAAAATGTTCCGTTTGGATCAAAAATTAGACTGGTTCCCAGTGCATTTTTCCAAAGGGATGAAGCAGAAGGTCATGATTATCTGTGCCTTTGTCGTAGATCCGAGCCTTTTCATCGTTGATGAGCCTTTCCTTGGCCTCGATCCGCTGGCCATTTCTGACTTGATTCAGCTTCTAGAAGTGGAAAAGCAAAAAGGCAAGTCCATTCTCATGAGTACCCACGTGCTAGACTCAGCAGAAAAGATGTGTGATGCCTTTGTCATTCTCCACAAGGGGGAGGTGAGGGCTCAAGGGAACCTCCAGCAACTGAGGGATGCTTTTGCCATGCCTGAAGCGAGTTTGAATGATATTTACTTGGCTCTGACCAAAGAGGAGGAGCTATGAAAGACTTATTTTTAAAGAGAAAGCAGGCTTTTCGTAAGGAGTGTGTCGGCTATCTGCGTTATGTTCTCAATGATCACTTTGTCTTGTTCCTGCTGGTTCTCATCGGTTTTCTAGCTTACCAGTACAGCCAACTCTTGCAAGATTTTCCTGAAAATCATTGGCCTATTCTCTTGTTTTTGGGGATTGTATCTGCCTTGCTTTTGGCTTGGGGAGGAATTGCGACCTACATGGAAGGACCGGATAAGCTCTTTCTCTTAGTCAGTGAAGAGGAGGTCAAGTCCCACCTTAAAGGGCAGACGACGCGCTCACTGGTCTTTTGGCTCTTTGTCCAAACCCTTTTCTTGCTTTTATTTGCGCCCTTATTTTTAGCTCTGGGTTATGGCTTGCCAGTCTTTCTCATCTATGTGTTTTTACTGGGAGCTGGGAAATATCTCCTCTTTCGCCAAAAAGCCAGTAAATTTTTTACTGAGACTGGACTGGACTGGGACTATGTGATCTCTCAAGAAAGCAAGCGCAAGCAAATCTTGCTTCGTTTCTTTGCTCTCTTTACTCAGGTCAAGGGTGTTTCAAATAGTGTCAAACGTCGCGCTTATCTGGATTTCATCCTTAAAGCAGTTCAGAAAGTGCCGAGCAAGATTTGGCAAAACCTCTATCTCCGTTCTTACCTGCGAAATGGCGACCTCTTTGCCCTCAGTTTGCGCCTCTTGTTCCTATCCTTGTTAGCTTTGCTCTTTATCGAGCAAGCTTGGATCGCGACAGCAGTAGTAGTTTTATTTAACTATCTCCTGCTCTTTCAGTTGCTGGCCCTCTATCATGCCTTTGACTACCAATACTTGACCCAGCTCTTTCCATTAGAAAAAGGGGAGAAAGAGAAGGGATTGAAACAGATTGTTCTTGGTGTGGGAAGTGCAGTTCTTTTGTTAGAATTGCTGGTCGGAGCAGTGGTTTTTCAAGAAAAAATAGCCTTGTTGGCTCTTGTAGGGGCTAGTCTCTTCCTACAATTGTTTTATTTGCCTTACCAACTAAAAAGATTGGTTGACGAATAGACCAAAAACTAGTAGAATAGTAAGGAAACTTTATACGGAGGAAAGAAATGGACTTGGGTGATAATGAGCTAACGCTGACCCCTATCCCTGGGAAGAGCGGCAAAGCTTATATGGGAAGCTACCCTGATGGGAAGCGCGTCTTTGTAAAAATGAACACCTCTCCAATCCTACCTGGCCTGGCCAGAGAACAAATCGCTCCTCAATTACTATGGACTCGTCGTTTGCCAGATGGCAGTGATATGTGTGCTCAGGAATGGCTGACGGGCAAAATCTTGACCCCTTACGACATGAATCGCAAGCAGATTATTAATATCTTGAACCGTCTCCACCGCTCGCGTCCTTTGATGAAGCAGTTGAGCCGTTTGGGATATACCATGGAAACACCAGTTGATTTGCTACGTTCTTGGCAACAAGAAGTACCAGAAATCTTGCAACAGAATCACTACTTGAACAGTGTGATTGCTGAGCTAGGTAAGACGGCTCCAGGTTTTAGGGAAGACCATGCAACGATTGTGCATGGTGATCTTCGTCATAGTAATTGGATTGAGACAGAGAGTGGACTCGTTTATCTAGTGGATTGGGATTCGGTTCGCCTGACGGATCGTATGTTTGATGTGGCGCATTTGCTATGCCACTACATTCCAGATTATCAGTGGCGCCAATGGTTGAGAGACTACGGCTATAAGTACAATCAGACAGTGTTAGATAAATTATATTGGTATGGTCAGTATTCTTACTTGAACCAGATTGCCAAATACTGTGAAAATCAAGATTTAGACAATGTAAACCGGGAGATTTACGCCTTGCGCGTCTTCCGTGACAAGTATGGAAAGAAGAGATGAGAGTTAGAAATCGTAAAGGGGCGACAGAATTACTAGAGGCAAATCCTCAGTATGTAGTCCTCAATCCCTTAGAAGCAAAAGGGAAATGGCGAGACTTGTTTGGAAATGATCATCCTATTCATGTTGAAGTTGGAAGTGGGAAAGGGGCCTTCATATCAGGAATGGCCAAGCAAAACCCTGACATCAACTACATCGGGATTGATATCCAAAAGTCGGTATTGAGTTATGCCTTGGATAAGGTATTAGAAGTTGGAGTGCCCAACATCAAATTGCTGTGGGTAGATGGTTCAGATTTGACTGACTACTTTGAAGACGGTGAGATTGATCGTCTCTACCTAAACTTTTCTGATCCCTGGCCTAAAAAACGCCATGAAAAACGTCGTTTGACTTACAAGAGTTTCTTGGATACCTTCAAGCGCATCTTGCCTGAGAATGGGGAAATCCATTTCAAGACAGACAATCGTGGCTTGTTTGAGTACAGCCTGGTGAGTTTTTCTCAGTATGGGATGAAACTCAATGGTGTTTGGCTGGACTTGCATGCCAGTGATTTTGAAGGCAATGTCATGACAGAATATGAGCAAAAATTCTCCAGCAAAGGTCAAGTGATCTACCGAGTTGAGGCAGAATTTTAAGAAATAGCTTGAAAACCAGCCGTTTGAGTGCTTATGCTTTACATAAATTGACAAACGTGCTATACTGATAGTAAGAATATGAGAAAGAGAGGCGGGGAAATATCTTCGCCTCTTGCTTATGAGGAGGTGGACGCAATCGCAACAATCGTAGAATTAGTCAGAGAAGTTATAGAACCTGTCATCCAAGCGCCTTTCGAGCTCGTGGATATCGAGTATGGAAAGATTGGCAGTGACATGATTCTCAGTATTTTTGTAGATAAACCTGAAGGAATTACCTTGAACGACACGGCAGACTTGACAGAAATCATCAGTCCTGTCCTAGACACCATCAAGCCCGATCCCTTCCCAGAACAATATTTCCTAGAAATCACCAGTCCAGGCTTGGAACGTCCTTTGAAAACCAAGGATGCCGTCGCTGGAGCAGTTGGAAAATACATCCATGTCGGGCTCTACCAAGCCATTGATAAGCAAAAAGTCTTTGAAGGAACCTTGGTATCCTTTGAAGAGGACGAGTTGACTATGGAATATATGGACAAGACACGTAAGAAAACTGTCCAAATTCCATACAGTTTAGTATCAAAAGCACGTTTAGCAGTTAAACTATAGAAAAGAAAGGATAGCTTTTGAGGATTCAAAAGTAAAAAGAACATGAGTAAAGAAATGCTAGAGGCCTTCCGCATTTTGGAAGAAGACAAGGGAATCAAAAAAGAAGACATCATCGACGCAGTAGTAGAGTCGCTTCGTTCCGCTTATCGCAGACGCTATGGTCAATCTGACAGCGTAGCTATTGACTTCAATGAAAAGACAGGTGACTTTACAGTTTATACTGTCCGTGAAGTTGTTGATGAAGTATTTGATAGCCGTTTGGAAATCAGCTTGAAAGATGCCCTTGCCATTAATTCAGCCTATGAGCTTGGTGATAAAATCAAGTTTGAAGAAGCGCCAGCTGAATTTGGTCGTGTAGCAGCCCAGTCTGCTAAACAAACCATCATGGAAAAAATGCGCAAGCAAACACGTGCTATCACTTATAATACTTATAAAGAACATGAACAAGAAATCATGTCTGGTACAGTAGAACGATTTGACAACCGCTTTATTTACGTCAACCTTGGCAGCATCGAAGCCCAATTGTCCAAACAAGACCAAATCCCTGGAGAAGTTTTTGCTTCCCATGACCGTATCGAAGTTTATGTTTACAAGGTTGAAGACAACCCTCGTGGTGTCAATGTCTTTGTTAGTCGTAGCCATCCAGAAATGATCAAACGCTTGATGGAGCAAGAAATTCCAGAAGTCTACGATGGAACTGTTGAAATCATGAGCGTAGCCCGCGAAGCTGGTGACCGTACGAAAGTTGCCGTTCGTAGCCACAATCCAAACGTGGACGCTATTGGGACAATCGTTGGACGTGGTGGTGCTAATATCAAGAAAATCACCAGCAAATTCCACCCTGCTCGCTACGACGCTAAGAGCGACCGTATGATTCCTGTCGAAGAAAACATCGACGTTATCGAGTGGGTAGCAGATCCAGCTGAATTTATCTACAATGCTATCGCTCCTGCTGAGGTTGACCAAGTTATCTTTGATGAAAACGACAGCAAACGTGCCTTGGTCGTTGTACCTGATAACAAGCTTTCTCTTGCGATCGGTCGTCGTGGACAAAACGTTCGCTTGGCAGCTCACTTGACGGGTTACCGTATCGATATCAAGTCTGCCAGTGAGTTTGAAGCTATGGAAGAAGCAGGTCAAGTGGATTACGCAGCTGCGGACGAATTAATCGAAGAATAAAAGCTGCTAGAGGAGGGAAAGATGAAAACAAGAAAAATCCCTTTGCGCAAGTCTGTTGTATCCAACGAAGTGATTGATAAGCGTGATTTGCTCCGCATTGTCAAGAACAAAGAAGGACAAGTCTTTATCGATCCGACAGGCAAGGCCAATGGCCGTGGCGCTTATATCAAGCTAGACAATGCAGAAGCCCTAGAGGCAAAAAAGAAGAAAGTCTTTAACCGCAGTTTTAACATGGAAGTGGAAGAAAGCTTTTATGACGAGTTGATCGCCTATGTTGATCACAAAGTGAAAAGAAGAGAGTTAGGACTTGAATAAGCAAAAGATAAGCAATCTCTTGGGACTTGCTCAACGAGCAGGACGGATCATATCGGGTGAGGAATTGGTGGTTAAAGCCATCCAAGACCAGAAAGCCAAGCTAGTCTTTCTAGCCTATGATGCTGGTCCCAATCTGACCAAGAAGATTCAAGATAAAAGTGACTATTATCAAGTAGAAGTTATAACCGTGTTTTCAACACTGGAATTAAGCATAGCAGTCGGAAAATCGAGAAAGGTTTTGGCTGTGACAGATGCTGGATTTACAAAGAAAATGAGGTCTCTTATGGAATAGAAGAGGAGGACATGATTTGTCTAAGAAAAGATTGTACGAAATCGCAAAAGAACTTGGAAAAGAAAGTAAAGAAGTTGTAGCGCGTGCAAAAGAGTTGGGCTTGGATGTGAAAAGCCACTCATCGAGCGTGGAAGCTGCTGCTGCTGAGCAAATCGCAGCGAGCTTTAAATCTGCACCTGCTCCTAAGGCAGAAGCAAAACCTGTAGCACCAAAAGCAAGTGTAGAAAAGAAAGCAGAAAAGCCTGTATCAGCTAAACCAGTAGCCGCTAAGGAAGAAAGTAAACCAGCTGCACCTGCAGCTCCTAAGGAAGAAAAAGTAGTGGCCGCAAGACCACAGAGTCGAAACTTCAAGGCGGAGCGTGAGGCGCGTGCCAAAGAGCAGGCAGAGCGACGCAAACAAAACAAGGGCAACAACCGTGACCAACAACAAAACGGTAACCGTCAGAAAAACGACGGCCGTAATGGTGGCAAACCTGGTCAAGGAAACCGCGACAATCGCCGATTTAACGACCAAGGGAAAAAACCACAAGGTCAGGGAAACCGTGGCAATAATCGCCGTCAGCAACAAGACTTCCAGCCAAAACAAGCTGGCCCACGTGTTGACTTTAAGGCCCGTGCAGCAGCCCTAAAAGCAGAGCAAAATGCAGAGTACGCACGCTCAAGCGAGGAGCGCTTCAAACAATCGCAAGTTGCCAAAGAAGCCTTGGCTCAAGCTAATAAACGCAAGGAGCCAGAGGAAATCTTTGAAGAAGCTGCTAAGCTAGCTGAACAAACGCAACCAGCAGTAACAGTAGTTCCTGTAGTGAAAGAAGCGCCAGTGGATACACGTCGTAAAAAACAAGCTCGACCAGACAAAGAACGTGATGATTATGATCACGAAGAAGATGGTCCTAGAAAACAACAAAAGAATCGAAGTAGTCAAAATCAAGTGAGAAATCAAAGAAATAGTAACTGGAATAACAATAAGAAGAACAAAAAAGGCAATAACAAAAACAACCGTAATCAGGCTCCAAAACCTGTTACAGAGCGCAAGTTCCATGAATTACCAACAGAATTCGAATATACAGATGGTATGACTGTTGCGGAAATCGCAAAACGTATCAAACGTGAACCAGCTGAAATCGTTAAGAAACTCTTTATGATGGGGATTATGGCCACACAAAACCAATCCTTGGATGGAGAAACCATTGAACTCCTTATGGTAGATTACGGTATCGAAGCCAAACAAAAGGTTGAAGTGGACAATGCCGACATCGAACGTTTCTTTGTCGAAGATGGTTACCTCAATGAAGATGAATTAGTTGAGCGTCCACCAGTTGTAACCATCATGGGACACGTTGACCATGGTAAGACAACACTTTTGGATACCCTTCGTAATTCTCGTGTTGCGACAGGTGAAGCGGGTGGTATCACTCAGCATATCGGTGCCTACCAAATCGTGGAAAATGGCAAGAAGATTACCTTCCTTGATACGCCAGGACACGCGGCCTTTACATCTATGCGTGCGCGTGGTGCTTCTGTTACTGATATTACCATCTTGGTTGTAGCGGCCGATGATGGGGTTATGCCTCAGACTATCGAAGCCATCAACCACTCAAAAGCGGCCAACGTTCCAATCATCGTAGCTATCAACAAGATTGATAAACCAGGTGCCAACCCAGAACGTGTTATCGGTGAATTGGCAGAGCATGGGGTTATGTCAACTGCCTGGGGTGGAGATTCTGAATTTGTTGAAATCTCAGCTAAATTCAACCAAAACATCGAAGAATTGTTGGAAACAGTCCTTCTTGTAGCTGAAATCCAAGAACTCAAGGCAGACCCAACAGTTCGTGCGATCGGTACCGTTATTGAAGCTCGCTTGGATAAAGGAAAAGGTGTGGTCGCAACCCTTCTTGTACAACAAGGTACTCTGAATGTACAAGACCCTATCGTTGTCGGAAATACCTTCGGTCGTGTACGTGCCATGACCAATGACCTTGGTCGTCGTGTCAAGGTTGCTGGACCATCAACGCCGGTTTCTATCACGGGTCTGAACGAAGCGCCAATGGCGGGTGACCACTTTGCCGTTTACGAAGATGAAAAATCTGCGCGTGCAGCCGGTGAGGAACGTGCGAAACGTGCCCTCATGAAACAACGTCAAGCTACCCAACGTGTCAGCCTTGAGAACCTCTTTGATACGCTTAAAGCTGGTGAACTCAAATCAGTTAACGTCATCATCAAGGCCGACGTACAAGGTTCAGTTGAAGCCCTTTCTGCCTCACTTCAAAAGATTGACGTAGAAGGTGTCAAAGTTACTATCGTTCACTCGGCAGTCGGTGCTATCAACGAATCTGACGTTACCCTTGCGGAAGCTTCAAATGCCTTTATCGTTGGTTTCAACGTACGCCCTACACCACAAGCGCGTCAACAAGCCGAAGCTGACGATGTAGAAATCCGTCTCCACAGCATTATCTACAAGGTTATCGAAGAGATGGAAGAAGCGATGAAAGGGATGCTTGACCCAGAATTCGAAGAAAAAGTTATCGGTGAAGCTCTTATCCGTGAAACCTTCAAGGTATCTAAAGTGGGAACCATCGGTGGATTTATGGTTACTAGCGGTAAGGTTACCCGTGATTCTAAAGTCCGTGTTATCCGTGACGGTGTCGTTATCTATGACGGTGAACTCGCAAGCTTGAAACACTATAAAGATGACGTCAAAGAAGTTACAAACGGTCGTGAAGGTGGATTGATGATTGATGGCTACAATGATATCAAGACTGATGATGTGATTGAGGCATACGTCATGGAAGAAATCAAGAGATAATAGAGAAACGATAGCCAATTTGACTCGTCGTCAACAGCGCCTTGATGAACCCTTAGTTCTATCTAAGGCTTGTTTTCTAGATTCAAATGGCTCTAGTTCCTCTATCTAATAAAAATAGCTAGGTCTGCTGGCCTAGCTTTTGGTTCAAAGTAGAGAAAGGAATATCATGGCAAATCATTTCCGCACGGATCGTGTAGGCATGGAAATCAAGCGTGAAGTCAATGAGATTTTGCAAAAGAAAGTCCGTGATCCGCGTGTCCAAGGTGTGACCATCACAGATGTTCAGATGCTAGGTGACTTGTCTGTTGCCAAGGTTTACTACACCATTTTGAGTAACCTTGCTTCGGATAACCAAAAAGCTCAAATCGGGCTTGAGAAAGCAACTGGTACCATCAAACGTGAACTTGGTCGCAATTTGAAATTGTACAAAATCCCAGATTTGATCTTCGTCAAAGACGAATCCATCGAATATGGAAACAAGATTGACGAAATGCTACGCAATCTGGATAAAAACTAAGAAAGAGGGGTCCCCCTCTTTTTTGGTGGAGAAATGGCAATAAAAAATACTGGAGAATCTCTCTAGAGTAAAAAATTGTTAAAAAGCTTTATAAAGCTTAGCTTGTATGATAGTATAGAAATTGGAAAGAGTAATATGAAATGATTTCTTATCAATAACTAGCTAGTCTGGTATAGCAATCAGCTAGAAACTGCAGTTAGACGAGGGAAGGTAATATGGGGTTCATTAAAATTCTAGCCAAGACTTACGGGAATTACTTTTTCATGATGCAAAGCGTCAAAGTTCTGAAGAACATGAAAAAAGACGACAATGCTCTAGTAGGATTCGGGAAAGTACTGCTTGCTGACAAGTTGATGGATGTGGCCCAGTGGCTCGCAAAACCAGAGGATAAAGAATAACTTGAAATGAAAGAAACTAGCAGAAATTCCACTGCTAGTTTTTTAATCTCTTTCCATATGGTATAATATAAGCAGTAAAATCATTTTATACTCTTCGAAAATCAAATTCAAACCACGTCAGCTTCACCTTGCCGTACTTAAGTACAGCCTGCGGCTAGCTTCCTAGTTTGCTCTTTGATTTTCATTGAGTATTAGAACATACATGGAGGTCGTCATGGATAATATCATCGATGTGTCAATTCCCGTTGCAGAAGTGGTGGACAAGCATCCAGAAGTCTTGGAAATCCTAGTGGAGCTAGGTTTTAAACCACTTGCTAATCCCTTGATGCGCAATACAGTCGGTCGCAAAGTATCGCTTAAGCAGGGTTCTAAGCTCGAAGGAACTCCTATGGACAAGATTGTCCGCACACTGGAAGCGAATGGTTACGAAGTGATTGGATTAGACTAATGGCAGATGAACGGATTCATATCCTACGGGATATTTTGTTAGAATTGCACAACGGCGCCTCTCCCGAGTCGGTTCAGGAGCGTTTTGATGCGACCTTTACAGGTGTTTCAGCTATCGAGATTTCCCTCATGGAGCACGAGCTGATGAACTCAGACTCGGGTGTCACCTTTGAAGATGTCATGGAGCTCTGTGATGTCCATGCCAATCTTTTTAAAAACGCTGTTAAGGGCGTCGAAGTAGAGGATACTGAACACCCTGGCCACCCAGTTCGCGTCTTCAAGGATAAAAATCTGGCTCTCCGTGCAGCTTTGATTCGCATTCGGAGGTTGTTAGATACCTATGAGTCTATGGAAGACGAGGAAATGCTGGCAGAGATGCGCAAGGGTTTGGTTCGTCAAATGGGACTTTTGGGGCAATTTGATGTCCACTACCAGCGCAAGGAAGAGCTCTTTTTCCCCATCATGGAGCGTTATGGTCACGATTCACCCCCTAAAGTCATGTGGGGAGTGGATGATCAGATCAGGGAACTCTTTCAGACAGCTCTAGCGACAGCTAAGTTATTGCCAGAAGTTCCGATTTCCACTGTAAAGGAAGATTTTGAAGCTTTTGCGACAGAGTTTGAAAGTATGATTTTCAAGGAAGAGTCCATCCTTCTCATGATTCTCCTTGAGTCCTTCACTCAGGATGACTGGCTTCAGATTGCGGAGGAGAGCGATGCCTATGGCTATGCCATCATCCGTCCGTCTGAGAAATGGGTGCCAGAAAGACAGAGTTTTGTTGAGGAAAAGAGCGCAGAGGAGCCTATTCAGCTAGAAACGGCAGAGGGGCAAGTTCAGCAAGTTATCGATACGCCAGAAGGACAGTTCACCATTACCTTTACCCCTAAGGAAAAGGAAGCAGTGTTGGACCGTCATAGTCCACAGGCTTTTGGCAACGGCTATCTCTCAGTCGAGCAGGCAAATCTCATCCTCAATCACCTCCCTATGGAGATTACCTTTGTCAATAAAGACGATATTTTCCAGTATTACAATGACAATACGCCGGCTGATGAGATGATTTTCAAACGGACCCCGTCCCAAGTTGGGCGCAATGTCGAACTTTGCCATCCACCTAAGTACTTGGACAAGGTCAAGACCATCATGAAGGGACTTCGTGAAGGAGTCAAGGACAAGTATGAAATGTGGTTCAAGTCGGAGTCGCGAGGCAAGTTTGTCCACATCACCTATGCTGCGGTACACGATGAGAACGGAGAATTCCAAGGCGTGTTGGAGTATGTTCAGAATATCCAGCCCTACCGAGAGATTGATACGGACTATTTCCGTGGATTAGAATAAGGAGAATCAATGAGTTACGAACAGGAATTTATGAAGGAATTTGAAGCTTGGGTTAATACCCAGATTATGATTAACGATATGGCGCACAAGGAAAGTCAAAAGGTCTACGAAGAAGACCAGGACGAGCGTGCCAAAGATGCCATGATTCGCTACGAAAGCCGCTTGGATGCTTATCAGTTCTTGCTTGGTAAGTTTGAAAATTTCAAAGCAGGCAAGGGATTTCATGACTTGCCAGAAGGCTTGTTTGGCGAGCGGAATTATTAATCGTTACAAATCAAAAAGTGCGTATGAACGCACTTTTTCTGTTTATACGTGATGTGTGTGTTTGGTGATCCATTGTTCCATTTTGATATGCAACCAGAATGAATAGATGCCCAAAGTGATGATGGTGAGCAAGAACCACTTGATCCAGTTCCCGAATAATTGAGAACCTGTTCCGTCAAAATAGAGGCGACGCCCATCGATGACAGTGTGCTTGACTTTCCAGTTTTGCATCATACAAACTGCCCAAGGCGTAGCGATTCCAATAGTAAAAACTATGATAAGCATGGCTAGGATAGCATATCCAACGTAGCTCAAAAGCCCACCATCAAAGTAACTTTCATTATTCATATTGTTCTCCTTATCAGCTTTTTTCGTGAATTAGTCTTGCACATTACTGCATGTTTTATCAAGAAGTTGAATCATTGTCAAATTAGATTGAAAGAAAAAACGGCTAGATTTTTAGGAGCAATCTTATTTCCTTTCTTGATTTTTTCCCAAAATCTTGATAGAATATCTTTATTAAATCCTTGTCAGAACAGGGATTTTTTATTGAAAGGATTTTATCATGTCAAAGAAACTCCAACGTAAAAAACAATTACGAAACAGCCTTCGTCGTTCAGGTGCATTTTCAAGTACGGTGACCAAGGTTGTCGAAGAAACAAAAAAAGTTGTGAAACATGCAGAAAAATCTACTAGCGAAGCAGGGAAAGTTGTCTCTAAAAAAGTGGAACAAGCAGTAGAAGCAACTAAAGAGCAAGCTCAAAAAGTTACAAGCTCTGTAGAAGAATTCGCAGCCAACCTAGGTGGACTTTCAGTCGACCGTGCCAAGACTTTCTACGATGAAGGCATCAAGTCTGCTGCTGATTTCAAAAATTGGACAGAAAAAGAACTCCTTGCCTTAAAAGGAATCGGTCCAGCTACCATCAAGAAATTAAAAGAAAACGGCATCAAGTTCAAGTAATCTTTCTTGCCCCTTGCATTTCCGTCAAAAACTTGTTAAAATAAAGCCATTAGAGGTGTTTTGAGTCCCACATTTTACAGAAAGTGGCGGTGCTGAGAAGTCCACAAATGTGTCGAAACTGGTTGCTAATGACTGAAAATGAAATAATATTGTCTTTTTATTATAAAGACGAGAGTTGCGGGCTCTGCCCGAAATTGGGTGGTACCGCGGATAAACACATTCGTCCCTGTCATGGATATGGCAGGGCTTTTTGCGTCTTAGTCAAAGGAGGTTTTCATGAAGCAATCCTTTAAAACCAGTAAGCTCTACTATGGTTTTCCTATCTTTATTTTAGGCTATCAGGACCAGAACTTTGGTCATAATATTACGACCTGCAGTTCCTCTTATAGCCTAGGAGATTGGCTAGTCATCGGTGTCGGCGCTGAGGAAAATGCAGCTAAGCAAATCAAGCATTATCAACAGTTCACGGTGAACATACCTGATGAAAACCTCATGCTCGAAATGGAGCAGGCTGGTTTTATTAGCCATCGAGAAAAGTTGGGACACTTGGGGCTAGACTATGAGATTTCTGAACAGACTCAGGAACCGATTTTAAAGGCCTGTCCAGTCGTATTGGACTGTCAGGTAGATAGGATTATCGAGGAAGACGGCATCTGCCATATCTTTGCCAAGATTCTCGAGCGACTTGCTGATCCTGAGCTCTTGGATGACAAGGGGCATTTAAAAAATGATCGTTTTACTCCAACTTACTTTATGGGAGACGGCCACCAGCGAGTTTATTGTTATTTAGATGATCGTGTCGATCCTATGGGGAGTTTCATCAAGAAAGCGAGGAAGAAGGATGACAAGAGCAACATTACCTGAACGAATAGAGACCGAGCGACTGGTCTTGCGAGTCCGCACCGTTGCTGACGCTGAGGATATCTTTGACTATGCCAGTCAGCCAGAAGTCTCCTATCCAGCAGGCTTTCCGCCCGTCAAGACCTTGGAAGATGAGATTTATTATCTAGGACATATCCTTCCCGAGCGTAATGAAAAGAACAATCTCCCAGCGGGCTATGGAATTGTCGTTAAAGGAACCGATACAATCATTGGTTCTGTCGATTTTCCCCGTCGCTACGAAGACGATGTGCTGGAGATTGGCTATACCTTGCATCCAGACTATTGGGGTCTAGGTTATGTTCCAGAGGCGGCACGTGCCTTGATTGACCTAGCTTTTAAAGAACTTAATCTTCACAAGATTGAACTGACTTGTTTTGACTATAATCTCCAAAGTCAACGAGTTGCAGAGAAACTTGGCTTTACCCTCGAAGCTCGCATAAGAGACCGCAAAGATGCCCAAGGAAATCGCTGTGACAGTCTGATATATGGCTTGCTGAGGAGTGAGTGGGAGAAAAGTAAATGAAAAAATTTTTTACAGAGTTATTAAAGAATATTTTTTGGCGTCATATCCTTTCATTTGCTGGAATAATTTTCATAATCTATAGTATTCGGGAAGCTAATTACCCTATTATAAAATATCTATTACTTTTAGTTATGGTAATGTTATCTATTTCATACTTTGCTTTATCAAATTATTATAAGCTGGATAGAAAAAATGATGGGAACAAACCTGCATTAGCTATAAGAACTATAGTCTCTAGATTCTTATGGATTGTAATACTTGCCTGGATACAAATATTACTTTCATCTTTTAATATAAGTTTAGATGATCAGTTTAAGGAGATTTACTCTCTTTTGTTGGCTTATTCATTAATTTTTTCACTCTTAGCAATAATGATTGGGATAAAATTACGAACTCTTCTAGTTCTTATGATAGTTCTTCTTCCAATCTTATTGTTGCTGGGAGCATTTGATATAAAATGGTGGGCTCTGGTCACTGGTTTCATAACATTGTGGGAGTTTATTAATTCAGAAGCTTTTTTAACCTATTTAAGAATGGGTAATGAATTAAAAAGTATCCCAAAGGAATTAAAATATAAATGGTCAGTTAATAAATTCACTGCCTATATTGTTACTTTTTTAATATATGCTTCTCTTGTAATATCATCATCATTTGAAATACAAAATCCAAGTTCTTTTGAAGATTATTTAAGCAACGGGGCAACAAGAGTATATTCAATGTTATTTCTTGTAGTATCAATGATAATATTATTTGGTATACTCTTTGGCTATTATTATCTATTGAATCAGAAAAAAGAAGAAGGACGGGTAGCCAAATTTTTATTAAATACAGGTAAAAAAATAGGTTTAGACAAGTTTAACAGTACTATAAAATTATATGTAAAAGCAAAAAAAGGAGAACTAAAATGAAAGAACTTTCACCTAAATACAATCCAGCCGAGGTTGAGGCTGGTCGCTACCAAAAATGGCTTGATGCCGATGTTTTCAAGCCTTCAGGAGATCAAAAAGCTAAGCCTTATTCAATCGTGATTCCACCACCAAACGTAACTGGGAAACTTCACCTTGGTCACGCTTGGGATACGACTCTTCAGGATATCATCATCCGTCAAAAACGCATGCAAGGCTTTGACACGCTTTGGCTTCCAGGGATGGACCATGCGGGGATTGCGACTCAGGCTAAGGTTGAGGAGCGCTTGCGTGGTGAAGGCATTTCCCGCTATGACCTGGGTCGTGAAAAATTCTTGGAAAAAGTCTGGGAATGGAAAGACGAATATGCCACTACTATCAAGGAACAATGGGGCAAGATGGGTCTCTCTGTAGACTACTCTCGCGAACGTTTCACTCTTGACGAAGGTTTGTCAAAAGCCGTCCGCAAAGTCTTTGTGGACCTTTACAAGAAAGGCTGGATCTACCGTGGTGAGTTTATCATCAACTGGGACCCAGCAGCTCGAACAGCCCTTTCTGATATCGAGGTGATTCACAAGGACGTTGAAGGTGCCTTCTACCACATGAACTACATGCTAGAAGATGGTTCCCGCGCCCTTGAAGTTGCGACAACCCGTCCTGAGACTATGTTTGGGGACGTTGCCGTTGCTGTCAATCCAGAAGACCCACGCTACAAGGACTTAATTGGTAAAAACGTCATCCTTCCAATCGCTAATAAATTGATTCCGATTGTTGGAGACGAACACGCTGATCCTGAGTTTGGTACGGGTGTCGTGAAAATCACGCCTGCTCACGATCCAAACGACTTCTTGGTTGGTCAACGTCATAACTTGCCACAAGTCAATGTCATGAACGATGACGGAACCATGAATGACTTGGCCTTTGAATTTGCAGGCATGGACCGTTTTGAAGCTCGTAAGGCAGTCGTTACTAAGTTGGAAGAAATCGGTGCCCTCGTCAAAATCGAAAAACGCGTCCACAGTGTTGGTCACTCAGAACGTACAGGTGTTGTAGTTGAGCCACGCTTGTCTACTCAATGGTTCGTCAAGATGGACCAATTGGCCAAGAATGCTATTGCCAACCAAGACACAGAGGACAAGGTAGAATTCTACCCTCCTCGTTTCAACGATACCTTCCTTCAATGGATGGAAAATGTTCACGACTGGGTCATCTCTCGTCAGCTCTGGTGGGGTCACCAAATCCCTGCTTGGTACAATGCTGAGGGTGAAATATATGTCGGCGAAGAAACTCCAGAAGGTGAAGGTTGGACTCAGGACGAAGATGTCTTGGATACGTGGTTCAGTTCGGCTCTTTGGTCATTCTCTACCATGGGCTGGCCGGATGTCGACTCAGAAGACTTCAAACGTTATTATCCAACATCAACTTTGGTGACTGGTTATGATATTATCCCGTTCTGGGTATCTCGAATGATTTTCCAAGGTTTGGAATTTACTGGCAAATCGCCATTCAAAAATGCATTGATTCATGGTCTGATTCGTGACGAGGAAGGCCGTAAGATGTCTAAATCACTGGGCAATGGGATTGATCCGATGGATGTTATTGATAAGTACGGAACAGATAGCCTGCGTTGGTTCCTTTCAAACGGTTCTGCACCAGGTCAAGACGTCCGCTTCTCTTACGAGAAAATGGATGCCTCATGGAACTTCATTAACAAGATCTGGAACATCTCTCGCTACATCCTCATGAACAATGAAGGCTTGACCCTTGAGCAAGCAACTGCCAATGTGGAAAAAGTTGCCAACAAGGAAGCTGGAAATGTCACAGACCGCTGGATTCTCCACAACCTCAATGAAACCATCGGAAAAGTCACTGAAAACTTTGATAAGTTTGAGTTTGGTGTAGCTGGACATATCCTCTACAACTTTATCTGGGATGAGTTTGCGGACTGGTATGTTGAGTTGACCAAGGAAGTCCTTTATAGCGATAACGAAGAAGAGAAAGTTATCACACGTTCTGTTCTCCTTTACACATTGGACAAGATCCTTCGTCTCCTTCACCCAATCATGCCATTCGTGACAGAGGAAATCTTTGGACAAATCTCAGAAGGATCTATCGTTACAGCGGAATACCCAACTGTTAACCCAGCCTTTGAAGATCTTGCTGCTCACACAGGTGTGGAAAGTCTTAAAGACTTGATCCGTGCGGTTCGTAATGCGCGTGCGGAAGTAAACGTAGCACCAAGCAAGCCTATCACAATCCTTGTTAAGACAAGCGATAGCAACTTGGAAGCCTTCTTTAACAGCAATGTCAACTACATCAAACGCTTTACAAATCCAGAACACTTGGAAATCGCATCAACTATCCCTGCACCTGAACTCGCAATGTCAAGCGTCATCACAGGAGCAGAAATCTACTTGCCACTGGCAGACCTCCTCAATGTCGAAGAAGAACTGGCTCGTCTCGACAAGGAACTCGCTAAATGGCAAAAAGAACTGGACATGGTAGGCAAGAAACTCTCTAACGAACGATTCGTAGCCAATGCCAAACCAGAAGTCGTCCAAAAAGAACGCGACAAACAAGCCGACTACCAAGCTAAGTACGATGCGACAGTGGCGCGAATTGATGAGATGAAGAAGTTGGTGAAATAAACACAGAAACACGGCGAAATGCCGTGTTTTTTGGTATAATAACATAAAACTTTCCCTGTATAGTAACGGAGGTCTATCAATGGAAAAAAGAAATTTTATTTTTAAATTAAATGTGCAACCGCATATTTTAAAGAAATATTATAACAAGATTGATGAATTAAAATCACAAGTTATTCCTAATGCTATTTTCAATGCCTACAATGATTTGTTTTCTAATCCTATAATAGAGAAAGATAAAATGAGTTTAGTAATTTTTCAAGACTATAAAGAAATTGCTGAATTTGAGGAATATAGAAATCTTATAAAAATTACCGAGGAAATTGCTATCGAATATAAGATAATTACAAATGAGTATAAGAAAGGGAATGGTATACACTATAATCCAGATTTTTTATTTAAATTAGAAAATGCGATTTACGATAGAAAAATACTACTATCTAAATTCATTGTTTTGAATCAGGCTAATTCTAGATATACAAGTAGTCGAGTTTATGAGGAAATCGAGCGATTGTATGATTTTAATATTGATTCTGAAGTTGGAAAAGGTTTAGATCACTTAAGAAGAGTAACAAGAATTATTTTGTATCTTGAAGAACAAATTCAAAATGGTACGGAAGATATAAAAGTTGATTATTCATTTGGAAACGAGATACTTACTATCAATAACGTAACAATTTATGAAGCGCTAGATTCGTATAAAAAAATCGAAACTCAGATAAATGATTTAAAGAGTGATATAGGCTATATTAAAATTAATCCAGTATATGAAAATATCGTATTGAACACTACTGAAAATATGAAATCTATTGAAATTATTACAACTTATCCTAATGGAAATACTGACGATGAACTAGATATATTACTCAAACTCCCAATGATTACTGATGCAAAAGAATCTAGAACAACCTTTATTTGCCCCGATACGGTGGATAATAAAGATTTTTTACAGAAAATACAAAAGATTTTAATTATTCCTGGCATTAAAGGATATATAATAGACATAAAGAGCAACGGAACTACAATAATAAATTTTTTAAATTCAATTATAAAGTCTAAGTGAGGATAAAATAATGCTCATTGAAAAAAATCCAATAAAGATTATTTACATAGCAAGAAATAAGCTCCTTCCAATGAGTGTGTGGATTTCTTATTTGATATTCATAATTCTTGTATTGATTGTAACATTTGCTGTTCCAAATGAAATTATAACAATCAATTATCAAGCATTTAATGCTACTCAATTCATTGTAATTTCAGTATCTGCATTAGCTTTTATATTATCTATGTATATGTTTGGTAGAGAGGTTTATTCAGTTGAAGATTTTGCAAGATTTTATACAATCAAACCTGATGTATATTATGGGTACCTTGCGGATTATTTATTTCCATCTTTTCTTTGGTGTCTAATTATTATATTTTCTATTCTTAAAATGATTATTGTGGTTAATATTGCCCAATGGATTTTGGAACTGTTACGAATCATTTTTTTATCACTTGTAGTTTTAGCTTTTTTGTCAACAATAACATTGGTTATTCATAATATGAATAGAGTTTCAAACAAGATTGTGCAAAAAAGTAAGGAACTTAAATAATTTATAAGATAGTTATATTTAACTAACAAGTTATATTCAAGCTGTCTTAATAAAAATTTTAAGCATGCTAGCCATCTTAACACTTTCTTTTTCGAAATTTTTCTATCAGGTCCATATACAAATTGGGCTTGGTATTTGGTATACTGAGAGTAACTAATATTTTAGAAATCACCTTAAAACATAAAAACTCAGTCAATTCGTTCCTACAACCCCACCTCACGACACCATTGGCTGGATAGCAAAGAAATAAAAAAGTCCTGTCACTTTCTCCCATTTAACCTTTGACTATTCCGCAAAATTATCGTACAATAAAGAGTACATGATAAAATGAGGTCAGAGTCTGTCTGCTCTGGCGATAGTAGTAAAAATGAGGAGAAACGCTTTGGAATTAGAAGTATTTGCTGGGCAAGAAAAAAGTGAACTATCTATGATTGAGGTAGCGCGTGCTATCTTGGAACTTCGTGGTCGCGATCATGAGATGCATTTTAGCGATCTTGTAAACGAAATTCAAAACTACCTTGGAACATCAAACAGCGATATCCGCGAAGCTTTGCCTTTGTTCTACACAGAGTTGAACTTTGACGGTAGCTTCATCTCTCTTGGAGACAACAAATGGGGGCTTCGTTCATGGTATGGTGTGGACGAAATCGACGAAGA